>Ga0302319_10006310_pt1 | contig 23575 bp, 16 predicted proteins | sample Bog_T0_2_FD_203319 | JGI IMG/M metagenome (GOLD analysis project Ga0302319, IMG submission 203319) | Peat permafrost microbial communities from Stordalen Mire near Abisko, Sweden - Bog_T0_2 | ecosystem: Environmental > Terrestrial > Soil > Wetlands > Peat | place: Sweden: Abisko, Stordalen Mire...
TCTTCCACCACGCGTCGAACCGCCTGGATACGAATATGTTCCAGCGTATTGTGCTCTAGCGTCCGGCCATCAATCGTTGCCATGTCGCGTATTATACCAAGTCTCTCGATTGTAGTCTATATAAATGACTCGTCAGTAAGCTTTGAAACGCCACCACATTTCTGATGCTTTATCGAACACTTGAGCCGGGAACACTTGAACTCATCGATGTTCAAACGGGTTGGCAATCTGTTCGCTTGTATGTTCGCCCGTTTTCAAAATGTGTTCCCATCGCGACAACTCGACAACCTCCCTTGATTTGCACCATACTCATCTGAACGAAAAATGAAACGCATCGCTGTCTATTGCGGATCCCAACGCGGGGCGCGGCCCGAATACGCGGCGGCGGCCGCCGCCTTGGGCGCGTTGCTGGGGCGTGAGAAAATAGAGCTGGTCTATGGCGGCGGCATGGTGGGGCTCATGGGCGTCTTGGCCGATGCGGTCCTTCAGCACGGCGGGCACGTCATTGGGGTCATCCCCGAAAAACTGGTGATCAAGGAAGTCGTCCACGAAGAGTTGCCCGACCTGCGCGTGGTCAACAGCATGCACGAGCGCAAGGCCCTCATGGCGGAACTGGCGGATGGCTTCCTCGCGCTGCCCGGCGGCTTTGGCACCTGCGATGAATTGTTTGAAATCCTCACCTGGAGCCAGTTGGGCTGGCATCACAAACCCTTTGGCTTGCTGGATGTGGCCGGCTTTTACCAGCCGCTCCAGGCGTTTCTCGAACACGCCCAGCATGAGGGTTTCATCCGCGCCCAACACCGCGCGCTGATTCTGGTGGAGCCGGACGCGGAAAAAATGCTGGCGCGGATGCGGGAATTTATTTAGACTCGGCTGTGGCAGGATTTAAACGCAGAGGCGCAGAGCTTGAAACCAGAATGAAGACGAAACTGTGATCCAGACCCATGAGCGCACGCTTCCCCATCACCGTGATTCTAGGCAGCGGAATCATGATTTGGGGTCTTTATATGTTCGCGAAGGCCGCGGAATTTGTCCTTCATTCCTCCAAGGCGGCTGGTCAGATCGTTTCGATAGAGCGCGAGGACACGGACGATGGCACGATGGAACGCCCGGTGTTTGTATTTACCGATGCGGCAGGTATAATGCATACGTGCCGGTCTGCATCCCGCTCAACGCGTTGTTTTTTCATTCCGGGTGAACACGTCTCGGTTTTATATGATGGCGCGGTGCCGGCCCACGCCGTGATTGATTCGTTCAGCTCCATCTGGTTTTTTCCATGCGCTTTTACGGGCATGGGCGTGTTTTTTATCGCCAGTCATTACCGATGGATGCGCAAAGTGAAGCTGGAAAAGGAGAGCCATGTGGACTAACTGGGCTTCACCGATGGAAGGAGAAGGCAGAGGCGGGGTAGCCATCCGGGCGAGAAATTGTGTGTGTGTGGGATTGGCCATGCGCCAAAGATTTCGCTCCTGAGGGAGCTTGAAAATCACATTTGGTCTGAGTGCTACAGAGATTGCGCGCCTACGGCGCTGCCAGTTTCAACGAGAGGATGACCGCCGCCACCGCGAGCAAGAGCAAAATATCCGCAAGGGTGGTCCGTTTCATGGTCTGGTTGCAGGTCGCTGCCAACACAGAAACTTCGCATTGGATGCCGATACCATCGCTTTAATGACCGCTTCATGGTCAAACCCTGGGAGCTTCTGCAATCGCGCAAGCAAATGATCACAACCTTCGGCGGTCTGCGGGACAACGCAACCTGACTTGCCGTCCGAAGCAATCAGAAGAAAGAACACGTCGTCTTGCATCGGGCCTTCATCGGTCGTGGCGATGCTAACCTCACAAAGTGCGTCCCAGCGAATCTGCTCCTCAACCCCGTCTGGCCGAAAACGCGTGACCGCCTCGTCGGTGAAGCTGACCCGGTCCGGCTGGCGTGGCTTGCGCTGGCGAAAGAGGCTGAAAAAACCCATAACGAATGATGGCCTGAACTATCGTGCCCTCCGATGTGCTGGTATTTCCCGGTTCATGCGAATTCGTTCTAAAGGGTTTTCCCCGGCTTGTCCAGAGCGATTTATGTGAATACAGGATTCGAATTTGCGGAGAAACGGAGTTGGACAAACAGATTGAAACCAACACCCATGAACAATCCCGGCTCAGCGAGATCATGCAGCGGTTGCCGCAAACCGGGGAACTGTGCGGCGATTACACCCGGGAATTGAAGGAACTCAATGCCGCGCTCAAGCCCTTGCAGGCGGGCCGGAAAGCTGAATTTGACCAGCTGGAGAAGCGCCGGCGCGAGCTGAACGATTATGTGGCCGGTCTGAATGTGGAGTGAGCAGCCCCCACTTGCTTGCCGTTGGTCAGGCCAGCGCATTCAGACTACCATCCTTGGCCGACGTGGAACTGGAGTTGGAACTTTCGGTCGGCGAAGTTGAGTTCGTGGACGAGGGCGTCGTCGTTGACGATGCCGCCGAGTCGGTGGCCTCCGAACGGTGATGGTGGTGGCCGCGGTGCGCCGATTTGGTCGCGGTGGCGGCGGTGGCGGCGGCCTTAAGATCGTTTTGCAGGCTGGCGTACGCTTTCTGGGCGGTCGAAAGATTGCCGGATTGCAGGGCGCTGGTCAGATTTTGGTAGTCCGTGTTCGCCTGGCTGTCCTTGCCGAAGGGCTGGCTGGACGCCTTCTGTGAACTGCCCTGCGCGCTGCCCTGGGGATTACCTTGCAGCGCCTGTTGAAAGCTGGCCAACGCCGTTTGGGCGGTGGCAACATCGCCCGAGGCGAGCGCGCTGCCAATGGCCTGGAAATTCTGAACCAACTGGTGCATTTTACCGCCCGGGTTCGCGGATGGGTAAGCGTCGGGGGTCGCGGTGACACTGGAGATGGTGCTCATGATTTTCTTCTTCGTTTAATTAGTTGGCTGGCATGGTGCCATTATACCTTGTTATCGGAGGGAAGGAATTCGACTGAAGCAAAATGCCCCGGATTCGTTGGTGGAGTTGATGGCAAAGCAACCCTGCCGAGGTCCCCGAACGGAATGAGTAGTTCTGGGCGTTGCCCCGGTCTTCGATTGGCGCTCAGCCTTGCAGGTATTTCACCACGGCCTCCGTCCGGGAGTGGACGTGGAGTTTTTCGTACACCGTCCGCACGTAGCTGCGCACCGTGTCAATGCTGATGGTCATGCGGTCGGCAATCTCCTTGTAGGCGTAGCCCTTGGCGAGCTGGTCCAGAAATTCACGCTCCGCCGGGGTGAGGCGCGCCAGGCCGGAATCCAGGGCGGCGGGCTTGGAAAAGAACTGCACCACGCGCCGCGCCAGTTGGGGCGAGAGCGGCGCGCCGCCGGCAAACACGTCCCGGACCGCCTCCAGCAACCGCGCGGACGCGGTGCGCTTGAGCAGGTAGCCGCTGGCACCGGCGCGCAGCGAGTTGAAGAGCGAGTCGCTGTCCTCGTACACGGTCAGCATCAGAAACTGGATCTCCGGGTGCGCCGCCTTCAACCGCCGCACGCAGTCGTAGCCTTTCATGCCGGGCAGGTTGATGTCCATCAGCACGACGTCGGGCTGGGCGAGGGGGATTTCTTTCAGCGCGGTTTCGGCGTTGGCGTATTCGCCGACGAGCTTGCAGCCGGCGGCGCGTTTGAGCAGCGCCGACAAACTGGTGCGGATGCCTTCATCGTCATCCACGATGGCGACTTTGATTTGCGTGTTTGGCATGGTTGCGTGAGTTGAGGATAAGTTGAAAAGTGCGTCCGGCTCAACCGGGAAAATCGACCCGGAATTCCACCCGTGTGCCCTGGCCGGCGGCGCTGTGCAATTGCAGTTTTCCGCCGACCGCGTCCGCCCGCCGCTGCAGGTTGCCCAGGCCATTGTGCAGTCCGGCGGAGGCGGTCGGGCCGGCGTCAAAGCCTTGGCCATTGTCGGCGATGACGAGGGACAGCGTCCGGCCAGTCACCTTGATCTCCAGGCGGACCTCGTTTGCGCCGGAGTGTTTCAGCACGTTCGTGAGCGCCTCCTTGGCGATGAGAAAGATGTTGTGGCGCACCTCGGGCGGCAGCGGTATCGCCGGCAGATCGGGGGGCAGATCCAGCCGGCAGCGGGTGGGGTTGTCCTCAAACAGCTCGTTGGCGAAATGCGCGATATAATCGACCAGGCCTTGCAGGGTGTCGCTGCCGGGGCGCACGGCCCAGACGATTTCTTCGAGCGCGCGGACCGTCTGGTCGGCGGATTGGGAGATCTTTTGCGCGTGGGCCGCCACCTGCGCCGGATGGTCCTTGTCGGCCACCACCAGTCCGCTCAAGAGGGTCAACCGGGCGAGCGAGGAGCCGAGTTCATCGTGCAAATCCTGGGCGATGCGGGAGCGTTCGCGTTCGAGGGTGTGTTCCTGTTCCAACAGTTTGAGGCGCCGGTGCAGCTTCCGTTTCTCAAGGAGCCGGGCCACGCCGCCGACGGACGCCATCAGCAGGGCGGTGAGGAGGAGGAGGAACCAGCGCGCCTGCCAGAAATGCGCCGGGATCTCCAGCGCGGCCATGGCCCCGTCATCATTCCACACGCCGTCGCTGTTGCAGGCGATCACATGGAACTGGTATTGGCCCGGCGGCACGTAGCTGTACAACGCCGAGCGCCGGGTGCCGGCCTCCACCCAATCGGGATCGAGACCATCGAGCCGGTAGCGGAAGCGCACGCGTTCGGGCGCGCTGAAACTCAGGCCGGTGTAGCGGAATTCGATCCGGTGATTGCCGGCGGGCAGGTGGAGGGAGAGGCCGCCGGTCGCCAGGGGCGGAAAGTTGGTGGCGGGGCCGCCGTCCACCGCCAGGTCTTCGATCACGACCGTCGGCGGGAGGGATTCGCCGATGGCCGGGCTCGGCCTGATGACGACGATGCCTTTGAGCGTGGCAAACCACAATTGCCCATCCCGGGTCTTCAATCCCGCCGGGAAATAACCGCCGGTGCATTCCTCCGACAACATGCCGTCGCTCCGGCCATAAGCGCGCGGGTAAACCGCCGGGGCCAGGCCGTGGGCCAGATCTTCCAGGCTGCGCTTGGTCACGGAGGCGATCCCGCCGTTGCCGCCGAGCCAGAGCCGTCCGAAATCATCCTCCAGGATTTGGGAGATGGTGCCTTCGGGCAGGCCTTCGTGGGCGGTAAATGTGGTGAGCTTGCCGGCGCGCAGACAGCTTAAGCCGCCGCCGCCGGTGCCGATCCACAGGACGCCGTCGGGGTCCAGATAAAGGGTGCGCACCAACGGGTTCACGCCGCCGTGCGCGGAATCAAAATGCTCCACCGCCGGGCCGTGCGAGTGATAGAGGCCATCGCCGGCGGTGCCGATCCACAGCGAGCCGTCCGGCGCGGGCACGAGGGCGGTGATGGCGTGCGGCTGCGCAAAATTGGCGGGCGCCGTCCACTGGCCGCCGCGCCATTGCCAGACCGATCCCTCATGCGTGCCGGCCCACAGGCAGTGGTCGCGGTCTTCCGCCAGCGCCGTGACGTGCCGGTCTGGCAAGGCGGGCGGGCCGGCCTCGCTGTTTGTCGCGCCGGGATGGGGCCATTGCAACAAGCCGGACGCGCCCCCCGCCCAGCAACTGCCATCCTGGGTCCGCAATAACGCATTGACCTCCGAATATTCGTGCCACTGGCCGGTGGCACCGGGGTTGAGGCGCGTGAAGCTCCGCCCGTTCCAACTGTAAAGTCCGTCGCCGGACTTGGCGGCCCACACGATGCCCGGGGCCACTTCCGCGAGGCCCTGCACCGCGCCATAGCCCAGCCCCTCCCGCGAACTCAACACGGCCAGATTGCTCCGGCGCAGCCGGCTCAAGCCCGCGCCGGTGCCGATCCATAATTCGCCGTCGCGGTCCACCAGCAACGCCTGGATGAAATTGTCCAGCAGGCCGTTGCTGGCGTTGAGGACGGTCAGCTTGCCATTTTTGAACTGAAACAGGCCTTCGCTGGCCGAACCGGCCCAAACGGTGCCGTTGGGCTGTTCAATCAGGCAGTTCACAAACGGCCGCGCCAGATGCCGCGGAATGCGGTAGCGATGCCAGGCGCTGCCTTCGTGGCACAACACGTAATCATCGCCCGCGCCGATCCAGAGACGCCCGCTGCGGTCCAGCAGCAGACTGTGCGGGTCGCGCAGCAATTCCTCAGTCGCATTGTCCGCCAGCGGGGTGAATTTTCCGGCCACTAAATGGAACACCCCCGCCCCGCTGGCCCCCAGCCAGATGATGCCCTCGCGGTCGCGGAACAGGGTGGTCACGGTCCGCCCCTTGAATTGCGCGGCATCCGCCGGCTCGACAATTTTTCCTTTCTCCCAGGCGGCCAGTCCGGCCTCGGTGCCGATCCATACGCGGCCTTGCTTGTCCTCGTTCAAGGCGGTGATGGCGTCGTCGGGCAGCCCGTCCCGCAGGGTGTAGCGCGTGAAATGTCCGTTGCGCCAGCAGGCCAGGCCGCCGCCGCTGGTGCCGATCCACAGCGCGCCGCGGCTATCCTCAAACAGCACCCGCACCGGTTCCCCGCGCAATCCCTCGCCCAGTTCCGTCGGCACGAACCGCACGCCGTCGAACCGCACCAGCCCCTCGTCGCTGCCAATCCACAGGTACCCGTCGCTGGTCTGGGCCAGCGCGCGGACGGAATTTTGCGGCAGGCCCTGTTCGCGCTGCCAGGATTGGAACATGAGCCGGGTCGCCTCGCCGCTCTCGGGGTTTTTCACGCCGGTGAAATCACTGAAGGCGGTGGCAATCGCCATGTCGCTGAACGTCCAGCCGCCCCCGCCACCGGCGTGCCGGAGCCGGATCTGGTCAAACGAGCAGTTGGCCCGGAACCGGGTCGTCAGCGCCGCCGGCTGGTCTTCCTCGGTGGCCCCGGCCGAGAGATCGGGATCCAGCCAGACGGTGACCTGATCGTCCGCGCCGGGGAGGTATTGGACTTTGAACACAATGGTGCGCTCGATGCCGCGCCGTGGCAGTTCGTAAGGCTGAAACACACCCGGCGCGGTGGCTTCGCCATGCGCGGAATTGAAATCCATGTCGCCAAACACCTTGTTGTTGGTGCCGGTCCCGGCGGTGTTGCAGGCGCTGTAGGCCCAGGCCTTGAGCGAATTGCCGACGCCCAGCCGCGCTTCGTTGCCTTCAAACAACTGGAAGGCCGCGAAATATTCCTCCGTGCTGGCGTCGGAAAGCGGGTCCACGTGAAACTTGAAATACAACGTGTTCGTGGATGCATCATCCTCCTGGACCGCGCCGCCCAGGATGTCCATCGCGTTGCCGGTGAGAAAGGAACTGCCCGCGCCGGTGTCGTGCGCGAGCGTGGCCCCGAGGTCGCTCCACAACACCGTCGCCCGCGCCGGGGCACAGCCTTGCGCCCACAAAAGCATCAACGCGGCGATGGCGGTGCAGCGGGACATGGGGAAATTATGCCGCTTCGCCATGCCGCGCACAAGCGGGGGGCGGGGATTTTTCCAGCATATTCATGTGGTTGCAAACCGCCGGCGGGGATGGCAGTCTAAAATGAATGACCCAGCACCCTGCCCGTTTCCATCCTGCGCTTATCTTGTGCCTCGCCCTGCTGGCGGCCACTGCGGGCGCGCGGCCGGGGAGTTTTGTCACCGGCAATGTCCGGGTGCAACTCTTGTCGGGTTCGCTCGTGCGGCTGGAGCTGAAAGGCCCGGCCGGGTTTGAAGACCGCCGCACGTTCCACGTGGTGAACCGCGAGTGGCCGGGGGCGGTTTTTTCGGCGCAGACCAACGCTGGCCTCGTGGAAATCCGCACGGAAAACTATCTCGTCCGGCTCCCGTTAAACGCCGCCTCGCTGGAGGGGGCCGGGGTCTATTCCACCGCCGGTGTGGAGTTTTATGCTTACGATGGCCGCCTGGAAAACAGCAAGTGGCTGCCCGGGCCGGCGGAAACGCCGCCGGCCTGGTGGTTTGCCGATGCGCCGCGACTGGTGCCGCCAGCCTGGGGCCTCACGCTGCCGCCGGCGAAGGCGGCGGCCGGCCCGCTGGCCAACGATGGCTGGGATCCCGGTAATAACGCGCCGGACGTTTATGTGTTCGTGCCGCGCGGGAATTATTTCCAGTTGCGGAAGGATTTTCTCCAGCTCACCGGGCCGACGGAGATGCCGCCGCTGTTCGCGTTCGGGGCGTTTGACAGCCGCTGGTATGATTACAGCGAGGCGACGGCGTTGCAGCAGATTGCGGATTACCGGGCGCACCGGATTCCGCTGGATGTGCTGGTGGTGGACACCGGGTGGCGGGCGGGCGCCTCCACGGGCTACCAGCCGGCCACGAATTTGTTCCCCAACCTGCCGCGATTTTTTGCGGAGGCGCACGCGAAGCAGGTGCGGGTGTTGTTCAATGACCATCCGGAGCCGCTCGACACCAACGCGCCCGCGCTGGACGCGGCGGAGCTGAATTTCCGCTGCCACGGACTGGCCGGCTTGCTGCGCGACGGCCTCGACCTCTGGTGGTACGACCGCAACTGGTGGGTGGCGCTGGTGCCGCCCGCACCCAACCTGCGCAAGGAAGTCTGGGGCATGCGGCTGTATCACGACACCACCGTGAGCGTCCGGCCGGAGCAGCGGCCGCTGATCATGGCCAATGTGGATGGCATTGACAACGGCCTGCGCAACCGCCCGATGAATGTCGCCGCGCACCGGTTTCCGTTCCAATGGACCGGCGACATCGGGCCGGACTGGGCCTTCTTGCGGCGGGGCGTCGAGAACGCGGTGCATGCCGGCGTGCAATCCGCGTTTCCCTACCTGAGCGAAGACCTCGGCGGGCACGTGGCCAATCCGACGGCCGAGCAATACATCCGCTGGATCGAATACGGCGCGTTCTCGCCCATTTACCGGCCGCATTGCACGCACAATCTGGAGCGGATGCCATGGACGTTCGGGCCGGAGGCGGAAACCGTTGCGCGCAATCTGCTGAGCGTGCGTTATCGCCTGCTGCCGGTGTTTTACGCGGGCGCGCATGCGAATTATGAAACCGGCGAACCGCTGCTGCGCCGCCTGGATTTGGATTTCCCCCGGTTCGCGGCCGCCAGCCGGGAGGATGAATACCTGCTCGGGCGGGACCTGCTGGTGGCGCCCGTGTTGCAGGGCGTCACGCGAATCCTCCCCGCCGGCTGGCTGAAAACGGCGGCCGGCCAGCCGGGTTTGTCGGCGGAATTTTTCGCGAACGAAAATCTGGCCGGCGCCCCGGCTTTCACGCGGGTGGATCCGGCGATTGATTTCAACTGGGACCACGACAGTCCCGCGCCGGGCTTTCCCCGGACCCATTTTTCCGCGCGCTGGAGCGGCGTTCTGGCGGTGCCGGCCGCCGTCGGCGATGTGACGCTGGCCACGCTGGAAGATGATGGGGCGCGGGTGTGGATTGACGGTGCGCTGGTGATTGATGCCTGGGGCGGACACGATTCCGCGACCACCGTGGCCACCGCGGCGGTGACCGCCGGGGTGCCCCACAAGCTTTGCGTGGAATACCAGCAACTGGATTACGGCGCGGCCGTCAAATTGGAATGGCAGCCGGCCACCGCGCGGACGACCGAGCGGGCGGCGTGGATTCCGCCGGGGGACTGGATGAATGTTTGGAACGGCGAAATGATGGCCGGCCCCGCGACGGTGACCAATCCAGTTCCGCTGGATCAAATCCCCCTGTTCGTGAAATCCGGGGCCGTGCTGCCGCTCGCGCCGGAGATGCAGTTCACCTCCGAAAAACCGTGGAGTCCCATCACGCTTGATTTGTATCCCCGCGCGGGCGCAACGAACACAGCGAATCTGTACGAGGACGACACGCGGACAATCGCCTACCAGCGTGGCGAATTTCGGAACACGGGCATCCGGCTGTCGGCCGACGGTGGGAACAGCCTGGTCAGTGTCGAAATCGGCGCGGCGAAAGGACATTTTGGCGGCGCGTTGGAGCAACGGGCGTGGACGCTGCGGATGCATCCGCCGGCGGGCTTCGCGAGTCATTCAGCGCCGGTGGCCATCCGGTTGAATGGAAAGAAACTGGACGCGCCGGTCCGCCGGCTGGCCCGGGCGGAGAACGCCATGCCCTTTGGCGACCGGTTGGGAGCACCAGATGCGGAGGTGTTTGAGATGGATTTGCCGGCCGCGCCGGTTTCCCGCCGCCAGAACGTGGAAATATCGTTCGGGCCGCACTAAAGTTTTGGAATTTGAACCGCTGGGTACAAACCTGAAATTTCCATCCCCCATTCCTTATGAAACTGACGATTCCAACCCGGATATTTCATGGTGATTTCGGTGCTAATGAACGTCGCCGCCAGAAGTGTGAACTATCCGGGCCAAAGCCGCCCCCTGAGTTTCCTCTCCTGCGCCTGCTTTGCGGTCTTTTTCTGGCCGGATTGCTCGCGGCCGGGGTTCGTCCGGTGCAGGCGGAGGGCATGCTGGAGTTGTTCCAAATGAATTGGAACCAGGTATCCCAAAAAATGCCGGAGCTGGCGGAGGCCGGTTATGACAGCTTGTGGCTGCCGAATCCGGCCAAGGGCAATAGCGGCGGGTATTCCATCGGTTACGATCAGTTTGATCCGTTTGACCTGGGCAGCACCAATCAGCAAGGCACCGTGGCTACCCGCTATGGCACGCAGGTGGATTTGATTCAAATGGTGCTGACGGCGCACCGTTTCGGCCTCCGGGTTTATTTCGACAACGTGATGAACCACCGGGCCTCCACCGTGCCCGGCTACCCCGGCAGTGGCACGCCGACCAATTATTATCCGGGCCTGATTCCACAGGATTTTCATCTGCAAACCGTCACCGGCGGGTATCAGAACTGGCCGGACGTCAGCGACTGGTGCAACGACTGGGTGGTGCAGAACCAGCCGCTGCTGGGGCTGTGCGATCTGGCGCAGGAGCCGGGGACGGTCAATCTGGACTTTGGTTCCACCCTGGGCAGCACGGCGACCAAGCCGGTGTTTGTGCGGTTCCCGGACCGGCCGGATTTATACATGGACACCAACGGCCCCCTGCTGGGCGTCGGTTGGGGCGGCGCGGGCTGGCGGCCATTCAACGGCCATGGCCAGCCGGTCGCGGAGGATGTGTCGGTTTATCTTTGCCGGGCGGTGGCGTGGACGCTGTACACGACCAAGTGCGACGGATTCCGGCTCGATGCGGTCAAGCATGTGCCGTCGAACTTCTTTGGCAACAACAGCGGGCAGACGGATGATCCGTACTTTGCCGGCTACACGGGCGCGATCCAGGCCATGTATGATTATGTGCATGGTTACGGGGGCAACGTCACCGGCAACGGATATGTGGAGACGGACGGCAACCGCAACAGCTTGTTTGACACGGAGGCTCCGCGTAACGATGCCATGATTTTTGGCGAGCACCTGGCCCCGGCCCCGGATTTTTTCCAATATCTCGGTTCGGGCATGCGCCTGTGCAACCAGCCGCTTTACAATCAGTTGAACAATGCCCTCAACTCCGGCGCGTCCCTGGCGGGCATGGACGGGCGGGATTACGCGCCGCCCGGCTCGAACTGCGACGGCAGCGGCAATTACAGCATCGCGCAGGGGGTTAATTTTCCGCAGACGCAGGACGACGCCAGTTGCTGCCCTGCCAATGAAGGCCTGGAGGACGCCTATTTTTTCATGCACGAAGGCTTGCCGATGGTGTATTCCGACGGCTTCAATCACAACCCCGGCAGCGGCACGCCGATTGTTTCCTACGCGAATTACCTCGGTGAATTCGGCGACAACTCCATGCCCGACATTCTGTATTTGCACAATCAACTCTCGCGCGGTGGCACCTGGTCACGCTGGAGCGACCAGAATCTGGTCGCCTTTGAGCGCTACGACTACCGTGAAGGCTCGGCTCCGCAAGACCAGGCCGTGGCCCTGTTCGCGATGAATGATAAAACAAGTTATCCCGGGGACATCACGTTCGATGATGGCGTGAGTCGGGCGAACGACGGTTATTACGGCGGCATTGCGGTATCGAACTCCAAAAATCAGGGTCTGGCCACCGGCTTTCCACCCGGCTCCGTGCTGGTGCAACTGGCCGGCACCTCGCCGACCGGCGGGCGTGCCTATCAGAAATTACTGGTCCATGCGGCCACCCAGAGTTTGTCCGCCGCCCAGGCAAGTTCGAGCGCCACGGATCCCACGCAGCGGCTGATTTACGTCGGCAGCCAGACCATCCCCGCCGGTGGCGGCGCGGTGGAACTCAATCTGCCCAGCAACGCCTGGGTCATTTATGGCTACCAATGGCCGGAGCCGAGCCGGGCGAATGTCTCCACCAACGCCATTGTGTTCCGCCAGGGCGGGGCCGAAGTCCCGCACCTCACCGTTTATCGCACCGATGGACCGAATGGTGACAGCGGTTATAATCCGCTCTTCCCGTTCAAAATGCGCGGCAGCGTGGATGCTTACGGGAACATCATTGGCGGCGTGAACGTGTCGAATCTCACTTACGCGATTGATGTGCCGGTGGTGACCAATGCGCTGTTTGACATCCTCGTCCGCAGCGACGCCTCGTGCGCCAACACGCTCGTCAAGCTGGACGGCGGGGTGGACCTCAACAGCCAGATGGGGCTGGGCCCGACGAATTTCCAGGCCGGTGTCGCGCCGACGAACTTTCTGGATTTGCGCGACAACCCGCCGGGTTATGCCGATGATGTGTTCCTGGGCTACGAGCAGACGGCGCTTCAGTTCCGCAATGGGCCGGAAAAATTCGCGGCCGCAAATGTCGCGAGCAACACGATCGTTTCGGCCGGTGCGGAGACGTATGCCTATACGGTCGGCGGCGGGAGCAGCGTTGTTCCCGGCTCCGGTTATGGGGCCGGCATCACGAACCAGACGGCAAACTGGGTTTATCACGATCCGGCGGCGACCAACACCGCGCTGGCCCCCGGCAACACCGCCACGCAACGCCTGCCGTTAAACCCGGCTGCAGGCCAGCCGGCGGCCATTTATGTGAAGGCTGGCTATCAGTTTCAAATCAACTCCGGCTTTATTTATTACACCACGGACGGATCGAATCCCGCCGGCGCGTTTGGCGCCGGCAAGGGGTCCACGCAAGTGGTGCCCATCTATTTTCTCAACCACGACGGCGTGCAAAACAACCTTGACTGGTGGCAGGGGACGATTCCCGCGCAGGCCGCCGGCGTGACCGTGCGCTACCAAATCGCGCTGTTTTACGGCGGCAGCGCCGGGGGCTCCAGCATCCCGCCCATCTCCGACGCCGAACCGCAAGGCGCGAAGTATTACGGCCTGACGCAGGCGGCGATCACCAACTTCAACCCGGTCAACGCCGTCGTGTGGCTGCACAGTGATCTCAATCCGGCCAACACGACGACCGGTTTGCAAAGCGGTTTTCACATCGTGCGCGCCCGGGCGTTTCTGCCGCGGCCCAACCAGGCGTCGGTTTACAATACGTTTTTGCAGACGTTTTATTATGACGGCGCGCTCCCCGCCGGCGTGATCGCTTTTCCGGCCAGCGGCAGCACGATTGGCAGCCGCAGTTACACGCTGGTGGTGCGCGCCGACAGCTCGACGACCAGCGTGGCTTGCAACATCCAGGATGGCAATCCGGCCAACGACGACACGGTCACGGGCCAGGCGAACGGGAATGGCAATGACCCCGCCGGCGCGGCCATTTTTGTGCCGGCGACGCTCGTTTCCCCGGATCCATCGTTGAGCGCGGTTTATACGAATTACCCGCAGGAATTCCGCTTCGTTTACACCAACGTCCCCGGCAGCGGCCCGGCCACGATTTCCGTGCGGCTCAAGGAATACGCCACCAGCGTCAACCCCAACCGTTACACGCTGCTGACCACCACGGTGAACACGCTCGCGCCGACGCAGGTGGTGCAAATTGTCAGCCCGGCGACCAATGGCACGGTGGTGAACTATGCCAGCAACCTGACTTATCTGGTGCAGGCCTGTTTCAGTTCCACGCTGACAACCAGCACCAACAACTTCAACGTGCTGATCAACCATCTGCTCCAGCCCCAGGCCGCTTATATTCTGCGGCCCACGAACAGCGCCAGCGCCAATATGAAGATCCTGTATTACAATTGGAACAATCCGCCGCCGGGCCTCAATCTCATCCAGGTGATCTACACGAACGCCAGCGTGCCCATTGGTGACCAGCGCAGCGTGATTGTCGCGCCTCCGCTGATGATTTCCGGTCTCGTCGGCAACCACCAGCTCCTCATGTGGGGCAGCGTTACGGGCGTGAATTATCAGGTGTTAACCACCACCAACTTGAGCCAGCCGTTTCAACCCGCGAGCACCCCCATTCCCAGCCAGGGCACGACCACCTCCTTCTACGACACGAATCCCGCGCCGCAGAAATTCTTTGAAATCGAGATGGTGCCGTGAGCGGCGGGGTCCGTTTCGGGGAGCGCAGGCGCCTCGCGTGCGGCGGTGGCCGCCGCGTTACTCGCACCCTTGCGCGCCTCCGCGCAAGGGTGAGCGTTTGCAAATAAGGGTGGCACGGGCCACTGGCCCGTACCGTCCGGCGACCCGCCGGACGGAACGGGTGAGGCGCTCTGTTTGCATGCGGAGACTGTTTCCCCCAGTCCAACCCTCTCCGCTCGCACGGAAGCGGGAAGCAATCCGGCGGAGCGCGCCTTGGACCGAGCGGCGACACTTCATTTTTGTCGGCATTGCTTGTGTTGGTCTGGCGTTTGCATTGTTGATGTTCTATCTCATTGCAGTGCAGTTCATGGTTGATTCAGTTATTGGAAGTCCAGGTTGAGAATGATATTGTCTCCAACCAGTCGCCACGTTTCTTTTTTTCGTGTATTCCGTGTGTTTCGTGGTTAATCCCCCCGCTGTCTCAGCGTCCGTTTTTCCGGATCAATTTTGCGAGCCGCACATTAAAATCCTCCGCCAGCAGCAACTGCTCCAAATTCAGATGCATCCGGTACCGCCAGTAATAATCCGGTATGGCCGGGAGGTTGATCCGCTCGGCCGCGATCTCGGCGCGGCGCAGGTGCGCGTCCATTCCCAGCAAATCCTGCAACTGGAAAATGCTCCACATCGCCGGCGAGGCGAGGTGTTGCTGAAGGATCGCCTCGACGAGTTCCGGACCACAGGCGCGCGGAGCCTCTCCGCTTCGGCCAAGTTCGCGGTTGAAGAATTTCCGGGTGAGGTCGGCATCTTCCTCCCACCAGCCACGGAGGGTACTCATGTCGTGGGTTGAGGGCGTGACAACGCTCAAATACGGTGCCTCCGCTGGACGCGAAAAATCCCGGCCAGGCACCTTGGGCATCCGCTGGATTTCGAGGCTCAACAGGCCCAGGTCTTTCATCAGGCCGGGCACGCATGCGGGCACGAGCCCGAGATCCTCGCCGCAGACCAGCATGTCGGTGCCGCGCTTGAGCGCCGGCAGCTTTTGCATCGCCTCGCGCAGCCAGAAGTCGTCCTGCCGCCGGAAGAAGTAATCCACATACAGCTCGCGCAATTTTGGCTGCTGGACCGGCGGCAGGTGCTTGAACGACGTCGTGTCGTGCATCGCAAACCGGAAGTGAAACTGCTTCCCCTGCGCGCCCTCCGCGTCGAACAAAATCACGTTACTGATCAAGTCAAACAAGCCCGTCTTGAGTTTCCAATCCGCCGCGTCCGGCGCGCGCTTGGAAAAATGATTTTCCACCTGCCGCTGGGTGGCAAATTCCGGTTTCAGCGCATAAGTCCCGCCGCCGTTTGCGTTCAAGAAATCGCGCCGGACCAAGGCCTGGTCCTGGCCGAACAGCTCCGCGAGGACAGCGTCGTTGATGAAGGGCGTGGTGAGCCGTTCGCGGTCGAAGGGAATTCCGCGCGCGGCAAACTCGGCGATCGCCACCGGAATCGCCGGCTCAAAGCGGCCGAGGATGCCCTCCACCGCGTGGGCCGGGCTGCTCCAGATGCGGAAAAATCCCAGGATGTGGTCAATGCGGAACGCGTCGAAATAACCGCTCATCTGCGCGAAGCGCTGCTTCCACCAGGCGAAACCATCCGCCGCCATGCGCGGCCAGTTGTAGGTGGGAAACCCCCAATTCTGGCCCTTGGCGGAGAAGGCGTCGGGCGGCGCGCCGGCCTGCCGGTCCACATGAAACAATTCCGGCTGTTGCCAGACATCCGCGCTGTGGCGATGGACGCCGATGGCGAGGTCGCCTTTCAGGACCAGGCCGCAGGCATGCACATGCGCCGTGGCCTCCAAGAGTTGCTGGTGCAGGTGGAACTGGAGGAAATAATGGAAGGCGACTTCGTCATTGTCCCGGGCCAGCGCGGCGATGGCCTGCGCCTCAAACCGGCGGTGCTCCGGCCACTGGCTGAAATCAGGGGTGCCGAACCGGTCGCGTAAAACACAAAAGGCCGCATAGGGCACCAGCCAGCGATGATGGTCGGCAAAAAATTGCCGGTAGGCCCGGCTGCGGAACGTCTCCGCCTTTTGCGATGGAAATATCTCCTTGAGAAAACCGAGCTTGGCGCGCATCACGGCCTCGTAATCCACGGCCTCGAGCGCATTGAGTTGCTGGCGTTCCGGCTCGAGTCCGGCCAGCCGTTTTTGATTTTTCGGGTTGGCCACGGCGGCCAGGTTGAGATAAAGCGGGTGCAGCGCAAACACGGAAATGGCGGCGTAGGGATAAGAATCCCTCCAGGTGTGCGTCCCGCTGGTGTCGTTGACCGGCAACAGCTGGATGAGCTTCAGCCCGGTTTTGCCGCCCCAATCCGCCAGCCGCTTGAGGTCGGGGAATTCGCCGACGCCAAAACTGTGCTGGCTGCGCAGGCTGAAGACGGGCACGGCCACGCCCGCGCCGTGCCAGGTGGCGGCGGGAAGCCGCAGGAAGCCGTCATTGACGAGGGTGTGTTTGCCCGCCGCAACGGAGTCCTTTAACGTGCGGTTGGCACCCTCCTCATAACGCACGAAAACTTCCTTTTCGACGTCATACACCCCGTATTTGTAGGCCAGCGGAAACGGCTGGCCGCGCAAATCAAGCGGCACGGAGAAAGCGTCCTCACCGCGGGCGCGGCGCAAGAGCCGTGGCCGGTGGGTCTGCCAGTTTCCCAAGGCCGGCCCCTCGCCCAGCAGGCACACGGTCTGTCCCCTGGCCAGGAGCGGGGCTTGGACGCGAAAGGTGTGGGTCGCGTCCGGGATTTTGACGGCGGGAACTTCCGTGAAATGATCCGCGAGCAGCACCTTTTTGAACGGCCGGGTGGAAAACGCATTCTCGGGAAAACCGGCCTCGTTCCAGGCGTCAATCACCAGCAGTTGGTCGCCGGCAAAATCCGCCGGAATCAGTGCCCGGTCGCGGCCCCAGTCGGCGGTCTGTGACCCGTTGGCGTGGCTTAGCACATAGGAATAATTGAGCGGCTGGCTCAGCTCGGCGCGATCCAAGGCCAGCGAAACCTCCCAGAATTCCCGGTCCTGGAATTGCATCAACACCCACGCCCCGGGCAGGGGCGGTTCGCCGGCAAACCAGATGGACTGGCCGGCCTGGGTGTGGAAACGGACGCGGAAGGTCAGGTGCATTGACTCATATTTAACCGTCTTTTCCCGGGTTGCAACCCGCACGAAAATGTGAGGCCGCAGTCAGAGTGGCCGCTTCAAACCAGGAACCGGCGGCGGCTCATTCCGCCGGGCCGGATTTGGTGCTCAAAAGCGTGGCCCCTTTCAGCAGCCGGCAGAAATCCTTTTTGCTGGTGTGCTGATGTTTGCCATCGGTGAAGTGCAGATTGGGGGCGGATTTGTAATGGACTTCGAGGCGTTCGAGCTGGACGATGCGCACATATTCCTGGGCGCATTTCCAGACCTGGCCTTGTTTCAGTTTCATGCTTGGGCATCCATCGTTCGGGCGGTTGACTCACCAGCGGAGGCAACCATTGTCCCGCTGGCCGCACCAGCATGCGCCGTGCGGGCGGGAATGTAAATCATCGTTGGCGTCCCCCGAAAAAACAAGGCCGCCGACCCACGGGCCGGCGGCCAACCTGACGGTTCTGCGTTTGAGCGGACTGGCTCCTTCCCCGGACGTTGCTACCATTCTGAACGCCCGGACGGCAGCTCGCCGCCCGGGCTTTGCCCAGCGGCAGACGACAAGCTGTTAACTGAGGAGCTTCAACACCGACTGCGGCATTGAATTGGCCTGCGCCAACATCGCCGTGCCGGACTGCACGAGGATGTTTTCCTTGGCGTAGTTGGTGCTTTCGGTGGCCACATCCACATCCGTGATCTGGCTGTTGGCCGCCGAGAGGTTGTTTTTGAGGGTCGAGAGCTGGTTGCCGTAATACGACAAACTCTCCTCATTGGAACCAATGTTCGCCCGGTCCGACGCCAGTTGGGAGATGGCGGCCTTCACATCGGTCAACGCCTTCAAGGAGCCGCTGACGGACGTGATGTTATCCGCCGTGGCGGTGGCATAGGTCGTGTTGGCCAGGTTGATGCCCACCATGCCGAAGGTGTTGGCTTCGCTGTCGGTGGTGACATTCAACGTGGCGCCGTTGAACAGGCTGACCCCGTTGAAATCCTTGGTGGCTACATTGTTGATGTAGCTGCCCAAGGCTTGGAACTCTTGCTGATACAGGGCGCGGTCGGCCGTGGTCTTGGTGACGTCCTGGGAGAGGACCGACAGTTCCGACATGCGGCTGAACGCGGAGTTGACTTGTTGCACATAACCGTCCTGCGTCTGGCTGAACGAGACGGCGTTATGCACGTTGTTGGCCGCCGCGTCGATGCGGGACATTTGGGCGTTCAACTTCATGGACACCGCCAGCCCCGCGCTGTCATCGGCCGGCGACGTGATTTTTGAGCCGGATGACAGCCGTTGTAACGAGGAGTTGAGACTGCTCTGCGACTGCATCAGCAGCGTGGCGGCATTGAGTGCCGACAGGTTTGTATTGATGACCATAACTAACTCTTTCCGTGAGTCGCCCCAGGAGGGGCTTTTTAATTTGCGCGACATCCATGTCGCGGGCACCTCGTTCAGGGGTAAGGTGCCGTTTCGCCCCGCCAGCTCTTTTAGGCCGCTGGCCGCCTGTCTTGCGACACCATGCTATCGGTGGGACCCGGTGGGACTTAATGTCAAATTCGCATTTTTAGCAACGATCATCGAGGGCTGCGTGATGCGTGATGCGTGATGCGTGATGCGTGATGGCGTGGCCGCCGGATGCCAGCGCGACTTTTTGGGGCACAAAAACCGCGCCGCCCGGGCGGCGGGAAAATAATTGCGCCGGGAATGAAAATTGAATTGCCATTTTGGCCGCCAGCGATAGTTACTGTGCGCGTGCAATATTGGTTGCTCAACCACCACTCGTCTGGCTCAAGCCTCACGGCACTCGGCGTATGGCTGCTGCTTGTCCTGGTGCTGCCCCTGATCATGGCTTCCGCGAGCGTCCGCGAGGCGTGCCCAACCCTGAAGCCGCTGTGGTGGAGTGTGGGGTGCTTCACCTTCAGCCTGGTGCTGGTGGCCGCCGCGCTCTGGTTTTGGGGGGCGGTGGAAGTCCGGGGAGACATCGGGAGCGTGGCTGGGCTCACCCTCGTGGGCGCGGTCTGGCTCGCCGTTAGCCAATGGCTGGTTTCGTGGCTCGGCTTGAGTTTCCGCGATGATGTTCTGGAACGGAAAAACCGCGCGGCCATGCTGGCGCTGGGCGGCGCGAACATATCCATCGCCATCGCTTTCGCCGCCGGCAATCTGGGGGAAGGGCCCTCCTATTCGGAAAATATTTTCTCCGCGGCCTTGTCCACCGGCGCGCTGCTGGCCTTATGGTTCATGCTGGAATTGGGCGGCCGGGTTTCCTGCGCCATTGCCGAGGAGCGCGATGTGGCCTCCGGGATGCGGCTGGGCGGCCTGCTATTGTGCTGGGCGCTGATCCTGGGGCGTGCGGTCACCGGCAACTGGCATTCGGCCGCAGCCACCATCCATGATTTCGTGCGCGACGGCTGGCCGGCGCTGCTGCTTTGTCTCGTGGCACTCCCGGTTGAATTGCTACTGCAGCCAAGTCGGCAGCGTCCGTTTCCAGCCTGGCCGGCATGCGGGCTGGTTCCGGTCCAGTGTTATGTGGCAGGCACCGTCCTCTGGCTGTGGCATCTGGGCCGCTGGGAGGGCATGCCCCAATGACGACTGCGGCTTTAACGATGAATCGCCCCCACTCGTGCCCGATGCGCGAGGCGGCTGCGGAGCTGCGCACGGAGGCTCCGCTGGAGGCCGGCGACTTCGCCCAATTGCGGCGCAAGACCATGCTGGAGGGCTGCAAATGGGATGTGCAGGTGGGCGATGTGACCGCGCTCGCGCCGTTTCCGCTGGTCATGAAGCGGTCGGTCTGGCGGCAACTGGCCAGGCAGGCGGAGAAGCTGGATGCCGAGGCCGTCGCCGCCGAGGAGGAAATTTCCCGGCGACCGGACCTGCTGCACCGGCTTGGACTGCCGCGTGCGCTCCGAAAGGCATTGGCGGCGGACGAACCGCTGACGCCCGCCGCCGGGCGGGTGGTGCGCTTTGATTTTCATCTGACCACCGAGGGTTGGCGCATTTCCGAGGGGAACAGCGACGTGCCGGGCGGCTTCAGCGAGGCGTCGCATTTCACTGGTTTCATGGCCGGGCATTTTCCGCACCTCATGCCGGCGGGCGATCCTGCCGCAGCCTGGTGCGGGGCGCTGGCCGCCAGCGCGGCCGGCGGTCCGGTGGCGCTGTTGTCCGCGCCAGGTTTAATGGAGGACCATCAGGTGGTTGCTTTTTTGGCCGCCGGCTTAAATGCCCGGGGCTGTGCCACCCACCTGGCCAAGCCGGAGCAGGTTTTCTGGCACGCCGGCCAGGCTCATCTCCGCACCCAATGGTATCGCGGACCGCTGGCGGCCGTCGTGCGTTTTTACCAGGCCGAATGGCTGCCCCGGTTTGCGGCGCACCCCGGCTGGCAGCACTTTTTCCGGGGCGGCAAAACCCCCGTGACCAATCCGCCCCTCGGCATTCTATCCGAGAGCAAACGCTTTCCGCTGCTCTGGAATGATCTCGCCACGCCGCTGCCCACCTGGCGGGCGTTGCTGCCTGCGGCGTGTGATCCGCGCGCCCGCCCGTGGTTCGATGATCCGGGCTGGCTGCTGAAAACCGCGTATTGCAACACGGGCGAGGCCGTCTGCATCCGCCATTTGCTGACGCCGTGGCCATGGTGGCAAGTCAAGCTGCAAGCCCGCCTGGCCCCCGGCGGCTGGGTGGCGCAGCGCTGCTTTGAATCTGTGCCAGTGCCCACGCCACTGGGGCCGCGCCATGTGTGTGTGGGCATTTATACGGTTAACGGAAAGGCCGCCGGCGCGTATGCGCGTCTGGCGGGGAAACCCCTCATTGACCATACCGCCGTGGATGTCGCGCTGTTGCTGGATCCCCATGAATAAAGAACAAATCTTTGCCGCTTGGGCACCCGATGATTCGCTTTGGTCCACCTGGGTCAAGCCGGTGCTGTTCGCGCATTTGGATGACCTTCAGCTGCGGCCGGATCCACTCGTGCCAACCCCGGAGCCAGCCCGGCGGCCGGTTAATCTTGATTGGTGCCCGCCCGTGGCCGAAAAAGTCGCGCTGATTGTGGATCTGCCGGGGCCGGAGGGGGTGGTGCTGGGCGCGCTGCTGGCGGAGCGCGGATATCGTCCCGTGCCACTTTACAACGCCTTGCCGCTGCCCAACTCGCTGCCGATCGGAAGGCATGAGGCCGTGGTAAATGTGCTGCCCACCCTTGACGCGTTGCGCCGCGAGGCGGAAAGGCTCGCGGGGTTGACCCTGCCGCCCGATGCACCGCCGGTCTTTCTACTGGATGCCCACCGTCAGGGCGCGGTCCTTCCCGACCCGGAAATGTTTGACAACCGGTCCGTCTGCTTCACCACGGATTTTCCGTCCGCCAACTTTCTGCACGCCCATGGATTTAAGCGCGCATTGTTGGTGCCGTCCGCCGGGCTGGAAGCCGCCCCGGACCTCAGCCATCTGTTGCGGCGCTGGCAGGAAGGCGGCATCGCGCTGCAAATCCTGCGCTCGGAGAACGCCCGGCCGGAAGCGCTCGTCGTGCCCCGGCCTTCCTGGTACGGCGCCATGTTTCAACGCGCGTTATCCGCGTTTGGCCTGCACCGCGCCAGCGGCGGCGGTTTTGGCGCCTGGATGACTTCGGCCAGCGGCTAGAATATTGGCCAACCCCCGGGGCTATCCCAACCAACCCGCGTCCGGTTTTAATCCCGCCCTGGTCGTGGAGATCTGATCGCCGCGTCCAATTCTCTCGCAGGCTGGACGCAGGGGGTGCCTGCCGCTGTTTCGGGATATTCGAAAATGCGGCCTTCGAAGTTGCGGATGAGCACCCGCCCGGCATTCCGGCACAGCACATATTCTGGATTGATCGGCACCTTGCCGCCGCCGCCGGGAGCGTCAATGACGTACGTGGGCACGGCGTAACCGGTGGTGTGGCCGCGCAATTTTTCCATCAATTCCAGGCCCTTGGCCACGCTGGCCCGCAGATGCGCGGAGCCGGCGATCAGGTCGCACTGATAGAGGTAATACGGCTTGACGCGGCACATCAGGAGTTTTTGCACCAGCGCGAGCATGACGTCCTCGCGGTCATTGACGTGCTTGAGCAAGACGCTCTGATTGCCCAGCGGAATGCCCGCGTCGGCCAGCCGGCCCAGGGCGGCGCGCACCTCGGTGGTGAGTTCGCGCGGATGATTCACATGCACACTGAGGAACAGGGGATGAAACTGCTTCAGCATGGCGCACAGCTCGGGCGTGATGCGCTGCGGCAGGAAAACCGGAATGCGCGTGCCGATGCGGAGGAATTCCAGGTGTGGAATGGCCCGCAGCCGGCTCAGGAGATTCTCCAGCTTCTCGTCATTCAACAACAGGGGGTCGCCGCCGCTCAGCAGCACGTCGCGGATTTCGGGATGCGCGGCGATATAGGCGATTTGCTGGTCGAACGCCGGATGAAAGTCATAGCCGCTGGCGTTGCTCACCAGCCGGGAGCGCGTGCAATAGCGGCAATAGCTGGCGCAGCGGTCGGTCACCAGAAACAGCACGCGGTCGGGGTAGCGATGCACCAGGCCGGGCACGGGCGAGTGCGAATCCTCGCCGCAGGGGTCGCTCATCTCCCACGGGGCGGTGACCGTTTCCTCCAAGCGGGGCACCACCTGGCGGCGCACGGGGCAGTTTTCATCCGCCGGATCAATCAAATTGAAAAAGTAGGGCGTGATGCCCAGCGCCAGCTTGTGATTGGCCAGGCGCGCGCCGGCCAGTTCCTCGGGCGTCAGGGTGGGCAGCAGGGTCTGCAATTGTTCCACCGTGGTGATGCGGTGTTTCATCTGCCAGCGCCAGTCGTTCCAGTCGGCCTCGGAAACCCCGGGCCAAAAGCCCCGCCCGGCAGAGCGAAACGCTTTTAAGGGCTGATCCCGGTGGCCCGACGGCGGCTCCTCCCCGCCGGCAGATAGATTGTCAGTCTGCATAATTTAGTTATGCGATAGTAGCACAGGCCGGACATTTTGCAAATCCGCCCCCGGGCTTGGTCCGGGCGGATTATCTCCAAATCGAACCAGAATCTCCAAAATCACCAATAAACCCGAAATCCGAAAGAAATCCGAAGCCCGAATGCCGAATCAGGGGCGCCTGCATTTTTTCAAAACGGATTTCGGATTTCGG
>Ga0302319_10006311_pt1 | contig 23573 bp, 24 predicted proteins | sample Bog_T0_2_FD_203319 | JGI IMG/M metagenome (GOLD analysis project Ga0302319, IMG submission 203319) | Peat permafrost microbial communities from Stordalen Mire near Abisko, Sweden - Bog_T0_2 | ecosystem: Environmental > Terrestrial > Soil > Wetlands > Peat | place: Sweden: Abisko, Stordalen Mire...
GCCTCCTGCTTATATTCCGCCGTGTAACTCGCCTTGCTGCGAGCCGGCTTGCTTATTTGTGTCTTCATGGGATCCTCCTTCTGTTTTGATCCCCTGCATGCTGTCCGTCAATTCAAGGCAACCTCAGAATGATCCTATTGTACGGCATCGACTAACGGTCTTCGCCAAGAGAATTAACACGCTCGCAAACAAATTCAGAGATTATGGTGCGCCAAAACATATAGTATTGGAATTTGTTCGCGATAATTTGCCGGAGAGCTTCATGAGCAGGGATGGAAAGGAGGGTTACGGCGATTGGGTAAATAAGAATCGAAAGACCGCACAGGAGGCGCGCGAAATCATTTCGCAGATGGGCGCGTCAGGACGCAATGCTGTCGCGAAATATCTTCTTCTTAAAGCGCAGGGATTTGAATGCATCTATTTTCCCAATGGTTCGCTTAATGTCGCAGCAACGGGGCAAGCACTTGCAGACAGCAAATGTATCTATACGCAAGAGCCTGTTGGAATTTCAAATCTAGATGATCTTGTTATCGATCACATCGTCCCGCTGGAAGGTGGATATAATGGCCCGGACTCGTTCTTGAACAAAGTAGTAACTACAAGGCACGTGAATGAGAGGATGAAAAAATGTCGGACGCCGTATGAATGGTTTCAACAAGATATGCCGGAACTGTGGGAGGCGTATGCTGGGCGCATAAAGAAACATGTCGGCACCCTTGGGCGCAAAAAAGTGAAATTGCTTACCCAAGCGGATGCCTCGGATCTCGTTAACCGTTATACAGCACTTGCGGAGACGGCGTGGATTTCCAAACTTGCACAGGCAATCCTCTGCATTCACTTCGGTTGGAATTTTTCCTTGGATGAAGAGCGAAAGCGCAAGATCACAGTTGTGAGTGGAGGTTTGACCGCACGCATCCGTCGTAAATACAAGCTTAACAGTTTGCTTGCTCGCGACGCAGCGACTGAGGAAGAAGCAGAGAAGAAAAATCGCAAAGATGATCGTCACCATGCGCTTGATGCGATGGTGATTAATTTCATCCCTGATTGGGCGCGCAATCCAGAAAAAGAGCATTTTTTTCGTTTTCCAGAAGGAGTGAATCGCGAGACTTTCCGTCGCGATATAGCCAAGGTTATGCCGCAGTCACTTGCATTCCAAAAAGCACGCTTGGCTGAAACCATATACGGGGGTCGTGCAGAGAATGGTAATACTATAATTGTGCAAAGAGTTCCATTGGTTGACCTTGCATACAATACGAAGAATCAGAAGAAGTTCTTCGACTTCGATTATCTCAGGGATCAAACTAAAACCGTTCGTCATCCGATGATTGCAGAGGCACTCCACCAGTTTCTCGCTGATGGCTGCGATGAGGAAAGGGCTTGGAGGGACTTTTGCGACAAATTTTATCTGCCAAAGCGTGACGGTAGCCATGGCCCACGTGTGATCAAATTAAACGTACGAACCGGCGATGCTGGTGAATACGCGAATCTTGCGAAAGATAAAAATGATAAGTCAAAACCACATCGTGGCGCTTTTCGGAAAGGCAAGAAGGAACATAAAGGGCAAATCGTTTATATAGAGAAAACATTGGCAAAAAAAAGCGGTCATAAAGAAATCGTACATGTGCGGCCCGTGTACGCCTTTGAGTCGCGTGCAATTGTGGAACGTAAACTACGAGAGGAACACGGTGACGCAATTCGACTCTACGGTTTTTTTCAAAGCGGCTGTCTCATTGCCGTGGAGCGGGAAGTTGCCCACGATAAGGTTCCTCTGCCGGCGGGGACTTATTTGTTAAATACGATTCGCACAGGAGGTGATGTGAAATTAACGACACAAGATGGCAAAACCCATCCCGAAATCCCGAGATATTCACTCAAAAATCTTATTGCTGCGGGATTGCGAAGGTCCGATTGATTCTAAGCCATGAGCTACCAAATTCTCCACGTTTTAGAGCATGGGATACAGCCGCGCTTTACTGGATGGCTGTCTTTGTGTTACAATCATGCCAATGATAGCCAGTGAGCATATTCAGGCATTTGCGGATTCGGTGGCGCGAGAGTTCAGGCCCGAACGCATTATCCTTTTCGGCTCCCATGCGCGCAGCGAAGCCGGAATGGAATCGGATGTCGATTTGCTGGTGATCATGCCACGCAACGGGAAGACGCGCCACGGGCAAACCGTGGAAATCTACAGAAAATGCCATCCGGGGTTTCCCGTCGATGTCCTGGTGCGCACGCGCGAGGAATATGAGCAGCGGCTGGCGATGCGCGACTGGTTTATGCGCGACATCGCCGCGGAGGGCAAGGTGCTTTATGCGGCCTGAAACAAAGGAGTGGAGCGATAAGGCGGAAGCGGATTACGGGACGGCGGCGCGCGAGGCGGCCGTGGTGGATTTTCCAAACCACGACGCCGTCTGTTTCCATGCCCAGCAATGCGTGGAAAAGTATCTCAAGGCATTGCTGGTCGAGGGCGATGCCCGTTTTCCGAAGACTCACGATCTTTTGCTGCTGCTGAACCTGGCGGTTCCGGCATGGCCGGATGCGGAATCATTCCGCGATGATCTGGCAAATCTTACGCCTTATGCGGTGGATGTTCGTTATCCCGGCGACCGCGCGGATGCTGAGTTGGCTGAGGAGGCATTGAAGAGTTGCCAGCGGGTTCGTGCCGCGTTGCGGTCGCTGCTTGCTTTGACACCGTGATTCACCATGAGCTACCATATCCTCCATGTCCTGCAGCACGGGGCGACTCTTGCGAAGGAGAGGGGGTTCATTGTTTGCAGGGCGCAGGACCAGACGGAGCGGAGGATGCCGCATGAGGATTTGCGGGCGGTGATCATCGCGGCGCGCGGGGTGACGCTGACTTCGAGTTTTGTTTCGGCGGTGCTGGAGACGGATGGGATCATTCTCCATTGCAATGAGTCCTACAAACCGTGCGGGATTACGGCTGCGCTTTCGCGGGTGGTGGATGACCGGGCTTTTCTGAACCAGGCTTCGCGCCCGAAGCGGCTGAATGAGCGGATTTGGAACCGCCTCCTGGTGGGCAAGACGTTGAACCAGCAGCATGTATTGAAACGGCGGGAGCTGGTGAGCCCGCATCTCGACCTGGCATTGAAGAGCGGACATATCGACGAGGGGAATTGCGCGAAACGCTACTGGCAGCTCTTTTTTCCCGCAATCGGCTGGGCGGCGACGAGCCGAGATCGCAAGGAGAATACCGCGCCGAACCAGATGCTGAATTACGGCTACACGGTGCTGGGGGCGCTTTGCCACCGCAGTCTGCTCATCCACGGCCTGACGCCGACGCTGGGGGTGAAGCATACGACGCGCTACAAATCGACGCCGCTGGTTTTTGATCTTATGGAGCCATTCCGCCCGGTGGTGGACATGATGCTGGCGGAGTTTCTCATGCAGGAGGATGTGAGCATGAAGGCCTGGTCGAGGAAGGTGGGCACGGAGTTGCGGGAGCAGCGTGTGCAGCATGAGCGGTATTCCTTGAAGCTGATGGATGCGATTGATGCCTCGGCGAGTTCGATGGCGCGGAGCTACGCGTCGCTGTCGGTGGAGCCGTTCTGGGTGCCTGAATTGTGATCGCGAAGCAAAGCCCTTTCCGTATGGGATGGATAATGGTGATGTTTGACCTGCCGGTGCTGACCGACGAGGAGCGCAAGACCGCGTCGAGGTTCCGGAAGGATTTGCTGGAGAACGGGTATCTGATGATGCAGTTCTCGATCTATGCGCGTCCCTGCGTGAGCTACGAGCAGATGGACACGCACATCGCGCGGGTGAAATCCGTGACGCCGGAGGCGGGGAATGTGCGGCTGATGTTCATCACGGACGAGCAATGGGGGAAAAGCGTGACGGTGATCGGGCCGAATTACAAACAGGGAAACCGCGCTGTTGATCCGGAGATGCCGGCGCAGGTGGAATTTTGGGAATAGTGGCGTAAATTTAACCACCAAGGCACAAAGACACCAAGGGGAACGAACACCAAAACAGGATGCGAATTTTGAGATTTCCGGTCGTTTTGACGTCGAAAAAAGAGAAAAAGTGGCTCTGCGCCGTGCTATGCAGTGGGCGCAGAGCCAACAAATTAGTTAAGACTTCACCCCCCGGCAGAGTCAGCTATTGTTGTAAATCCTACACAATCAGGGCCATCGGTCAATCCTATTGTAGCTGACTTCGCGGGGGGTGAAGTCAAAACAAGGCTCATGCTGGAAAGTAATAGAGCCAGATTGTAGCTGACTTCGCGGGGGGGTGAAGTCAAAACGGTTCCGTCCAAAGGACAAGGCGGAAGTCCATTGTAGCTGACTTCGCGGGGGGGTGAAGTCAAAACGAACGCCTTCGGGTGTGTCTTTCATTCCTCATTGTAGCTGACTTCGCGGGGGGGTGAACCGGGCGCGTGGTGGAGCCGGTGTATGAGGCGCTATGACTCTTTTATGAAAACGATGCCGGTTTGCCGGGGCGGCAGGTCGCATTCACCTTGAGGTCGAGGGCGGATTTTGATCCGCCGAGGACGATGCGTTTGAGGTCGAGATGGCCCTCGAGCATGGAGATCGTGAGTGTACGCTTGTTTAACGTGATGGTGCCGAAGCCGGAGGCCGTGGAGAAGAAGATGTTGAACGGGCGGCGGTCGAGTTTCGGCGCGAACCAGAGGGTTTTTTCGACGGCGGAGTAGCGGAAACCGGAGAGGGCGCCGAGAAGGGCATAGCTCGCCATGGCGCGGGCGTAGTAATTGCCGCACTCGTATTCGTTCCATGGATTGCGTATGCGGCCTTCGTAGCGGCTGCGCACGGCCTTCACGATTTCGAGGCCGTCGCGCACCAATCCCTCCGAGATCATGTGGGATGCGACCTGGTACTCGATGCCGGTCCAGACTTCGTCGCTGTAAACGAAGGGGAGCGTCGGTTTGCCGTTGCGGGGCCATGAGCAGAGGAGGAGGCCGGCCTCGTGCTCCAGGGCGTAGCCGGGGCGCTGGCAATTTGCGTGGCCGGTGAGGTTGTGCCGGAAGTTGTGCTTGTGGATGGCGCGCAGATTTTTGCGCACCTTTTCGCGGTCGAGCGGGGTGTCGATGCCGTAGATGAGGGCCATCCACGCGCCGATGACGCCGTCGGAGATGCAGCCTGTGCCGTACTGGTATTTCGGGCCTTCTTTTTTCAACAACGCGAGCATCTCCCTGCCCTCTGCCTCCGGTTTGCGACCGGCGATCAACTCGAGGAAGGAGTTGTCGCGCAGGCCGCGGAATTGCACTTTTTGCTCGAAGTATTCGCCGTTGAAAAGCGTCTTCTCCATGAAGGCGGCGGCGCGCGCGGCGAGTTGACCGTATTCGCGGGATTCATCTTCCCTGCCGAGCGCGGTGGCCATGGCGCTAATGGCGCAGAGCGCGCCGAGATAGATGCTGCCGCACATTCCATCCGGCCCCCAGAACTCGATATCGTAGGTGTTGTGATGGGGCTCGAAGAGGCCCCCTTTGCGGTCCGGATCCCATTTCTGAATGCAGTAGTCGAGACTGCGTTTTGCCAGCGGGTAAAGCTCCCTCATCCACTCCGTGTCGCCCGAGATATGCCAGTCGCGGAATACTTTCATGATGCCGCCGAGCTGACCATCCGCCGCGGCATGAAAACCATGTGCCGTCGGTCCATCCGGCAATGCGGCGCGAAAATCAATGTGTCCGCTTTCGTTCATGCTCCGCTTCAGTTCCTGCTCGCGCAGGGTGCGTTCGAGCTGGGGAAACAAATGGGGAAACGCCTGCGCATAGTTCCAGACGTGGGTGCAGCTTCCGGAGCAGCAGCCGGCATCGGCAAAACAACCCTCCCAACCCCAGAGGTTGCCATTTTCCTGGCGCAGAACGGTGGGGGATTTCAGGATGGCGAGGTTTGCGGTAACAGCGTCGAGCACTTCAGCCGGGAGGGTGGAGCCGAGCAGTGCCCGCTGGAATGCCACCGTGCGACTGCGCAGGCTTTCGAAGTTTCTGTGGACGTAGGCAGCCACGTCGCGCGCATCACGCCATTGCGATGCGTAAAAGGGCCGCCACCGGGGTGCGCTGCAGCACGAGACGCCGGGCTCACAGGCGGGGGACGCAGCTTGTCCCGCGCTCTGGTTGCTGTTTGGAAAATGCCATGCGATGACGATGAGCAGGGTGGTTTCCTTCCCGGGAGCGAGTGTGCCTTTCACCAGCAGGGAGCCGCCGTTGCGTCCTCCCCTGCCGGCATCGGTCCTGCCGTCATTCGGCAGGAATTTGCCTGAATCCACCTCGCTCCAGAGCGCGGAGATCGCATCGAACCATCCGCCACGCGGCCACATCGCCTTGATTTTCGGACGCTGGCCGATGACCGTGAGGCTGGCGCTGCCGTAACTCTCGTCGCCCAAGGGTTCAGTATTGGAGTGGAAAACCCCCTTGCCGGGAATCAAATCGTTGCGCGTCCCTTCCCATTTTCCCCCGCTTCCCACGGCGAGGTGGGAGAGGTGGTAGGAAAACTCGAATTCCACCGGCTTTCGCGAGGTGTTCCGCAATGTGTATTCCAGGATTGCGCACGGGATACCGGAAGCGACATCATCCAGCGGCACGAAAGGATTCCAGCCGGTGATTTTCGCCTGCATTGGAACCAGGGGATCGGAAAGCCCGATCCGTCCAAACGGGTAGCCGCTCTCAAACCGGCTGCGCTTGAAGCGGGGCAGCCCCTCATGTCCCCCATGCCGGTATCCCTGCCCCTGCAATCCCTGGTCATAGATTTTTCCGGGCGGCAGGGGCCCCTCGACCAGACGTGTGACCGGCTTCCCACCCTTGATATGAAGCAGCGCGAAAGCGCCATCCCGTATATCGTGGCCATCCTGCATGGCAGTGATAGAGGGGCGATTCCGAATGGAAAAATCCTGCAAGCCGCCGTAGCCGTTCAGGCAGATGCAGCCCGCGCCAATGCCACCCATGGGCATGGCTGTCTGCAAAACTTCCGGGTGCTTGAATGGGAAGAGAGGGGAGTCGTTTTTCATAGAGAGGGATCGTTCGTGGAGGATATTGAGGGAAACCGGTGCGAATGAACATAGCGGCTCTTTGGAAAAACATGCCGTATCTTCATGTGTGGATTCAGGGCATCCGTCCCAATTGGGGGTTTCGTGATCTTTGACATGGCTTTTTTCACGCGAATGCGGAAACTTCCCAAACACCGGTCCAGCCATGCAGCAAAACGATCCCCTCCTGCCCACCGCCACAGGATTCAAGCGATTTTTCACCCCGAGGCCGCTAGATTCCCGGGAGTTGAGCATCCGGGGGATCGGCATCCGCGAGTTGATGCCGCCCGGCATGATCGAACGTCCGCACGGGACGGGGGACTACCTGTTCATGCTGTTCCATGACCCGGCAGTCGCAGGCATCCGCCCGTTGACAGAACCGCCGGGCGGCCCCGACACAATGATGGTGTGGCCGCCGGGGAAGCCGCAATATTACGGCAATCGCGAGCGGCGGTTCACGCATACGTGGATCCATTGCGAGGGACGCCGGGTCCAGCGCATCCTCCGGCAAACGCGGCTGCCATTACTGAAGCCGTTTGCGGCGGCCGACCCGTCGCGCTTCCAGCAGTGCCTGCTCGATATCCACAGCGAACTGGTTTCGTACGCGCCGCCGGACGAGATCATCATCGGCAACCTGCTGGAAAATTCCCTGCGCGAGCTTTCCCGCCTGAACGACGGCGCAGGGAAGACCGTGCGGATCCCCGAGAACCTGCTGGCCGTGCACCGGCTTATCAGCTCCAGTCCCGCGCAATTGATCACGCTGGACGGGATGGCGCGGATGGCCGGCTCGTCGGTGCCGTATTTTTGCGCGCAATTCAAAAAGACATTCGGCCTCTCGCCGATGCAGTACCTCATCCAGCACCGGATGCACCATGCCGCGCATTTGTTAAACAACCGCAATCTCACAATCTCGGAGATCGCCGCGAAGGTGGGGTATGAGGATTTGTTTCATTTCTCGCGGATGTTCAAAAAGCATTTCGGGCTGAGCCCGCGTACCATGCGGCAGAGCGCCTTTCTTCCAAAGGTTGACCCGCTCCCCTTGAGCCGCGTGACAAAGGCAAGATAATCCATGTTCCAGCCGGCAATATTGCAGTGCGACTGCGTACGCGTGGTTTGCCATGCAGTATAGGAAAACACATCTTTTTTAGAAGTTCGTCCATGTTCACCGGGGGTATTTGCGGGCAGGATCGGTGGACTGAATTCCCAACAAAATACAAATCCCGCACGATGAACCCTCCGCAAAATTTCTCCTCTTTCGCCGGCCTCTCCATGTCGCTGGGCAACCTTCATTTCCTGAGCAAGGCCAAGACGCGCTCGTACAGCGGTGAAAACCGGACCGGCGAAAAAGGGAAGGGGGGCATGGCCGAGGTCACCGATCCAAACAGCAGTGCGCGCGAGTTGGGACGGGGATGGAAGGTCTCGCCGTGCCACTCGATCAAGACCGGGGAAACATTCATCCTGGCAGACATCGAGGGGCCCGGCGTGATCCAGCAAATCTGGATGACGCCGACCGGGACGTGGCGGAATTCCATCCTCCGCATTTACTATGACGGGGCGGAGCATCCCTCCGTGGAATGCCCGGTGGGCGATTTTTTTGCGTGCGGATGGGGGAAATTTGCGCCGGTCGTCTCGCTGGCGGTCTGCGTGAATCCCGGGAGCGCATTCAACTGCTACTGGCCAATGCCATTCCGGAAACGCTGCCGCATCACCATGGAAAATATCGGCGAGCCGATGGTGCTTTTTTACCAGGTCAACTATGCGCTGCAGGAAGTTCCGGAGGAGGCGGGGTATTTTCACGCGCAATTCCGGCGGGTGAATCCGCTGCCTTACAAGGAGGTCTATACCATCCTCGACGGGGTGGAGGGCTGGGGCCAGTACGTGGGCACTTATATGTGCTGGGGTGTGAACAACAGCGGATGGTGGGGGGAGGGCGAGATCAAGTTCTACCTCGATGGGGACGGGGAATTTCCCACGATCTGCGGCACGGGCACGGAGGATTATTTCTGCGGCTCGTATAATTTTGAAAACAAGGAGACAAAGCAGTACCAGGAATTCAACACGCCTTATGCCGGCATGCCGCAGGTGATCCGGCCGGACGGGGTATACCAATCCCAGATGCGCTTCGGGCTTTACCGGTGGCACATCATGGACCCGGTGAGGTTTGAGAAGGACCTCCGGGTTACGATCCAGGCGCTCGGGTGGAGGTCGGGGGGGCGCTTCCTGCCGTTGCGGGATGATATTTCGTCGGTGGCGTTCTGGTACCAGACGCATCCCGGCAGGCCGTTTCCGAAGCTGCCTTCCAAGGATGAACTGGAGATTGTTTAAGCGGCCGCAAAACTATCAGCCCTTTCGCAGGTTGCCGGGGGGCATGCCGGAGAATTGCTTGAATTGGCGGGAGAAGAAGTAGACGTCGCGGTAGTGGAGGGCGTCGGCGATCTGGCTCAATGTCATGGTCGTTTCCTCGATGAGCTGACGCGCCCTTGCCATGCGGACGATGACGAGGAAGCGGTTGGGAGGAAGGCCGGTGATCGATGTGAAGCGTCTTGTGAACTGGGAGCGGGAAAGGTGGGCCTGGCGCGCCAGGGTATCCACGCTCCAGCGCCGGCCCGGCTCGCGCTCGATGGAGTCGATTACCTCACGCATGGCGAGATCGACGGGCGAGGGGGCAGGCTCGCTGTTTTCCTGGAGCAGGAGTAGCAGCATCTGCCGCAGGTGAAGGTTGCTTTGTTCCGTGCAGAGAGTTCCGCCGCGGTGACCGGCGGCAGCGCAATGGTACGCGAGCGCATTGAGGAATGGCGTATCGCGCACGCGATTGAGGCGCGCGGGCAGAGGGGCGTTTTTGCCGATGTCGAAGTGTGCCGCAAAAACGACCAGTCGCCGCACGGGATCCTGCGTGGCGCGTGGTTTGTCGCCGGGGCGGAAGACGAGACAGACGCCGGCCTTGAGGGAGATTGTTTCGTTTGCGAGCGCGAGTTCGCCGGCTCCGTCCAGCACGTACCAGAAATCGTAATCACGCAGCGGAGGCGGGGACCAGCGCCAGCCCCGTTCGCAATGGTAGATCGTGGGGAGCGAATTTAAGCGCAGCGGGAAATCGCTGATATTTTTCATTAGCGGAATATTTTGCAATGCGTTAAAAATGCAAATCTTTGCTTGCATCGTCCATTTTCCATCCGACGAGAAGTATGTAGTATTTAGATCATGAATACAACGTTTCCCTCAAGATTAGATCGCTGCCCGGAAAGGCTTTCTGAAGAGCAACTCGGTCAATACCACAAAGATGGCTGGCTGGCTTTCGACGAAGTGTTGTCTTCCGGGGAGGTTGAAAATGCGAGGGAAGCCATTTCCGATTTGATCGGCAGCGCGGGACGCGATCCCGAGGCGAGGGGATGGCGGGTGGATAAATTCTGGATTCAATTCGAGCCATCTTACACGCCCGATGAGGATCAACCGATTGCCTCGCTGGAACTGAAGGTTCGCAAGATTGCGGGCTTTCACAAGAGCCATCCGCATTTTGAATATCTTGCGCTGTCACATCCTCATATCCAGGGAGTTGTGTCCTCGATTCTTGGCGCCAGTCCGATCCTTTTTCAGGAGATGGCTTTGATCAAACCTCCCTTCATTGGCTCTGAGAAGCCATGGCACCAGGATGATGCTTATTTTTCCTTTGTTCCGCTGGGGCAGATTCTCGGGTGCTGGATTGCGCTGGATGACGCCACCATTGAAAACGGGTGCATGCATGTTTTGCGCGCGGGGCATCATCTAGGACCGAAGAAACACCATCACACCTTTGACTGCGAAATCGAAAGCGGGCGGGTGGACATTTCCAGTGCGGAGCCGGTGGAAATCCCGGCAGGGGGCGGGATGTTTTTCCATGGGCTTCTTCCGCACCAGACGCCCCCGAATGCATCAGCGGAGCGTCGGCGGGCGTTGCAATTTCATTACCGGGGCGCGGAGACCCGCGCGCTGTCACGGGAGGAATATGATGCTGTTTTTGCGGAGGCGGATGGGACGCCGGCCAGTTGCGCGGCTGCGCCAAGGAAGTAGAATTTGTGCGTTTGAAGAGTTGAGTGGGTATGTCGAGTGCCAAGTCGCGGGGCACGAAGCATTATGAAAACTGGCAGCGCGTACGGGAGTTGAACCCGTGCACCAGCCTTGAGAGGGCTGTGTCCTAACCACTAGACGAACGCGCCTTACTTGCCATTCCCGGTCGGCCGGGCCTGGTAAAAATCAATGTGAAACCAAAGTTTCTTCGTATCCTTTAGGACGGACCTTGCTTTGATCAAGTGTATTTAATGATTGTTTGAGCCTGTCGGCTACTAATTTCTTGATCGAACCGTCTATTTTCAGGATTTTTGCGTAAAGCACTGTGTAATACTCCCTCAATAAAGCGCGCTTTTCAGGATCTGTTTTTGCGGCCTCGACCTGCGCATCGAGATCGATCACTTTTTCATCCTTCAGCGCCTTGGTTTTTGCCTCGCGGAATTTGATGCGGTCGGCGATATTATCGATGCTTTCCTCGGTTTTGTTTTTTTTCACCACAGCACCTGCGGGCCCCGGGGTCGCGCCGGGTTCTTTTTCCGAGCTTCTATGGGATGGCCTTTCCAAGGGCGGAGGCATATTGTCCGGTATGAGGGAAAACGGGGTGGGGGAGGGTGACGCGAGCGGGAGGGGCTGTGGCTCGCTGGGCACCTTGTCGGGGATGGGTACTACGTTTGCATCCTGAGCCATCACTGTGGAGAGTGAGAGGAGGAGGGCGGTAAAAAAAGTTGCGGTAAAAAATTTCATTTGGCGTCCAGTTCGCATACGATACAGAAAAATTCCCATTTGAAAAGCTCCACTGCAATCCTCGGGAAACTTCCCTCTCCATTGTGTCTCGATCTCACACCGTTCGAGGCTGCTTCCCGCTGCCGTCATTTTCCCGGCCTGGTGTTTTTTGACAGCGCGCTGGAGGGGGCAGTTTCGGGGCGCCAATCGATCATCGCAGCGATGCCCTTTGAGGTGGTCACCGGCAGCACAGAGGAGGATTGGGAGCGGCTTCGTGAAAAAATCGCGCGCCGCCAGGTGAGCGGGGGAGCCGATATGGGCATAGCACCCGGCATGGCTGCGGGGTATGTGAATTACGATGGCAGTTTTTGCTTTGGTTTTTACGACGATCTCCTTGTTCATCTGCACGCGGACCAGTCATGGTATGGCACCGGGAGCCTCGCGTCGCGCATGATCGCTCCCGGGCGCGCTGCGGCTCCGGGAAGACCGGCCTTTTCCTCAAAAACCACACGCGAGGATTACTGCCGCATGGTTTCCCGGGCGAAGGAGTACATCGCTGCGGGCGACATCTACCAAGTAAACCTCTCCCATCGTTTTTCTGCTCCGTGGAGTGGAGATGCTTTGCGTTTTTACGAGGCGCTGCGCCACTATTCACCGGCCCCTTACGCCGCCTATCTCGACATCGGCGGCAGGCCGGTTTTGTCCTCCTCTCCCGAGCGATTTCTCCAGATGAGCGGGCGCAGCATCAGCACCAGCCCGATCAAGGGCACCCGGCCACGCCACGCCGACGCAGCGGCGGACGAACTCTCGGCGTATGACCTGATCACGTCGCCCAAGGAAATCGCCGAGCTTGTCATGATCACCGACCTGGAGCGGAACGACCTGGGGCGCGTCTGCGATTACGGCACGGTGCGCGTGCGGGAATTGCTCAAACTCGAGCGTTATGAGCAGGTATTCCATCTTGTTTCCACTGTCGAGGGGCAGCTGCGGAGGGAGATCGACCATGCAACGGCCCTGCAAAGTTGTTTCCCCGGCGGCTCGATTACGGGTGCCCCGAAAAGGCGAGCGCGAGAGATCATTGCGGAGTTGGAGGCGGAGCCGCGCGGCCTTTACACGGGCGCCATCGGCTATTTCGGATTCAACGGCGAGAGCCAGTTCAACATCGCAATCCGCACCGTCATCATTGAGGAGGGTGCCGCGCATTTTCACACCGGGGCGGGCATTGTGGCAGATTCCGTGCCGGAAAAGGAATACGAAGAGACGCTGCATAAAGCTGCAGGCATCCTCACGGCGGCGGCACGCATGGGCGAACTCGATATGTGAATTTGCGCTAAAGACGGCGAAATCAAACACTGTCACCTCTCGCGATCCGTGCATACTCCGCAGGGCTTCGCCCCATGTGATGCCGGAACACGCGGTGAAATTGCGGATAACTCCCGAAGCCCGCCAGAAGCGCGGCCTCGATCATCGAGTAGCGGGCTCCCGTGCGGTAAATGCGCAGGAATCGCTCCAGGAATTTCCGCTGGCGGAATGCCGTGAGGCTGATGCCCGTTTGCTTTTTGAAAAGGCGGCTCAGGCGCGGTGCGCTCAAACCTGCTGCGCGGGCCAGCTTCGTGAGTGGAATGGCTTCCTCCGCTTCCGAGATCAGGCGCACCGCCCGCGCCACGGCGGGATGCACATCCGTGCGGGGAATGGGTTCCCGCGACAACTGGAAAGCCTGCCAGGAGGCGACGAGCGCATAGGCCAGCGCTGTGTTGGTAAGTTCGAGGTCATCCTTGCCGGTCGCGGCGCTCTGGTAAATGTGATTGAAAGCATCGACAGTGTGCGGATCAAGCTGCCTGCAGAAGATGGCTCCGGGATCGGGCGACCGCAGGATGCGCCGCTCACGTTCCCGGGTGTAATGCTCTACAAATCCCGGCTTGAACACGAGAATCCACATCGAGAGATCGTGGGAGCCATCGATCAACAGGTGTTCCTGCCTGGGAAAGAGCCAGATCATCGATCCAGCGACAAGAGGGATGCGTTCCGTGCCGAATAAATAGGCGGCCTTTCCAGACAAAACGAGGTTTACCTCCAGCTCTTCGTGATGGTGGGAATACCTCGAGCCTATCGGCGAAGAGATGTTGGAGGCAAAACCTTCGGCGCCCGGGGCGATGGTTATCTTCTCTTTCATGACGACAAGAAATGATAAGAAGACGTGCGGGCAATGAGAAGCTTGAAATTGAGACTCATTATAAAGTGCATCAAATCAACAGGAGAAAAACATGAGCGCCATCGCACCCGCCAAACCAATCATCACCGATGCAAAGAAACAACAATTTCGTGAAGACGGATACTTTGTCCTTGAACGCTGCGTCTCGGAGGAACACCTGCAATTGATGCGTGACAATTGCAAGGAATTCATCGACGCGGCGGATGCCGTAATGAAAGCGCAGGGTGTTGAGCGCCTTGGCTTGAATGCCGTGGGCAAGCGCTACTTCGCGCACGATTGCTACAAGCAAAAACCGGAACTCGGGAACTTCATCTTCAGCGAATTAATGGCGGAGGTCTGCCGGGCTACGATCGGTGATGAGGTGTATCTTTTTTGGGACCAATACGTGGTCAAGGGGACGGACAAGGACAGCGCATTTTCCTGGCATCAGGATTCAGGGTTTGTCCACATGGATTGCCCCATGTATCTCACCTGCTGGGTTACGCTCGATGACGTCACGCTGGAGAACGGTACCGTCTACCTCCTGCCGTACTCGCAGGTCGGCATCCGCACGGTTGTAAAACATATCCGCGATCCCAAGACAAACGACATGGTGGGCTATTTCGGTCGCGATCCGGGAGTCCCTGTGATACTTCCAGCAGGCAGCATCGCGGTTTTCTCCAGCTATGTCTTCCACCGTAGTGGCCCGAATCTCACCGACAAGCTTCGCCGTGTCTATCTGCCGCAATACTCACCGACAGTGATCCTTAAACAGGATGGGACGGAATGGGGGCAATCCGTGCCCTTCCTCAAGGGCGGCGAAATCGTCTGGAACGGCCCGGCTTCCTAGTTTATGCTGCGCAGATAGCTTATGGAAAACACCCCGATGACATTTCAAAAGAGTGCCGGGATCGATAGGTATCCCAATCCCGACAAAATTGATGATGCTGTTCTGGCATTATTACACCTGACGAGTTTTACAGAAGGGAAAGGCGGGTTTGCTGTGACCCGCGCATGGAAGGGACACGACTGGGAGGCGCTGGATCGTTTGCACAAAAAGGGCCTGATTTCAGACCCGAAGAACAGGAATAAATCCGTGGTGTTCACCGTGGAGGGACGGCAGCGCGCGATGGAGCTGTTCCATCGGTTGTTTTGCGAAGGGGACGCGAAGCCGGCTTAGTAAGGTGTGCCGATCACCCGTCTCTGCGGGTCGGTTGCCTCAGCCGTGCGGAAGATTGGCGCCGGCGACACGGAGGTCACCTCGTAGCCCGTAAGCACAAACTCGGGATAAAATCCGTTGCTCGCCGGTTCATAGACGGTATCGCCGGAGAATTTTCCGTAGAGCTTGTATTCGTAATTATTGTCACTGCCGATCTGGTTCACGGCGCGGTCCGGCGCCAGTTTCTGCTGTTCGTTCAGCATCACCAGTTTTGCCGTGCTCCATGGCTGGCCGGGCGACCGGACGAATCCCCAGAATTTGTAATCCTTCTTGTAGTAGCGCCGGCCGATGAAGTAATCGCCCGGAGCCTCCGCGGAGATCTCCTTTGCCATCGCTTGCCGGGCTGCTATGCGGGCCGACTGGATGCCTTCCATCTCCGGCGACTCGCAGCCCGCAAACAGCAACAGCATGAAACCCAGCAGCAATCCGTTGGAGAATATGTTTTTCATAAATTAAATGCCCCTTACAGCCCTATCTGTTTCAGGAACGGCGCCAGCCACTCGGCCAGTTCGCGCTCCTTCAGCGAATGCGGCTCCGGGATGTCACCGAACAGATACCAGTGCTCCGTGTGGGATATCGATTGTCCCGGCGCCAGCTTTTTCAGCGGGCTTAGCGATTCGATCTCCAGCATCTCGGAGTTGGTGAATGTTTCAAAGTTGCATCCGAGGTCGGGATACACTGCCCCCTCCACATAGTCGAAGGTCTTGATGAAGAGCGCGTCCCGGGTGAGATATCCCACCCATTTCTCCTTGTGCGCGAGGCCGAGTTTCGTGGGAACTCCATCCGCAGTCTGTCGCAGGGTGATGAAACGCTCCCCGAAGCGCCAGCGCGGATCGGCCAGGTCCGTATAGGCCCATGCAACCATCAGCCGGTTCGGCAGCAGGTTCTGCGGATGCGGGCCGAAAGGCGGCAGTGGCAGGATTTGCAGCCCGCCGGGCGCCATCACGCTCAACCCCCATGTTGCGATCTCGATTGGCTCCGCGCCTTCATTCGTCGCATGGTGGACGATCGTCACCTCGGAGGATTCCTCCGCCAGCGTCACCGTCATTTCTTTTTTGATTTTCCAGGGATCGACTCCGGAATTCACCAGCCGCACCCCGTTGGGCTCCGTGATGTCGTAGTCCACGGGCAGATTGTCCGGCACATAGCTCAGCACCTCGTGCTCCGGCGCGATCCAGAAGCGGTGCCCGCCGCGGATCATCCACTCGTCCTCGCCGCACTTGCCCATCTGCTCGGGGAAGTTTTTCAGCACATTCTCGGCGCGCGGCGTCTTGTAGGAGAGGATGCGCGGCCCCACGTCGAGGCTGATGATGAGTTCCACTTTGTCGTTCACGAGCTGGAGATTGTGTTCCCATCCACCGTGATTGAGTTGCTTGATATGCATATATTCTAGTTCAAGGTTCCAAGTTCCTTGTTTTTGTATTTTTGACCACGCAATTCGGATTGTGCAAGGTACTTCATGAATCCGCTGATTAAACGCGCGGTTTCCGTACATTGGACATAGAGGTTCGAAAATTCGGCTTCATTGATATATCCCGCTTCCAATGAAACATAAAGCTGTGATCTAACCTCGCCAGCCGATCCCTTGGCTGTGGCCAGAAACTGCGAAAACTCTTTGTTCCCATCACGTTCAAAACCCTCCGCAATATTCGACATTATGGATACAGAGGCCCTGCGAATTTGATCCCTTAACCCATAATCCCGCCCAAACTCCCCAACCGCAGAGATACGATAAATCTCTCTCGTAAGCATCCTCGCTTTCTTCCAAGCCTCAATACCTTCAAACTTCTCAATTTTTGCCATAACGGGTGAATACGAAAAACTTTGAACCTTGAACCTTGAACTTTGAACTAGGAACACTCCGCGCGGACTTTCGCAAGCAGCGCCGGTTGCCTTTGCAGGTGACTCGTGAGCGCCTCGATCGCGCGGAGCGTCGGCGGGCTGATATGGTGCTCCATCCCCTCAACGTCGTGATAGATCACCTGGTCATCCAATCCCAGGAGCTTGAGGAAATCCGTAAGCAACTGGTGTCGGTGCGTGATATTCCGCGCGAGCGTCTCCCCGGCGGTCGTCAGCACGAGTCCGCGGTATTTTTCGTATTTCAGCAACCCCTCTGCATCCAGCTTTTGCACCATGTTCGTCACGCTCGCCTGGGAGATTTTCAGGCCCGAGGCGATATCCACCACCCGGGCGTACCCCTTCGAGTTGATCAACTCCAGGATTCGCTCCAGGTAATCTTCCACGGCGGTCGAGCTGCCGAGTGCGGATGAGAAATTTTTGCCTGCCACGGCCTGAAAATAGGAAACCGGCGGAAATAGTCAAAAATATAAAGCTTTGCCAGTTGACAAAGTCATAGGATAATTTAAATAAGTTAGGTAAGGCTAACTTAATGAAATTCACCCAATTCTATTTGTCTGCCAAAAAAATAGCCTCGCTTCACGCTTGGAAGGGGGGCGGTAAAGGATGAAGGATCTGCTCAAGGAGCACGGATCAAAGACCGCATCCGGCGGTCCCCCTCAGCCAGCCATAAGAAACCGGTCGCTCGAGGGCTTCCATGGCACAATCAATATTCCCCCGCCTTCCGCCCACCCGTGGAAGCAATATCTCGCATTCGCCGGGCCGGCCATGCTCGTCAGTGTCGGCTACATGGATCCCGGGAACTGGTCCACGGACCTCAGTGCCGGTGCGGGGTTTAAATACGGGCTGCTCTGGATCGTGGGGCTGGCCAGCCTTATGGCGATCTTCCTCCAGGTCATCTCGGCGCGGCTCGGAGTCGTCACCGGCAAGGACCTTGCCCAGTGCTGCCGCGATCATCTGCCGGGCTGGACCCGCTGGCCGAATTACCTCAGTTGCGAGCTGGCCATCGCCGCCTGCGACCTTGCGGAGGTGCTCGGCAGCGCCGTCGCCATCCATCTGCTCTTTCCGCACATCTCGCTGCTCATGGCGGTGTTCATCACGGCGTTTGATGTGCTGCTCCTCCTGTCGCTGCAACGGTTCGGGATGCGGCTGATCGAGTCGGTGATCGTGGTGCTCATCGGCACGATCGGCATTTGTTATTTCATCGAAATCTTCGTGCTGCCGCAGACAACGCCGGACCTCCTCGAAATGGCGAAGGCAACGGTGGCCCCGGGTCTGGGGACTTTCTTCCGCAACAAGGACATGGTCTTTATCGCCATTGGCATTATCGGGGCGACGGTCATGCCGCACAATCTGTATCTGCATTCAGCCCTCGTCCAGTCGCGCAAGCTGCAGGCGGACGATAGTTCGGTGCGGCAGGCGATCAAGTTTAACACGCTGGACTCTGTCATCGCTCTCTCAGTCGCGTTTTTCGTGAACGCGGCCATCCTGGTGCTTGCGGCGATAGTATTTTTCGGCAAGGACAAATTCGTGCTGCCCGGCGGGGGTACGGTGTTGTTCAATGCGGATGCGGACTGGATCCAGGTGGCTTATCTCACCCTTGCGCCGCTGCTCGGCGCGGCGGGCGCGAGCGTGCTGTTTGCGCTGGCGCTGCTGGCCAGCGGGCAGAGCAGCACGATCACCGGCACGCTGGCGGGCCAGGTGGTCATGGAGGGGTTCATGGATTGGAAGCTCCAGCCGTGGATCCGGCGGTTGATCACGCGCCTGGTGGCCATTATCCCGGCGATCATCCTCATCGGCATGCGGGGCGAAGGCGGGGTGAACGATCTGCTCAACCTGAGCCAGGTGGTGCTGGCGATTCAATTGCCGCTGGCGATGTTTCCGCTGCTCTGGTTTACTAGTCGCAGGCAGTTTATGGGATCGTATCGCAACGGATGGTTTCTTATGGTCACAGGCTGGGCTTCATGCCTGCTCATCACGGCGCTCGATATTTACGGGTTGCCGGGCGCATGGCACGATGCCATGGCAATATTTACCCACCATTGACCCTGGATATTTTTAACAATATGTACGAAAAAATTCTCGTCGCATTGGATGCCACCCGGGCCGATCACACCATCCTGGAGCACGTATCCATGCTTGCCCGCACCTTCCACAGCTCCATCGTTCTCCTGCACGTTGCCGATGGCTGGGCCGCCCGCCTCTTTGGTGAGGATGCCGTGAGCCCCGAGATCCGCGACGACATGGCCTACCTGGAAACAGTCCGCGCCCGGCTCGTGGGCGAGGGTCTCAAGGTCGAGGTCGAGCTTGCCTACGGCGAACCCGCCGATCAGATCGTCAAGTGGATCGGGACAAAAGGCTGCGACCTCGTCGCCATGTCCACCCACGGCCACCGCTTCATCAGCGACCTCCTCTACGGCAGCACCGCCGACAAAGTCCGCCACCAGGTCAGCGTCCCCGTCCTGCTGCTGAAGGCGCGGTAATTAAGTCCGCGCGGCATCCGCTTTCGTTTGCCTCTCTTCGCATTTCATGACGGGATTTGCATCCCTCCGGCAAATGCCGCAGACTGACTGGCCATGAGCTTTCATATCGACAGACAGGTGGCGCCTGTAAGCGAATTTCGCAGGGTATTGTGTGAACAGCTTTCGCGTGCGATCAAGGAACTCAACCAATCCTCGCCAGCCTTGCAGGCAGGCACCGTCCACACAGTGCGCAGGCGGATAAAGAAGATCAGGTCCGTGGTGCGGTTGCTTCATTTCTCTTCTCCGCATGGAATGCCGGAGGCATACCTCACCCCGTTGAGCAAGGCGGCGGAGGAGATTGCCGCGATCCGGGATGCCTTTGCCGATGCCGAAACCATGGACGCACTCTCCAGGCATTATTCCATCGCACCCTCCCGCTTTGCCGGAGTCTTCAAGTTCCTCGGGCGCCGGCAGCAAATTGCCTCGGCGGGTGCGGGAGAGGCAATGCACAAGGCCGTCGTCCTGCTCACCTCGGCCCGATTTGCCGTGGAGACATGGGAGGATGCCAGCCTCAAGCGGCACGATCTTCCCGGGGGGATCACTCGCATTTACAAACGCTGCCGCTCCTCCTTCCGGAAAGCCTCGGACGATACATCCCCGGAAAACCTGCACCGGTGGCGGAGACGCACGAAAGACCTCCTGCATATTTTACTGCTGCTGCAAAAGAAGGGTTCGAAAGCCGCCCGCAAGCCCGTACACCGCACCGGCAAACTCTACACCTTGCTCGGGAAAGACCACGATCTTGTGCATCTCTGCGAAACCCTGGACCAATCCGCCATCGGCACGCAGAGGGATATTTTGATCGAACTCGTCCGTTCAAGGCGCCTCAAGCTGCAGGACAAAATCATGAAACTCGGCCCGAAACTCTTCGCGGAGAAGCCGAAGGTTTTTGCCGCGAAATGCCTCGGCTGATTTATCAAATCTTCGTCATCCCCCCAAGCAATGGCAATCATCAAGCCGCTCTTCCTGCGGATGCCGTTTTCGTTGACAGGGAAGCCTTCTGCGCGAATACTTGATTCATGGTTACGCTCAACGAAGCCTATGCAAAACTCGGCGCTCTTTCAGAGGAGAGGGCCAGGCGTGTATTGGAATTGATCGTCGATCTTGCTGAATTGGAAGCCCGCGAGAACGCGGAAGATCTGGCCGCTGCGAATGCGGCGCTTGCGGTTCCGGGAGAAACCATTTCATTGGACGAGTTGGAAAAACGCCTCGCTTTGTGAGCTACAAGGTTGAAGTCAAACCTGCTCCTGCGAAATTCATAGAGCGGTTGCGTGACGAATCACTGAAACGTCGCATCGTAAAAGCGTTGCGGTCGCTCGAAGAAAATCCGCGCGGTCCCGGATGCATTAAATTGCAAGGCAACAGTGAGCTTTACCGTATTCGCGTTGGCGATTATCGAATAATTTACCAAATACAGGATGCGGTGCTTATAGTCCTCGTAGTGGATGTCGGTAATCGCCGCGATATTTATCGTTAAAAGCGCGCGTGGCAGTTAGAGTGTCCGTTCGTTCTGCAACATTGTAAAACAACCTCCCCCGGATTCATCATGCGCCCCCTTATTTTCGCAACCTCGTGCCAGACACTTGTGCTGGCGGCAATCGCCATCCTCATTACTTCCGCAATAGGCGCGGAAACCACGAACGGCAAGGATGCATGGGAGCAATGCAAGCGCGACCTGGAGGTGCAGGGCGAACACCTTGATGAGGCCTCGCTTATCCCGCCACCCGTACCGGATGAAAAGAATTTCGCGATGACGCCGCTGCTCAAGCCGCTGCTCGACTACACGACGGATCCAACGACTCACCACGCGATATTTCGGGAGCCCGATGCCCCTGTTAAAAAAATCTCAACCGATGTGGAGGGCTCCAAGGCTGCAAAACCAATATCTACGGGCTGGACAACCGGACTGCGCCAGGATTTCCAGGCGTGGCAGGACTACTACAAGGCTGCTTTGCCGGAAATGACGCATCCCCCGGCGGAGGACATACTGGCAGTCCTTGGTAAATTCGATCCGATGCTGGCTGAGTTGCGGCAGGCGGCTGCCGTGCGTCCACTCTCGCGATTCCCAGTGAAGTATGAAGATGGCGTTTGGACGTCGCTCCCGCATTGCCAGGCCTTGCAACATATCTCACAGGTCCTCGCTCTTCGCGCCAGCGCGGAGCTGGATCTGAACCGGCGGGATGATGCTTTTTCAGATATTCAACTCGGGCTGCGCCTGGCAGATTCCGTGCGGCAGGAACCGATTATGATTTCCGGCTTGGTTCGTATTTCAATTCTTACCTCTTTGATGCAGCCGGTGTGGGAGGGAATTGTTTCTCATCGTTGGAGCGATGACCAACTGGCAAAGCTCGAGACCGGTTTTCAAGGAATGGATTTTCTGTCCGATCTGGCGCAAACCCTTCGGTTCGAGCGGGCATCAGGCATGGTGGCATTGATGCAATTTTCTGAGGACCGCGGGTTGTTGGCCAAGGTTTTTTCCGACATCCCACAGGACAAATGGGCTATACCCGCTGCGGCTTTGACCCAGGACGATTTTTACCAGAACATGGTCACTGAGAGCCGTTGGTTCCAGGAAATGATTCTTTCGATCGATGCCGGTAAACAGCGGGTCGACGTCCCGCGATTGGATCGCAATACGACCCATTTGAAAGGTACGCAGGTTTCCGGGCCCACCCTTCTGGCTAAGCTCACTCTTCCGACTGTCACGAGCGTGGCAAAAAAAAGTCTCCAAGCTCAAATCTATCTGGACGAGGCGGCCATCGCCTGCGCCATCGAGCGTTTTCGACTGGCTCATCACGTATTGCCCGCAAAGCTGAATGACCTCCACATGGCCAACCTTCCGCACGACATTATCAACGGCGAACCATTGCACTACAGTGTCACCGAACCCGATAATTACATCCTCTATTCCGTAGGCTGGAACGGCACGGACGACGGCGAAAAGATTGTCAAAAGAAGTGACGGAGCACCCGATTTCGAACAAGGCGACTGGGTCTGGTCGCTGAAGCCGATGTAAACCAACGTGGATTGATTCATCATGCGACGCGTCCTCTGCAAAATCCTCAAGTGGGGGCTTATCTCGCTTGTCACCCTCGCCATCCTCCTGGTGCTCTTGATCCTCGAGGAAAACTGGCGCGGCAAACGCGCATGGGAGCAATGCAAGCGCGACCTCGAGGCCAAAGGCGAACATCTTGACATCGCAGAGTTAGCGCCGCCGCCCATCCCCGATGATCAAAATTTCGTAATGATTCCGCTGCTTAAGCCATTGCTGGATTTTACTTATGATCCCAAGGCGGGCGAATTTATCTACAAGTACCCTCACGCACCCGTGAAAAAAATCACGGTCTATTTCGTTGATCCCGAGAGTGAGGATGACAATGCCAAGGCTCGCAAGCTGGGTATTCAAAAATTTTTAGAGGAGTCTCTTAAAAAAAAGCCCTCAGCTATCGAGGGCGCGCGGCCCCGGCAAAAAGAAAATTGGCAGACCGGCGTCTTTCGCAACCTGCAGGAATGGCAGACCTACTATAAGTTGGGATTTCCCGATATAAATCATCCTGAAGATCCCGCAGAGGATATCCTCGCCACCTTTGCAAGGTTCGATACGGTGTACATGGAACTGCGCGAATCCGCAAAAACGCGATCCATGTCGCGATTGCCTCAACCGTACAGTGCTGGACCGGAATCGACCGGCTCGTCCGCATTTTACTCTGTAATACAGGACGTGGAAAGAGTCGTTGCGTTTCGCGCGGTTGCCGAACTGCGCTTGAACCATGCCGATCAAGCTCTGGAGGATTTGCAATTTGGGTTCCGCCTTATCGAGACAGCGCGTAGCAGGCCCTTCCTCATCGAGAACCTGCTAAGCGACAGCCTGGTGGCAATGCTTATGCAACCCATATGGGAAGGCATCGCTGCTCATAAATGGACTGATGCCCAACTGGATACCCTTCAGAAAATGCTGGTTGAATCCGATTCCATGTCGGGATTCGTCCGAAGCATGCATGGTGAAATAGCATGGGCT
>Ga0302319_10006312_pt1 | contig 23572 bp, 20 predicted proteins | sample Bog_T0_2_FD_203319 | JGI IMG/M metagenome (GOLD analysis project Ga0302319, IMG submission 203319) | Peat permafrost microbial communities from Stordalen Mire near Abisko, Sweden - Bog_T0_2 | ecosystem: Environmental > Terrestrial > Soil > Wetlands > Peat | place: Sweden: Abisko, Stordalen Mire...
TTTCGAGAACTTCGGCAAGCGGCTCATCAAAGCGTCGAAGCTGTATTGGGGGGATTCGGGGCTGGCCTGCCATCTGCTTGGTGTCATGTCGCAGAGCGAGCTGGAACGGTCGCCGTTTCTGGGAACGTTGTTCGAGGGCTTTGTGGCGGCCGAGATTCTGAAGAGCCAGGTGAACCGGGGTGAGCGCAAAGAGCTGTATTTCTTCCGGGATCAGCAGGGGCTCGAAGTGGATTTTCTGATTCCGCGCACGAATGCCGGGTTGTGGCAGGTGGAGGCAAAGGCAAGTAAGACCGTTCGCCCGGAGATGGCTGGTCCGCTGATATCGCTGAAGCGAGCGTTGGGGGAACGGGCGAAGCGGTCGATTGTTGTGCACCGAAAGTCCGGCGCTGCCGTTTCTACCGCCGCGATCGCTCCCGGTGTGGAAGCGCTGGATGTGGAGCGACTGGTCGCGGGCCTGGGCCGCCGGTGACGACGCGGATCGGGCGGCCGTCAAGGGTCGACACACAGCGCAATATTCGGTCGGGTAAAACGCGGATACAGTCACCAGCGGAGAGTGGCGCCGTTGCAGGGAGGGGCAAACCAGGCGCTGCTTGCGGGGCTTTGAGAAATCTGCTTTGAGCAATCTAAAGTGTAATCTTAGATTACTCAAATCTTCCGGGAAGATCCTACACTCCCAGCAGCAGCCGCGATTCCAGCTTCTCGCGATGGTTCTTCGTCAGCGTCAGCTGCGTACCATCGCGCAGGACGACGCGGTAATCGCCGCGAAACCACGGCTGCAGCTCGCGCACGCGTTCCAGATTGACGATCGACGAACGGTGAACGCGAAGGAACTGCGCGGGGTCGAGGCGGGCTTCGAGCTCGTTCATCGTTTCCCGCACCACGTGCGTTTCGCGGCCGCAGTGCAGGCAGACGTAGTTGTCGGCGGCTTCAATCCAGTCGATATCCGTGAGTTTCACGAATACCACGCGTCCGTTGTTGCGCACGGCGATCCTGTCGGGGGCCAGCCGGGCCGACGGTGCAGGCTCCGGATTGGGCAGCTGAAACGGACGGCGATCCTGTTTGCCGGAGCGGTCGCATTCCACACGCGCGCGGGCGCGCTGCAGGGATTCGCGGAACCGGCGTCCGTCGAAGGGCTTTAGCAGATAGTCGAAGGCCTGGACCTCAAATGCGCGCAGCGCGTATTCGTCGTAGGCCGAGGTGAAGATCACCAGAGGTCTGGCGTCGGCCATGGCGCGCGCGACATCGAAGCCGTCCATCTCCGGCATCTGCACGTCCAGAAAAACAATATCGGGATGCCACTGCTTCAGCGCAGCCACGGCTTCCACGCCATTGGCGCATTCGCCCGTCACTTCGCAATCCGGCTCGAGGCTCAGCAGACGGCGCACGCGCCGGCGCGAAAGCCTTTCGTCATCCACGATGAGAACTTTGAAGCTCGGCATGTGTTCCTTTTAACGGCTCGTCCGCCTGCGCACGGAAAGGCAGCGTGATGCGCGCTTCCACGCCGCCGGCGGGGAGATTTCGTACCACCAGCGACTGATGCGGTCCGTACAGGGACTCCAGCCGCCCGCGCGTGATTCCGAGTCCCATGCCCTGGCGGATAGGCTCGTCGTCCCTGAACCCGGCGCCGTTGTCGGTAACGCGCAGCACCAGTGTGTCGGCGTAAACCTCCGCGGCGATTGCGATCCAGCCCGGTTCCGACCGGCGGCCGACGCCGTGCCGGATCGAATTCTCGACGAGCGGCTGCAGCACCAGATTCGGGACCATGGCATCGCGCAGCGCGGCGGGAACGTCGTAGACCACGCGCAAACGGTCTTCGAAACGCGCGCGTTCGATTTCCAGATAAAGATCCAGGATGCGGAGTTCTTCGCTGAGCGGGACTTCGTGGATGGTGCTGTTGGCCAGAAACAGTCGGAGCAGTTCGCTCAGCCGCGCGATGGTGCGCTCGGCCATGTCGGGATCTTCATGCACCAGAGCCGTGATGCTGTGCAGAGTATTGAACAGGAAGTGCGGATGCAGCTGCATCTTGAGAGCCTGCAGCTGCGCCTGTACCAGTTGCGTCTGCAGCTGCGACGATTTGGTCAGCCCCGTCTGGTAGCGCTGGTAGTACACGAATGCGTGCTCCACGCCCACCACCACCGCAAAGAGAAGGGTGCCGGTATCGAAGGTCATCTCCATGGAGCGCAGCAGCTTTGCCCAGGTGAACTGATAGAAGGCGGAGGTGTGTTCCCGCACAATCAGGTCGTACGTCAGCTTGATGGTGGGCAGCAGAACGATAAGCAGCGCCGCATGGACCAGCAGATGGCGGGGCCAGTCCGGTCGTTCCAGGCGAAATCGGCGCGCGCACCAAAGGATGGCTGGTGTGGCGATTCCCCAGAGATACGCGTAGGGCATCTCGGATCCCAGACACTTTGCCCAGGTCCAGGGCGTCTGCGTAAAGGCGTACCAATAGTGCGCCTGCCATGAGCACAAGAGTCCGTAGGCCGACCAGACGCCGAACAGAATACCGACTTTGTAAAGCGTTTGACGCGAAATGCGGGTCCGCACCATGGCTCCTGACCGTGCTGCTTTCATACTTATACGCGGTAGTTCCGGTTTCGTTCCGAAGAGAGATCCGCGACCGGGAGAATCGGTACTGAACCGGCTATACGCTGTGGGGCGGGCGATCTCGTCGCCTGCCTTTCGCACGGCGCAGCCGTATACACTTGCGCGCCCTTCCGTGCCCGACCGTCGTTGTTCCCGCGGCTCTCGTCAGAACCGCAGCGTCCCCTTGATTTCGACGAAGCGCGGCGAACTGCCTGCGCCGACGAACGACCCCAAGAGGCTCGTCGGAGGTCCCACCGCGGCAATGCTCGAACCAAAATTCGGATTGGAGATATCGTTGACGGGCTGGTCGAAATTCGTGTGATTCAAAGCGTTGTATGCCTGGAAGCCGAACTGGAAGCCGAGATGTTCTCCGATCTTCACGCTCTTCATAATCGAGAGGTCGATGTCGAAGAAATGCGGGCCGAAGAGCATATTGCGTCCGATTGTCCCAAAGCCGGTGAGAACGCCCGTTGCGCCCGTCGGCGGCACAAATTCCGAAGGCGTCAGACACGGAGCGTTCACGGCGTTGCCGCAGTTTGCGGAGATGGCCCGCGTGGGAGAAGCAAGAATCGTTCCCAGGTAATTGAACCCCGCAAGTGCGCCCGATGCGCTGTTGTCGATGACCGTAAACGGCATGCCGCTGCGCCAGAAAATGTTGCCCGAGACCGTCCAGCCACCGAAGATCTGGTTCGGTCCGCCCTTGAGTCCGGCGTGGCGGATCGCGTCGTTGAGCACCAGGCCCGCGCTGAAGTAATGGTGGACGTCGTAATCCGAATTTCCGTATTGCTTCGCGAGATTGAACGGATTGTTTGCGAATGTGATACTCCCGTCGGTCGACAGATCGTTGAACGGCTCATTCTGGCCGCCGTTGGAAATATCGTCGAGCGCGTGACTCCAGGTATAGTTCACGTTAAATGTGAGGCCCGCGGCGACCCGCTGCTGCACGCTGAGCTGAAGACCGTTGTAGCTGGCCACGCCGGCTGAAATGTACTGTACGACGGTTCCGAATGCCGGATTCGGCGCCGACGCCGGCAATCCCGGGAAACCGTTGGGGCACACGGAAACCGGGCAGTACGCATTCATGCCGCCATCGGGTACCGGAATGCGGATGCCGTGCATACCGGAGTAATTGGCGGAGACCACGGTCTTTATCCCGAACGTATGCTGCACTTCGACATTCCACTTGTAGTATTGGGGGTTCTTAAAGTCGCCGGGGAACGACGTGAAGCTGGGAGGCCCGAACGCCAGGACGGAATTGGAGATCGAATTCAGACTCCCTCCCGATTTGAACTGCGACTGGAATGCCTGATTCGACTGTGCGGCCAGCGTGAAAAGGCTGCCGGGGACGCCCGGCGCGATATTTCCGTCGCCCACAACGAAGTTCACATTACCCGGCGGATTCAGGGCGGCGTAGTCTGACAGTCCGCCCGTTATCGGATCGGAGAAGATGCCCGCGCCGGTCCGTATCACGGTCCTGTCGTCATTGAAGGGTTTCCAGGCGATGCCGATGCGGGGTTCCCAGACCACTGCCTGAGTCGAGGCGTAAGCGTTCTTCTGGCCCGAATGGATCAGCTGATTATAGGGGGTATTGGCGCTGTTTACCGCAATCCCGTTAAACTGCGTGGACAGTTGGGAGAAACAGTTATCGTTGCAGGTCGGATCGCTGTAGTGCTCCAGACGCAGGTTCAGGGAAACCGTCAGCCGGTCGGATACTTTCCAGTCGTCCGCTGCGTACGCTCCGAATATGGCGAGTTTGTAACCGTGCTCGGGCGAGGTCGGGAAAGCCCGATTGAGCGAAGTGCCGGGTCCGCCACCGTTGAAGAAGTCCTGGATGTTTGTAGTGACCTGCCCGAGAACGTTTTCCTCAAAGGAAAGATCGGTAATGTTGTCGTGTAGATAATTGAAGCCGCCCCGGAATGTGTGTTTCCCGGCGACGTGCGAAATGTCGTCGGCGAGTTGCGTCTGGAAGACGCGGCGGCCCTGGGGAAAATCGAAAAAGCCGCCAAACGCCGCCCCGGCACCGGCGTAAGTGAACGAGCCGTCCGAAAATTTGAGAAAAGTCGGCAGTGCCGCCGCCGCGCCCGCCGGATCGGAAGGAACGAAGACGGCTGCATAGAACAGGGAATTGGCATTGAGCTGGTTCACTGTGTTGGGCCCGAAAGTATGGCTTTCCGACGCCACCGCGGTAAATTGCGGCTGGTTGCTTTGGGCGTCAAAAGTCGCACCGAACGGGCTTGTGAAACTGGGCTGAAAGCCGTTGTCGCGCCAGAACCGGACGTAGCCCCGGTCCTTTTCGCCGAAGACGCGATCGATGCGGATTGCCCAGTTGTCTTCCCTGTTTTCATTGGGAGGCGTGGTACGGAACTGGAGCGCGCAGGGAGCGCCGGCCACGAGGAGGTTCGAAACAATCCCGTTGCAGCCGCCTCCGGGCACCGGTACCGCGCCCGCCGAACCGGAGGAACCGTTATACACAGCGAAGACCTGCTTATAGAAAGGGATTTCAGCGGCGTTGCCTACCGCGGCCAGATTGGCCAGAGTCGCGGTCTGAAACTGCGGGCTGGGAATCAGTGTGAGATTGGCGGCGGTCGGAAGCACGTTGCGGAGACCTTCGTAGTCGAAGTCGAAGAACGTCTTGTTTTTCTTGATGGGCCCCTGAATATTTGTGGCCCATTGATTGAAGTTATTAAAGGGCCGGGGCGCCCCCACCTCGTTGCTGAAAAACTGATTGGCATTCAAAGTGCGGCCATTCCACATATAAACCGCATCGCCGTGGAACTGGTTCGAACCCGACTTCGAAATGTAAGAAACCTGAGTGCCTGAATACTGGCCGTACTGGGCGGAGTAAGCATTATTGATCACGCTCGCCTCCGCAATGTCGTTGCCGCCCAGCGTCAGGTTGGAAGCGCCGGCGTTGTTCAGGCTCAGGAAAACATCGTTCACGTTGCCGCCGTTCACAGTGAACAGGTTGGAGGTCGCGGGCATGCCGTTGGCCTCAAAATTCCCGTAGCCCGATTGCGTCGCCATCACGACTCCCGCCACGGTCTGGGCGATGTAGGTGAGATCGCCTCCGGGGTTGGGCAAGTCCTGAATCATCTCCGCGCTGAAGCTTGTGGTGTCGTCGGCATTCTCGGTCTGAAGGACGGTTGCACCCTCGACCAGGTCCACCGACTGGGCTGCGGAGGCGATGGTCAGCTGAACGTTAGCAGCTGTCGGCTGCCCCGGGGCCACGCTCAATCCGGTACGTTCCTGTGTCTGAAAACCCGTGGCGGCGACCGTGAGCCTGTACGCTCCCGGAGCGACGAATGCGAATCTGTAAGTCCCTTCGCCGTTGGTGGCCGACTTCTGCACCGTGTTGGTGCCGATGGTGGTCAACGTTACCGCGGCATTGGGCAACACGGCGCCACTGGGATCCGTAACGATTCCGGTGACGTCGCCGGAAGTAATCGATTGGGCGAACGACTGAATGGCGAGACCGGCAAACAGCGCAAGCAACAGAACGGGCAGCGCCCTTGGCAGACCTACGCTACATCGGCCAGTCAACGTCTTGCGGACCTTGTAGCACAGGCCTGTGGCCTGCGCTGGCTCCCGCCACGGGCTGCTGGTTAACCTCCGGCAACACCTGGTACTCTGAGTTGTCTTCAATGTGCCCCCTGACTTGCGCCGACGATTCAGCACGCGCGGCGTGCGCAGGCGCATCTTCAGTTCCCAGTGTGCAGCGGCGCAGGGTGGCCGGGGCACTCAATTGGGGCGAACCGGCCCCGTCGAGGGGCGGAACCGCGCAGGGCCGGGGCGGGAAACGGGAAGCGAACAGGTTTAATCGCATGGCAACTCAGACATGCGGCGTGGACTGCGATGCGGTTCGCAGGATATTGCGAGCCCGGCTCTCCAGCGCGCGGACCTCTTCTTTCGGTCCGCCTTCGTGTCTGAGAACGTCCGCCAGGCCGAGCAACAGCGGCGCGGCTGCCGGCTTGACGTTCCCGGTTCCGTCTTTTTCATAAATGCCGAGCGCCTCCCGATACAGCGCCTCGGCAGCCTGCCAGTTTCGCTGTTGTGCCCGTAACTCCGCCAGTAACTGAACGGAGGCGGCCAGGATGCCGGGATATACCGCCGCTTGCCGCTGAATCTCGACGGCCTGCGGGAGGATTTTTTCGGCGGACGCAGTATCGTGAGACTTCACGTAGATCCGTGCCAGCGCGACCTGCGCGATGGAGACGGTCCTCGGGTCCGGCCTCTGCTGCACACTCAGGATGGAAATGGCGCGCTGAGCGTAATCTTCGGCCCGTGCCATTTTCCCTTCGTCACTGGCGACGGCGCTTATCTCGGCGCAGATGACCGCCAGTTCCCCGGCAGGCGGAGGCTGCCGCGATTCCACCACGAACAGCGCGCGGCGAAGCAGCAGACCCGCGCGCCCGAACTGCCCTTCGGCCAGCAGCGTCAGCGCCAGATTCGCCTGATACGCAGCCGTGACGGTATGGTCTTCGCCGAGCGCGTTGGTAGCCAGCGTCACCGATTCGCGCAGGTTGGATTCCGCTTCGCGCTGACGCCCGGCGGCCAGATCGATCATCCCCAGGGCGTTGTGGGCGAATGCGATTTCGTTCACCGGCGGCACTGGCCGGCCACTGACGCCGCCTTCCGCTACGCCGGCCAGCGCTTCTGAAAGCGGTGCGCGGCCGCGTTCGGGCTGAGGAGAGTCGGAATACAACGCGCCTAGGCGAATGAGCGCTTCGGGCAACAGTTCGGGTTTCACCGCAGTCAGCGTGCGAGCGAGACCGACGGCTTTCAGCAGACTGGTTTCAGCATCCGCCGTGCGTCCCTGACGGTGATAATGCTCGCCAAGGTCGATGAGCCTGGCGCAGTAGAGCGGCTGGTAAGCCGGTCCGGCCTGCTCCGCGCCGGCGACAGCGTGGAGGAATTGCTGTTCGGCGCGAACCAGATTTCCGCGGGCCTCATCGACCGAGGCAAGAAGGTTCTCACAAGTGACCGCTTTCGCGACCGGGTACGTATCGACAAGTTCGGCCGGACAGGCCTGGTTGTAGGCGGACTCGGCGCCATCTAGGTCGGATGCGAGAAAGGCGGCGCGGCCCTGCCTGACGAGTTCGTCGAAGCCGTCGGCGGGATTGACAGTGACGGCCGCGTGAACCGGGGCCGCGAGAATCGTAAGGAGCGCGGTGAAAGTTCGGAGTCGCATGGATATTCTCATGCTGCGCGAAGCAACGCCTGGGACAATACGATTTGGGGTGAATATGCGATCCACGGAGGCGGAAACCCGGTACAGCGTGGCGAGCAGGTTGAAGGAAGTTCTCGGCGAGATGCGGCGCGTCGCGGGGAGCGTCGATCTTCACGCGAGGATCGAAGGCATGGAACGATTCGGCATTCGGCCGGTGCTCCCGATCGGTCTCAATACGCCACAGACCAGGGCCATCGCCCGGGGCATTATCCGAAAGACCGGCCGCGATCAGGCCCTGGCCGAAGCGCTGTGGGAAACCGGCATTCACGATGCGCGGGTGCTGGCGGCTCTGGTGGGCGATCCCGCCGCCATTACGCGCACGACGATGGACCGGTGGGTGCGCGATTTCACGGACTGGGGGATTTGCGATGCCTGTTGCTGCAATCTTTTCGACAAGTCGCCACACGCCTGGAGTCGGATCGATAAATGGGCACAGAGGCGCGGGGAGTTCGTGCGCCGCGCGGCATTCGCCACCATCGCCGCGATTGCAGTTCATGACAAGACGGCGGACGACCGTGTGTTCCTCGGTGCGTTGCCGCTCATTGAACGGTACGCGTTCGACGAAAGGAATTTCGTGAGGAAGGCGGTCAACTGGGCGCTGCGGAATATCGGCAAGCGGAACGCGGCGCTGCGGGTGGAGGCGATGGCGTGTGCGAAACGCGTGCGGGCGCAGGGGACGACGTCGGCGCGGTGGATTGCGGCGGACGCGCTCCGGGAACTGAAAGCGCGGTCGGTAGCGCATCCGGAGGCTAAAGCCTGTGCCCAGCAGGGGCACCTGCATGAATCCGGGGCATTACAACAAGAATACCCGACCCTTTCAGTGGGTCGCCAGCGCGAGCCAGATCATCCGCAGGTCCGAAAATACAGAAAAGAGCTCGGGTAAAGCCGAGTAGGAGGTGCAGTGGTTGGTGGGTTCCCGATGTCAGAGACAGCAATAGGATCGAAATACTTCGATCCTTTCCAGCAGGTCCGAGTCGTCTTGCTTAAACTTCTCCACGCCGGAAAATTCGAAAGCCACGTAGACGTGGGCCTCGCTGCAAGTACCATGGGGATGTGACCGACGCGACAGGGCTTGCGGCGAGATATGCCCTGATGCTGACCTACGCCGGTGGCATCGACGGCATTGAGCCAGGTAGTGCGCTCGGGTCTCCGCTGTCCGAGAGTCTTAACCAGGGTGCAGACCCGTTGCCCGATGTCTTCAGCGCTTTGCAAACGCAACTCGGGCTCAGGCTGGAACCGAGGAAGGCTCCCGTAGAGGTAATGGTCGTCGACCACATGGAGAGGGCACCTACCCGGAACTAACCAGGCCTCCGTGCAGAACTGACGAAACCAGATCCCGTTCCGATGCGATCATAGGTCTTATGCGGTTTCTTCCCCGACGCTTACCAGCGCGCCTGTGCCTGCTGACAGTTTTCCTGTCCGGCCTGGCGCTGGCGCAGCAGATGACGGTCTCGAGACTGACGGATTTCATCAAGTCCTCGATTCAGCTCAAGAATCCCGATAAAGACGTCTCGGCCGTCGTGGCGAAATTCAGGCTGACCGAAAAGTTCACGCTGGCAGACCTGCAGGAGTTGCAGAACCTGGGAGTGGGGCCGAAAACTCTCTCGGCGCTCGCGGAACTGGTTACTCAGTCCGCCGCGCTCGCCCCGCCGCCCAGGGTTGTAGCGGCGGCGAAACCAGCGGGTCCACCCGAACCGCCCGATGCCGAGAAGCGTCAGGTGCTGCAGGACACGCGCGAATGGGCGCTGAACTATGTGAAATCGCTGCCCGACTTCGTGTGCCTGGAGGATACCAGGCGCTCGGTGGACCGGCATTTTCAGCCTGGTTCGGGGGGCGACTGGGTGCTCGAAGATCGTATTATCGAGAGGCTGACCTTCTTCGACCACAAAGAGAAATACGAGCTTTCCCAGCATAACGACACGCCCGAATTCAATAAGACGGCCGATTCGCTCGGTGGCGCGCGTTCGACCGGTGAATGGGCCTCCCTGCTGGGGGAAATATTCGAGCCCTCCACGCACACCGGATTTCAGTGGATCAGATGGGGCAATGTGCGCGCGCGGCTGACGCACGTGTATCAGTACGCGGTTGAACAGCGGTACTCACAGGAAACAATTTCCCATGCGGACAAGGAGAAAATCATCGCGGGTTTCCACGGGCAGATATTCGTCGAGAAGGGCACGAATGTGGTTTTGCGCGTGACCGTGACGCCGGATATCCCGCCGGATTTCCCGGTGCAGGATGTCGATCAGACCGTGGACTACGATTACAAGGACATCGGCGGCCAGAAGTTCCTGCTGCCGTCCAACTCGGTGGTCCACATGCGCGACGGCCATCTGGGGAACATGAACGAGATCAGTTGGCGCAATTACCGGAAGTACTCGGCCGATACCACGCTTTCCTTCGACGAACCCGACGACCAGAAAAAGGACCAGCCGGCGCCGAAGAAGTGACCCCGTGCGTCAGGCTCCATGGGGCGGACCCCCAGGTCCGCGGCCGACGCCCAGTCGGCCCGGTCCCGGAGCGGAGAAATCCATTTCCCGCGTTACGGCTCGTCCTGCGACAATTGCGAAAACGCTCTGAACGCATGTCCGTAGCGCTTGAGGTCGATCTTGTCGCCCGCGATCGCGACCCCTTCGGAGCGCAGCCTGAGCCGCTGCTCGAACCCGCTTTCTCCGGTAAGGCGTATACGGCCTCCGGCGCCCACCACGCGGTGCCAGGGGACGTCGCTCCCGCTTTCGCCCCCCGTACGCAGCGCCCATACCACCTGCCGCGCCGCGCCCGGATGCCCGCTGGCCGCCGCCACTCCCCCGTAAGTGGAAACGCGGCCCTTCGGAATGCGCCGGACATTCGCCAGCATCTCCGCGAACATCCGCGTTTTCACTTCGCCAGAAACCTTTCGTCGATCTCTACCTGATAACCGCTCGCCAGCCGGTTCGTTTCGTTGGCCATCCCGGTGACCGCCATCAGTTCCGCGAACATCGCGTCCGTCATCCCGGCCTTGCGCGCTCCCGCAATGTGCGACGCGATGCAGTAACCGCACTGATTCGTGGCGCTGACCGCGAGGTAAATCAGTTCTTTCGTCAGCGGGTCCAGCGCGCCCGGCCGCATGATTTCTTTGATGCTCTCCCATGTGCGCCGGAGCGTGACAGGATCGTTCGCCAGCGCTTTCCAGAAATTGTTGATCCAGTCGACCTTGCGCGTAGCCATGATGTCGTCGTAAACGGCGCGCACTTCCGGCCCCGCGTCCGCGTATTCCACCTGTCCCAGCGTCGCCATTTCAGATGACCCCCCATTCGGCCTGTTGATCGAGGTCCAGCAAGTAGCCCTTCTTGCCCACATTCATCGCCGACGTTTCGCCCAGCTTGTCCTGCGCGCCGGCGGATTCGTGGATGTGTCCGCAGAAAAAATAGCGCGGCTGTTCACGGCGCACAAACTCGCGTACGGCCCGGCTGCCGGCATGTTTCAGATTCGTAATTCGATCGAGCGAAGTGCCGAAGGGCGGAGCGTGGCAGATCGCGATCATCGGCTTCAGTCCGTCGAACGCATGCAGCCGCGTTTCCAGTTCGTCTTCGGAGTATTCGCCGGGCGTTTCGAATGGCGTGGGATTCGAATAGCCGAGGCCGATCACTTCGAAACCGCCGATCTGCATGCGGCCGCCGTGAAAATCGTGGAACCCGAACTTCGCGCAGAAGTCCACGATATGAGCGGCGGATTCGTGATTACCCGGCAGCACGTAAACGCGATCGGCGTGCTGTTTCATGAGATCTCCCATGGCGTCCAGTCCGCGCGCCCAGTTGACGAGGTCGCCCGCGCAGAAATAGTAGTCGGCGGGGATTGCCATCAGACGCCGCAGAGCGCCGGCATCGCCGTGGATATCCGAAAAGATCAGCAGCTTCACAGCTTCATGATAATTCCGGGCTGTAGACGGCAGGTCTCATTGGTTATGCATTGCATATACAATAGAGGAGACGATGTTCGATTGGGACCGGAATAACTTGCGCAAGATCCGGGCTCATCGGATCGAACGCGACGAGGCTGAGCAGGCGCTGTTGAACGCTCCCCTTCCGGTTTATGAGCAGGATGTTGACGGAGAGGTCCGGTTCGTGTATTACGGCGAGAGTAATGCCGGTCGCCTGCTCGCCCGCGATCGTCACGGATCGCGGGGAGAATGTCCGGGTGATAACGGCCGATGAACTTGACGCCGGGCAGCGGCGTGATTATCTCGCGGAGAGTCCAGGGAGGGTGAACGCAGGTGAAAGAGAGAACAACCGAAGTACCGAAGTTCGGAAGCGAGGGCGACGAGGCGGACTGGTGGGCGAGCCGGGCGGGCAAAGAGTACGTCAAACAGCAATCGGCCGCAGCCCATTCCGAGGGCAAGAAGGTTCGAGGATCGAGCCTGATTGCGAAGATGAATCGAAAGAGCAGCGTTCAGATCGCCCTTCGCCTGCCTCAGACCGATCTCGACCAGGCGCGCAAGCTGGCCGAGCGCAAGGGTCTTGGCTATCAGACTCTGCTGAAGATGCTCGTGCACGAAGGCCTGGCACGCGAAGCCCGTTGAGGCTGATTGTGACGGCAGGAAGACCGTCCCGACCGGATTTCCCTGCTAACCGCGCCCTGTCCACCGCGATAGCGATTCGTCTCTCCCCGATTCCCGGCGGGTAAGTGTATCCTTGAGAAATGCCCGGCCCCGGCTCCGTCCGTGTTCAAATCGGGATACTCTTGTTCTCCTCGCTATGTCTCTCTGCGCAGCCACGAACTGTCTCGATTACAGTTGACGATCTTCCTTACGCCGGCTCCCATTCCGAGGGAACTCCGACCCTGGCTCAATCCGCTAACCGCAAGCTATTGGCTGCTTTTCAGATCCATCACGTTCCGGTAACAGGTTTCGTAATCCAGACGAGAGTTGAGTCTCTCGGCCCGACGTCCGGAACCCGGATACTCAGGGAATGGATAAAACGTGGATTCGATCTCGGAAATCACACCTACTCGCATCCCGATATCAACGACCTCTCCCTGGAGCAGATCGAAGATGAGATCGTGCGCGGCGAGATTACCATCGCGCCTCTGATGCGCGAAGCAGGCAGAAAGCTCGGATTCTTCCGTTTTCCCATGAGTCACACAGGCGACACCCAGGCGAAACACGATGCGATCGCGGCTTTACGCCGCTCTCAACAAACAGGTCTTCGGCTACGAGCCTCCTCAGGTAATGCTGTTGCACGATAACCGGCTCAATGCCGACGTCATCGCACAGGTTCTCAGGCTATTTGAAACGAAGCACTACCGGTTCGTGTCGCTGGATGACGCCCAGTCCGACACGGCCTACCGGACGCCTGACTCGTACATCACCAAATTTGGACCGATGTGGGGTTATCGCTGGGCCAAAGAACGGAATGTAAGGGTGAACGGAAGTTTGGAAACCGAACCGCCCAAATGGATACTCGGCTACGGCAAGGAACCCGCCACCGCGCCTTAGCCGACGCCCCGCCGCGTAAGATCAAGATGTGATTGAGCAGGTTTCCGCAGCCCTCGGCCAGCAAAAACGAATCGGCATCGCCGTCTCCGGCGGCGCCGATTCCGTATTTCTGCTGACCGCGATCCACCAACTCGGCCTCGCCGCCGCCGTCCTGCACGTCAATCACAAACCGCCCTCATCCCGAACAGCCCTGCGTAAACACGGCGGGCTCGCGTAATATCGCGTAATATAAGGACCCCGACGGCCCACGATTATGGCTTGCCCGCCTTCCCGAGCGTCACGCCGTGTTTCTCAGCGACAGCCCGCAAGCGTTCGTAAGCGGCATCCTGCATCGCCATCGTGACCGGCGGCGAGAATTGGCCGAAGTCCTGAAACTTCCAAATCAGCCGCATGCCGGCCGGAAGCTGCCCGATTTTTGCGGCCAGTTGTTCTTCGTTCCTCAATACGTATTGGAGAACCGAGAAGCTGAGGGAGCCGTCGGGAGACCAGTTCGGAGTAATCGTCGCCGGGCTCTGACTCCACTGCTGAGCCCACGACTCGATTTGCCGCTTCTGTGCCGCCGACCCGACAAGTTCCGACAGCAATGCAAGTTTGTCGGGAGGGCAAATCCAGCCCGCGCCTGCGGCAATGGCTCCCGCAAGCGACTGTTCCAGTGAGAATCCATGCGAACCCTCGCTCCCCGGATCGCCCACCAGTCGAAACTGATCTGCTTGCCCGGCCCACTCCTCATGAAAGCGCTTCAGCCGTGCCCACAGCGCCGGTTCCGCCGCAGCCGAACCCCAGAGCCGCAGCGCGACCAGTGCATCAATCACAAGATCGGGGTCGGGATCGTCGAGCGCCCTGACGGCGCTGTCTTCCGCTTTCGGAAGCAGGTCCCCCAGACTTTGCAGCAGGTACTTAAAGCACGCGTTCTCTTTCCTTTGGCCAAGCGAGACCGCGATCTGCTGTGCTCCGTATGCGGGGTCCACACGAAGAAAGTAGCGCAACAGATAGGGCGTGCAATCCTTCATGCTGCCGCTTCGTTCAAACAGTTGCTTTGCCGACTCCAGCGCGCGGGCATCGCCGTAATGATCCAACAGCTCGAGATCCAGTTCCCTGGCGGTGCCTTCGCCGACACGTTTCACGGCAACATCGACGATGGCTCTGAGGTCGTCCGGGGGCAGCGTCTTGATGGTTGCCAGAGTCGGAAAGGCGTTGCGATTCATTACCTCGCCGAGGGTGAGGGCCCGGCCTTCCGCCGGGTCGAGTTCCAGTATGTGCTTCAGCGCGGCTTCCCGCGTCATGGCTATCACGGTCCGGTTCGGCGTCGGTGGCTCGTCGACGATCCGACGCAAAACGGGAAGCATGTCCGGGCCTGCGATCAGTTGCCAGCGATTGAGAATCAGGTCCCTTTGAGTATCGACGGGCAAGTCCGCCCATTCAGCAATCAGGGCTGAACGAAATGTGCGGGCCATGGCGGGATCGGTTCCGCCCGATATCAGCAAGCCGGTGAGAGTTTGTGCCCGAGCACCGCCAACCTTATTCGGCAGAGCGGCAACTATCCTGTCGACCGCCGCTTTCATCAATATCGCCGTATTCGCCGCGGTCGTTGCCGCGGGTTCTTGTGAGTTGACTTCCAGTCTGACCAGCGTGTTCAGATAGTCGTCCGTGATGGCGTGGTCCGGGACCGTGATTTCAGCTTCCATCGAATCGATGGCCAGTTTTCGAAAAGGCGAGCCGGCGAGGCCGAACATGAGATCCCACCCGTATGGCTGCTGATTCAGATCCCAAAAGAGATGGGCCAGTTGCCTGGTGGAGTCCTCGGTATTCAGAAAGCGAATGACGCGTATCGCATGGCGGCGATCTTCAGGCGTCGCGGCGCTGGCCAGTGCCTGCACGGCGTTATGGAGTTGATCCCGCTGCCAGTCCGTATCCGCGGCGGTGACGTCCAGATCGACGGTATTCGAACGAAGCACCTCGGAAACGCGTGTGTTCGGGGTCTGCGGAACGGCATCGCGCCTCCAGCCGCGGCGACTAACGGCGAATACCCGGTAATGTCCCGGCGCGAGCCTCAGCCATTCGTTCAGTTCAGCCTCCGCTATAAGAGGAGAAGTGCCTATTTTCGTGTCGTTGCCGCCCCCACCCCCAAAACCTCCCAGAAATCCGGCGATGGGATCAGGCGCCTGCGGTTCCACGCAGTAGGCCTCGATATCCATCCGGCCGCTCCGATCGTAATTTCGGACTTCGGCCGCATAGCGGTCCTTCGCCGCCGAACTGAACGACAAGACCAGTGGAATGATCTCGCCTTCCCGGAACGTGGTGCGACCGTCCTTCGGAGCGAGTTCAAAACGCACGTCTGAAGTTGACGGAGACGACTGGCACGGATCGGTCCTCGCGGCCAGTAAGTGGCCGAAAGGCAGCAACAGCACGGTGAGCGCAAAGATCGTTCTGTTCGTCATGCCTTGTCCGTGAGGCGTCTGCCATGCCGGGCAGGTTACTGCCGGAGCCCGGGGACACCCGTAAGATCAGAATGTGATCGAGCAGGTTTCCGCAGCACTCGGCCAGCACAAACGAATCGGCATCGCCGTCTCCGGCGGCGCCGATTCCGTCTTCCTCCTGACCGCTATCCACCAACTCGGCCTCGCCACCGCCGTCCTGCACGTCAATCACAAACTGCGCGGCGTCGAATCGGACGCCGACGAGGCCTTCGTCCGCACGCTGGCCGAAAGAATCAACCTGCCGTTCCACACCGCCGCCCTCCCTCCCGGCGAAGGTAACACCGAGCAGGAAGCCCGCCGCCTCCGCTACCAGTTCTTCTCCGGCTGCATCGCCAACGGCCTGTGCGATTCGGTCGCCACCGGCCATACGCTCGACGATCAGGCGGAAACCGTGCTCTTCCGCTTCCTCCGCGGCTCCGGCACGGCCGGACTCAGCGGCATCCGGCCGGAGACATCGAACGGCATTATCCGCCCCCTCCTCGCACTGCGCCGCAGCGACATCCGCGCCTGGCTGACCGACCGCAACATCGCCTGGCGCGAAGACCGTTCCAACGCCGACGTCGACTACCAGCGCAACCGCATCCGCCTGAACATCCTGCCCGAACTGGCCCAACTCAACCCCTCGCTCCCCGGCGTTCTCGCCTCCACCGCCGACTGGGCGCGCGCGGAAGAAGACTACTGGACCGGCGAACTGGATCGCCTGGAACCCCTTTACCTGAACGTCGGCGCCGAAACCGTCCTGTTACACATCGAGCCGCTCCTGCAACTCCCTCTCGCCGTGCAGCGCCGTCTGCTCCGTCGCGCCATCGAGCGCGTCCGCGGCAATCTGCGCGCCATCGGATTCCACCATGTGGAGGCGATCCGCGCGCTGATGGCGACCCGCGAAGGCAGCGGCCGCATCCAGCTCCCCGAACTCGACGTTTTCCGCTCCTTCGATCAGCTCCGCCTGGCGCCGCAGCATTTCGACGCCCGCCAGGAGCGCAACTTCTGCGTTCCCATGACGATTCCCGGCGAAACCAGGGTACCGGAACGCCTCCTGACCATTACCGCGGAACTCATCGCGGGTTCCCGCGTATATAATAGTGACGTGAACGCTTTGGACCGGCAGGCCCTGCATCGGGCTAAGCCTCTCGGTTCATTGCATCTCCGCAACTGGCGCCCCGGGGACCAGTTTGAGCGGGCCGGACATTCCGGAACGGCAGCGGTCAGGATTAAGACGCTGTTTCAGGAATACCGGATTCCGCTTTGGGAAAGGCGCAGATGGCCGCTGATCGTCTTATGCGATGCGCGTTCGGGCGAGTCGATTGTCTGGACCAGGCGATTCGGTGTCGCCCGTGAGTTTGCAGCGTCGGCGGAAAGCGAGTCGATGCTCTTGGTGAGGGATGTGGGGCAGGCAGTTTTGCCTGTGCCGTTTGACGAGGCCGGCGGGCGGTGAACGCGGCCATGGAATCGAATAGGCCGGATGAGACGTCTAAGAAACAGCGGCGTCGGTAGCGGGGTCTGGCGGACGTGAGATCGGTAAATGAGGTTTTGTGAACTCCAACGTTAAAACGATTATTTTCTGGGTTGTGGTGGTCTGCATGGCCGTGCTGCTGTGGGCTGTGGTCAATCGCGGCCACGGTAAACCGGACCACGCCTTCAATTTCACGGAGTTCCTCAACGAAGTGGACGCGGGTCATATCACCACGGCCATTGTCGATGGCACTTCGGTGAAAGGCGACTACCTGAGAGGAGACCAGTACCACACCGTCATTCCCAACAACTATCCGGAAGTTTGGGCGAAGCTGCACGATAAGAACGTCACCACCACGGTGACCGACTCGGCCGCCAGCGGATGGCTCTCGATGCTGGTGAATTTCTCGCCCATCATTCTGGTGGTAGGCTTCTGGATTTTCATGATGCGCCAGATGCAGAGCGGCGGCAACAAGGCGATGAGCTTCGGCAAGAGCCGCGCCCGTCTGCACTCCACCCAGCAGCGCAAAGTAACCTTTAAAGACGTTGCGGGCGTTGAAGAAGCGAAGGAAGAGCTTCAGGAGATCATCGACTTTCTCCGCGAGCCGCAGAAGTTTCAGAAGCTGGGTGGACGCATTCCGAAAGGCGTCCTGCTGGTCGGTTCGCCGGGCACCGGCAAGACGCTGCTGGCGCGCGCCATCGCGGGCGAGGCGAGCGTTCCCTTCTTCTCGATCTCCGGTTCGGACTTCGTCGAAATGTTCGTCGGCGTCGGCGCAAGCCGCGTGCGCGATCTGTTTGAACAGGGTAAGAAGAATGCGCCCTGCATCATCTTTATCGACGAAATCGATGCCGTCGGACGTCATCGCGGCGCTGGCCTCGGCGGCGGTCACGACGAGCGCGAACAGACTCTGAATCAGTTGCTGGTGGAAATGGACGGCTTCGAATCGAACGAAGGCGTCATCCTGGTAGCCGCGACCAATCGCCCGGACGTGCTCGATCCGGCGCTGCTGCGCCCCGGCCGTTTCGACCGGCGCGTCGTGGTGGGCCGGCCCGACGTCGGTGGCCGCGAGGCAATCCTCAAAGTCCACACCAAGAAAGTTCCCCTGGGCGATGACGTGGATCTTTCCGTACTGGCCCGCGGGACACCCGGACTTGCCGGAGCGGAACTGGCCAACCTTGTGAACGAGGCGGCGCTTTACGCGGCGCGTCAGAATCGTAAGGTCGCGATGATGATCGATTTCGAACTCGCCAAGGACAAGATCCTGATGGGCGCGGAACGCCGCTCCCTCATTCTGACCGATGCCGAGAAGCGCACCACGGCCTATCACGAAGCCGGACATGCGGTGGTCGCGGTGATCGTGCCCAACGCCGACCCGCTGCACAAGGTCTCCATCATCCCTCGCGGCATGGCGCTGGGTGTGACCATGCAGCTGCCGACCGACGACAAGCACAACTACAGCAAGACCTACTGCGACGATCAACTGGCCATCCTGATGGGCGGCCGCATCGCGGAAGAGATTTACCTCAAGCAGATGACCACTGGCGCGGGCAACGACATCGAACGCGCCACCGAAATGGCGCGCAAGATGGTCTGCGAGTGGGGCATGAGCGAACTCGGGCCGCTGAGTTTCGGCAAAAAGGAAGAGCAGATTTTCCTGGGACGCGAGATCTCGCAGCATCGCGATTACAGCGAAGAGACCGCGATCCGCATCGACGAAGAGGTCAAGCGCATTATTTCGAATGCGTATAACCGGGCCCGGACGATCATCGAATCGCACGCGATGGAACTCGAGAAGGTTGCCGAAATGCTTCTCGAACGGGAAGTTCTGGATGGCGCCGAAGTGCGGCTGATTATTGGCGGCGGCGACCTGCCTCCGGCAAGCGGCGGTTCGCGCGATACGGCCGATCACGATATCCAGAAGGTTATCAGGCCGGAACCGGCCGGACGCCGTCTGCCCGGACTGAGCGAAGGCGAGAGCCCGCAGCCCGCTTGAGCCTGCCTCTTCCCGCAGCCACAATCCCCGCGTTCCCCGTCTACCTCTTCGACGTAGACGGCACCTTGCTGGATTCCGCCATGGACATCTGCGGTGCAATCCAGCAGGTGCTTTCTCCGCACGTCGCGGCTCCGCTGGAATTCGATTACCTGCAAAGCTTCATCGGTTATCACCTGGACGTCTGCTTCCAGGAAGTTCTCCCCGGCATCTCCCGTGAGCGACTCAACGAGCTGATCCAGCAGTACCGGACAATCTACACCGGCCGGAACCACGCTTCGACGAAGCCCTACCCCGGCGTAAAGGAAGCGCTCGCGGCGCTGCCGGGCCGCAAGTCGACAGCCACCACCAAAGGCACGCCGACCACCCGCATCGTTCTCGACATGTTCGGCCTTCTGCCGCACTTCGATCACGTCCAGGGCACCGACGGATTTCCGTGCAAGCCCGAGCCGGACGTCTTACTGCGCTCCATGGAAGCCTTGGGCGCGAAGCCGGAAGACTGCCTGTTTGTCGGGGATTCGGCGGCGGATATGGAAGCGGGCCGCCGCGCCGGCATGCGCACCTGCGCCGTTCTTTATGGCTACGGCAAGGCCGAAGACATGGCGCGCTGGTCGCCGAACTACTGGATCTCGCATCCGCGGGAACTTCTCGCCTGAATTACGTAAGCTGCCGCTTGCCGCGAAACCTGAGCAATCCGAGCAGCGCCGCGCCGGCGCCCAGGAGTGAGATGGTGGACGGCTCGGGCGCGCCGGACGAGATGGCGTTGCCCGTCAGATCGAACGCTACTATCTGAGTCCCAAAGTTGGGATTCGGCATCCACGGCCCCTCGTTGTCAGAGTAGTACATGGCATCGTAGTCGCCCTGGTTGTTGACATACCACAAATTCCAGGCATTGCTGTCGGAGACCTGCGGCTTCATCACCATGAAATACGTCGTCCCGCCGGTCAGCGTCAGCCCGGTGATGCCGGTTTGCGATACCGGCGTGCAGCAGTCCGAAAACTCCGTTGTCGGCGTGAGGGACCAAACGGGACCGATGTCCGCGCCTGGCGCTCCGCCCACATCGCTCCAGACGCTCGCCAGCGTCACGCTGGGGTTCGCCAGATAGCTCAGCGCGAAATCGGCCTCCGTTACCGAGAAGTTTCCCGTGCCGGAAACGGTGAACGAAGCAGCCCACCAGATTTCCGCGCCATTCCCGGAAGTAGCTCCGCTGACCGAATAGCCGCCTGAGCTCCAGGCTTGCGTGGGCGAGCTGCCGATATCACTGAACAAGACCGTTCCCGCCTCGGACACGCCGCACACGAACAACGACAGGATTACGACGGGTACTAATCGAGTTAGATTCATCTATGCTCCGCGAGAAACTCTCACTTTAGTATCCGATACCCGTCGGGTCAAGTACCATCGGTCGTCGCGATGCCGCCTTTAAAAGCGACCGCGGCGGGCTCAGGCCAGATCGAACTTCGTCCGGTGCGGCAACGGATCGCTTGCGCCCCCGAAGGGTATTCCCGAGTCGTTTGTCATCCATGCGTGCGGTCCGACACTTCCCTAATGCGCCGAAGTTGTTGGCGGGGAAGCCGGTGATGACGAGCCCCTGGTCCTTGTACTTCATGTACAGGGCCTGAAGGCCTTCGTACTGCGGAGTGTAGCCGCACTGGCTGGCGACGTTCACGACCAGCATCACTTTGCCTTTGAAGCCGGCAAGCGGGGTCGGTTCGCCCTTCAGTGAATCGAGAGTGAACTCGTGGACGCTGGAAGCGGCGAAGGCGATGGCGGACATGACGCAGATTGCTCCGATCAGTTTGGGTGCGGGGTGGTTCATATCCACCGATGATACAACGCGAGCCAGCGGGAGTTGTTGGGAGCGCGACACCGAAGCCGCGACCGCGAGCCGCGACCGCGAGCCGCGACCTGCGCGAGCCGCGACTGTAAAGGAGCGGTACTCTAAAGCAAGTCTGCTAGGTAAACTCCCCTTGGTTCAACCCGCCCCGAAACCATATAAAGGATCGATTCCGGGACACCTTCATCTTTCCGTAACCAGCGCAGCGCGGTGAGTAGCCCAGGTGGCGTCCGTTCCAGTCGCGTCCGAATCCGTTCCCTCGGAGCCCGGAGTTGTCCGGGCAGCGGGCGAGAACGGATCGTCCCGGTTCGGACGCAGGAAGCTTCGCAAGGACGGACATCGTAACCGCATTGGTCATCGGCTTACCGCGCCCCATCGGAGCGCCGCCGCGCGGAGGCCCGTCAGCCGGGGAAGTGGAGGGGCCGGTTGCCTCGGGTGTCGGCCGACGGCGTCATCTTCGGCCCTCCCTGACGGTCGCCAGGAGATAGACGGCGGATTCCCGCGTCTCGCGATGCAACTTCAAACGAAACCGATCTTCCGGAAGGGACTGCATCGTGAGGCGCAGTTGAATGTAGCCTGTCTTCGGGTCCTCGGCCCCGGCCTCAATATCGAATCGGTCGGAGCCAACCCACTTCGGCCCGCCGGAAATCTCTCCGGAAACACCCACGACCTGGCCGCACCACACAACCGGGCGTTGTTGCCGAAATCTCTGGCGCCGCAGGACCTGCGGCCAGCGCGCTGTTCAGCACCCGTGGCGCGAAACACCGCAATTCCGCTGCTGATGCGGCACCGTCCCGCGCATCCGGTCCCCATCGCAAGGCGCTGTCTATTGCGCTTTCCTTGCGCTGCGGCGCACTGCGGCGGCCATCGCGTCGTCTTTGTCGGCCTCCGGCGTGCGCCCCATCGTTCGCAGCAGCGCGGCGTGCGCCTCCAGCGCATCGGCAAATTCCGGACTGGTCACCCCCAGCGTGACTTCCCGTATGATTTCGGCCATTTTCAGAGCCGGATCGGCCAGCGCGTACCGGCCCTCCTGCTGGTAAACCAGCCCCAGGTTGAAAAGGGCATCGGCCAGCTCAGGATTCTCCACCCCTCCCGACGCTTCACGCGCATCCGCGCACTGTTTCAGGGCGCCTTCGGCTTCAATGTACTTCTTCATGATTCGGTACGCCTCGCCCGTCATGCAAAGGGTCGTCACGGCCTTCAGGCTGTCGGGCCCGAGGATTTTCAGATAAATCGGCCGGCACTTCAGGATATGCGGAAGGGCGCTCTCCCCATGGCCGCTGGCCAGAAGCACCGAGGCGAGATTGTAGTTCACGTTTCCGGCATCGAGGCTCTCCGGCCCGGACGCCTTTTCCAGAATCTCCAGCGACCTTTGCAGTACTTTTTCCGCCTCTGCGTACTTCTTTTCTTCCTTGTACACCAGACCCAGGGTGTTCAGAGTCAATCCCAGACGGGCGTCCCCCGGCGGAAGTCTCTCGGCCACCGCGATTGTTTTCGCGAAGAGCTGCTCCGCTTTCGCGTAGTCTTTCGCACTGGCCGCGTTCAGTGCCGCCAGAAAAGAGCTCTGCCACAGGGCCGCCGGATTATCGTCGGCGATCGTGACGGCGGCCAGTGCCAGCAGGAACACGACGGGGCGTAGTGGTAGGGCGCGCAAATGCACTGAGATTCAGAATAGCGAACGGCTTTATTTCCTGCTCGTGTGAGAGCGAATCTGCGCCGCCAGCTTTTCCTTGTCCTTCGCTTCCTTGTCTTGCCCCAGTTGATGCAGCAGAATGGCGTGCGCCTCCAGCGTAGCCGCGAACTCCGGACTCAGAAACCCCAGCGACGTCACCCGTATCGTTTCCGCGTAGTTGAAATACAGGTCGGCCTCCGCGTATTTGCCCGTAAACTGATAGACGATGGCCAGGCTGTTGGCGGCTTCGCCGAACTCGGCGGTCCCCACGCCGCCATCGTCGGCGCGGATATCGGCGCAGCGCCGGAGCGGAACCTCCGCGCGGGAATACATCTTTAGCATGCGGTACGTGTCGCCCTGCATGCACAGGGCAGCCGCGATCTGATTGTCTTCCGGCGCCAGTTTGTGGTCGAAGATCGGAAGCGCCAGGGTGAGGGACTGGAGCGCCGGCTGGTATTTACCCTCGTCCGTGAGGACGCCGGCGAGATCCGTTTGCGCCAGGGCGAATTCGAGGCTGTCGTCGCCGGGATTCGTCGAATAGATGGAGACTGCGCGCTCGAGGTCGCCCTCGGCGTCGGTAAGTCTTTTTTCGCGGCGCAGGGTGACGCCCAGCCCCTGCAGAGTAGAAGCCACCCGGACATCGTCGCTGCCAAAGCGCTCGGCTTCGTGCAGAGCCTTGTTGTAGATCGCTTCCGCCTTCGCATAATCCTTCGAGACGGCGGCGTACTGGGCCTGGCTGTAGAGATTCCTCCAGTCGTCGTCCACTCCTGCGAATGCCGGCAGCGTGAACAGCACGGTCGCGGCAAGGGCACGTTGTAGTAGGTTTGACACTGCTCTTCCAGAATAGTATGATGCGGCTC
>Ga0302319_10006313_pt1 | contig 23570 bp, 25 predicted proteins | sample Bog_T0_2_FD_203319 | JGI IMG/M metagenome (GOLD analysis project Ga0302319, IMG submission 203319) | Peat permafrost microbial communities from Stordalen Mire near Abisko, Sweden - Bog_T0_2 | ecosystem: Environmental > Terrestrial > Soil > Wetlands > Peat | place: Sweden: Abisko, Stordalen Mire...
GGCTTCGCCGAGCATGTCATAGGAAAAACCAAAACCCCTCGCCTCGGCGGCCCGGCTGTTGGCCAGGGCCTCTGTGATGGTCTGGCCCTTGACGAACTGCTCGCCCATCATCCGCATGGCGAGATCGACCCCCTTGCGGATCACCGGCTCGCCGGAGCGCGCAATCAGCCGCGTCAGCGACGAGGAGAGGTGTTGCTCGCTCGCGGTGGCGACCAGTCGCCCGGTCAGCACCAGACCCCAGGTCGCGGCATTGACGAACATCGATGGGCTATGACCGATATGGGCGCGCCAGTCGCCCGGCGCGAGCTTGTCCCGGATCAGGGTATCCCGGGTGACAGCGTCTGGAATCCGCAGCAGCGCCTCGGCAAGGCACATCAGCGCGATGCCTTCCTGGCTCGACAGCGAATATTCCTGGATCAATCCCTCGATGCCGGCGCTGCCCGTCTTGGCGCGCAGTCGTTCAACCAGATCGCGCGCCAGCGCGGTCACGCGCTCGGACCGTTCCGCCGTCAACGCCGCGCGATCGAGCAATGGCGCCAAGGCCTCAGCCTCCGGCCGCAGATAGGCCGCGGTGATGGCCCGGCGCAGCGCACTTCGCGCCGGCAACTCCGCCATCAATGGGGCAAAGCAGGTTGGTCGATCGGACATGATGCGGGCTTTCGAGCAGGGTGGCGTCCCTGACGGCGTCCAGTCCCAGGCATCGAGCCCGCGATCCCTGCTTTCCGGCCTATCCGTCCTGGCCAGGAGTCAGATAAGGATGGTTGGGTTGACGCACCAGTCGACGCCGCAGGCACGTGTTGCCGGCAGCGCCCCTGCCGTTTTCAGGTTCTGCCGGACCGCAACGAAGGAGCTGCCGATGACCGCCACCGGCCCGGGGCCTCTCAGCTTGGTTCCGTTTGTCAGCGTCGCGCACATGATGCGGATCGTATCGACGATCGGGATTGAGCAGACGATCTCCGAACTGGCCGCCTATATCGAACAGGATTTCCGCCGCTGGGAGCTGTTCGACAAGACGCCCCGGATTGCCTCGCACTCGACGGACGGCGTGATCGAGCTGATGCCGACCAGCGACGGCGCGATCTATGGCTTCAAATATGTCAACGGCCATCCGAAGAACACCCGAACCGGCCGGCAGACCGTCACGGCGTTCGGGGTGCTGTCCGACGTCCTGACCGGCTATCCCCTGCTGTTGTCCGAGATGACCATCCTGACCGCGCTGCGCACGGCGGCGACGTCGGCCTTGGCCGCCAGATATCTGGCGCCCGCCGGCAGCCGGACCATGGCGATGATTGGCAACGGATCGCAATGCGAGTTTCAGGCGCTGGCGTTCAAGGCGATGTGCGGAATCGAGGCGGTGCGGCTCTACGATATCGACCCGCTGGCAACCCGCAAGGCGGTCGCCAATCTCACGACAACCGGGCTGCGCGTCACCGCCTGCCGAAGCAGCGAAGAAGCCATTCTCGGCGCCGAGATCATCACGACCTGCACCGCCGACAAGCAATCCGCCACCATCCTCAGCGGCAACATGGTGGGCGCCGGGGTCCATATCAACGCCATCGGCGGCGACTGCCCCGGGAAGACCGAACTGCATCGCGACATCCTGCTGCGCTCCCAAATCTTTGTCGAATTCGCGCCGCAGACCCGGATCGAGGGCGAGCTGCAGCAACTCGATGCCGATCATCCCGTGACCGAGCTGTGGCAGGTGGTATCGGGAAAAGCCGCGGGACGGCGCGACGCCAGAGAGATCACGTTGTTTGACAGTGTCGGATTCGCGATCGAGGATTTCTCGGCGCTGCGTTACATCCGCGACCAGCTCGCGCGCACCGGTGAATTCGTCGAGCTGGATCTGCTGGCCGATCCGGACGATCCCCGGGATCTCTACGGCATGCTGCGCCGGGCCGGCGCGATCGCCACAGCCTAGGCACGGCGCGGCCACTTGACCCCGCGCATCGCCACGCTGATCGGAATGACCGCGATCCTGATGTGGTCGCTGCTGTCGGTCCTGACGGTGGCGACCGGACGGATTCCGGCATTTCAGCTGGCCGCGATGACCTTCGCCATCGGCGCGCTGCTGGGAGCGTTGAGCATGATCGGACGGCGCGGAGCGATCGGCGCCTGGCGGCAGCGGCCGGTCGCCTGGATCGTCGGGGTCGGCGGCCTGTTTGGCTACCACGCGCTGTATTTTCTCGCGCTGCGCTTTGCACCGCCCGCCGAGGCGGGATTGCTGAATTATCTATGGCCGCTCTTGATCGTGCTGTTCTCCTCGCTGCTGCCGGGCGAACGGCTGGCGCCGCACCACCTCGTCGGCGCCCTCCTCGGATTGGCCGGCACAATATTGTTGCTGGCCGGCAATGCCGGCGTGGGATTTACACCCGGCGAGCTGCCGGGATTAGCCGCGGCCTTCCTCGCCGCCTTCGTCTGGGCGGCCTATTCGGTACTGTCGCGAAGGCTCAAGGCGGTGCCGACTGATGCGGTCGGCGGCTTCTGTCTCGCCACCGCGATGTTTGCCGCACTGATGCACGGTCTGTTCGAGGTCACCGTCTGGCCCGACGCGAAGCTGCAATGGCTGGCCGTCATCGCGCTTGGCATCGGGCCGGTCGGCGCCGCCTTCTATGCCTGGGATATCGGCATGAAGCGCGGCGACATCCGCGTGCTCGGCGCCGCCTCCTACGCGACGCCGCTGCTGTCCACGGCGTTCCTGATCCTGGCCGGTTTTGCCGAGCCGAGCGCGAATTTGCTGTTGGCGGCAATCCTGATCGCCGGCGGCGGACTGATCGCGGCCAGGGACATGCTGTGGAAAGGCTGACAGGCAGCGGGTTTATCGAACCATGAGGGCCGATCCGCAACCCATTCGGCGTGATTCGAGACGCGCGCGATCGTCGCGCGCGTCTCGCGATGCGGGGTTAGATCGCTAAATAGATGGTGGGCATGCTTCGATGGCCCCACCTACGATTCGGTACTCGGGCTCCATCCTTTGGGCGCCAATTCAAAGCCCGCAAACTCAAACCCCGGCGCCACCGTGCATCCCACCAGCGTCCAGTCGCCGCTGCTTGCCGCGGCCTGCCAGGCCTGCGCCGGCACCACCGCCTGTGGCGCTTCGCCTGCGCCGACATCCGGGCCGAGCCGGACCAGGCGTTGGCCGCTCGCATCGGCGATCTGCAGGATCAGCGCGTCGCCGGCGTAATAATGCCAGATCTCGACCGCGTCGACGCGATGCCAATGCGAGCGTTCGCCGCGCGCCAGCAGGAAATAGATCGCGGTGGAAACCGCGCGGCCAGCCACATCGCCGCGCGGGTCGCGAAAGGTCTCGCGATAATGGCCGCCCTCCGGATGCGGCTTGAGTTCAAGCCGGGCGATGATGTCGGCGGCGGAAACCGGCAAAACCATCAGGACTTGTTCTTTCGTTCGCGCAGCTCGCCGAATATTTCGGCGGCAGTGCGGCCCTTCATCCGCAAGCTGGCCGCGACCGCAGGCTCATCGGCGCGCAGGAACACATTGGCCTTTTTTTCGTCGCCAAGCAGCACCGGCAGGGTCGGCTGACCCGCGGCGCGCAGCCTTGCCACCTGCTCGGCCCGGGCCCTCAGCGCCGCATTGTCGGGCTCGACGGTGAGCGCGAATTTAACATTGGCGGCGGTATATTCATGGCCGCAATAGAGGCTGAAATCGTCCGGCAGCGCGCGCAGCTTCAACAGCGACTCCCACATCATCGGGTAATCGCCTTCGAACACCCGGCCGCAGCCGATCGAGAACAGCGTGTCGGCGGCGAACAGCGCCTTTTCGTTGTCGAAGACGTAGCTGATGTGATCCAGCGTATGGCCCGGCGTCTCCAGCACCCGCGCCAGCAGGCTGCCGACCTTGACCACCTCGCCTTGGCCGACCCGAAGATCGACATGGGCGATGTGAGCTGATTTGTCGTGGGGCGCGACCACCCGGCAAGCATAATGCTGCTTCAGCTCGGCGACGCCACCGACATGGTCGCCATGATGATGGGTGATCAGAATGTCGGTCAGGGTCCAGCCTTCGCGGTCCAGCGCCTGCCGGATCGGGGCGGCCTCCGGCGCATCGATCGAGGCGGTCGCGCCGGTGGCCGGGTCGTGGATCAGAACTCCGAAATTGTCAGTGAGGCAGGGGAACAGGCGAATATCGGCAGCCATGTGATCTCCTTGATCCCAGTCAACATAAATATTGCGCGGCAGGGGCATCGGTTTGCCGGCAAAAGGCTTGTACCCAGGCAAGCCGCAGCGTCGGGGCCAGGGCCGACCTCCAGCGGCAAGCAGCACCGGACGGTCACGGCCTTGAACCGTCCTGAAATATGGCGTTAAGGCTGCCTGGGCAATGCCCTATCGCGAACTGTTGGCGGCGCCGTGACATGTTAGGTTGGGTTTCATGAGCATCGATGTCATCGACCTCCGCGATTTCTATTCGCGGCGCCTCGGAATCGTGGCGCGGCGGCTGATCAATCGCGGCATTCACGCGCACTGGCCGAATGCCACCGGGCAGCGGGTGCTCGGGATTGGCTATCCGACGCCCTATCTCGGGCTGTTTCGCGAGGATTCCGAGCGCTGCATCGCCTTCATGCCGGCGGCGCAGGGCGTGCTGAAATGGCCGACCGCGCGGCCGACGCTGGCCACTTTGGTGGATGAATTTGCACTGCCGCTGCCGGACGCCGCGGTCGACCGCATTTTGATGATTCACGCGCTGGAAATGTCGGATGATCCGGCAGGATTGCTGCGCGAGGTGTGGCGGGTGCTGGCGCCGGCCGGCCGTGTCATGGCCGTGATTCCGAATCGACGGGGAATCTGGACCCGCTCCGACAACACGCCGTTCGGTCACGGAAGGCCTTATTCGCGCTCGCAGATCACGCAGCTGTTGCGGCAGACCTGGTTCACGCCGACGGCGTGGAGCGAGGCGCTGTTCGTGCCACCGATCACGGGCGGCTGGTTCCTGCGCTCGGCGATGGCATGGGAGCGCGTCGGCGCCACGCTGTCGCTGCCCTTTGCCGGTGTTCACATCGTCGAAGCCACCAAGCAGGTCTACCGCGCGATTCCCGCCCGGCGCGAGCGTACCCGGCTGATCCCGGCGTTGGAGCCGGTGTTGATTCCCTCATCGCTGCAGCGCTAGCATGAGGGCAAATCTGCCAATAAAATAGGAGCAGCCAAAATAGGGGCACCCCTTGTGGGTGCCTTCGTCAGGCTGGGAGACCTTGCGCGAAGGGCGACCACAAGGGTCTGCCCTCATAGGCGCCAAATAGCTGTGCGAATCGGATCTAAGACCTATTCGTTACCGGGATTGAAATCGTCGCCTGGCGTCGGCACCGGAGCCGCGGCCAAGCCTTCGGGACGCGGACCATGCGGCCGGCGCCGACGACGCGGGAAGCGCTCACCAACCCCATTGCCCTCGAAGCCGGCCGGACCGCCATTGATCTGCGGCTGCGGCCCGGTGATGAACGACGGCAGCCGATCGACGCTGACATTGTCCGGAATCACTGGCTGCGGCTGAGGTTGCGGTTGCGGCTGCGGTTGAAACTGCGGGCGATGCTCGCGCGGCTGGTGCTGCTCGCGCGGCTGATAAGGCTGGACCTCGCGCTGATGCTCGCGCGGGCCGTTGTCGCGCGGGCCAGTGTCGCGCGGGCCAGTGTCGCGCGGCACAAAGGGCTGCGGCTGCATCGGCACGAAGCCCGGCTCCTGCCCGAAATTCGAAAAATTCTCGCTTTCGTCGTCGCCATCTTCCGACGGCATTTCATTCTCGGTGCGCGGCTGCGGCAGGTTCTGACGAAATTGTTCCTGGGCAGCGGCGATCAGGCGAAAATAGTGCTCGGCATGCTGATAATAGTTCTCGGCGGCAACCGGATCGCCGGACGACCGCGCATCCCGCGCCAACTGTACATATTTCTCCGCGACATGCGATGCGGTGCCTCGGATCTTGATGTCGGGACCGTTCGACTCGAACACCCGGGTCATCGGATTCTGACCACGCCGGTTGTTATTGTTATTGTTGTTGTTACTATTGTTGTTATTCCGGTTGCGCATTCGCTTATTATTGTTCTGACCGTTTCTCATGTCTCGCCTTTATTCCAGCCCTGAAGTTGCCAGCCTTGAGTAATTTGCCTTGAGTAATCTGCCTTGAGGTTTGTCTTGGGGTGGTTTTGCCTTGGGGTGTTGCCGTCAGGCGCTTGGCCCGATCCGGCGGACGTCGCGCCAGACGCAAAGTTCGATTCCAAACAGATTTCTTCGCACGTCGTTGCCAGCAAGGACGTGCCGCCCCACAGTCCAGCAAACCAAGCTGGCTGCATCAAATCAATCCGCCTGCCAAAACAAGCAAAGGTTTCCCGCGTGAGTTTTCGAGCGCAATATCAGGCTTTCGTTCGCTTTGCGGTCGGAAGCGGCGTAGCTCTTAAAGCCATCGCGCTTGACTGGACCTGCTTCTTGGAACCTTTCAGTCGGAGCGGGCTCTCGCTTTGAGAACTCTGGATGACGCCCGTAGCATGTACGGGGCCAGCACCCTGGACCGATATCGTAGTGGTAAGGTAGTCGCTCTCGTGAGATATTCCAAGCGATTTTTTATTTCCATTCTGGCTTTATGAGGGCAGGTTGAGGCCCGCAACGGCCCGGGGAATGCCTGCCAGATCGGCTTTCGGTGGTCCATGAAGCGTTAACCCTGCCGCTGTCATCATGGCTTCAATATCGGCGCTTTGGCCTTGTCCCATTTCGACAACGAGCGCGCCTCCCGCGGCCAGCAGCCCGGGGACCTGGCGAACCAGCCGCCGATAGCCTTCAAGCCCGTCGGCCCCGCCATCCAGCGCGAGCGGCGGATCATGATCGCGGACTTCTGGCGCGAGGCCGGCGATGTCCGCCGAACGGATATAGGGCGGGTTGCAGACAATCAGATCGAATGACCCCTCAAGCGCCGCGGCGAAATCGCAGGCGACAAAGGCGCTGCGGCTGGCGAGGCCAAGATGGCCGGCATTTGCCGCTGCGATTTGCAGCGCGTCCTCGCTGAGGTCGGTGCCAATGCCATAACCGGACTGCCATTCCGACAATAGCGCCAGGAGAATCGCCCCAGAACCGGTTCCGAGGTCGGCGATCCGGCAGGGACGAGCCGGATCCGGCCCCGCGCGCAGCAGTTCCAGCGCCAGTTCGACCACGGTTTCCGTATCGGGCCGCGGCACCAGCGTTGCCGCAGAGAGCCGCAACGGCAAGCCCCAGAACTCTTTGACGCCGCGGATGCGGGCGACCGGCTCGCCGATCAGGCGGCGGCGCGCGGAAGTCTCCAGACGGGTGGCCTCTTCCGCAGTGAGAACCCGATCGGCCTGCGCCATCAATCCGCTGAGATCGAGGTCGAGAATCATGCCGAGCAGGATCCGGGCGTCGAGTTCAGGTGTGTCGACGGAAGCCGCCCGAAACCGATCCGAAAGTCCGCGCCGTGCGGCTGCCACGGTTTGTCCGCCAAAATCGCCGCAGTTCATGCCGCCGCGCCCTGCGCGGCGAGTTGCGCCGCCTGATGCTCGGTGGTCAGCGCGTCGACCAGTTCGCCCAGCGCCTCGCCCACCATCACCTGGGGCAGCTTATAGAGCGTCAGATTGATACGATGGTCGGTGACGCGGCCTTGCGGGAAATTATAGGTGCGAATGCGCTCCGAACGGTCGCCGGAGCCGACCTTATCGCGGCGGTCCGCCGAGCGCACCGCATCGATCCGCTGACGTTCGGCATCATAGATCCGGGAGCGCAGGATATTCATCGCCGAGGCGCGGTTTTTGTGCTGGGAACGGCTATCCTGCATGTTGACGACAATCCCCGTCGGAATGTGCGTGATGCGGATCGCCGATTCGGTCTTGTTGACATGCTGTCCGCCGGCGCCCTGCGAGCGCATGGTCTCGATCCGGAGGTCGTCGCTCTTGATCTCGACATCGACCTCCTCGACTTCCGGCAGCACCGCCACGGTGGCGGCCGAGGTATGGATGCGCCCTTGCGTCTCGGTATCCGGCACGCGCTGCACCCGATGCACGCCGGATTCGAATTTCAGTTTCGCGAACGCGCCGCGGCCCTGCACCTCGGCGATGATTTCCTTGAACCCCCCCATGGTGCCGTCGCTGGCGGAGATCACCTCGACCTTCCAGCCCTGCAAGGCGGCGAAGCGCTCATACATCCGGAACAGGTCGCCGGCAAACAGCGATGCCTCGTCGCCGCCGGTGCCGGCGCGGATTTCCAGCACGACGTTGCGTTCGTCCATGGCGTCCTTGGGCAACAGCGCCAAGCGAATCTGCTGCGCCAGCTCAATGCTGCGCGCGGCAAGCGTCGCGTGCTCGGCTTCCGCCAAGCCGCGCATCTCGGCGTCGGTCGCAGGATCTGACATCAGGACCTCGATATCGGCGATTTCGGCGTCGACGGCACGATAGGCCTTGACCGCGTCGACCAGCGGATTGAGCTCGGCCAGTTCGCGGGTGATCCGCACGTAATTTTCCGAATTGAGCTGGCCAAGCACCTGCGCCTCGAGCGAGGCGTGGTGCGCCAGCAGAATATCCAGTTTCGCCTCGGGAAGCATCGACATGGTTTAGTTCTCGAAAATTCGAAACAGCGGCGTCATGGGGGCACGGCAGCCTTGCTACAATGACAAGCCCTCGGTTTCGGCGAATGCGGTCAGTTGCTCCCGAATCGAAACACTGCCGGAGGGCGCCTCGAGCAGCGGCATCAGCATCGCCTCGGCTTTGCCGGCGTCGAGCTCCAGCACCATCGCCTTGACCGGGCCATGGCCGGTCGCCGACAGCGACAGCGAGCGATAGCCAAGCGCAATCAGCGCCAGCGCACCGATCGGCTTGGACGCCATCTCGCCGCACAGCGAGGCGGATTTCTTCGCGGCATTCGCCTTGACCACGATCTCGCGCAGCGCCCGCAGAATCGGCGCGGACATGGTGTCGAAGCGCTCGGACACCTTGGCATTGCCGCGGTCGACCGCGAACAGGAATTGAAACAGATCGTTGGATCCCACCGATACGAAATCGACCTTTTTCAGCAGTTCGTCGAGCTGATAGAGCAAGGCCGGCACCTCCACCATGGTGCCGACGTCGAGGCGTTCCGGCAAAGCATGGCCATGCTGGCGCAGATAGGTCAGTTCGCGCTCAACGATCGCCTTGGCCGCATCGAATTCGGCGACTTCGGTGATCATCGGAAACATGATGCGCAGCGCGCGGCCGCCGCCGGCGCGCAACAGCGCGCGGATCTGGCCGCGCAGCAATCCGGGCCGGTCGAGCCCGAGCCTGATCGCCCGCCAGCCCAGTGCGGGATTCTCCTCGATCACGGTCTCCATATAGGGCAGCGCCTTGTCGCCGCCGATGTCGAGCGTCCGGAAGGTGACCGGTTTCGCGCCCGCCGCATCCAGCACCGCGCGGTACAGCGCCAGCTGGTCGCTGGAGCGCGGCAGGCTCTGCCCGACCATGAATTGCAGTTCGGTTCGGAACAGGCCGATGCCGGCGCTGCCGGTGTCGTCGATATGCGGCAGATCGATGGTCAGGCCGGCATTGATCATCAGCTCGATCTGCTGGCCGTCCTTGGTGACACAAGGCTTGTCGCGCAGGGCCGAATATTGCGCCTGCCGTCTGGCGCGAAACCTGACCCGTTCCGCATAGGCCTGCTCGATCTCCGCCGAAGGCCGCACATAGATCGAGCCCGAGGTGCCATCGACGATGATGGCGTCGCCCGGATCGGCGATCCCCGGGGCGTTCGGTACTTCGCCGACCGCGGGAATGCCGAGCGCACGCGCCACGATCGAGACATGCGAATTGGCGGTGCCCTCCTCCAGCACCAGGCCACGCAGCCTTTTGCGGTCATAGTCGAGCAGCGCCGCCGGCCCCATCGCGCGCGCAATCAGGATGGCGTTGTCGGGCAGCTGTTCCCGCGAAGGCGCATGGTCCTGTCCGACCAATTGCCGCATCAGCCGATGACCGAGATCCTCCAAATCATGCAGGCGGTCGCGCAGATAGGGATCGGTGGAGCGCAGCATCCGCGCCCTCGTATCCGACTGCACGCGTTCGACCGCGGCCTCCGCGGTGAGGCCGGTGGCAACCGCCTCATGCAGTTTGTGCGACCAGCCGTGGTCGTTGGCGAACATCCGGTAGGCTTCCAGCACGTCACGGTGCTCGCCGCCTTCGGCGACGTCGCCGCGCTCCAGCATGCGGTCGAGATCGGCGCGCAGCTTCGCCAGCGCGGCGTCGAGCCGCTTGAGCTCCTTCGGCAGGTCTTCCGCGATGTAATTGGTGATGACCACGCGAGGCTCGTGCAGCACCACGTGGCCGAGCGCGATGCCGTCGGACAGCACGGCGCCGACCTTGTGCAGCGAATGCCGCGCGGCCGGCTCGGCGCCGGGCTGCGCCAGCGCCGACAATTCGCCCGAGGCGATCATTTCCGCGAGCACCATCGCGGTGGTCTGCAGCGCCTCGACCTCTTCCTCGACATAGGTGCGCTTGGCTCGATTCTGCACCACTAGCACGCCGAGCGTATTGCCGGCGCGCAGGATCGGAACGCCAAGGAACGAGTGATAGATTTCTTCGCCGGTTTCCGGGCGGAACGAGAACGCCGGATGGCTCTGCGCGTCGCTCAGATTGAGCGGGGTGGCTTCGCTGGCCACCAGACCGACCAGACCCTCATGGGCATTCAGAACAGTCCGGTGCACCGCGTCCCGGTTGAGGCCCTCGGTCGCATAGAGCTCGAGCGTATTGTCAACGCGCAGCACATAGGTCGAACAGACCTCGGCCACCATATTGGCCGCGATCAGCACTACGATCTTGTCCAGGCGCTCCTGCGCCGAGACCTGCTCCGCCATGGTTTCGCGGAGCCGTCTCAGCAAGACGCGGGGGCCTCCCGACGCGCTCCGCATGTGCTAAAATCCTCTCCCGCACCGCCAGCCTGCCGAGATGTCGGCCTCTGGCGTTAAGTTCCAAAAAAACAACAATTTCATTCATTCGGCGCCGCCGCGAGCCCGGAAAACCGGCCGAACCAGGATAGCCCAAAAAACCGTGGCACGGTTAGCGGTAGCCGACCCGTCAGGCCGTATAGCGAATTGAGGCTTGTTTTGCCAAGCAAAACGCCTGCCAAAACATCTAAAGCGCTCTCCGCGACGGGGGGATCGGGTTAATACCGAACTAACCGGCGCTGGGGGAAAATTCTTCTAGACCTGGTCCAATCCATAGAGCGTATGCAGCGTCCGCACCGCCAGTTCGGTATACACGGCGTCGATCAGCACCGAAAATTTGATTTCGGAGGTGGTGATGGCGCGGATATTGATATTACGGGAGGCCAAGGCTGCGAAAGCCTGGGCGGCGACACCGGCATGGCTGCGCATACCGCTGCCGATCACCGAGACCTTGGCCACGTCGGTGGCGCTGTCAAGCCTGGCATAGCCAATCTGGCCCTTGAAGGCGGTGATGGTCTCGCGGGCCCGGACGTAATCTGCGGCCGGAACGGTAAAGGTGAGGTCGGTGGTGGCGCCGTCCTCCGAAACATTCTGAACGATCATGTCGACATTGATATTGGCGTCCGCCAAGGGTCCGAAAATCGCGGCGGCCACCCCCGGCTTGTCCTGGATCTGGCGGACGGAAATCTGGGCTTCGTCCTTGGAAAAGGCGATGCCGGTGACGACGTGGCTTTCCATGATTTGCTCCTCGCTGCAGATCAGCGTGCCCGGCGGGGTGCCGTGCGGATCGATATCTTCGGGCTTGTCGAAACTGGAGCGCACGAACACCGGCATGTTGTGCACCATGCCGAGTTCGACTGAACGCACCTGCAGCACCTTGGCGCCCTGCGAGGCCAGCTCCACCATTTCCTCGAACGACACCTTGTCGAGCCGGCGCGCCTTCGGAACCACGCGCGGATCGGTGGTATAAACGCCGTCGACATCGGTGTAGATGTCGCACCGATCGGCCTTGATGGCGGCCGCGATTGCCACCGCCGAGGTATCGGAGCCGCCACGCCCGAGTGTGGTGATTCGCCCGGTCTGCGGGCTGATGCCCTGGAAGCCGGCGATGACGGCGACCTCCTTGCGATCCTTGAAGCGATTGACCAGTTCGGTGCCGTTGATCTCGATGATCCGCGCCGAGGCGTGGGCGTCGCTGGTCCGGATCGGCAATTGCCAGCCCTGCCAGGAGCGCGCCTGGATGCCGATCGCCTGCAGCGCGATCGCGAGCAACCCGGCCGTCACCTGTTCGCCGGACGCCACCACGGCGTCATATTCGCGGGCATCATGCATCGGCGACGCGTCGCGGCACCACTCGACCAGCTCATTGGTCTTGCCGGCCATCGCGGAAACCACCACGGCGACATCATGGCCGGCATCGACCTCCCGCTTCACATGCCGGGCGACGTTGCGGATACGGTCGAGATTGGCGACGGACGTGCCGCCGAATTTCATCACGAGGCGGCCCATGACGATCGCTGCATTCCCTCTGGGGGTTAAGTTCGGTGACCCGCACGGAAACATCAGGCGCCCGGATCGAAAGGCGCATATACATGGCGGTATGGTTTCGGGCAAGCAACTGGGTTCCTGCTACCGCCGGGACGCTGAGCGGTATAGGGTAGCGCGGTTTATTGGCAATAGTCATTCGAGGCGCGTGAATGGGGCGTTATATCGACGAAATCCTGCAACCCGGCGAGAAGGTGCTGTATTCGACCAATGCGCACTGGATATTCTATGGGCCGGCGATTCTGGCGTGGATCGTGGCGGCCGCGGCGCTGATCCTGTCGCGCATGACCACGACGGAAGGCCTTACGCTGGTATGCTTGGCGGCCGCTTCTGTGGCGGCGATCGCGGCCCTTTACTGGACCGTCAAGGCATGGTTCCATCGGGTAACCACCGAGACCGACGTCACCAATATGCGCGTCGTCCACAAGTCCGGTTTCATTAAGCGTCGCACGTTTGAGATGTCCCTCGACAAAGTCGAAAGCGTCGATGTCAACCAGAGCATTGCCGGCCGCCTTCTCAATTACGGCGACGTGACCATTCTCGGCGTCGGCGAGGGCAGGGAAACGATCGCGACCATTGCCTCGCCGCTTAAGTTTCGAACCTACATCACCGCGCGATAGGAGCGGCGCTTCATTCATGGCCATGCAACAAGAAACACCCGCAAACCTCACCGGCACCGCTTCGACCACGGTCGATCCTGCCGAAGTCGCCAAATTCTCAAAACTATCGGAGGAGTGGTGGGATCCCAAAGGCAAGATGGCGCCGCTGCACAAGATCAACCCGCTACGGCTGACCTATATCCGCGACGCCGCCTGCCGCAAATTCGCGCGTAACGTCAAAAGTCTGAATTGCCTTTCCGGCCTGCGTCTGTTGGATATTGGCTGTGGCGGCGGCCTGCTTTGCGAGCCGTTCAGCCGGCTCGGCGCCCAGGTCATCGGCGTCGATCCGGCCGTCAAGAACATCGCGGCGGCCCGCTTGCACGCCGAAAAGGGGCACCTTTCAATCGATTATCGTTGCACCACGATCGAGCAGATGGACGTCCGCGAACGCTTCGATATCGTGCTCGCCATGGAAGTGGTCGAGCATGTCAGCGACGTTGGCCTGTTCCTCGATCGCTGCGCGGCGATGCTGAAGCCCGGCGGCATGATGGTGGTTTCGACCTTGAACCGGAACTGGAAAAGTTTCGCGCTCGCCATTGTCGGCGCCGAATATGTGCTGCGATGGCTGCCGCGCGGCACCCATCAATGGGAAAAGTTTGTCACTCCCGACGAACTCGCGCGCCATCTGGCGAACAACAAGCTCGCCATCATCGACCAAGCCGGTGTGGTCTACAGCCCATTCGCCGACCGCTGGAGTCTGTCCTCCGATCTGGACGTCAACTACATGGTGGTCGCGGAAGCCGGGTAGCGGGAACGGCGCACGCCCCGGGCGGCTTTGCGCGTATTCCGCCCACCGCCGAGCCGCTCGCAACCCTTTCATAATCGGGGGTGCGGTTGACCACGCTTACCGCGCGCGGCAGTTTGCCGTCGATTGCCACCCGCCAGCCCGATTTCGTCATGCCCGCCATCGCCTCGCTCTGGATTCCCTTCACCGTCGTCGCGGCACTCGGACAAGTCGCGCGCAATGCGATGCAGCGGCAATTGACCGGCCCGCTCGGCACCTGGGGCGCCACCAATATCCGCTTCCTGTTCGGCTTCCCGTTCTCGATCGGGTTTTTCGCCCTGGTCATGGTCGCGACCGGCGACCCGCTGCCATGGCCCCCGGCCTCGTTCTGGCCTTGGCTGTCACTCGGCACGCTCAGCCAGATCCTTGCTACCGGCCTGATGCTGCTGGCGATGAACGATCGTTCGTTCGTGGTGACGACGGCCTACCTGAAGACCGAGGCGATCCAGACCGCGATCTTCGGCCTGGTTTTCCTCGGTGACCATCTCAGCGCCCTGAAGATACTCGCCATTCTGGTTGCCACCGCTGGCGTCATCATCGCCGCGCTGCGTCCGGGCGTGGCGAAGGGCTTCACGGATCTGCAACCGACGCTGCTGGGTCTTGCGGCCGCCGCCGCGTTCGCGCTTTCGGCGGTCGGCTTTCGCGGCGCGGTCATCGTAGTGCCCGGCGTCAGCTTCGTGACTGCGGCGTCCTACACGCTGGTGCTTGGACTATTGGTGCAGACGCTGGTGCTGTCGGTCTATCTGCTGGCGCGGGCGCCGGAGGTGCTGAGGAAGATCTTTGGTCTGTGGAAGCCATCGATGCTGGCGGGCTTCGTCGGCGCCTTCGCCTCGCAGTTCTGGTTTCTGGCCTTTGCGCTGACGGCGGCGGCCAACGTCCGCACGCTGGCGCTGGTCGAGGTTCTGTTCGCACAGGCGGTGGCCTATTATTCCTTCAAGCAGCCACTCTCTGCGCGCGAACTGTCCGGCATCGCACTGATCGTGATCGGTGTCGCGCTGCTGGTTTCGGTCTAGCGCCTCGGATTCAATTCCTGTCGTCCGGCAACACCGGCAATGGCGAAACCTCGACACCTTCGTCGATCAGGGCGCGGGCCTCATCCGGCGAGGCCTCGCCATAGATTGGACGATGCTCGATGTCGCCATAATGCATCTTGCGCGCCTCATTAGGAAACCGCTCGCCGACATTGTCGGCATTCTTGACAATATGATCGCGCAATTCGCGCAGCTTGGCACGCAATTCGCGCTCCTGCGCCATCAAGAGTGGCGTGCCTGCGGGCGCGGCGGCTTCCGCCGGCGCCACGGCATCGGCGACGGGGTCGCGGCCCCTTTGGCTCACGATTCGCGGCGCCATGATGGCTTTTTCCACCTTGGCCGAACCGCAGGCCGGGCAGCTGACCAGCTTGCGCCTGACCTGCGAATCATAGGCGGAAGAGCTTTGGAACCAGCTCTCGAAGGAATGGCCCCGCTCGCATTGCAGCGAGTATCGGATCATACCGATCCCCGGACCAGATGCAGATGTTCCGGGCCGGCCTTGGTATCGGTGACGCTGAAGCGCCGGCCGTGCTGCAATGACGGTACCGCCTTGCGGGCGGTCTCGACCTTGGCAGGATCGATCCGGGCCATGACAATTCCGGGCTCGACGTCGCCTTCGGCCAGCACCGCTCCCCAGGGATCGACGATCAGCGAGTGGCCATAGGTCTCGCGCTTGTTCTCGTGCAGCCCGGCCTGGGCGGCGGCAAACACGAAGCAGCCATTCTCGATGGCGCGGGCGCGCAGCAGGACGTGCCAATGCGCCTCGCCGGTCTTGCGGGTGAACGCGGCGGGCACGGTGAGGAACGAGGCGCCGCTTTCGGCGAGCGCCCGGTACAGCGCCGGAAAGCGCACATCGTAGCAGATGGTCAGACCGACCCGGCCCCAGGGCAGATCGGAGATCACGGCGTTCTCACCGGGCTGATAGTTGGCGGATTCACGATAGCTTTCGCCGTCAGGCAGATCGATATCGAACATATGGATCTTGTCATAGCTCGCGATGACGACGCCGTCAGGCCCGATCAGGAACGAGCGGTTGACGGCGCGCTCCGGCGTCGCGCGCAGCGCCAGCGAGCCGATATGGAGGTGGATCTTCAATTCCGCGGCGAGCGCGCGATAGGCTTTGAGCGACAGATCGTCATCCTCCGTGGCGAGATGCTCGAACAGCGCCGGGCGATTGAGCTGCATCATGTTGCTCACCTCGGGGGTGAGCACATAATCGGCGCCCTCGGCCACCGCCCGCCGGATCAGTCGCGTTCCCTGTTCGAGGCTCGGCTCGGGCAACAGCCCGGTACGCATCTGCACCATCGCGGCATTGAAGCTGAGATCGCTGCTCATGAGCTTTCCTTTTCACCCGCCAGCAAGGCATCGAGCCGGCCGGCGCGATCGAGTGCATAGAGTTCGTCGCAGCCGCCGACATGGGTGTCGCCGATGAAGATCTGCGGAAAGGTCGCGCCGGCGCCGGCGCGGTCCCACATCTGCTGACGGAGCGCCGGATCGATCGCAACATCGCGTTCGGTGAAAGCCACCTTCTTGCGTGTCAACAGCGACTTGGCGGCGCTGCAATAGCCGCAGCCCGGACGGGTGTAAATTTCAATAGCGGCGGTCATGTCGTCGCGCTCGGAATTTGGATCGGATGTCGGGATTATATGGGAGCTCTGGGAGTGTCCACAACCCGGGCGAACACCAGCACATCGACCTGGGCTGCCCTGGCGCGCAACAATGCCCTTGTGCAGGCATCGAGGGTGGCGCCGGAGGTCAGCACATCGTCGATCAGAACCAGCCTTCGGCCAGCGATATCGGCCTGGCGGTGGCTCGCAACCTGGAACGCGCCCTGCACATTGCTGGCGCGCTGCGCCCGGTTAAGGCCGACCTGCTGCTGCGTCGGGCGGACTCGGCGAAGCGCTTCGGCGAGCAATTTAACGCCGCTGTGGCGCTCGATCGCGCGCGCCAACGCCCCCGACTGGTTATAGCGACGGCTCCAGCCGCGCCGCCAGTGCAGCGGCACCGGAACCAGCGCATCGGCCTGGTCGAGCAATTCGTGCCCGGCGCGCGCCATCCAGCGGCCCATGATCGGCGCCAGATCGGTACGGTCCTGGTATTTCAACGCATGCACCAGGGTTTTCGCGACCTCGTCGTAGCGGACCGCGGCGCGGGCCCGCGCATAGGCCGGCGGATCGGCGATGGCCTCCATCGACAACAGGCCGGGACCGGGATCATAGACAAAGGGAATGCCAAGCCGCGGGCAGAACGGCGGCGCGATGAACGACAGGCTGGCCCAACAGGCGGCGCAGACACCCTCGCCATCGACCGGCTCGCGACAAGCGACACATAGCGTCGGCAACGCGATGTCGAGCGCAAGTTTGGTCGCGTAAGACAAACCCGCGCGGCAGGCGCCGAACGCCTGCTTGAGCGGAGCGGCAACTGAAAAGGCTGGCGATGGCTCGGCGTCCATGGCGGCAGGCTAGCGCCAGCTCGCGCCGCGCTCAAGCGGTCGGCTAGAGCCCTTTGTCCAGCAAAGCGCCGGCGAGATCACCCCGGCGCGACGCGCTGACGCGAACCCGGCCGATAGGCGAGCCTGGTGTGGCCTGCACAATAAGGCAGGCCTTCGAGCGGCTGATTGCCGCAAAAACAGAAATCCGCGGCGCCGGGGGTGTTGATCGGCCAGCGGCATTTCTGCGCGCTCAGTTCGAGCAACGAGCAACATTGATCGGCGTGGATCGGCGCGTCGTCGATCGCGGGCAGCGGCTCAGGGTAGATCACGCGCAGCAGCTGTAATGCCGGTTTGGCCCGTTTTCCCGGGCGGCGCTCGCGCGCGACCGCCTTCTCCGCCTTGGCCGCCGGCCGGCTTGCATCGTCATTGTTTCCCCGGGTCAGATTGAGCCGCGAGAGCTTGCCGATCACGGCGTTGCGGCTGACCCCGATGTCGTCGGCAATCTGGCGACAGGTCAATCCAGCCTGAAAATGGGCTTTCAGCCGTTCGAGGCGTTGCTCGGTCCAGGTCGGGTGATTGGCGCGCATGTCGACGTGCTCCAGGCTTGCGATTTTCAGTCCTCACCCTGCCGGCCTTCGCACGCCCGACCGCCGCGCTGCCGCGCCGCTAGAGCGACTTGCCATTATCGCGGATCGACAGCAGCCCATCCTTGATGGCGAGCCGAATGCCTTCCTCGATCAGGGTCCTTGCAACGCCGGGAACGCTGGTGCCGTGGGTGCCCTGTCTCACCAGCTTTTCGAGGTAGCCGATGGTGGAGAGCGCCAACGTAATCGGAACGCGGTCGGTTTCGGCTTTTTCTGTGGCCATATCGAAAGGCTAACCGGTAACTACCACACTGAAAAGTATCTTTTTAGAGTCTCTTTTGTTTTGTAATCGTTTCTCCGTGCTCCCGGCTTGGGATTCATGCTTCCGGCTTGGGAATTGCCAGACCCCAGAGGATCGGCGTACCAACCAGGACCATGGCCAATCCCAGTGAAACCGCAGCCCCGCCGCTGCTGTTCGATCCCGCGCTGCTGCGCGCGCGGCGTGACCGCGCGCGGCGACTCGGACCGGCCGGTTTTCTGCTCGATCGCGTCGCCTCGGATATGGCGGAGCGGCTTGCCGCGGTGCTGCGCGACTTCCAGCGGGCCGCCGACATCGGCACCCCCGGCGATCAGGTCCGCAACGCCCTATCCGGGCGGGTCGGCAATCTCGCCTTGATCGATCTGCCAGCCACGGAGGCCGAGCCGCTCGGCTTGCCGCCGCAATCGCTCGATCTCGCGGTTTCCGCGCTCGCGCTGCAATTCGTCAACGATCTGCCCGGCCTGTTGGCGCAGATCCGCCGCGCGTTGAAGCCCGACGGGCTATGGCTCGCGGCGATGATCGGCGGCGACACGCTGACCGAACTGCGGCAGTGCTTCGCGGCGGCGGAGGCCGAATGCGACCACGGGGTGTCACCGCGGGTGGCACCGTTCGCCGATCTGCGCGAGATCGGCGCGCTGTTGCAGCGCACAGGCTTCGCGCTGCCAGTCACCGATGTCGACCGTGTCGTGGTGCGCTATGACAGCGCCTTCGCTCTGATGGCCGATCTTCGGCGCATGGGCGCAACCAATATCCTGATCGAACGGCGCCGGCTTCCCACGCGCCGCGCCACGCTGTTGCGGATGGCGCAAATCTACGGCGAACGCTTTGCCGATTCCGACCGGCGGATCCGCGCCACTTTCGATGTGATCTGGCTGTCGGGCTGGGCACCGCATGAAAGCCAGCAGCAGCCGCTGCGGCCGGGATCGGCGAAAGCCAATCTGGCGACGGCGGTGACGGGCAGAAGCAACGCCTGAGGGTGCCTGCGTGCGCAATGAGTGAGTCTGGCGCAAACCTGCTGACGCGGGCTTGGCCGCTTCACATCAAAAGATCGATCAGATGCGGTATCAGCGGAATGTCGGCCGGCGGCATCGCGTAATCGCGCAGTCGATTGGCGCGGACCCAGGCGAGCTGCTGACCCTCGCGCGGCACCGCAAGGCCGTCCCAGCGCCGGCAGACATAGAGCGGCATCAGCAGATGAAAATCATCATAGGCATAGCTCGCAAAGGTCAGCGGGGCCAGACAGGCTTGCTTGACGCTGATGCCAATTTCCTCCTGCAATTCGCGGATCAGCGTCTGTTCCGGCCGTTCGCCGGGCTCGCTTTTGCCGCCCGGAAATTCCCACAGGCCGGCGAGCGCCTTGCCCAGCGGCCGCTGCGCGATCAGCACGCGGTTGTCGGCATCGACCAGAGCGCAAGCGACGACGAGGGTCAGTTTGATGTCAGGCATCCTTTAATGTCAGGCATTCAATGATCGAGGATCTCAGCACCAGCGCGAAGCGCTTCATTCACCCTAAGCCTCGTTCACCCTGATAGGCCGGTATTTCTACGATCCGTATAAGTCATGCTTAAGTCGCCGGCGCTAGAACTGTGCCGGATTTTGAACGGTATAGGAAGTACCATGCGCCATTTGTTTCCCCTGCCCGGCCGTTTCGGCGGCCCTCGAGACGGCAAATTCCTGTTCACATTCGCGCTTTCGCTGCTGCCCTTAACGGCAACGCTCGGTTGCGCGGCTGATTATGCCAGGGTGCTGCACATCACAGCCAAGCTTCAGGCGGCGGCCGACAACGCCAGCCTCGGATCGATCGCGAAGCGGTCGCCAGGCTTCAAGGCCGCCGGTTCGATGATGGAAGACGGCGTGATCAGCGTGGGCATTGCGGATGCAACCTGCCTGTTTCAACGCCAAATGACCGGCGTCCGGGGCTACCAGCTCGACAGCCTGACGCCGCTGGTGGCGAAGGCGGGATCATCGCTGACCTCGACCGTATCCTTCACCGCCCATGTGCCCAGCCGGTTTCTGGGCCTGCTTGGAATGCGGATGGTTACCGTGCAAGGCGTCGCCAGTTCCAACGGCCGCCTGCCACAAATCGATGCCAGCGCGATACAGGCCTAGCCATGCGCAACCGTTTTTCAATGATCGGCGAGGACCATGCCGCCGTCGCAGCCTCACGCCGGATCCAGCCAATCTGCGAGATCGACGACACGCCACAGAAAGTGGCGGGCGTCGTGTCCGATGGGATCGGAGACAGCAAGTCTCCCACCCATCGGACTTCGCCGGGTGATCGCCCGGCGATTTCGGCGCGCCCACCGCGGCGTCCGACCGCGCGGCGCGGACCAGCCGCGATCGAGCTTGTCGCCGTCCTGCCATGCATGCTCCTCCTCTATCTCGTCGCCATCGAGGTCGGCGATGGACTTTCCATCGAGGCCAAGGTCGCAGCGACCGCGCATCGGGTCACCGATCTGACGAGCGAAAACATCAGTACTGACGACGCCGCCATCCGCCGGATTCTGAAGGATTCCGCGGCGATGATCGCGCCTTATTCGGCAACCCCGCTGGTCGTGACCATCTCGGAAATCAGCACCGACGAAGCCGGCAACGCCACGGTGACCTGGAGCGATTCGCTGCATGGAACAGCCCACCCGGCGGGACAGGCCGTCACGCTGCCGCCGGCGCTTGCCGGACAACCGAACATGTCACTGATCCTTGGCGAAGCATCCTACCAGTTTACGCCACGTTTCGGATCCGCGCTCACCGGCACACTGACACTGTCCGATCGCTATTATCTCTTCCCGAGCCATTCCAACGGGGTCGCCCGCGTCACGTCTTGATGCGCCACGCGCTTCGGTTAATCCGCCGCCGCCCCGGTTACGACCGGTAATCGCCGTTGATCGCGATATATTCCTTGGTGAGGTCGCAGGTCAGGACCCGATCACGGCCCTTGCCCAGGCCGAGCGCGACCTTGATCTGGATGGTCGGATTTTTCATCGCCGCCGAGACTTCCGCCTCGTCATAGGCGGGGTCGCGCGCGCCGCGGTGGGCAACACGGATGCCGTTGAACGAGATCGAGAGCTTGTCGCGGTTGGCCGGTTCGCCGGCCTTGCCGACCGCCATCACCACCCGGCCCCAATTGGCATCCTCGCCGGCGATCGCGGTCTTGACAAGCGGCGAATTCGCCACCGACATCGCGATCCGGCGCGCCGACGCGTTCGACATCGCGCCATCGACAATGATCTCGATCAGCTTGCGGGCGCCCTCGCCGTCGCGCGCCACCTGCTCGGCAAGATCGGCGAGCACGGCGCGAAAGGCCTTGGCGAAGGCCTTGAGGCGGGGATCATTGCCGCGGCTGATCCTGGGCGCACCGCGCGCCGCGGCCGCGCCGGTGGCAAAGGCAAGCAGGGTGTCGGAGGTCGAGGTGTCACCGTCGACCGTGACGGCGTTAAAGGTATCTTCGACGCCGCTCCGGAGCAGCGACTGCAACGTCGCCGCCGCGATCGGCGCGTCGGTGAACACAAAGGCCAGCATGGTCGCCATGTCAGGCGCGATCATGCCGGAGCCTTTGGCGATACCGTTGATGGTCACTCTCGCCTTGCCGAGTTTCACGGTCGCGGTCGCGACCTTCGGAAAGGTGTCGGTCGTCATGATGGACTTCGCCGCGGCCATCCAGTCATCCGGCGCCGCCCGATCTGCCAGCGAGCCAAGCACGCCATTGAATTTGCTGCCGTCAAGCGGTTCGCCGATCACGCCGGTGGAGGCGAGAAATACCTCGTTTGCGCTGCATCCGACAGCTTTAGCGGCCAGCGAGGCCGTCACTGCAGTAGCTTGCCGCCCAAACTTTCCGGTGAAGGCATTGGCATTGCCGGAATTCACCACCAGCGCCCGGGCTTGGCCGCTCTTCAGTTTGGCGCGGCACCAATCCACCGGCGCCGACGGACACTTCGATTTGGTAAAGACGCCAGCGACAGCCGTGCCCTTGTCCATCACCGCCAGCAGCACGTCGGTTCGTCCCTTGTAGCGGATGCCGGCGGCCGCTGTCGCAAGCTTGACGCCTTCAATCGCGGGCAGGTCTGGAACCTCGGTCGGGGCCAGCGGAGAGACAGATGACATCGATTGCATTCCGAAAACACCGGGAAAACGCGGCAACAGGAGCCATTTGCCGCCATCCATAACCTAACACTGAGCCAAATCGGGCACGAAGGTAAAAACGTCATGCTCGGATGGACGTCTGTGGCCGAGACATGGCGCGCGAAGAGATGCTTCCGCTATGGCCCGGCCTGACGATGTTGGATACGATCGGCTTCGCTGCCGCGAATTCTACTTTTTGGCCGCGGTCGCGTCCGGCTTGGCCTCGGTGGTGGCCGCCCCCGAGGTCTGGTCCATGCGCTCGACCTTGGCCGCTTCGCGCAACTTGGACACATAATCGGCCTGTGCCTTGCGGGTTACGTAGGTCTCGATCTGTCCCTTGACCTGCTCGAAATCGGGCGCCTTGCGGTTGCGTTTTTCCTCGACCTTGATGACGTGCCAGCCAAACTGCGACTTCACCGGATCCGAGATCTTGCCCGGCTCGAGCGCGAAGGCGACGGCGGAGAATTCCGGCACCATCTGGTCCTTGGTGAAGAACCCGAGATCGCCGCCATCGGAGGCGCCGGGATCCTTGGATTTCTTCTTGGCCAGCTCTGCGAAATCAGCGCCGTTCTTGAGCTCCGCCTCGACCGCCTTGGCCTCGTCCTCGGTCTCGACCAGGATGTGCCGGGCATGGACTTCCTGTTCGCCGGTGATCTGTTTGGAAGCGTCCTCATAGACCTTTTTCAAGGCCTCATCGGTGGTCGCCGCCTTGCCTTCGCTGGCGAGCAGACTGTCCATCAGAAGCCGGTTGCGGGTGAACGCCAGCCGCCTCTTGAAGTCCTCGCTGTTTTCAACCTTCTTGTCCTCGGCGGCCTTGGAGACGATCTTCATGTCAATCAGGAACGACAGCACATTGTCCTTCTTGGTCGCGGGGTCCATCTGGGCGAGGCTGGGCCCGAGTTCCTCCTCGGCAAGCGCGACGTCGCTTTGGCGGATTTCGGAGCCGTTAACCTTGGCGAGCACCGGGTTGGCGTCGTCAGCGCGCAGCGGCTGGCTCCCGAGCAGGGCCATGGCAAGACAGCCCGTCGCGGCGGCAAGGCCAAGGCGCAGGCCGGTTTTCGTTACCGGAAACGAGGTGGTCATGGAAAATCCTTGTCCAAGATGGGAGGTTTTGGGGCGGCGGGACACTCGCCCAATCGTCGCGCCTTGGCAACGCGAAAAGTCTGTCAAAATGATGAATTCCTTGACATGTG
>Ga0302319_10006318_pt1 | contig 23555 bp, 15 predicted proteins | sample Bog_T0_2_FD_203319 | JGI IMG/M metagenome (GOLD analysis project Ga0302319, IMG submission 203319) | Peat permafrost microbial communities from Stordalen Mire near Abisko, Sweden - Bog_T0_2 | ecosystem: Environmental > Terrestrial > Soil > Wetlands > Peat | place: Sweden: Abisko, Stordalen Mire...
TTTTTCGATGATTTTATCAATATGAGTGACGACGCCGAGCCGCGTCATGGGCACACGGTGGCGCGTGCGCTCGCCGTGCTCGATCTGTTCGACGGGGACCACGCCATCTGGTCCGCGGAGGATATCTGCGCCGCGTTGCGCTGCCCGTTGCCGACCGGGTACCGCTATCTGCGTGAACTGGTGAGCGCGGGGCTTGTACGCCGGGTGTCCGGCGGTTTCGCGCTCGGCGCCCGGATCATTCTGCTGGACTACGTCATGCGGCAGGGCGACCAGCTGCTGAAAGCCGCCATTCCGGTGCTGCGGGCGCTGGCCCGGCAGACCGGGTGCGACTGCGTGCTCTCGACGGTCTATGGCGACCAGATTGTGGATGTGCACCGCGAAGCCGGCGCGGCGCCGCTCAACCTCGCCTATGGCCGCGGGCGTCCGCGCCCGTTATTTCGGGGCGCGGCGCCGAAGTTGATCCTGGCGGCGCAGCCGCTCGGCTGGGTTCACAAGCTCTACGACGCGCACGCCGGTGAGGCGGAAGCCGCGCAAATGGGGGCTGACTGGCGGAGCTTCCGCGCCACCCTTGCTGCGCTGCGCAAACGTGGATGCTACGTTTCGCGCGGCGAGGTTGAGGCGGACATCTCCGCCGTCGCCGTCGCCATCGCGCCGGCCGGCCATGACGCCGCTTCAGCCATCGCGCTCGTTACGAATACGGAGCGGTTTGAGATTTTGAATGAGGCACTGATGATTGCCCTGCTGCAGCAGGCGGCGCAACAGATCGAACTGCTGCAGTGCGATCCCGATCAGCGCGCCCTGGCAAGGCCCGCGCGTTGATTTCATTTCATGGGCGGATTGAAAGCCGGCCCGCGTTCTCTCCCCGGTACAGACGCTGGATGGCGCCGGGCGCGTGATGAAGCCCGTCCAATACCTCGTCTTGCGCGACGAGCTTGCCGGCCTTGTGCAAATCCTGAAGTTCCTGCAATGCTTTTGCAAACAGCGCGGCGTGGTCAAAGGCGACGAAACCTTGCCAGGTGAGGCGTTTGACGAGCATGTCGCGCTCGCGGCGCGGCCCGGTGGGAGGGGGAAGCCAGCTGGCGACGGCGGCCGTGCCGCACTGAATGATCCTGGCGCCAACATTGAGATAGGGAAATACCGAGTCCGCGAGGTGGCCGGCCGTGTTGTCGAAAAAAATATCGATTCCGGCGGGGCAGGCGGCGGCGATCTGCGTGGCGATCGGGGTTTCCTCCGCGCGATAGTCGATCGCGTGGTCATAGCCGAACCGGGCGACCGCCAAGCGGATTTTTTCGGCGCCGCCCGCTATGCCGACCGCGCGCAGGCCATGCGCCTTCGCCAGCTGTCCTACCGCGCTGCCAACACCACCACCGGCGGTGGTCACCAGTACCGTCTGCGCCGCCACCGGCCGCGCGAGATGCAGAAACCCAACCCATGCCGTGAGACCGTTGAGGCCAAAGATGCTGAGCCATGATTCTGGCGGCGCGATTGACGTATCGATGCGCCACAATACGTCTGATTCGGGTACGGCGGCGAAACGCTGCCAGCCGAACCAGCCGAAAACCTTTGTGCCCACTTGCCATTTTTCAGAATTGGAGGAGATGATCTCGCCCACGCTATGGGCGCGCATGACGGCGCCGTCTGGCACGGTCATGTAGTTGGCCTCCGCGCTCAACCAGCCGCGCATGGCAGGATCCACCGCGCAGAGCATGACACGCACCAGCACGCCACCAGGAGGACAAATCGGCATCGTTGCCTCCACCAGCTCGAAGTTTTCCGGACCCGGAATGCCGGCGGCGCGGCTCGTGACACGCACCATAAGCTGACGGTCACCCTGATGCGGCTCAGACATTTTTTTAATTCCCGTTTTATGATGCTGAATTGTAAGAATGCCGCGCGTCTTTGTCCAGTCTTAATGGCCCGATGACGCACGCATCGCGTTGACGAATTTCGCTGCGCATGGCAAGATTATTCGAAACGAGGATGAGAAAATGTCCGCATCAACTAAGCCACTTTCGACAAAACCGGCGCGCTTCATGTCCAAGCTGGAACTGCGTGGGACGCAGCTTGCTGGATGGACGCCGACGACAACGTCTCCGCCGCTGGCGGGAGGAATTCTGTTTGACGAGAATGTGGAAATCGCTCTGCCGGATGGCACGGTTCTGAAGGGCGATTTGTTTCGGCCGGCCGGGGCCGGCCGCGTGCCGGTGCTGATTTCATGGGCCGTGTACATCAAGGATACCGAGCGCATGGGTGCGATCTTCATCGATGAATCGGGCATCTGCGACTACGTGATCAAGCAGGGTTACGCAGAGCTGCGCGTGCAGCCGCGCGGCACCGGGGCATCCGGCGGCGTGGCGGGCGATGAGATGTTTGGCCCGCAGGAAGTGCAGGATTGTCACGATGTGATCGAATGGGCCGCCGGGCAGGACTGGTGCAGCGGCGATGTCGGGATGATCGGGATGTCCGCCTTCGCGGTGGCGCAGCTGGTGGTGGCGGCGACGAAGCCTCCACATCTAAAGGCCATCTTTCCTTATAAGGGCTTTACCGATATCTATCGCCACGGCTTCTATAAGGGCGGCACACCCTATACCGGCGCGATGGAGCTATTCGCGCTGGCCGAGAAGATGGTGCCGCCAAAAATTCCGGCCTGGGCGCGGCATCTGGCGAGCCATATTCTGAACCACAAGCGATTTGCGCGGCATATGAGCGATGCCGCGGGAACAGTGGTTGCCATCCGCAAAATGCTGAAGAAGATCAAGCCGCCTGAAGCGGCCGTGCGGGTCTATGTCCGGCGCATGTTCGATAACGGGTTCGATGATGGCGCGTATTACCGCGGCTCGTCGCCTTCCGCCGTCATCGATGATATCGAAGTGCCGGTGTGCATCGGCACGGATTACGGCGCGCAAGGTTTTCATTTCTTCGGCGCGTTCGAGCTTTGGCACCGCCTGAAGGGTCCAAAGAAGATGTTCATCGGGCCGCCGGAATATGAGTTTCCTTGGTCGAATTATCTGCAGGAATGCCTGGCCTGGTATGATTGGACCCTGAAAGGTGTCGATAACGGCTATGCCGCGCTGCCGCCGATTCGCTATTGGCTGCGGGGTGCGGAAAGGTGGGAACACGCGCAGGACTGGCCGCTGCCGGAAGCGAAAACTTTAACGCTCTACCTGCAGCGTGGCGATGAAAGCGATCTGCTGCCGCAAAAACTCGGCCCCGAAGCGCCGCTGCAACCAGGCAGCCATAGTCTGATCGCGATTCCGTCCGGCGGGTATTACGTCGCGGAGCTTGACAAATACGAAGCTCAGCTCTTGCGTTTTCAAACACCCGCCTATGACCGCGAGGTTTCGGTGATCGGACCGGTCAAGCTGCGGCTGATGTTGAGCGCATCCGCGATTGATACTTATGTCGTGGCCAGGCTGAGCGACGTCGCGCCCGATGGCAAACGCACCAAGCTGGCATGGGGATGGCTGCTGGCCTCGCATCGCACCATCGACGCGGCGCGGTCGAACCCCACCGAAATTGTGCATGATCATCGGTCAAGTGCGGCGAAGCAACTGACGCCGGGCGAGCCGACGGAGCTTCTGTTCAGCCTCACGCCGGTTGCGAACATGTTCAAGCCAGGGCACGTAATGGAATTGGAAATCGCGGCGCGGCCGGAATTGCTGCTCAGCGAAAAAGGCGAAGGTTTCGATATGTTTTCGTGGGAGGCGGTGCCTTACCGGTGCCGGAATACGATCCATACCGGCGGGGCGGCGGGGTCTTATTTGGAAGTGATGGTTGTTTGAGATCTTATCGCTTTTTTGAAGAAAGAAGTAAGAAAGCAGTTACTTTTTTTGAAAAAAAAGTAACCAAAAAAACCTTTATTCCCCCTGGCGTTTGTGCGGCCACAGTTTGGCCGCTCAAAAGCCGGGGGTAATCAAAAATTTTTGCGGAGCTTTTTTTTAATAAAGCGACCGCTTGCTTTTTCTACTAAGCCCGCGCCAGATCCGCCGCAAACTCGGTACGCCAAGCATTCAGCTGCGAAAGCGGCCAGACGCGCGGGCGCTGCGGCATTTGCTCATGCCAAGGGCGTGGTTCGAAATAATCCTGGCCGGGCACGAAAATATCCATATCGGCGTAAAGCTCCACCAGGAATCCCTCGTGGTCATAGTGGTAGGACGCATAATTATGGCCCGCGGTGTGGCGGGACGGACCCCAGAGGATGGGCAGTTCGGCGCGGGCGAGCGCGTCGGAGGCCTGATACTGGTGGGCGGAACCGCGCATTTCGAACGCGATATGGTGCATCTTTGTGACCGGCGCCGCGATGATGTTGAGGACGTGGTGATCATAGTTGCAGGTCAGGAACGTCGCGACATCCTCGAACCAGTCGGTCGCGTGAAAACCAAGAACATCCGTGAAGAATTTGACGAGCTTGGCGCCTTCCGGGCTCATCAGCGCGATATGGCCGAGCCTGTTGGGAACAATGCCGGTACGGGCGAAACCGGGGGCCGGCATCGCCATTTCGGCGTAGAACTGCAGTCTGTGGCCAGCAATTTCGGGAATTTCGACCAAGGCTGGAATACCCGGACGCGCATCTGTGAGGCGCGTGTGCCGTATGCCGTGCTCGGTAAGGCGGCTCTCGAAGGCTTTCAGTTCAACGCCGGGGCTCAGCTGAAACCCCGTCACGCCAAGGCTGGGCGCCGCCGCGGATTTCAGGGCAATATTGTGATGATCAAGGCCCAGGCTGAGGAAATGGGTGCCATCACCACCGGTCTCCACCACCGTGGCGCCCATGATGTCCGTGTAATAGCCGAGTTCCCGCTGCAGATTTGCGGCATTGAATTCGGCATAGCCGAGTTTGTGAACCAGTTTCATGTCGTCTCCTGATGGATGAGTGCTGTGTCGCGGCCTGGCGCGGCGTTCAGACCGGTGACGTGGGTATGCCATTGATCGAGCAGCCAAGACGGCGTTCCCGTGCCGAATACGAAACGATCAGGCCGAACCAGCACGGCCGGCGCGTCCCGTTCCACCAGCCAGGCGCGCAAAGCCGGCGCGAAGTTGAGCGCCGTGCTGGAGTTGAGCGGAATCTTGCGTATTGAAGCCGGGACATGCGGCGGCAGCGCGGCGCCAATCAGCCACCACCCGGAGCCAAAAACATCATCCATGCCTGCGCCACCAACAAAACTTTGCGGGAACAGACCGCCGGCATCTGCGCTCGCCGTGAAACAGCCGCCATGGAGGTCGGGCCAAGCCATGCTGACCGGCTGAACGCCGGCGGCGCGTTGGGCCAGCATGCCGGCATCGCGCGCGGCGGCCGCCTCGGCGTCGCGCAGGCAGATGATGTTGCCCATCGCGATCACCGTTTCGATGATGTGACGGATATGCGGCTCGCGTTCGCTCTGGTAGCTGTCAAGCAAAGCAGGCTGCGCCGTGCCTGACGTGACGGCGGCGAGTTTCCAGGCCAGATTCTGCGCGTCGCGAATGCCGGCGCACATGCCCTGGCCGGCGAAGGGTGGCATCTGGTGCGCGGCATCCCCCGCGATGAGGATGCGGTCAAGCCGCCAGTTTTGCGCGACCAGCCCGTGGAACCGGTACACCACCGCGCGTTCGATGTGGAGGCGCGATGCATCGACCCACGGCGCCAGGAGCGACGCGATGAAGGACGGGTCGGTCATGGTCTGATCGGTTTCGCCGTCCACCATCATGAATTCCCAGCGATAGCGCTGGCCGGACATGCGCAGATAGGTCGAGGGACGGGCCGGGTCGCAAATCTGCATGATGCGGTCCGGCAGCAGATCCGGCGTGTCGCATAGAACATCAATGACCAGCCAGGGTTCTTCAAAATCATAACTGTGCAAGCGGGCGCCCATGGCGGACCGCACGAGGCTGGAGGCGCCATCGCAGCCAACCAAAAATTTCGTGCGGAGGGTCATCGGCCCAGCCGGTCCGCGAAGCTGCGTGGTCACGCCGCCGGAATCCTGGGAAACCGATTCAAAGCGCACGCCCAGCCGCATGTCCACGCCAAGCGCGCTCAGGCGGCGGCGCAGCGCCTGTTCGACATTTGGTTGGTGCAGCATATAGTTCTTGCGCCAGCCGGAGATGGTTGGGGCATCGTGCACCGGAAAATCCATCAGCACGTCACCGCCGGCCGACACGAATTCCAGAGCGGCGGGGACGCGGCAAATCGTCTCGAGTTCGCTCGCCAAACCAAGAGATTGGAAGACGCGCATGGCTTCGTCATCGAAAGTTGCGGCTCGTGGCAAGGCGTAGGGCGCAGCTTCACGGTCCACAACGATGACGGAAAGATTGTGCTGGCTGAGCAGGCCGGCGAGGACCGCCCCAACCGGACCGAGACCAACAATCAGAACATCCGCGTCAAGATTCATGGGTCATGCCTTTGCCGCAAGCGGCCTGATGGCACTTGCCGGTTTGATGAGAAAGGTGGCGAGTGAGGGAAGCAGGATGGCGGCGCCGAGCATGTTGACGAGGAACATGAAGGCGAGAAGGATGCCCATATCGGCTTGGAATTTGATGGGGGAGAAGGCCCAGGTGCCGACGGCGACGGCCAGGGTCGTGCCGGTGAGCATGACGACCTTGCCGGTAAAGACGAGCGCCCGGAAATAGGCTTGCGAAAGCGGCACACCGCGGCGCATGTGGCTGAGCATGATGCTGAGAATGTAGAGCGCATAGTCCACGCCGATGCCCACGCCTAACGCGGTGACAGGCAAAGTGGCGACTTTGACCCCGATCCCGAGCCACACCATCAGCGCCTGGGCGAGGATGGAGGTGAGCACCAGCGGCAGAATGGCGGCGAGCACGGCGCGCCAGGAGCGGAATGTGATCAGGCTGAGCGCGATGACGGCGGCATAGACGAAGAATAGCATGGTGCGGCTGGCGCGCGCGACGACCTGATTGGTGGCCGCGGCGATGCCGCCATTGCCGGCGGCCAGGAGGATTTGCATGTTGGCGGTTCGGTGCGTGGCGCTGAAGGCGGAGATGGTGGCGGCGACGCTGGCGAGCGTGGCGGCTTTGTGATCCCGCAGATAGATCGACAAGGTTTGGAAATCACAGGCTTCGGTCGCCAATGTGGGAGGGGCGACGGGCACGGCTTCGTTCAAGGCCGGCTGGTTGGGGAGCAGATCGTACCAGGCCCAGTTGCCCTCGTTCATCCCGAGTGAGATGCTGCGGGCGAGATCCGCGAGGGAGTAGGTGGATTCAACACTTGGCAGGCGCTGGAGGGTTTGTTCCAGCTGATCGAGGGCGGCGAGCACGTGGTAATCCGCGCAGGTGCCGGCGGGGGTTTTGACCATGGCGATGAAGACGTCGCTGCTGGTGGGGTAGTGGCTGACGAAATACGAATCGTCCTGGTTGTAGGGCGAGTTGGCGCGAAATTCGGGCGCGCCGGGGTGGATGTCCCCGACCTGGAGCTGGTGGGAGACGCCGAGGCCGAAGACGGCGAGGACGCAGGCGACCGCGATGGCGATGGCGGCGTAGCGCCGCTGGGTGAAGAGATCCAGGAAGGCCCAAATTGGGTGTTTGGTTGCGGCCTGCTCGCCACGGAGGCTGCGCTGGGCGGCTTTTTTGTTGACGCCGACGAAGCTGAGCAGCAGCGGGAGCATGATGAGGTTGGTGAAGATGAGGATGAAGACGCCGAGGCTGGCGATGATGGCGAGTTCCTGAATCGCCTGGATGTTGATCAGGAGCAGAACCGCGAAGCCCACCGCGTCACATACGAGGGCGGTGAAGCCAGCCAGAAAAAGGCGCCGGAAAGTAAGGCGGGCGGCGATGAGATTTTCGCTGCCGCGGCCGATGTCTTGCATGACGCCGTTCATTTTCTGCGCGCCGTGACTGATGCCGATGGCGAAGATGAGGAACGGGACGAGGATGGAATAAGGATCGAGATCGAAACCAAGACAGGGCAGGCAACCGAGTTGCCAGAGAACGGCGGTGAGCGAGCAGGTGAGGACCAGGACGGTGCTGCGGATGCAGCGGGTGAACCAGAAGACGATGGCGGCGCTGATGGCGATGGAGACGGCGAAGAAGAAGATGATCTGGTGCAAATCATTGATGAGGTCGCCAATCACCATGGCGAAGCCGATGGGGCGGACGGTGACGCCCTGGGCGTCGTACTGCTTTTGCAGCGCGCGGATTTTCGTGCCGAGCGCCCCGTAATCAAGCGGTTTGCCGGCGCTGTCATGCTCCAGCAGCGGGACTTTGATGATGCTGGATTGGAAGTCCGGCGCAATGAGGGTGCCAATTTGGTTGGAGCGGCCGATATTGGCCTGCAGCTGCGCCATGTCGGCGGGGGAGCCGTCGAAATTCGCCGGCATGACGGGACCACCGTCAATCCCTTGCGCGGTGACGCCGAACCAGTCCACCGAGGTCATCCACAGCGACTGCATGTAGGAGCGGTCGACGCCGGGGAGAAGAAAAACCTTGTCGTTGAGCTGGCGCAGGGTGGCGAGATAGGCAGGGGTGAGAATGACGCCGTGATTGGCCTCAACGACGATGTCCAGCGTGTTGCCGAGGCCGTGGAGATTGTCCTGGTTGGCGAGGTAGTTGGCGATGTAGGGATGCTGGGTGGGAATGGTGGCGTCGAAACTGGCGTTCATGTGCAGGCGCGTGGCGGAGGCGCCGAACAGCAGGGTGAGGACGGCGCAGATGGCGAGGATGAGCTGGCGGTTGGAGAAGATGAGCTGTTCCAGGGGGCTGCCGCCGCCGGGGTCGAAGGCGGAGAGCTGCGCGGGGGCGGGGGTGTGCGCGGTGTCCATTTTCATCATTACGATTCCAGGACGAAAGCAGGAAGGAGGGACTGCTTTTGTCGCGAGACAAAGAGGCCGTGCCGTCTCATAATGCCACCCGCCTCAGGCCCGCGGGGCTGCCGGTGATGAGGGCGCCGTCTGGGGCTTGCGTGAGCGCTGTGAGGGGGAAGGTGCCGGGTTTGCCGTGGAAGGTTTGGCCGGCATCGGCGCTGAGGAGGAGGTTGCCGTTTTCGTCGCCCAGGGCGACGCGGCCGTCGCGCAGAACCGTGCCGCACAGGACGGCGTTGGCGGAGACGGGCGTTTGCGCGGTCCAGGTGGCGCCGAGGTCTGACGAGCGCAGCACGGTGCCCTGCAGGCCGAAGGCCAGGGCGGCTGCGGGGGTGGGGGTGACGAGGCCGAACAGGCTGCCCTGGTAGGGTGAGCTGGCGGGGCTGAGCGGGCTGCCCGCGGGGCCGTGCAGCAGCAGGCCGGCCTCTCCGGCGGCGACCAGGGTTTGGCCCATCATGGTGGCGCCGTAGATGTGCAGGCCTTGCGGGTCGGGCACCTGGGCGGCGATGCCGCGCCAGGTCTCGCCGCCATCGCGGCTTTCCAGCGCCAAGCCGTAGGCGCCGAGCGCCAGGATGTGGGTGGGCGAGCGCGGCAGCAGGGTGAGGAAGGGCACGGCCGCGCCGAAGGAGACGAGGGTTTGGGCGTTTTGCATCTCGGGCGTGCCGTTGCCGTCGGCTGGGGCGGGCTGGCCGGCGGCATCGGCGGTGGCTTCGGCGAGCATGAGGGCGGCGGCGGTGATGCCGTTGAGCACGAGTTTCCAGCTTTCGCCGCCGTCGGTGGTTTTGAGGATCACGCCCATTTGGCCGGCGGCCCAGCCGAGTTTTGGCGTGGCGAATTGCGCGGTGACGAGGGTGACGCTGACGGGCACGGGGACCTGGCGCCAGGTGGCGCCGCTGTCATCGGAGAGCAGGATGCGGCCGCGCTCGCCGGCGGCGACGAGGCGGGCGCCGGCGGTGGCGATGGTGTTGAAGAGGCCGAAGGCGGCGGCGGGGGAGATTTGCGCCGGCTGGGTGAGTTCGGCCGGCAGGTCGCGCGCCAAAGCGCGGCCGCCGGCGGCCGAGGCGGCGCCGGCGGTGAGCAGCGCCAGCACGTGCCGGCGCCGCAGGCCCGGCGGGGTTCGGCGCTGGCGCATCAGTTGCCGCCTTGCAGGCTCACCAGGGTTTGCGAGGAGAAATAGCTCTGCGACAGCGGGTCGAGGAATTTGAACTGCAGCGAAGTGACGGATGGATCGCAGCCGACATTGTAGGAGTAGTCACCCTTGTGCAGATCGTAAACGACGCTGGTGGCGTTGGCGAGGTTGGTGGGGAGTTCGAAACAGTTGAAGACGAAGCCGTGGATGAATTTCCAGTAGGCGCCGGAGGCGTCGTAGACGTCGCAGGCGAGGGCGACCCAGGTATCCTCGTCGACATACATCACGCGTTTGGCGTCGACGTTGCGGGCGTCGGGCAGCAGCGTCATTTCCACGACCCAGACGCGGTGCAGTTCCCAGCGCAGGACGTCCGGGTTGTAGTGGTGGGCGGCGAGCTGCGTGTCATAGCTGGCGAGGAAGCAGCCGTTATTGTTGTAGGGCACGACGATTTCTTTTTTGCCGACCAGGTTGAAGTTGTACTGGTCCATGCGGCCGTCATAGACGAAGTCCTCGTCGAAATTGCCGATGCCGCCGGCGAGGATGTTGGGGTGGTCGTAGGCGAGGTCCGGCGCCTCGCGCACGCGGCGCTGGCCGGGGAGGTATTGCATGGTTTTGGGCGGGTTGGCCTTGGCGTCCAGCTGCTGGATGGACATCAGCGCCAGGCCGGCTTGGTAGGGCGGGGCCAGCGTGTCGACGACGAATTGCTTATAGATGCCGCTAAAATTCTGGGGCGAGCCATCCTTGTGGTAGAACGGAAAGTCCGACGTGACGGTGGCGAGCGAGGCGAGGTATTTTTGGCCGGAGCTGGCGACGACGTAGTTGGAGTTGAGGGCCTTGAGGGATTCGCCCTGGAAGGCGGTGAGGTGGTTCCACATCACTTCAGCGCCATTGTCGGGCATGGGGAACGGCACGCCGCCATAGGCGCCGGAGACGGCGGTGCCGTCGGCGCTGAGCTGCGCGCGGGTGACGTTTTGCGCGATGTTGTCGTAGACGTATTGCGGCATCGCGTGGGAGCGGTGGGTTGGGTAGACGTCCACCCGGTAGGTTGGGTAGAGCTTGATCATTTCGGCGACGCCTTGCGGCAGTTTGCCGGCGTATTGGGCGATGTTCGAGGCGTCGATGCTGTAGAGCTTGGCGTCACTGGCGAAGGGGTCGGGGCGTGGGGCGCCAGTGACATAGCCGGCGGGCACGGTGGTGTAGCCGCCGGTCCAGGCGGGGATGGAGCCGTCCGCGTTGCCGGCGCGCGTGGCGCCGAAGGGGGTGAGGGTGGTTGTGAGGAGCGAGGGGTCCTTGGCCGCGGTTTGGGCGAAGGCGGGTTTGAGGCGGGCGCCGGCGCCGATGGCGGCGGCGGTGGTGCCCAGGAGCATTGAGCGGCGGTTGATGGTTTTCATGGGCTGGTTTCCTCTGACGTCGATCAGAATGTGTGCTGGAGGCTGAAGGAGGCGTAGCTGCGGTCGGCGAAGATTTGACCGTAGGATATCGGGCCGAAGAACTGGTTGTACGCCACGCCGGCGTTCCAGGTGGAAAGGTAGGTGAGGGTGACGCCGATATTGGCTTCGCCGCCGTGGCTTTGGTCCGAGCCGTTGAAGGTGTGCGAGCCGGGGGAGTTGCCCCAGAAGTTATAGGCGATGCCGACGGGAACGGAGAGATCGACGCCGGGGCGGACTTCGAAATAGGTGGGGGTGAAGACGACGTGGAGGCCGAGCGAGTTCCAGTGGCCGGGGCCGCCGCCGTTGGAGGCGACGAAGAATTGGCCGTTTTTGTCGACCGACATCAGCTGGTTGCCGGCGAGTTCGCCGACCAGAGACGAGGAGTCCCAGAATTTGGTGGCGGGGCCGAGATAGATGGCGGAGACCTGGGCGTAGAAGATTTTGCCGGTGGGGTAGAGCGCGCTGGAGCCGGCGTTGGGGGACTGGCCGGGCAGCACTGTCACGCCGCTATTGGTGAGGGGGGCGTTGAGGCGGGCCGAGGTTTCGCCGGCGATGTTCCAGTCACCGATGGTGTCGCTGGCGGAGGCGCCGAAGACTTTGATGCCGGTGGGGTAGACGAGGCGGTATTGGCCGACGACGAGACCGTTGGGGGTGAAGCCGGAGCCGAGGCCGGGATAGGTGTAGATTTGCGGCGCGCGGTCGGTGTATTGCAGGGCGTAGAGGCCGAAATCGTAGGGCAGGCTGTCGGGTTCGTAGTGCAGGGCGACGCCGAAATTGCCGCTGGCGGAATGTTTGATGTCTGGTCCACGGTTGAGGTAGGCGCCGGGGAAGAAGGGCGGGGCGGGCGGGGCGGCGATGATGCGCTCACCGCCGCCGTCGAAGAAGTCGAAGGCGCTGTAATAGCTGCCGGCGGGGGGGATGATGGTTTTTTCGAATTCGAATTGATAATACGCTTCGGCGCGGATGGAGTTGGTGAGCTGGGCGGAGATGGTTGCCTCGCCAACGGGGAGGAAGATGTCCTTGACTTCGGCGTTGGGTTCGGTGGCGGCTTCCTCGCCGTCGAAGGGGACCATGCCGTAGGCGATGCCGTTATCGGGGAAGAATAGGCTTTCGCCCCAAATAAGCGCCTGGCGGCCGACGCGCAGGGTGACGGGGACGCTGCCAATTTGGAAGCTGCCGTAGCCGAAGAGGTTGCGCAGTTCGATGTTGCGGCCGACGAGGGCGCTGGTGGTGGGGTTATAGTCGCGCGAGGAGCCGATGCTGTTATAGGTGGATTGGCTGGAGTTTTGGCTGCGGCCTTCATAGACGGAGTCGTAAAAGCTGAGGGCGCTGACGTCGAAGCCGTAGCCGTTATCGCTGATGTCGAGGCTGGTGACGTCTTGGATTCGGTTGGAGATGAGGCCGTGGGAGAGGGCGAGGTCGCCGTCGTTGGAGTTGATGGGCGTGGTGAGCTGTTTGGAGACGGGCGCGGTGCGCCAGCCGAGAGAATATTCCACATCGTTATCGAAGCGGATTTGCACGCCATCGTTGAACAAGTAGGTGAAGGCGTGCGCCCTTGACGGCAGGAAGGCCGCCGTCACCAGGGCGGAGCAAGCCAGCAGGCGGCATGCGAGCGCCCGCTCTGATCGTTTCTCGGTCTTGAACATTTCTTGGTTTCCCTTGTTTCGTCTTTTCGTTTCTTTTCGTCTCGCCGGCACGGCTTGGAAGTCTGGCCGTACCGGTTCGTCACGTCACATGGTTCATCCTCTCGGCGCGCGGCGCGCCGCTAATTTTGCGCGACCGCGTCGTCGATCAGCATTCTGGCTTCGCCGCCCGTCAGATCCGCGCCCTCCTCGTCGGCCTGCAGAAGAATATGCGTGGTCATTTCGAAATGCGCCGCCATCAGGCCGGTCGCGCGGTCGGCGTCGCGGGCCAGCACCGCCTCGGTGATGTCCTGGTGCTCGCGCTCCACGTCGCGCGCCTTGCTCATGCGGATTTGCGTGCCCAAAATCCGGTAGCGCTCGCTCTGGTCGAAAAGCTGGTCGCGCAGCCGCATCAGCCATGGGCTGTCGCAGGCGCAGACCAGCGCGCGATGATAGGTGGCATGGGCCGCCCACCACGCATCATTGGCCACCGCAGCACCTTCCCCCACCACGCGCCTGGTGTTGGACATGATGTGGTAGGCCGCCATCACGCCCGCTTCCCAGGACAAATCACCTAAGGTCATCGCGCGGCGCAGGCAAAGATTTTCGATTTCCGCCCGCACGCGGGTAAGGTCGCGCAGCTCGGAGACGGAAATCGGCGCCACGCTAAAGCCGCGTTTCTCATCGGCGACGATGAGTCCCTCCGCCGTCAGTTTCGAGATCGCTTCGCGGATGGCGGATAGATTGAACCCGGTCGTTTGGCATAACTCGTTGATGTTAAGTCTTTCCCCAGGCCGCAGCACACAATTCAGGAGGTCTCGGCGGAGGCGCTCGTAAGCCGTGGAGGTCAGACTTTTGCGGATGTTTGGCTTGGACATGGATCCGTCTTATACATTTTCAGATTTAAAATCAACTATAATTTTTGAAATCTATTTTACGTTGACAAGTTGATGTAACGGGTTCAATCTCCTCCACACGTCCATGAATGCATAATTCGGGATGACGCCACGCCGGCACGGGCAGACATCGAGCCTGCCGCTTTTGCGCGCGACGCCACGCCGAGATGACCAAAGGGAAACCATATGCCAAAACCGGTGATCATCAGCTGCGCCATCACGGGCTCCATCCATACGCCCAGCATGTCGCCGCATTTGCCGATCACGCCCGCGCAAATCGCCGAGGAGGCCATCGCCGCGGCGCAGGCCGGGGCCGCCATTCTGCACCTGCACGCGCGCGACCCGCAGAACGGCCGGCCCACCGCGGACCCGGCGGTGTATCAGCAGTTTCTGCCGCAGATTAAGGCCGGCTGCGACGCCATCGTGAACATCACCACCGGCGGCGCGCCCGGCATGAGCATGGACCAGCGTCTCGCCGCCCCCACCATGGCAAGCCCGGAAATGACGTCGCTGAACATGGGCTCATTCAGCATGGCCCTGTTCCCGGCGGCGTCGCGAATCAAAGAATTCAAATTCGACTGGGAAAAACCGTTTCTGGAAGCCAGCCGCGACGGCATCTTCAAGAACACCTATGCCGATATCGGCGAGATTCTCGAGCGTCTCGGCAAAGGCCATGGCTGCCGCTTCGAGTTCGAATGCTACGACGTCTCGCACCTGTGCAATCTGGCCTGGTTCGTCGAACAGAAATTGTACGAACCGCCGCTCTTCATCCAGTTTTGCATGGGCATCCCCGGCGGCATCGCGGCCGAGCTCGACCATCTGCTGCACCTCATCCGCACCGCGCAAAAACTCTTCGGCGACAATTTCGAATGGTCGGTCCTGGGCGCCGGCCGGCACCAGATGCCGATGGCCACACAGAATATTCTGCTCGGCGGCAATGCGCGTGTGGGGCTGGAGGATAGCCTCTACCTCGACCGCGGGCGCCTCGCCGTCTCGAATGCCGAACAGGTGTCGCGCATCACATCGATCCTGCAGCTCCTCGGCTACGATGCCGCCACACCGGCGCAGGCGCGCCAGCGGCTCGCCCTCAAGGGCGCTGCCGAAACGAAATTTTAGTCATCAACAAGGACGCCACATGAAACTCGTCAGATTCAAGCAACAGGGCGAAGCCAAAATCGGCAAGCTGGTCGACGGCATGGTCATCGAGTTTCCCGGCCTGCCCGGCGGCGCTTCCATGCGCGCGCTGCTCGCCAGTTACGCGACGCTAAAACCGCAGCTTGAGGCGCAGGCGGGACCCGGCGTCCCGCTCGACCGCGTGCACCTGCTGGCGCCGATCGACGACCCGCAGAAATTTCTGGCCATCGGCATGAACTACCAGGCGCATGCCGATGAGGCGGCGGCGGCCGGCATCCCGATTCCCACAAGCCAGCTCTGGTTCAACAAGCAGGTCTCTTGCATCACCGGACCGTATGACGACATCGACCTGCCGGTGGTCTCATCCCAGTTGGATTACGAGGCGGAAATGGCCGTCGTCATCGGCAAGGCCTGCCGGCACGTGAAGGAATCCGAAGCGCGCGCCGTGATCGCCGGCTATATGGTGACTAATGACGTCACCGTGCGCGACTGGCAGCGCCGCTCCCCAACCTACACGCTCGGCAAATCATTCGACACGCACGGTCCGCTCGGGCCGTGGCTGACGACCGACGATGAAATCGCCGACCCCCATGCGCTGGAAATGGTCCTGACGGTCAACGGCGAGGAACGCCAGCGCGACAAAACCAGCGGCATGATCTATAATATTTTTCAGCAGATCGCCTATCTGACGACCGTCATGACATTGCTGCCGGGCGATGTGCTGGCGACCGGAACGCCGGCCGGGGTCGGCATCGCGCATGGCAAGTTTCTGCGGGCTGGCGATGTGGTGAGGGTCGAAGTTTTTGGGCTTGGCGCGATCGAAAACAAAGTGCGGCCGGAGCAGCGGTGAACCGGCTGGAGCTCTCATGACGAAGGGTCAAAGCGCTCCGATCACATCGGCGGTTCATCGGTGCCACGACTTCATTTTCGAAATTTGAGAGCCATGAATTAAGTATTTACCGAATCTGTTTGCTGCCAAGGCTTAGACTCAATGAGCCAAGGTGAAGAAAATGATCTTCAGCCCGGCGAAGCCGGAAAGAAAAATGCCGGAGGAATACCAGATGCCAGAGCTTGAAGCGTGGGATGCAGGTTACGAAAGAAAATCGGTCATGCTGCTCTGTCTGGGCTTCGGCCTGGTCGGATTCGACCGGTTCATGATCCTGCCGCTCTTTCCGGCGATGAAGGCGACGCTGCACCTTTCCTATGGCGACCTCGGCATCGTGGTCGGCGTGCTCTCGATCGCGTGGGGCGCCTCATCGATCATGGCCGGGCGCCTTGCCGACCGCTTCGGCCGGCGGCGCGTGCTGGTCATTTCGCTATTGGCATTTTCACTTCTTGCAGGTTTCACAGGGCTTGCCGGCAGCCTGGCCATGCTGCTCGTCATGCGCGCCGTCATGGGGTTTGCCGAGGGCGCGTTCGCGCCGGCCAGCATCGCCGCCACCATCGAAGCCGCGCGGCCGGATCGCCAGGCCTCTATGCTCGGCCTTCAGCAGGCGGCGCTGCCCCTGTTCGGTCTGACGCTGGCGCCCATTCTGGTGACGCAGCTGCTGGGAGTCATCAGCTGGAACTATACATTTCTGATCGTCATCCTTCCAGGCCTGGCGGTTGCCTATGGCATCTGGATTACGATCCGCAGCCCCTCGCCCCAGCTGGCCGCGTCGCATACCGTCGTCGTCGGCTCGGGCGCGCCGCGGCCGGGGGTCTTACGATATCGCAATATCAAGCTCAATATCGCCGGCATGTTCTGCTGGGGAACCAGCCTGACCGTGCTGGGCGCGATGATGCCGAACTACCTCACCGACCATCTGCACTATGGCATGAAGCAGATGGGCTTCGTGCTCTCCGCATCGGGACTTGGCGCCTGTCTCGGCACCGTCGCCCTGCTTTCACTATCCGACTGGCTGGGCCGCAAGCCGGTGATGTTGATCGGCATCGCCGGCGCCTTTATCTCGCTCTATTTCCTCTCAAATGCCGTTGACCCCTCCTTCGTCTTTTTATTCCTGCTGGCCGCCAGCTTCTGCAATTTCGGCGTTTTGACACTGACCGCAGGTCCGCTGAGTGCCGAATCCGTGCCCGCGTCTCTCATGGCGAGCGCGTCCGGGCTGGTGGTGGGCGTTGGTGAACTCTTTGGCGGTGGCGTGGCGCCCATCATCGTCGGATTCTCGGTGTCGATCTGGGGCATCGATAAAATCTTTTTGATCGCCATGACAGCGCTTGGCGTCGGGTTCTGCATCGCGATGATGCTGACCGAGACGCGGCCCAAAGGCCGCTTCGTCCTGCGCGATCAGGCGGAAAGCCGTTCTTAAGCGCCAAATCATCATCGAAGACATATGGAGGTTACTTATGTATAACGGCACAGCGCCGATCAGCGATATCGACCTTTTCAGCGAGTCGGCGATCCGCGATCCCTATCCAATCTACCGGCAGCTCCGCGACGCCGGACCCGCCGTCTGGTCCGAGCGCCACCAGGTCTATATTCTGTCACGCTACCAGGATGTCCGGACCGCACTTCGCAACTGGCAAATCTTCTCTTCGGCGTCAGGTGTCGGGATGAATGAGATGATCAATCGTTCCCAAAGTGGAACCACATTGGCGAGTGACCCGCCGCTGCATGACCAGCTGCGCCGCATCATCGCGCAACCTCTTTTGCCGGGGGCGCTGAAGGACCTGACCCAAATGATCGAGGCGGAAGCCGAATCTTTGGTGGAACGGCTGGTTGCCCGGCGCGAATTTGATCTGGTCAAGGATTTGGGTGCGTATCTGCCCCACACAATCGTCGCCCGTTTGGTGGGCTTGCCGGCGGCGGGACGCGAGAGCATGCCGAGCTGGGGGGTCGCTGGATTTGATGTCGCCGGGCCGGCTGAATATCCGCTATCCGCCTCGGCGGTTCCAGCCGTGATGGAGATGCTGGCCTATGTCGCGGATCCGAAGCTGCGGGAGACGGTGTTGCCTGATTCATGGGCGGCCAAAATATTCGCCGCCGCGGACCGCGGCGACATCCGGGAGGATCAGACGGTCGGGCTGTTGCTGGACTATATCGCGCCAAGTCTCGATACCACCATCTCCGCCATGAGCAATACGCTGTGGCTGCTGGCGCGTCATCCCGAGGCCTGGGATGCGATTCGCGAGAATCACGCGCTGATACCGCAGGCTATTCTTGAAGGCATCAGGCTGGAATCTCCCATCCGCGGTTTCACCCGCGTGACGACAGCGGCCACTGACGTGGTTGGCGAGACCATTCCGCAAGACGCGCGGGTTTTGCTGCTTTATGGTTCAGCCAACCGGGATGAACGAAAATGGCCGGACCCCGAGCGCTTCGATATTTATCGCAAGCCCGTGGATCATCTTGGATTTGGTCATGGCGTTCATACCTGCATTGGCATGAATCTCGCCCAGCTTGAAATCCGCTCGGTGCTCATGGCGCTCGTCGCGCGCGTGAGCCGGTTTGAATTGGGCCATCCGGAACTGCTGATCAACAATTTTCTGCGCGGTTTCGCGCGCATACCAGTTCGGGTCGCTTAGGTCGTGCCGGCGCCCCGTCAGCAGCGCCTCGGCCGCTACTTTTTAGATCGTTGTTTTATGGTCCGACGTGGCGTCTTGCGCTTCGTTCGCGCAACCGCGCCCGGCCGCTGCGCCAGGCTGAACAGCAAGCCCTCGGCCTGCTGGCGGAGAATGCCTTTGAGCATATGGAGGTTGGCCGGATCATGGAAGTCCAGCTGCACCAGCGGTTCGCATGGCCAGCTGAGATAGAAATTCATGAAAAGACCATTAGTGGCGATGACGTGCAGCCTTGTCAGAAGATCGTCCTGTGTCCTGCCAAGAATGACGCCGAGCACGGCGGATTGCGCCTTCATCAACGGAAACGTGACGCGTTGATTCATCAGATCGAGAGCTTCCTTGACGGCGAACTGCGTGTTCCAGGTCAGGGCCTTGACGGTATCGCCTTCACCCGGCGTGAAAAACGAATCCAGCAGGCTCTCCTGCATCAGGCAGTAGAGTTCGATCAGGTCCGACATGGGGGCGGCTTTTGAAACAGCCTCTTCCACTCTCATGAAAACCGGCTCGAGCCGCGCTTTGATCCGGCTGGTGACGCTGTCAACACAGGCCAGATACAGGCCGAGTTTATCACCGAAATAATAACTTAAAGCCGGCGACTTTACGCCGGCCCTGGCGGCGATGTCGCGTGTCGATGCCAGCTCGAAGCCGCGCTGGGCAAAAACCTCGCAGGCGGCGGCGAGCAGGCGCTGACGCGTGTCATCACCCGTGGGATAGCCGGAAGCGGCGCGGCGCCGCCCGGCGCGGGCGGGCGCGTAGTCTGTGTGATCCAAAAATATTTTCCTCCGGTACTTGACGGAATTATAGCGGGCGATAGATCTCTGTCAAGCGATAGATTTCTATCGGGCGTCAGAAGTCTGGCGCGCAACCAACGCACCGCGTGCAAATCATCGACCGCGCGCGGGCCGCACCACAGCAAACGGGAAAGATCACCGTGATGGCAAACTGGCGTAAGATGAGAGGCAAGACGAGGGACCTTGCACCGCGCGGGTGGGGTGGCCAGCCCGCTTCCCGCTGCCCGAACCAAGATGAGCGACGCCGCGGACCGCGGCTCAGCTGCCCGCGGCAACCCGCAACCGTGAATGGTTGAACGCCATGCCAAATCGAATTGTCATCGTATCATTATGCGGTCTCGCGGCCGCCTGCTGCGCGGCGTTTCTTGCAACCAGCGGCCGCGCCACGACACCAAACGCGCCGCCCCCGCCGGTGGTGGACGTGGTCACGTTGCGGGAGGAGCCGGTCGCCATTTCCACCGAACTTCCAGGCCGGACCACGGCCTATCAAATTTCTGAGGTCCGCCCCCAGGTCAGCGGCGTCATCCTCCGGCGCCTGTTCACCGAAGGCGCTGACGTCAAGCAGGGACAGCCGCTCTATCAGATCGATCCCGCCAGCTACCAGGCGGATCTGGACAGCGCCACCGCGCAGCTGGCCAAAGCGCGCGCCGCGGTCACCTCGGCGCAGCTGACCGCGCGGCGTGACCGCATTCTGGCGCAGGCCTCCGCCGTCAGCCGCCAGGATCTGGACGACGCCGACGCCACGCTGGCACAGGATCAGGCTGATGTGGCGGCCGGCTTCGCCGCGGTCGAACTGGCGAAAATCAACCTGGCCTATACGAAAGTATCGTCGCCCATCTCCGGCCAGACCGGCCGTTCCAACGTCACCAGCGGCGCGCTGGTCACCAGCGACCAGGCCGACGCGCTGGTGACCATTACGCAAACGAACCCGATTTATGTCGATGCGACCCAGCCCAGTGCCGTGCTGCTGAAAATTAAACACGACCTCGCCTCCGGCATGCTACTCGCCTCCGGTGACGGGCGGCTGGCGGTGCAACTGATCCAGGAGGACGGCACGCTCTATCCACAGCAAGGCGAGCTGCAGTTCACGGAAGTCAATGTCGATACCGAGACCGATTCGGTGACCATGCGCGCGATCTTTCCCAATGACGATCAGCTCCTGCTGCCCGGCATGTTCGTCCGCGAGCGCATCGAGGAAGGTGTCGATCCCCACGCCATCCTGGTGCCGCAGCAGGCGGTCTCGTTCAACCAGCAGGGCCAGGCCAAGGTCCTGATCGTCGGCGCGGATGACAAGGTGACGCCGCGCATCGTCACCGCGGACCGCGCCATCGGTACCAACTGGCTGGTGACGGCCGGCCTCGCCCCCGGCGACCGCGTGATTGTCGCCGGCGCGCAACGCGCCATGCCGGGCATGACCGTGACGGTGAGACAGCAAAGCGCCGGAACCGGCGCGCAGCTGGCCAATAACAATGCAACCAGCGCCACCAGCGACAGCAATTAAGGACGTCCCATGTCACGCTTCTTTATCGAACGTCCCGTGCTCGCCTGGGTCGCCGCCATCCTCATCATCCTGGCGGGCGTCATCTCGGTCGCCAGCCTGCCGGTCGCGCAATATCCCTCCATCGCGCCCCCGGCCATCGCCATCAGCGGCAGTTATCCGGGCGCATCGGCCGCGACCGTCGAAAGCACGGTGGTGCAAGTTATCGAACAACAATTCAGCGGACTCGATCACCTGCTGTATTTCTCATCCAACAGCAACAAGGACGGCAGCTTCACCATCACATTAAGCTTCGCGCAGGGCACCGATCCGGACATCGCGCAGGTGCAGGTGCAGAACAAACTGCAGCTCGCCGAACCGCTGCTGCCCGATCAGGTGCAACGCCAGGGCATCACCGTCGCCAAGGCCACCAAAAACTTCCTCATGGTCATCGGCGTCATCTCGCCCGATGGCAGCATGGGCAATGACGACCTCGCCGACTTCGTCGCCTCCAACCTCCAGGAACCCCTAAGCCGCACCAAGGGTGTCGGCGACTACCAGCTTTTTGGCTCGCAATACGCCATGCGCGTCTGGCTCGACCCGATGAAGCTGGTCAAATACAGCCTGACCCCGGATGACGTCGCCAGCGCCATCCAGGCGCAGAACGCGCAGGTCTCCTCAGGCGAACTCGGCGGCCTGCCATCGGCCGGCGACCAGCAGCTCAACGCCACGATCATCGGCCCATCCTACCTCGAGACCCCCAGCCAGTTCGGCGACATCCTCCTCAAAGTGCAACCCTCCGGCGCCCAGGTGCGCCTGCGCGACGTCGCCACGGTCGAGCTCGGGGCCGAACAATACGCGCAATCGGCGACCTATAACGGCGCGCCGGCGGCGGCCATCGCGCTCAAGCTCGCGGCCGGCGCCAATGCGCTCGATACCGTCGCCGCCGTCAGGCAAACCATCGCTCAGCTGACGCCGAACTTTCCGCCCGGCGTGCAAATCATCTACCCCTACGATACATCCTCCTATGTGCGCCTCTCGGTCGAGGAGGTGGTGCAAACCTTGTTCATCGCCATCATGCTCGTGTTCTCCGTCATGCTGCTGTTCCTGCAGAATTTCCGCGCGACCTTGATCCCCACCATCGCGGTGCCGGTGGTGCTGGCGGGAACCTGCGGCATTCTGGCCATCGCCGGCTATTCCATCAACGACCTCACCTTGTTCGGCATGGTGCTGGCCATCGGCCTGCTGGTCGATGACGCCATCGTCGTGGTCGAAAATGTCGAACGCATCATGGCCGAACAAAACCTCACGGCGAAACAGGCCGCGCTGATCTCGATGTCGCAAATCAGCGGCGCGCTGGTGGGCATCGCCCTGGTGCTCACCGCCGTGCTGGCGCCCATGGCGTTCTTCGCCGGCTCAATCGGCGTGATCTACCGGCAGTTCTCCGTCACCATCGTCTCGGCCATGATCCTCTCCGTCATCGTGGCGCTCACGTTCACGCCGGCCCTTTGCGCCACACTGCTGCGGCCCCGTGATCACGCCCATCAGCCGCACGGATTTTTCCGGGGCTTTAACAAACTGTTCGAGCAGGCCCAAGGATTTTACGTGGGCCGGGTCGGCGCCATATTGCGCCGCCGGAAAGCCGCGCTGGCGGCCTTCGCCGTCATCGTCGCCCTGGTGGTGGGCATCTACCAGCTGATACCAGGCGGTTTCCTGCCCGATGAGGACCAGGGCGTACTCTCGGTTCAGGTCGTCGGGCCGCCAGGTGCGACCGCCATCGATATCCAGGCCACTCTGGACAAAATCCGGACCTACTTCCTAACCTCGGACAAGCAAGCCGTGCAGGGCGTCTTCGCCGTCAGCGGTTTCAATTATGGCGGCCGCGGACAGAGCACCGGCCTGGTGCTGGTGCGCCTGAAAGACCTGCAGGACCGTCCCGGCGCCGCCAACGGCGTCTTCGCCATCCAGGCCAGGGCGCAGCGCTATTTCGCATCCATCAACTCCGCGATCGTGGTCGCCTTCGCGCCACCGGCGGTCATCGAACTCGGCAACGCCACCGGTTTTGACTTCGAACTCATCGACAAGGCCCATCTCGGCCACGCCGCTCTGATGAACGCCCGCAACCAGCTGCTCGGCATGGCCATGCGCGACCCCATACTCGCCGGCGTGCGCCCCAACGGACTTGACGATGAATCGCAATATAAAATCGACATCGATCGCGAGAAAGCCAGCGCCCTCGGGCTCACCATGGCGGCGATCAATGACACGATGTCAGCGGCCTGGGGTTCCGAGTATGTCGATGACTTCATCGACCGCGGCCGCATCAAACGCGTTTTTATCCAGGGTCAGGCGCATTCGCGCAGCCTGCCCGATGATCTTTCGAACTGGTATGTCCGCAATTCATCCGGCGACATGGTGCCGTTTTCCGCCTTCGCCACCGGCAGCTGGACCCTCGGCTCGCCGGAGCTGGAACGCTATAACGGCCAGCCCTCGGTCGAGCTGCTCGGCAGCCCGGCCCCCGGCTACAGCTCCGGCCAGGCGATGAATGAGATGCAGCGTCTGGCACAAAGATTGCCCGCCGGATTCGGCTATGACTGGACGGCGCTTTCCTATGAGGAGCGCGCCGCCGGCTCGCAGGCGCTGTTTTCCTATGCGCTGGCGCTGATGGTGGTGTTCCTGGCGCTGGCGGCGCTGTACGAAAGCTGGTCGATCCCGGCCGCGGTGCTGCTGGT
>Ga0302319_10006324_pt1 | contig 23545 bp, 22 predicted proteins | sample Bog_T0_2_FD_203319 | JGI IMG/M metagenome (GOLD analysis project Ga0302319, IMG submission 203319) | Peat permafrost microbial communities from Stordalen Mire near Abisko, Sweden - Bog_T0_2 | ecosystem: Environmental > Terrestrial > Soil > Wetlands > Peat | place: Sweden: Abisko, Stordalen Mire...
TTCCAGGGCGGACAGATTTCGCGCCGTGACCGCCGCGTCGATGGTCGGGGTCGGCACCCCCAGCTCCATCGCGCTCTGGGAAGTCCAGCGGCCGGTCCCGTTTTGCCGCGAGATGTCGAGGATCTCCTCGATCAGCCGCCGGCCGGTGGTCTCGTCGTGTTTGGAAAAAATATTGCCGGTGATTTCCATCAGGTAGCCCGCGAGCTCGCCCTGGTTCCAGCCGGCGTAGAACTCGTGCAGCTCGTCGTCGGTCAGGCCCAGTCCCCGTTTCATCAGGTCGTAGGTCTCGGCGATGAGCTGCATCACCCCGTATTCGATGCCATTGTGCACCATTTTCACGAAGTGTCCGGTGGCGCCGGGCCCGAGATAGGCCACGCAGGGTTCGCCCTGCACCTGGGCGGCGGAAGCCTCCAAGACGGGGCGGACCCGCTCGTAGGCGTCCCGCGGCCCGCCGGGCATGATGCTGGGTCCATGGCGGGCGCCCTCCTCGCCGCCGGAAACGCCGACGCCGAGAAATTGGATCTTCCTCTCCGCCAGCTGGCGGGCCCGGAGATTGGTGTCATGGAAATAGGAATTGCCCGCGTCGATGATCAGGTCGCCCGGCTCGACGTGGGCGAGGAGCTCCGCGATGACGGCATCCACGGGGGCGCCGGCCGGCACCAGTAGCATGACCGCGCGGGGCCGGCGGAGCAGCGCGATGAATTCCGCCACGTTCGCGGCCCCGCGCACCGGCCGTCCCTGCGCCTCGGCCCGCAGGGCCGCCACCTTGGCCGGATCCTTGTCGTAGCCGGCCACGGAGAAATTGTGGTCCGCCATGTTGAGAAGGAAATTGCGACCCATGACGCCCAATCCGACCATGCCGATCTCGTATTGCCCCGCCGGGTTCTGGTTATTCACCCCACAACGTGCCTGTTTCCGGCGCGGTCGCAAGGCGCACCCGAAACTTTAGCCCCCAGAAACGGTCCTTGTAGCCGCTGGGCAAAGGCGCTACAACCGCTTTCATGTGGAAACACAAGCTGCTTGAAAGAGGGTGCCGCCATTGACCTGAATGACAAAAAAACGCGTCGTGGTCACCGGGCTTGGGGTCGTCGCCTCCAATGGGGTGGGCGTCGACGCATTTTGGCGCGCCAATAAGGAAGGGCGCTCGGGCATCACGCCGCTCGACGCGTTTGACACCCAGGATTTTGCCTCGCGGATCGGCGGGCAGGTGCGCGGCTTCGACCCCGCGCAGTTCATGCCCGAGGACACCGCCCGCCGCGTCGATCGCTTCGTGCATTTCGGCCTGGCCTGCGCCGCGATGGCGCTGGAGGCCAGCGGGCTCGACCTCGCGGCCGAGGATCCCGACCGCATCGGCGTGATCGTCGGGTCGGGCCTCGGCGGCCTGCTGTACCACGAGGAGCAGATGGTGGCGGCCTTCGACCGGGGAACGAACCGCATGAATCCCGCGGCGGTGCCCCGCGCCACGCCCAACGCCGTGGCGAGCCAGATCGCCATCCGCCATGGCTTGCGCGGGCCCAACCTGGTGATCTCCACCGCCTGCGCCTCGGGCGCCCATGCCATCGGGGAGGCGCTGCGGAAGATCCAATGCGGCGACGCCGAGGTGTGCCTCGCGGGCGGCGTCGAGGCGCCGCTGACCCAGTTCAATTACGGGGCCTACTGCGCGCTCCGGGTGCTCTCGAAGCGCAACGCCGATCCCGCCGGGGCCTCGCGGCCCTTCGACCGGGAGCGCGACGGTTTCGTGATGAGCGAGGGCGGCGCCATGCTGGTGCTCGAGGAGCGCGACCGCGCGCTGCGGCGCGGTGCGCCGATCCTCGCGGAGCTCGCGGGCTACGCCAGCAACTCGGGGGCGCACCACATGGTGATGCCCGACCCCAGCGGGGCGGATGCCGCGCGGGCAATGACGGCGGCGCTCCGGGACTCCGGGGTCCGGCAGGTCGACTATATCAGCGCCCACGCGACCTCGACCCGGAGCAACGACATCGCGGAGACCCGGGCGATCAAGGCCGTGTTCGGCCCCGACGCGGGGCGGATCCCGGTGTCGGCCACCAAGTCGATGATCGGGCACACCCTCGGCGCCGCGGGAGCGATCGAGGCGGTGGTGTGCGTCCAGGCCATCGCGGACGATTTCATCCCGCCCACGATCAACCTCGACCATCCCGATGCGGATTGCGACCTCGACTATGTGGCCCGCCAGGGCCGGCCGGCGAAGATCCGGGCCGCGATGTCGAATTCCTTCGGTTTCGGCAACTGCAATGCCGTGCTCGTCTTCTCCCCCGCCCTCTAACCACCCATGAGCCAAGCCACCATCCTGCAAAAAGTGCGCGAGATCGTCGCGCTAAAACTGAACGTCGAACCCGGCCGCGTCCAGGCGGAGACGCGCCTCGCCGAGGACCTCGGGGTCGACTCGTTCGGCGCGCTGGAGCTCATGTTTGAGATCGAGGAGGCGTTTGAGCTGAAGATCGCCGATGACGACATCGAGCACATCCGGAGCGTGAACGACATCGTGCAGCACCTGGCCACCTGGCTGGCCAAGGTCCCCGCGACCTGACCAGCCGGTTCAGCCGAGCTGCGCGAGGGCCCGCTGGAGCGCCTCCTCAAACAGCGCGATCGCGGTGTCGATCTCGCCCTCCGTGATGTAGAGCGACGGGGCGATGGTGAAGACATTCTTGTAGTATCCGCCCACGTCGAGGATCAGCCCGCGGCTCGCGCCCCCCGCGGTCAGGGTGCCGCTCAGCCCGATATTCATCATGGCGTCGGTCAGCTCCCGGTTCGGGGTATAGCCGTCGCGCTGGCACATCTCGACGCGCAGGGCCAGGCCCAGCCCGTCCACGTCGCCCATCTGCGGATACCGCTTCGCCAGGTCCCGCAGGCGGGCGAGGAAGTAGGCGCCGCGCTGCATCACCCGGGTCTCGAAGTCCTCCTCCTCCATCAGCTTCACCGCCTCGAGGGCCACCGCCGTCCCCAGGGGGTTGGCGGAGAAGGTCGAGTGGGTCGAGCCGGGCGGGAAGACGGAAGGCTTGATCAGCTCCTCGCGCGCCCAGATGGCCGAGATCGGGTTCATCCCGTTGGTCAGCGCCTTGCCGAAGACGATGACGTCGGGCTTCACCCCGAAGTGCTCCAGGGCGAAGAATTTCCCGGTCCGGTAAAAGCCCATCTGGATCTCGTCGTCGATCATCAGGATGCCATGCTGCTCGAGGACCCGCTTGATCCCGGGAAAATATCCCTGCGGAGGAACGATGTAGCCGCCGGTCCCCTGCACCGCCTCGACGAAGAAGGCGCCGAATTCCGCCTGGCCGGTCTTGTTCACCACCCCGTAGTACTCGGTCTCGAAGAGGCGCTCGAACTGCTGCAGGCAGTACATCCCGCAGGACTCCCGCTTCAGGCCGTAGGGACAGCGGAAGCAGTAGGGATAGGGGATGAAGTTGGCCCGGTCGCCGAAATGGCCGAACTTCTCGCGGTAGCGGTAGCTGGAGGTGATGGCCGAGGCGCCGAGGGTGCGCCCGTGGTAGCCGCCCATGAAGGCGAACGCCAGGTTCTTGTGGGTGTGGTTGCGCGCGATCTTCCAGCCGTCCTCGATCGCGCTGGCCCCGCCGACGTTGAAATGGATCCGGCCCTTCTGCCCGAAGACCGACTCGACCTTGCGCGCGAGCTTGGCGGCCAGCAGGATCTTCTCCTTGTGGAGATACTGGCAGGCGAGCTGGGGCAGCGTGTCGATCTGCCGCTTCAACGCCGCGTTCAGGCGCGGATTGCCATAGCCGAAATTCGCCGCCGAGTACCACATCTGCAGGTCGAGGTATTGCGTTCCCTGGTGGTCATAGAGGTAGATGGATTCCGCCCGCGCGAACAGTGTCAGCTCCTTGGCGTAGTGGACGGTGTCGCCCCAGGAGCAATAGCGGGACTCGAGCTCGAGCAGTTCCGCCTCGGAGGGTTCGGCGGGCGGCGGCGGGGTGGGCAAAGGCGTCATGCGAGCAGCAGCTGAAGGTGCGAAAGGACGGTGGACAGGTTTTCGAAGGGAAAGCAATTCTCCCGGCGCAGGGCCGAGTAGTGCCGGAACAGCCGGCCCTTCGCAAAGAGTATTTCGCAGAATCCGGCCGGGCAGATGTCGGACTGGCCGTCGCCGACGTAGATTTTCCGGGTGCCGGCGGGGCGCTGGCGCCGGAACAGGTGGGAGGTCTTGCAGTTGGCGGCGGTGCTGCAGATCGAGTTGAAATAGGGAAAAGCGACGACCGGGACGTCCCCTTCCAGGCGGAGCTCGTTGGCGAAGATCGCCAGGCCCGCCACCCCGTTGTTCTCCAGGATGGCGGAGATGACGGGCGTGAAACTGTCGCTCAGGATCACCGGTTCCAGCCCCCGGCTGCGCAGCAGCGCCAGGATCGGGGCGAAGGCCGGGTCGATCCGGATCGGCCGCAGGTAGTCGCGGAGGGCGTCCGCCGAGACGCGCACCTGCGCGAGCTGGCGGGCGAGGCAGTCGCGCGAGCCGATCGAGCCCGCGGCCCACGCCGCCTCGGCGAGCTTCCAGTCCTCGTTGACCGAGAAGCGCTGGATGATCTCATCCAGGACGTCGAAGTCGGTGACGGTATTGTCGAAATCGAAATAGACCTCGAAGGCCGGGACGGCGGTCATAGGGCGTCGAGGAACCGGGACATCGCGGCCGCCACCTTGTCCCGTTCCTGGTCGGCGGTGATGACGTGGTAGGAGTCCTCCAGGATCACGAGCTCCTTCACCGGGGAGGAGACCCGGTCGAAGATCAGCTGGGAGTTTTTCAGGCTGGCGGTGTCGTCCTCCCGGGGATGGACCAGCAGCAGGGGGGCGCGGACGCGGCCCAGCAGGGGAATGACCCGGCGGACCAGCCGCCGTAGCTGATGGAAGAGCGCGACGGGAAAATAGGCGTAGCCGAACTTGGAGACCCCGTCGGTGTCCGCCAGTCGGGCCTTGGCGTAGTAGCGGTGGACCATGGCGCGGATCCGGGGGTTCTTGATCCCGTACGGGGCGCTCTCCTTGAAGTACACCCGGTACTTCAGGGGCGTGTAGCTGGCCAGGGGCAGCAGGCGGTTGTACCAGGGGACGTTCCAGCCGTCGAAGAACAGCGTCGGCGACAGGCAGATCCCGCCCGCCAGCCGGTCCCCGAACTCCTCCGCGAGCAGCAGGACGAACAGCGCGCTCATCGACAGGCCGGCCACGGAGACCTGGCCGCCCGTCTCGCGAGTCCGGAGGAACAGCGCCCGCAGCGGGCCGTAGAGCTCCTCCCAGGTGGTGTGCTTGAGGATGTGCAAGGGCTGGCCGTGGTTGGCCAGCCGCGGGCAGATGACCCCGTACCCATCCTTGTTCAGGGCAAACGCGAGATGCCGCATCTCGTTGGGGGTCCCGGTCAGGCCATGGATCAGGATGACGGTATGGGGGCGAACCCCGGCGAGCACGATGTCGTCGTTGGGGGTGTCGACCGCGGTTGCCGACAGTTTGAGATCGAGGGAGAGGACGAGCGGCATGGGTCAGGCGGCGGCCCAGGCCGCCCGTTCGCGCCGCAGCAGGTGGAGCGCGATCGCCGTCAGCGCCACGGCGCGCAGGCAGGCGAAACGCGCCGACTCCAGCCATCCCGCCGCGGCGGATCCGGGAGCCACCCCGGCCAGGCGCAAGTCGAGACAGCCGCAGGAGATATCCAAACCTCGCAGCCAGGCCTGGCCGGTGCCCAGCGCAAAGACGGCGAACAGGAGCAGGCCCCAGGCCAGGGCGCCCGGGTGGCGGCGGCCCCAGAGCAGGAGCAGCCCGGACAGCAGTTCGAGCCAGGGCATGACGATCGCCGACCCGCGCAGCAGCCCGCCGGGCAGCGGCAGCCGGTAGGCGAGCAAAGCGCCGTAGAATTCCTGGAGGTCGGCCAGTTTGCCCAGGGCGGCCCAGACGAGCACCAGGCCAAGGAGCCAGCGGAGCAGGCGGTGGAAATTGCCCTCGAGCGGGGTGTTCATGGCCGCGCGCCGCCCCCCGCCTCGGCCTGGCGCCACTCCGCGTAGCCCCCCGGCATTTCGCGAACGTCGCCATAGCCATACCGCGAGGCGAGCGCGGTCGCCTCCGCGTGGGCATCCGGGCAGTCCAGGCTTTCGCAGTAGATCACGAGCGGTTGCGTCGATGCATGCTGCCGCGAGAATTCCGCGATCCGCCGCTCGAGCTCCGGAAATGGGAGCGAAACGGCCCCCGGGATGTGCCCGGCCTCAAACGCGGCGGCGCTGCGCGCATCGACCAGGTCGATCCGGCTCTGCGCCAGCAGCTGTTTCACCTGGGGCCAGACCGTGACCAGGGGCTGGGCCGCGGCCGGGGACAGCACGCCGAGCGGGCTGCTGGCGTTGTAAGCCAGCCCCAGGCACAGCGCCGCCGCGAGGATGGCGCCGGCCTGCCGCACGAGGGTGGAGCAGAAAGAGTCCATTCAGGGGGACAGGGGCTGGGAAAACACGGAGAGGGATTCTTCGCGAATCGGCCCCGATGTCTATGCTCGAAATCGGGACCGCCTGAAAACGGCCTGAATGCCCTTGCGCCGAATCATCCCGCCGCCAGTCTCCGGTGATGCTCAAAATCCCCTTTTACAAGGCCCTGAGCTTCGCCTTCCTGGCGCTGCCGTTCGCCGTCGGGAGGGCCGATCCCCCTCCGTCCCCCGCGGCCGCCGCGGCGCCCAAGGATGCGCCGGCGGCCAAGCCGGACGAGGACCCGCCGCTGTCCGTCACCGCGCACACCCTCGTCCTCGACGGCCGGGCGCTCAAATACCACGCCACCGCCGGCTACATCGTGCTGAAGGTCGAGGACGGAAAGACCGCGGACAAGTCCGCCTGGGACGACGCGAAGGACGACGCCGAGGCGAAACCGGACGAGAAGTCCGACGACAAGCCGGACGCGAGCAAGGACGCCGTCAAACCCACCGCCCGGGTCTTCTTCGTCGCCTACACCCTCGACGACGTCACCGACCCGTCCGCCCGTCCCCTCACCTTCGCCTTCAACGGCGGCCCGGGCTCGGCGTCGGTCTGGCTGCACCTGGGGTCGATCGCCCCCCGCCGGGCCAACCTCACCGACGAAGGCGAGGCGCCCCCGCCGCCGTATGGCCTGGTCGACAACGCCTCCACCTGGCTCGATCGCACGGATCTGGTGTTCATCGACCCGGTGTCCACCGGCTACAGCCGGGCGTTGCCGAAGCAGGACCCCAAGCAGTTCCACGGGCTCAAGGAGGACATCGCCAGCGTCGGGGATTTCATCCGCCTCTACACCTCGCGCAATGCCCGCTGGCTCTCGCCCAAGTTCGTCCTGGGCGAGAGCTATGGGACGACCCGGGCGGCCGGACTGTCCGACTACCTCCAGAGTCAGTACGGGCTCTACCTCAACGGCATCATCCTCGTCTCGTCGGTGCTGAACTTCCAGACGATCCAGTTCACCCCGCAGAACAACGATCCCTACGTGGGCTTTCTGCCGTCGTACGCCACCACGGCCTGGTACCATCAGAAGCTTGCCCCCGACCTGCAGGCCGAAAGCGTGGTCGACGTGGCCGCGGCGGCCCGGAGCTTCGCCGGCGGGGACTACGCCCTGGCGCTGCTCCGCGGGGACCGGCTGCCGGCGGCGGAGCAGGCCCGGATGGCGGGCGAACTCAGCCGGTTCACCGGGCTGCCGGTCCCCTACCTGCGGCAGCGCAAGCTGCGCGTGCCGGACTATCTCTTCTTCACCCACCTGCTGATGGATGAGGGCAGGATCGTGGGACGATACGACGCCCGCTTCACCGGGCTGCGCTACGAGCCCGGCACGGACGACGGCGAGTACGATCCCAGCGATGAGGCGGTGAACGGCCCCCTCACCGCGGCGTTCAACGACTATGTCCGGCGGGAGCTGAAATTCGAGAGCGACCTGCCCTATCAGACGACGGCCGACGTCGACCCATGGAACTTCGGCGACGCGGTCAACGGCTTCCCCGACACGGCGGAGGACCTCCGCCACGCGATGACGCGCAATCCCTACCTCAAGGTGTGGATCACCTGCAGCTATTTCGACCTGGCCACGCCCTTTTTCGCCGCGGAGAACGCCGTGGCCGCGATGAATCTCGAGCCGTCGATCCGCGCCAACCTGCGATTCACCTACTACCCGTCCGGCCACATGCTCTACATCCACAATCCATCGCGGGTGAAATTCAAGGCCGACTTCGAGTCCTTCCTGGCGGATGCGCTCAACCAGCGTCCCGTGGCCACCGCGGCGCGCGTGGCCCCCTGATCGCGTCCGGCTAGCGCTGGGGGACGTGCATGACGAATCTCACCGTGGCCACATAATTGCCGGCGGTCAGATAGCCCGGATCCTCCTGCGCATTGTTGTCGCCGCGGGTGACCCATTCGCCGGAGAACCCGCGCACGATCCGGTGGCAGACGAACGAGTGGGTGGTCCATTTGCCCTGCGGGCGGAAAATCACGATCGTCCCGGGACGCAGTGCCGAGAAGTCCTGCACGAACGTCAACTCCTCGTCGCCGGGAACGATGCCGGGTTCCATCGAAATGCCCTGGGCGCGCCAGACGATCGGAGTCGCCCCGAAATTCAACCCGCGCACATGGGAGAGCACGGTCGTGAGCACGACCCAGCAGGCCACGGATACGCCTCCCGCGACCGCGGCGGTGAGAAGCGGGCTGCCGCGAATATGTTTCATGCCGATGAGAATTTCCAGGCGGCGGTGGGACGGTCCGGCCACGAACCTGCGGCCCCATGGTAGCCCGCGGCGCGGAACCTCGCCATGAGGTGTTACCCGCAGGCGATCCACCACCCGCCGCGCGGTCGTGGATCCATTTGATTGGGAAGCCACCCCTGGCCTGGCGGTTTGGGCGTGGCTTCCAGCCCAAGAGCTCACAGGACCGGCGGAACGCCGGTGCTGAAAGCTCGAATAGGGCATGGGCCGGGCCCATGGGCATATGAGACACGGGCGGAGACGCCCGTGCCACGCTCGATCGATTGGCCTTGAAGGCAGACGCGGTCCCGCGTTGCACGAGTGGTGAGGCATCCGACCGTCTGAACGTGGGCTTCCAGCCCGAGGGCTACGTCGGATGGTCGCAGCTTGATCGAACCGTTGCACACCCACCGTGCGGTAGTGTGTCAGTCTGATCGGGAAGACTCCCTGGGTCGGGCTCCTGGCCCGGCGGTTCGGACGTGGCTTGGGCCTCAGGCCCAAGAGCTCACGAGGACGCGGGCTGGAAGCCCGTGCTACGTCGGATGGTCGCAGCCCGATCAAACTGATCCACTACCCACCGTGCCGCGGAATTGACACCGGGCGGATGAGGCGTAGAAAATCGGATGAAGTCCCCGTAGCTCAGTTGAATAGAGCAGTTGCCTTCTAAGCAACAGGTCGTGGGTTTGAGTCCCGCCGGGGACGCCCCTCCCCTGGTCGCCGCCTCAGGGCGCGGCGGGCGAACGCGGGGGAAAGATCTTGTACACGACCGTATCGACCATCTCGACCGTCCCGCCTCCCGTGATCGAGGGACGGCGGTAGCGGGCGGTGGCCAGGCGCTTATCGGTCCGCGCCGTGCGAACCACCAGGTCCAGCTCGATCAGGTAATTCGTGAAGTCGTAATTCCAGCGGTCCTCGTAGGCCACGACCACCTCCGCATTATCCGGCAGCATGGTCAGCGGGCCGGACGTGGCATCATAGCCGCGCGCCCGGAGCTCGCGGGCGATGATCTGGTCGACGCCGTAGCCATCGGCGAGGAGGTGCTCCACAAAGATGTGCTGGTAGGCGCCGAGGTTGATTTTGGGCTCCGTGTGGGTGTCCAGGGAGGCGCACCCGGCGACGCAAAAAACGGCGAGAAGCAGCAGCACGGCAGACTTGGTCATGGGGATAGGCGGGGTAAGACGCAGCGCGGGTCGTAAGGTCACGCACTTTCTACGCTTTCCTCCGGCAGCCGGACGGCAATTTTCCCAAATTGGCCGCCGGCCTGCATCAGGGCGAACGCCTCGGCGGCGCGGGCGAAGGGGAAGCTCGCACCGACCACCGGCCTGAGCGCGTGCCGGTCGACAAACGCGGTCATGGCCTCCCAGTCCAACGGGCTTCCCATGGTCGAGCCCAGCAGGGAAATCTGCCGCCAGAAGATCTTGCGCAGGGCGATGCTCGGGGCGTTCCCGCGGGTCGCGCCGTAAAAGACGATGCGTCCGCCCGGGGCCGCCAAGTCGACGAGGTCGGTGAACCCCTCCCCGCCCGCGCTGTCGACGATCACATCGAAGAGCCCAGCCTCCCTAACCGCCACGGCCGCCCAGCCGGCCTGGGTGTAGAGAAATCCGCCGCGCGCGCCCAGGGTCGAGGCCCGCGCCAGCTTGTCCGCGGAACCGGAGGTCACCCAGACCTCCGCGCCGGACGCCAACGCAAATTGGAGGGCGAAAAGCGCCACGCCGCCCCCGATCCCGGTCACCAGCACCCGCTCCCCGGCCCGCAGGCCGGCGCGCGCGAAGAGCGCCCGCCAGGCGGTGAGGCCGGCCAGCGGGAGCGCCGCCCCCTCCTCCCACGAGAGGGCGCCGGGTTTAAGGGCGAGCTGCCCGGCCGGCACCGCAATCCGGGTGGCCAGCGTCCCAGCGCGCGGGAGGCCGAGGATCGAGAAACGGCCGCCCTGGCTCCGCTCGTTGTCGCCCCAGTCGAAGGACGGATTGATAATGACCGCCTGTTTCAGCCAGACAGCGTCGACCCCGGGGCCGAGGCCGGTGACGATCCCGGCGCCATCCGAGCCCGGGATGCAGGGATAATTCAGGCCGGCGTACTGGCCCAGCTTGATCCAGACATCGCGATGGTTGAGCGCCGCCGCCCGGAGGTCGATGAGCACCTCACCCGGCCCGGGCACGGGATCCGGCACGGTGACCAGACTGAGCTGGTTTATTCCAGTAATTTGCAGAGCTTTCATTCGTGGGGGACCCAATCCCGATCTTCACCGCGGGGGCGCGGAGAATTCGGATGGCATTCAAAGGGCGCGGGCATATTGGACCGGGGCGGGCAGCGCGGCGGCCTGCCCCAGGGTGCGGGCGGCGTGCAGCGCCCAATAGGGGTCGCGCAGGAAGGCGCGGGCCAGCAGCACGAGGTCGGCCCGGCCGGATCGGATGATCTCCTCGGCCTGCGCCGGCTCGGTGATCATCCCCACCGCGGCAGTGGCGACGCCCGCTTCCCGGCGAATCTGTTCGGCGAATGGCACCTGGAAGCCGGGGCCCACCGGAATGATGGCGTCCGGGACCAGCGCCCCGGAGCTGCAATCGACGAGGTCCACCCCCTCAGCCTTCAACCGCCGCGAGAGCTCGACGCTCTGCCCGATATCCCAGCCGCCGGGAACCCAGTCGGTGCAGGACAGCCGGACCGCGAGCGGCAGGTGATCGGGCCAGACCGCCCGGACGGCGCGGGTGGTCTCGAGCACGAAGCGCATCCGGTTTTCCAGGGACCCGCCGTAGCGGTCCGTGCGGAGGTTGCTCAGGGGCGAGAGAAATTCGTGGCCGAGGTAGCCGTGGGCGGCGTGCAGCTCGAGCCACTCGAAGCCCGCCGCGCGCGCGCGCTGGGCCGCCCGCGCAAAGTCGGCCTGGGCCTCGGCGATGTCGGCCTCGGTCATGGCCCGCGGCACCTTGGGCAGGTTGCCCCCGAAAGCCACCGCGCTCGGCGCCACCGTCGGCCAGCCCCCCGCGTTGTCCGCGAGGCTGGCCCCGCCGAGGGCCGGAACCGCCGCCGACCCCTTGCGGCCGGCGTGCGCGATCTGCAGGCCGGGCACCGCGCCCTGCGTCTTGACGAAGCGGGTGATCCGCGCGAGGGGCTCGATGTGCCGGTCGGCCCAGATCCCGGCGCAACCCGGCGTGATCCGCCCTTCGGGGGAGACGGCGGTGGCCTCGGCGATCACCAGCGCGGCGCCGCCCACGGCGCGGGAACCCAGGTGGACCAGGTGCCAGTCGCCCGACACGCCGTCGGTCGAGGAGTATTGGCACATCGGCGAGACGCCGATGCGGTTGCGCAGCGTGATCGACTTGATGGTGAGGGGCTCGAAGAGAGAGGACACGGCGTAACCCGAAGCCAGATCTGGCTGGAAGGCAAACCAACGCGCCCACCTCTCAGGAGGACCGGAAGCGCCGCCGGAAGACCGCCGCCAGCTCCTCGCGACCCTCGATCCGGAGAAGGAAAAGCAGCCCCGCGTAGATGGCCACGCTCAATGGAATCAGGCCGAAGACCGCCGCGGCCGCGGCGGTTCCGGAACCCAGATGGCTATGGCTCAGGAGCTGCCAACCGCATCGCACCGCCAAACCCATGCCGGCGCTGGCGGCGAGGACCTTCAGGACCGGACGGACCAGCAAGTGCGTGTCCAATTCCGGAAAGCGGCGCCGCAGCGCGCGATGGTAAAGCATCGTCTGGGCGATGATCGCCGCCGTACTCGCAATCACCAGGCCGGGAACGCCGAGCCACCGCATCAAGGACAGGCTCACCGCCAGATTTATCAAAAAATCGATGGCCGCGATTCGGACCGGCGTCGCCATGTCCTTCACCGCGTAAAAGGCCCGGGTGGTCAGATTGACGATGGAGAAAAAAGGCAGCCCGATGGAGAAGATGACGACGAGATCAGCCATGTCCCGGGCGCCCTCCGCCGTCACTTTTCCATGAAAATAGAGAATGCGGACGATCGGGTGGCTGAGCAGCGCCAGCCCCACCGCCGCCGGGACATTGATGATCAGGATCATGCGGAGACCCTTGAGGAAGTCATGCGCGAGCGCCCGGCGGTCGCCGGCCACCGCATGCCGCGCGATCAGCGGATAGACCACAGTGGACACGGCAATGGCAAAGACGCCGATGGGAAGCTCCATCAGGCGGTTGGCGCTGTACATTTCAGTCACGCCGGAGTTGCTGATGAACAGGGCCAGGAACCGGCCCACCGCGATATTGATCTGGTAAATCGCGGTGCCGACCAGCCCCGGGGTCATGAGCAGCGCCACTTCCCTGACCCGCGGCGACAGCGCCAGGTCGAAACGCGGCCGCCAGCCCTCGCGCACGAGCGTGGCGGCCGGAACCGCCAGCTGGAGGAAGCCCCCCACCAGCACGCCGGCGCAGAGCCAATGCATCTCCTGGATGCCCGAATGCGCAAAATGGAGGCCCGCCCCGGCCAGCGATGCGATCATGGCGAGATTCAGCCAGATCGGTGACAGCGCCGGCTCCGTGAATCGCTCCAGCACGTTCAGGGTGGCGCTGCATGCCGCGGAAAGGCTGATGAGGGCCAGATAGGGAAAGAGAATGACCGCGAGATCAGCCGTGATGTACCACTTCTCCTCATGGCCGGCCAGGATCCGGGAGTGGCTGAAGACGAACATCGCCAGGGCCGTCAGCGTGCCGGTGACGACCAGCAGCCAGGACGCCACCTGCGACAGGAGCCCAAACACTCCCGGGCGCTGGTGATGGTGAAGCTCTTCCTGCAGGGTGGGAACAAACGCGGCAGTGAGGGAGCCTTCGGCGAGAAGCCGCCGGAAGAGATTGGGCAGCGTGTAGGCGGCGTAAAACGCCGACATCAGGGTGGTCGTGCCAAAAATCGCGAGCGCGAGCGAGTCCCTCACCAGTCCCAGCACCCGCGATATCACGGTCAGGACCGAGATGACCCCGATGTTTTTCAGGTGCTTCGACACGCGGGGTGAATCGAAAACGCCGGCCGATCGTCAGGACGCGCTCTTGGCCGGCGGTTTCGCCGGCGCGGCAGCCGGCTTGGATTCACCGCTCGCGGCCGCGGGCTTGGCGTCGGCCGCCGGGGCGGCGGGTTTGGATTCACCGCCGCCCTCCTTCGGGGCGGCCGTCTTTTTGTAGTCCGTCTGGTAGAATCCCGTGCCCTTGAAGATGATCCCGCCGCCCCGTCCGATCAGGCGCTTGAGGCCGAGCTTCTTGCACTGCGGGCACCGCTTGAGCGGCGGGTCGCTCATGGGCTGGAATTGCTCGAACTCATGCCCGCACTTGGGGCAGACGTACTCGTAGGTAGGCATTTTCGGCGGAAGGATGAAGGGTGAAACCTGAAACTTGAAACCTAATTCGTTCGCAGGCTGAAGACAAGAGTGCCGGGGCTGCTGCGGCCATGCGCAAATGGAGTGACATTCCGGGGCGGATTGCTTGCTTGGTGGGGTGGATTTCCCGACTGAAATGAAAGTCTATGCGGGCCGGGTGGAGGCCGGGATCGACCGTTTCCTTCCGCCCGCCACCACTCCCCCCGCCCGGCTGCACACGGCGATGCGCTACTCGATGCAGGCCGGCGGCAAGCGCCTCCGGCCCGTGCTGGTGCTCGCGACCGCGGCCCTGTTTGCCCCGCGCGGACGCGCCGCGCGGCGCGGGATCGACCCGATGAGGGCGGCGGTCGCGCTGGAGTGCCTCCATACCTACTCCCTGATCCACGACGACCTCCCCTGCATGGACGATGACGACCTGCGGCGGGGCCGCCCCACCGCGCACAAGGCCTTCGACGAGGCCACCGCCCTGCTGGCGGGCGACGCCCTGCTCACCCACGCCTTCGCGCTGCTGGCCGAAGCCGGCGCCGGGCATCCGGCGGCGGGGGTGGCGCTGGTCAACGAGCTGGGGTCGGCCGCGGGCAGCCGCCGGCTGATCGGCGGCCAGATGGCCGACCTGCTGGCGGAGGAAAGGACGAACTTCACCGCGGCGGAGGTTGAGTTCATTCACCTTAACAAAACCGCCGCGATGATCGAGGCCGCGCTGGTCATGGGCGGCCTCTGCGGCGGAGCCGGCCAGCCCGCGATCGCCCTGCTGCGCCGCGCCGGCCGGCATCTTGGCCTGGCGTTTCAAATCATCGACGACCTGTTGGACGTGACGGCGCCGACCGCCCTCCTGGGCAAGACCGCGGGCAAGGATGCCAAGGCCGGCAAGGCGACCTATGTCGCCGCCCACGGGCTGGACGGCGCCCGCCGCGCCGCCGACCGCCACTCGGCGTCGGCGGCGCGGGCTTTCAAAAAATTGCCCCACGGGGCGCCGTTCCTGGTGGCTCTGACCCAGGCGATGGCGGTGCGGGTGAAGTAGCAGCGCCTGCGCTACTTCTTTTTCTCAGACCGCGTGCTCCCCGATGAACGCCCGGATCGCCTCCGGGTCGGCGGGCAGGCGGTGCTTGACGATGGGGCGGGTCTTCAGGGCCTCCAGGGCGGGATCGGTCGGCTCGACGCCGATGGCCGCGCGGATGGTCTCGGGGAACTTGGCCGGGCTGGCCGTCGCCAGGACCACACTCAGCCGGTCCGGGTTGAGGTCCTGGAAGGCGCAGGCGGTGTGCGGGTCGATGATGTAGCCGTGCTCGCGATAGACGCGCCGGATGATCCCGGGGATTTCCGCGTCCGTGCAACGGGACGCCGTGAACTCCGGCCACGCCGCCGGATCGGCGCCGGCGCAGTAATAACGGAAGCGCTCGAAGTTCGAGGCCACCTGGATATCCATCGATGGCGCCAGGCTCGGGCGGACCAGGTCGGCGCGGTACTGCCCGGTGGTGAAGAAGCGGTAGAGGATGTCATTCTGGTTGGTCGCCACCTTGAAACCGCGGATCGGCACACCCATCTTGCGGAGCATCCACCCCGCCAGGACGTTGCCGAAATTCCCGGTCGGCACGACGAACTCGACGCCGGCGCGCTCGCCTGCGGGCAGCCGCAGCCAGGCGTGGAGGTAATAGACACACTGGGCGAGAACCCGGGCCAGGTTGATCGAGTTGACGGCCGAGAGCCGGTACCGGCGGCGAAACTCCCCGTCGCCCAGCACCGCCTTCAGGGCCGATTGCGCATCGTCAAAGGAGCCGTCGACGGCAAGCGCGAACACCGCACCGGAGCCGGTGCAGGCCATCTGGCGCTCCTGCAGCGGCGCGACCCGCCCGTCGGGATAGAGGATAAATACGGCGATGCCGGGCCGCCCGAGCAGGGCCTGGATCGCCGCCGCGCCGGTGTCGCCCGAGGTGGCCCCCAGCACGTTGATCTTCTCGCCCCGGAGCGCGCACTGTCGGGCATAGAGCTGGCCGAGGAGCTGGAGGGCAAAGTCCTTGAAGGCCAGCGAGGGGCCGTGGAACAGCTCCAGCGCGTAGAGATTCCGGCCGAGCGGGCGCAGCGGGGCGATCGTGGGATCGGAAAACCGGCGGTACGACGCGGCGACCAGCGCCCGCAGTTCCCCGGGAGGAATGTCGGTGGCGAAAACCCGCATGAACTCGAAGCACAGTTCGGCGTAACCCAGGCCGGCGAAGCGCGCGAGGTCGGCGCTGAAGTCCGGCAGGGTCTCCGGCAGGAACAAGCCCCCATCGGGCGCGAGCCCGGTGGCGACCGCCTCGGAGAAGCTGTGCGGCGGGGTCTGGCCCCGGGTCGAGATGTAGCGCATGGCAGAAAAGCGGAAAGCGGAAGGCGGAGACCGACGCACGGCGCCGTTCCGGCACTGCCCGGTCCTAGGCCTGGTCGAGGCCGAAGGCGGCGTGGGTCGCGCGGGCGGCTTCGTCCGCCCGCTCGAGGGCGATCACGACCGAGATCTTGATCTCGGAGGTGCTGATGAGCTCGATATTGATGCCGGCGTCCGCCAGGGCCTGGAAGACGGAGGCCGCGACCCCGCTGTGGGTCTTCATCCCCACCCCGACGACCGAGAGCTTGGCGATCCGCCCCATCACGGCCACCTGGCCGCCGCCGATCGCGGCGAGCACGGGCTCGAGCGCCTGCACGGCGCGCTCGGTGTCGCCCTGCGGCACGGTGAAGGCGAGGTTGGCCACCCCCTGCCGCCCGGCGTTCTGCACGATCATGTCCACGATGATGTTGGCGTCGGCCAGCGCGCGGAAAACCCGGGCCGCGGAGCCCGGCTTGTCGGCGACGCCGCTGACGATGATCTTGGCCTGGTCCTTGTCCACGGCGACGCCGCGGACCACGACTTTTTCCATATAAGCGATTTCTTCTTTCACAAGGGTTCCTGGATTTTGGTTGAACGAGGAGCGGACCTCAAAGACGACGCCGTATTTCTTGGCGAACTCGACCGAACGCGACTGCATGACCTTGGAGCCGGCGGAGGCCAGCTCCAGCATCTCGTCGTAGGAGATTTCCTGCAGCTTCCGGGCCGAGGGCACGACGCGCGGATCGGCGGTGTAGACGCCGTCGACGTCGGTGAAGATCTGGCACGCGTCCGCCCGGAGCGCCGCGGCCAGCGCGATCGCGGTGAGATCGGAGCCGCCGCGGCCCAGCGTCGTGATCTGCCCCTCCTCGTCGATGCCCTGGAAGCCGGCGACGATGATCACCTTGCCCGCCTTGAGGTCCTTCTCGATCGGCTTGGCGTTGATGGTCTTGATTTTCGCCTTGGTGTGGACGCGGTCGGTGAAGATGCCCGCCTGGGCGCCGGTGTAGCTGACCGCATCGACCCCGATGCCCTGCAGCGCCATCGCGGTGAGGGCGATCGACTCCTGCTCGCCGATCGCGAGCAGCTGGTCGAGTTCCCGCCCGCTGGGATGGGCGGTGACGCTTTGCGCGCGCGCAATCAGCTCGTTGGTCACGCCCGCCCGGGCGGAGACCACGATGACCAGCTCATGGCCCTGGTCGCGCGCCTCCTTGACGCGGGCCGCGACGTGCTTGATGCGCTCGGCATTGCCGACGGAGGTGCCGCCGTATTTCTGGACGATTCGGGACATGCGGGTGAAGCGGTGGGCGGCGGGGGTTTCAGGCGTCGAAATCGCCGATGCGCAACAGGAGCGGCGCCTCGAGCACGCTGCGCAGCCGCGCGAGCGTGCGGAGCGCGCCGTCCATGGCGTGCTCGTTGCTTTCGTGGGTGGTGAGGACGAGGGAGGCCGCATCCCGCTGCTCGGCCGCGTGCTGGATCACGCTGGCGATGCTGATGTGCCGGCGGGCCATGATCGAGGCCACGCGCGCCAGGACGCCCGGCTGGTCGCGGACCGTCAGCCGGAGGTAGTAGCGGCTGCGGATGTGGCGCGCGGGGGCCAGGCTTGGGGCGGCGCCGGCGTCCCCGCCTGCCGCCCGGGCGGCGGCCGGCGGGATGCCGGCGCCACGGTCCAGGCGCAGCAGCGCGAGCGCGTCGGCGATGTCGCCGATCACGGCGCTGGCGGTCGCGTCCTGGCCCGCGCCGCGGCCGATGTAGAGGGTCGGGCCGACGACGTCGCCGGTGACGGAGATGCCGTTGAACACGCCGCCGACGTTCGCGATGACGCTGCGGGTGGGGAGCAGCGTGGGATGCACCCCGACGCTGAGCTCGTTGCCGGAGAAGTCGCGGGCGATGACCGCCAACAGCTTGATGCCGTAGCCGAGGACCGCCGCATTGTGGAAGTCGGCGGGGGTGATCCGCTCGATGCCCTCGACGATCATCTGGTCCGGCCGGACCCACACGCCGTGCGCCAGCCAGGCCAGCACGCACGCCTTGTGCGCGGTGTCCCAGCCCTGCACGTCGAGGGCCTCGTCGGCCTCGGCATAGCCCAGCGCCTTGGCTTCCGCCAGGACGCTCGCGTAGGACCGCTGGCGGGCGCTCATCTGGGTCAGGATGTAGTTGCAGGTCCCGTTGAGGATGCCGTAAATCCGCGGAAAGCGGTTGGCGACCAGCCCCTCGCGCAGCACCTTGATGATGGGGATGCCGCCGGCCACGCTGGCCTCGAAGAGGAAGCGTCCGCCGTGCTTCTCCGCCATGGCGAAGATCTCGGCGCCGTGCGCGCAGATCAGCGCCTTGTTCGCCGAGATCACGATCTTGCCCCGGGCCAGCGCCGCCAGGGTGACCCGGCGGGCCAGGCCGGTCCCGCCCATCAGCTCGCAGACGATCGCGATCCCCGGATCGGTGGCCACCGCGAGCGGGTCGTCGGTCAGGCGGGACGCCGGCACGGCCACGCCCCGGGCCTTGCGCCGGTGGCGCACCGCGACGCGGCGCACCTCGACGCGGACCCCGAGGCGCGCGGCGAAGTCGGCCCGGGAGCGCGCGAGGTGCTTCCACACGCCCTGGCCAACGGTGCCCAGCCCGCAGAGGCCGATGGTGACGATCGGCAGCTTGCTCACGGTCGGCCGCCGCCCTTCCCCTTCGCCTTGCTTTCCGTCCCATTGCACAGGCGCAGGATATTCGCCCGGTGCCGGACGATCACGAAAATGGCCACGGCGACGGCGACGAGGATGAAGCAGGCCCGCTCGCCCACCGCCAGGGCGGCCAGCGGCATCGCCACCGCGGCGACGATCGAGGCGAGGGAGACGTAGCCGCTGGTGAAGAAGGTGAAGGCCCACACGGCCGCCGCGACGATCGCGACCGGGGGCATCAGCACGAGGAAGGCGCCCGCGCCGGTGGCGACCCCCTTGCCGCCCTTGAAATGGGTGAAGCAGGAGAACGCATGCCCCAGCATGGCGGAAATCAGCCCGATGGTGCCGAGCAGCTTGGTGTTCAGCTCGGCCTGGACGAAGGCGCTGTCGCCAGCCGAGGTCCGCCAGGCATGCCAGAGGAAGTACAGGGGCCAGCCCGCGGCGACGGCGCCCTTGATCGCGTCGAGCACGAAGACGGTGGTGCCGGCCCGCGCGCCCAGGGTCCGCCGGACATTGGTCGCGCCGGGGCTCTTGCTGCCGACCGCGAAGATGTTCACCCCGCGGGCCCGCGCCACCAGGTAGCCGAAGGGCAGCGAGCCGAGCAGGTAGCCTCCCACCGTGGCGAGGACGATCGCGCCGAAGGCGATGTTGCCCGTCGCCGTGCTCGGCCAGAGGAAGGTGCCCGGGAGGTTCATAGCTGGACGAACTTCGCCGACTTGATGGCGGGGTTGTCCTTGATCTCGCGCCGGGCGGCGGCGCTGGGCTCGGTGTCGACCCGCACCACCATGTAGGCCGTGCCGCCCGGGGTCAGACGGCTGAGCGACATGTCGGCGATGTTCACCCCGTCCCGGCCGAGCAGCGTGCCGACGGTCCCGACCATGCCGGGCTGGTCGATGTTCTCCAGGACGAGCAGCTTGCCCTCGGCGGCGACCTCGACTTCGCGCCGGTTGATCCCGATGATGCGCGGGTGGTTGCCCTTGCCGATCAGGGTCCCGGCGACGACGAAGGTCCCGCCGTCCGGGGCCACCGCCTCGACCTCGATCAGCTCGGTGTAGTCGCTGTCCGCCGTCGACTTCACCACCTCGAGATGCACCCCCAGCCGCTGCAGGAGGAGCGGGGCATTGACGAAATTCACCGTCTCGCCGCTGATGCGGCGGAGAAAGCCGCGCTGGATGGAGCGGGTGATGGCGTTGACGTCGAGGTCGACGATCTTCCCCCAGTAGCTGATGCGCAGGGTGGCGATCTGGCGGGGCGCGATCTGTTGCACCAGCGTGCCGAGCTTCGAGCCGAGGTCGAGGTAGGGAGCCAGCACCTTCAGGCCCGAGGCGTCGATCGAGGGCATGTTGACGGCGTTGCGGACGATGCCGCCGTTCAGCACGTCGGCGATCTGTTCCGCGATCTCGACCCCGACGGCGTCCTGCGCCTCGGCGGTCGAGGCCCCGAGATGGGGGGTGAGCACGACGTTGGGCAGGCGGCGCAGCTCGCTGTCCGGCGGCAGCGGCTCCGCCTCGAAGACGTCGAGCCCGGCCGCGGCGACCCGGCCCGACTTGAGGGCGGCCAGCAGCGCAGCCTCGTCGATGATCCCGCCGCGGGCGCAGTTGAAGATCCGCACCCCCTGCTTCATCTTGGCGAACGCCGCCTCGCCGATCAGGTGGCGGGTGTCGTCCGTCAGCGGCAGATGCACGGAAATCGTGTCGGCCTGGGCGAGCAGCTCGTCGAACGACACGGCCTCGACCTGCATGGCCTTGGCGCGGCTCGGGGCCAGGTAGGGATCGTAGGCGAGCACGCGCATCCCGAAGGCTTGGGCGCGCTTCGCCACCTCGCCCCCGATGCGCCCGAGCCCGACCACGCCCAGCGTCTTGCGGAACAGCTCAAAGCCCGCGAAACTTTTCCGATCCCACTGGCCGGCGCGCATCGAGGCGGCCGCCTGCGGCAGGGGACGGGCGCTGCACAGGATATGGGCAAAGGTCAGCTCGGCGGTGGCGACGGTGTTGCCGGACGGCGTGTTCATCACGATCACGCCGCGCTCCGTGGCCGCGTCCACATCCACATTGTCCACCCCGACCCCGGCCCGGCCGACCACCTTGAGCAGGGGCGCGGCGGCGAGCACCTCCGCGGTGATCCTCGTCTCCGAGCGCACGGCGATCGCGTGCACGTCCGCGACCAGCCCGAGCAGCGCCGCCGGCGTGGAACCGTAGGCCTCGACCACGTCGAGCCCGGGCTGCTGGCGCAACCAGGCGACTCCCTTGGGTGAGATCTTGTCGGCGACGAGGACTTTCATTGAGGGAAATAGGGACAGGACAGGACAGCGTAGACTATCGCCCGGAGAAGGGAAGTTTGAATGTTTTTGATCGTGCGTCATTTTGAGCCGAATCCCCCTCGGTGCGGCCGGAGCTCCGCGATGCCCAAACTGCCCGCCAGACCGGACTCTCCCCCACAAGGGGGGAGTCCAAGAGGCGGGCAATGAGCTCCGCAACGGCCGCACCCAGGGGGATTCGGATCAGATTGATGCACTCGATGTTTTCGGACTGACATAAACCCGGGGAGCGCCACCCTTGGGCTCCATGTCCGAGCGCCTGGCCCAGCAGATCCGCTTCATCATCGAGGTCGACAAGCTGAAGGAGATCTTCCGGCAGACGCTGTGCACGCAGAGCCGGCGGCCCGAGAACGACGCCGAGCACTCCTGGCACCTCTGCCTCGTCGTGATCGTGCTCGCCGAGCACGCCAACGCCCCCGGGCTCGACGTGCTCCGCGTCCTCAAGCTGCTCATCCTGCATGACTTGGTCGAAATCGACGCCGGCGATACCTTCGCCTACGACACCGCCCGGATGGTCGACCAGCACGCGCGCGAAATGCGCGCGGCCGACCGCATTTTCGGCCTGCTGCCCGCCGACCAGGCCGTGGAGTTCCGGGCGCTCTGGGACGAGTTCGAGGCCCGGGCGACGCCCGAGGCCCGGTTTGCCGCGGCGATGGACCGGTTCCAGCCGATGCTGCTCAATTGCCTCACCGAGGGCGCCTCGTGGCGCCGGCACGGGGTGACCCACGATCGCGTGCTCGCCCGCAATGCCCCGGTCGCCGACGGCAGCCGCGCGCTCTGGGAGTATGCCGTCCGGATGATCCAGGAGACGGTGGACGCCGGCCATCTCGCGCCCGCCCCGCCCGCTAGCTGAGATCCCGGAGGGATCCGAATTCCGGGTCGAACAGGCGGCGGTAGGTCCGCGCGATCATGCCGTCGGTCAGCCCGGACAGCCAGTCGCAGATCCGCCGCGCCTTGCCGGCCGGGGTCGGCTCCGCGTCGATCAGCTGGCCGACGCGGGGTGGCAGGATGCGGATCACGCGGGACCCGGGCTCGACGTAATTCCGCCAGCAGGAATCCCAGAGGTCGACCAGGACCTTCCGCGCCTTGTGCTCGATCTGCTGCAACTGGGGGCTCTCGAAGATGATGTCATTGGCCATCTTCTTGAAAAACTGGGCCTCCTGCCCCGCCGCGGGCGCCACCGCCAGCTCGAAGCGGTAGCGGTGGGTGCGCGCGGACATGAAGTCTTTGCGCTCGCGCAGGCGGCAGGCGGTGATGAACGCCCCGATCTTGCCCGAGACGATGCTCTCCAGCCGGTCGGCGCGGATCCCCGCATAGAGCTGGTCGAGCAGCGCCTGCCGCCGGGCGTCGATCGGCTCGCCCGCCGCCCAGGCCTCGATCCGCTCGAGGGTGAGGAAGCCCGCCTTCACGCCGTCCACGATGTCGTTCAGCGAATAGGCGACGTCGTCGGCCCAATCCATGATCTGGCACTCGACGCTCTTGAAGCCGTTGAGCCGCTCGCCCGCATGCAGGGCCGCGGGGATCTCCTCCCCGCCCAGGACGAAGGCCCGGGCGGCCACCTGCGGGTCGTAGAGAAAGTGGTGGGGAGGAGGCTGCGGGAATTCGCGGAAGAGCTTTTTGTATTTCAGGACGCCGTCGAGCAGGGCCCGGGTCGGCTGCATGCCGCGGACCCCCGACTCGTTCTGGTACATGGTCTCGGTCAGCAGGTGCAGCGTCTGGGCGTTGCCCTCGAACCCGCCCCAGGGCAGCATCAGCTCCTGCAGCGTCCGCTCGCCGGAATGCCCGAACGGGGGATGGCCGAGGTCATGGGCGAGGCAGACCGCCTCGACCAGGTCGCCGTCGATGTAGAAGTCGTCGCGGAGGGGTCCCCGCTGCGACCGCAGGTAGTGGCAGATGGAGCGGCCGATCTGCGCGACCTCCATCGAGTGGGTGAGCCGGGTGCGGTAGAAGTCGTACTCGCCGGACAGGAACACCTGGGTCTTCGACTGCAGCTTGCGAAACGCATGCGCGTGGATGATCCGGTCGCGGTCGATCTGGAAGGCGTTGCGATAATCCGTCTTCCGCTTCCCGCCGTAGGTCTCGCAGTCGAAAGCTTGGTAAAATCGGTTCGGCATGGGACTTCCAACGATAGGGGACGTTTCGGAAAACCGAAGCATGATTTTCATCGAATTCACCGCGGAGGCGCATCCGGAAGTTGCGGCACCGCCAATGGCCCGACCGTGGCACGGGCATCTTGCCCGT
>Ga0302319_10006325_pt1 | contig 23539 bp, 13 predicted proteins | sample Bog_T0_2_FD_203319 | JGI IMG/M metagenome (GOLD analysis project Ga0302319, IMG submission 203319) | Peat permafrost microbial communities from Stordalen Mire near Abisko, Sweden - Bog_T0_2 | ecosystem: Environmental > Terrestrial > Soil > Wetlands > Peat | place: Sweden: Abisko, Stordalen Mire...
CGGTCGAGCTGGCGTTTCCTGCGGGAGCCTGATACAAGCCGGAGGAAGAAATCGTTCCGGATGTGGCGGACCAGGTGGCGGCCAGGTTCGAGGAATTCGTCACGGTAGCGGTGAATTGCGAACTTCCGGACGGTTGCAGAGCGGACGAGGTGGGAGTCACGGATATTGCGACAGCGGGTGAGACGGCGATCTGAAAAGTTTGCGATCCACTTGTGCCTTTAGAATCGGTTACGCTTAGGGCGAAGGTGTAGGTACCGCTCGCCGTGGGAGTTCCGGAGACGGCTCCCGAGCTTGCGCTGTAAATGAGTCCTGCGGGAAGTTGGCCTGACGATAATGAGAAGGTGTAAGGCGCGGTGCCATTGCCCACTGCCAGGGGAACGCTGTAGCTGAATCCCACTTGCGCCGGAATGAACGAGCCCGAAACCGTTAGAGGAATCGCGGTGATTGTGACCGAAGCTGAAGCTGACTTCGTCGGATCCGCGGCGCTGGTAGCAGTGATGGTTGCGGTCGAGTTGGCATTGGTCGTAGAGGCTTGATACAAGCCGGTGGAAGAAATCGTTCCGGACGAAGCCGACCATGAGACGCCCGGGTTCGAGGAATTCGTGACGGTCGCGGTAAATTGCGACGTCCCCGATGGCTGCAGAGCGGACGTGGTGGGAGTTACCGATACTGCGACCGCGGCTGAAACTGCGATTTGAAAACTTTGCGATCCGCTTAGGCTTTTTGAATCGGTTACGCTCACTGCGAAGTTGAAGGTGCCGCTTGCAGTGGGAGTTCCGGAAACCACTCCGGAGCTGGTGCTAAAAGTGAGTCCTGCGGGAAGTTGGCCCGACGAAATTGAGAATGTGTAAGGCGCGTTGCCATTGCCTACGGTGAGCGGGACGCTGTAATTAAATCCAACCTGCGCTGGGATAAAGCTGCCGGAAACAGAAAGTGGAATCGCGGTGATGGTGACCGACGCCGATGCGGACTTGGTTGCGTCAGCTACGCTGGTCGCCGTGATGGTTGCTGTCGAGTTGCCGTTCGCCGTAGAAGCTTGATACAAACCGGAGGAAGAAATGGTTCCTGAAGTGGCCGACCAGGTCACGGCCGGATTCGATGAATTTGTCACCAGACTGGTGAACTGTGATACTCCCGAAGGCTGCAAGGCAGCGCTCGACGGCGTTACTGTCACGGCGACTGGCGCCGACACCGTGATTTGAAATGGTTGCGCGTCACCTAATGTTTTTGAGTCCGTGACGTGAACGCTGAAATAGAAAGTGCCGCTTGCGGTGGGCGTCCCAGAGATGGTTCCGCTGCTCTTGCCGAGCGTCAGGCCCGCGGGCAGTTTTCCCGAAGAGAGGGTAAAAGTGTAGGGTGCGGTCCCCCCACTGGCAACCAGTTCGGAGCTGTAACTTAATCCCACTTGAGCCGGCAACAAATTGGCAGAGAGGGTAAGGTGGCGCACGGGAGCTCCGGAATTCTGCAACGCGTGTGCCGTGGCAGGTAGGCAGCACAGCAGCAACGCAAGGCAGATGCGGGAAGCCAAGTTGTTTTTCCGGCATGACTGAGGCTTGCAAGCTGCGGTAGACAAATCGAAGTACATTGTTCGTGACCTCTCGATGGGGATTCGGGAGGACGCTCTTTACGAGAATCCTGAAGCGACTGTAGGGTCGCGTCATGGGAGTTCCCAGATACCGAAGGCTCACGAGCATGAGTAATTCAAGATTAAGAATGGATTATCGGGAAAGGAGTTCTTGTGAAAGTACGAGACGGCTAACTGGCTGGGGTGGCGGAGAGCCCACTTCTCGCGAAGGATGCGAGAAGTGGAGCACTCGACCTTTTTATCGCAGCCCGCTTACTGCAGCACGATCGGCTTTATTCCCACGGGCACAACGTGGCCAGAAATTTCGATCGTCGTGCTTGCGGTAGTCATGTCCTGATACTTCGTCCACTGCTGGGCTACAGTTTGGTTGGACGTAGTGCAGGAGCCGTTGGCGCAGCTTTGCGCATTGTCCCACAGGATCAGGTAGGACTTTCCGGATTGAGTGATGCCGCAGGACCAAACGCTCCCAGTCGCCGAGCACGGTGTCGAGAGCGACGAGTTTGCCAGCCAGTTATAGGTTTGCTGGTAGGCGGTAGAGACAGATGTCGGCTGACTGACTAACTCGTTCCAGTCATACCAGGCCATGCCGGAAATATTCAACGTCCAGTTCACCATATAAAAGCGCGCCATAAAAGACGCGGCCATGTCGGGATCGGTGTAGGCGTTGGCGAATCCGTTTATGGAGTAAGCTGCTTCCCCGTCCCACAACGGCTTCGCGAGTTCGGCGGGCTGGAGTATTCCGTGAATGCTGGACAAGTACATCAGCATCGCGGATTCTGGGGTGCAGGGCGTGGGAGCGGGGCAATTGTTTCCAGTTTCGTTTCCCGGCTTCAGGTGAAAGTTGATGATATCGACGGCCGTAGCGATGGCATTGGCCGGAATCGGACAGGGTAGTTGGTATCCCGTGGGCGAGGCGTTGCAATAAAGCTGGTTTTGCGCGTAGGTGAGGGCCGCGCCTTTTGCATGGCCGGAGGACATTACAATCTGCGCCGTCGGATCGATTGGTATCGCGGTGCAAGCGGTGGCGGTTCCGTTTCCGTTTTCATGGATTAGCCCGCGACCGGTGATAATGCAGTTCGCATCTTCGGTTAAGCGTGCCAGTTGCGCAAAGCTGCCGGACCAGAAGGGCTGGTTATCGGGCTCGTTCCAAATTTCCCAGTATTTGATGTGTGAGTGGGTTTGCAAATACGTAGGATTATTCACATGGGTTGCGATGGCAGTGATCCAGGCTTTCCAGATCGCATTGGTGCCAGAGCCGTCACTATTCAGATCGCTGGGCGCGTCGCATTCTCCCGCTCCGCCGCCCGAAGCTGCCGTCACGTAGTGGCAGGATGTGTCGGAAGGATTCGACGTAGCCCACGGCGGAGTACGGGCGAGGGTATACATGCCTTCCATCACTCCGCTGGAATATCCTGTGGCCAGCGCGGCATCGAGGTTGCTGAAATCGAAAACTCCCGAGGCTGTATTGATGGATGGCCATTGCAGCGGCGGAGAATCCCAGAAGCGCTGCATTCCGTAACTTACCGTGGGGAAATCCTTTGACTCTGTGCTGGTGTTGGTAAATCCAAAGAAAGTTGCCGGCGGAAGCGCGCCACCGCCTCCGGTGGAAGCACTGACGTTAAGCGTGAAGGCGCGGGTCGCTGTCTGCTTCTGGGAAGAAGAATCTGCCACTTGCACGGTGAGATTGAACAGGCCCGTCTGCGTCGTAGTTCCCGATAGTGATCCGGATGATTTCAACGTGATGCCCGAGGGAAGCGTGCCGGCAGAAAGCGTCCATGTATAAGGAGCGGTGCCTCCGGTGGCGTTGAGCGAATTCGAATACGGGGCGCCCGATGTAGCTGACGATAGCGAGGTCGTAGTAATGCTTAGCGTCGATTGCGCGCTCGGCGAAATCGTAACGTAGGCCATTCCAGATTTTGTGGGATCGGCGGTGCTGGTCGCAGTCAAGGTTGCGGCTGTGCTGGTGGTGACTGTGGGAGCTTTGTAGAGGCCTGAGTTCGAGATCGTCCCCAACGACGTTTTCCAGGTTACGGCCACGTTCGAGGTGTTCTTCACCAGAGCGGTGAACTGTTCGGTCCCGGAGGACGGAATCGTAACCGGGGAGGGCGAGACCGTCACCGCTATGGTACCGGTATTGGAAACGGTAACCTGAAACCCATGCGAGGCCGAGTGCGAAGCGGAATCCTGGACCGCAATTGAAAAGTTAAAAGATCCTGTGCCGCTCGGCATGCCGGATATGGTTCCGGTCGTCCGGGCGAGAGACAGGCCAGAAGGTAATACTCCAGAGGCGACGCTGAACTGGTAGGGAGAGGTACCCCCCGTTACGGCGATGGTCGCGTTATAGCTGACGCCCATTACCGCTGAGGGCAACACGGCGGAGATGGCCATGCTCTGTGCAGACGACTGGCTGGAAGGGGAACCGTTGCCCGTGGAACATGAGGCCAACAAAAGCAGCGACGACACCGAAGTAACCAAAACTAAGATGCGCCAACACTGATTCTGATTCGATTCCTGTAGAGCCGGACGAAGCGCGTTGCTTGCCATCTAGCCACCTCTCGAATGGGGGTTCAAGAGAACGCTCGACTGTGAGTGTCCTTAGGGTGGACTTTAACGAGAGGGGGTCGAATCGGCCAGATAACTTAGGGACGTAGACCTAAATCGGAATAAGTACACAAGTGGGACTACGCCGGTAAAGGCTGGTTTCGCAACCAGAGTAATCGCTGCCGACGCGAAACCGTAGAGCCTAATTCGAAAATTAGTTCGCAAATAGGAATATTACTGTCTTGCGATCGCGAACGGCGGATTTGCCCGGGTGACCATCGGCGCCAATGCGGTTACTTTTTTCTGCCGAGAGATTGCCTTCGAGTTGACCGGCGCCGGGGCCGGGGCCGGGGCCGGGGCGTCAGCGCCGCTCAGAGCATAAAGGACAACTTCGACGCGGCTGGAAACTCCCAGCTTATCGAAGATGCGGAAGAGATAATTTTTGACGGTGTGCTCGCGAAGTGTGAGTCGCTGCGCGATTTCGCGGTTGGAAAGTCCCTCGGCGACGCAGCGGACGACATCCGTCTCGCGCGCCGAGAGCAACGATTTCCCGCTGATCCCGGTAAAGCGCAGGGTAATGGGCTCTGCGATCGCCTCCAATAAATAATGTATCTCGCCGCTGGCGGCCCAAACCTGGCCAGCGTGAACGCAGTGAATGCTCCGGGCCAGCATCTGCAGAGCTTCGGTGCGGAAAAACACACCGCTTGCGCCGGATCGAAAAGCCTCAATCACAGTGGTGCGTTCGGAGAAATCCAGCAGCATGATCACGCGTGTCGCCGGAGAACTGGAGCAAATGTTCCGGCAAAGCTCAAAGCCGGCCGTTCCGTCATCCTCCAGACGAGCGCTGATCAGGGCGACATGCGGGTGCGCTTTCCTGGTCCAGTTGAGGATTTCGGTGGGTTTCGAGGCCGAACCGGAAACCGCGAATTGCTCGTCCCGCGCCAGCGCCTCAACCAGCATCTGCGTGTTCATGGAAGTGCTGTCGGCCGCGAGGACGCGGATCGTGTTCTGGGAAGGAAAAGTGGTCAGGGGAGGCATTTTTTTTCGAAATCCTGTCGACCTCCAGAGAAACAATGGTCCCCGGGGTTTTCTGTTAAGAAAAATGATCCGATGCAGCGATTTGATTACGCGATTTGATGAAAACTAAGGCTAGAACTACTTGAGGAAGAGACTATCGGCGGTGGCGGTACCGGTAAATGGCACTTTCGAGCCAGTAGCTAACTAGTAATACCGGGGCGTGTGGATGGCATGTTGGTTATATCCGGCCATTCGATGGGCATTACTTTGGTATGCAAGAAATTGCACGGAGAAGATCGTCTCATTGACACATTTTCGGCACTGTACTACGTTAAATAGCATTCGCGTGACGAATTCGCGCGCTAAGTTGCATCCCCCAAAATCTCCCCCGTAGGATAACGGCCGGAACAACCGGTCGAAACCGAATTTTTTTTTGCTGAGAATAGGTTGGAAATCCATGCAAAGAATTGAAGAATCTAGCAGCCAAGCCCGCGCGAGAAGCACATCGCGTCGACGCCTTCCTGTTTTTATTGCGATGGCGGCACTGGTGGCCGTTTCCATGGGCGTGCTGATGTCGCACCCCGCGACGGTTCATGGCGGCAGAGGCCTGAGCTGTACGCCCTCGCCTTGTCCCACGGCTTCAGATCCTGGTCCGCGTCCGCTTCCGGCCGCGTCTGGCAATTTCTATACTGCGCTCACACCCAATCAGAATGCCATCACGACCCGCCTTACGCAGATCTTCACCGAAGTGAACTTTGTTGCGGGCGGACCGTTGGTGAAGACGGTAGGGCTGGGACCACGTTTTAACGATAATTCCTGCTCCGGTTGCCACGCGTACCCTGCGGTGGGAGGATCGAGTCCGCCAAGTAATCCTCTGTTCTCCGTTTATCAGCTGGAAGGCGCGACCAATACCATGCCCTATTTCATCACCCCCACGGGGCCGATCATAGTGGCGCGATTCCCGTACGTACTCGGCACCACGACTCCGGATGGCGGCGTCCACCAGATGTTTACCATTTCCAACCGTTCCGACGCTCCGGGTTGCACCACGATGGTCCAGCCAGAGTTCACCACCGCGCAGGCGGAAAACGATATTATCTTCCGGCAAGTCACGCCCACCTACGGCGCGGGCCTGGTCGAGTTGATTCAGGAAAGCGCGATCGTGGCGAATATGAATGCCAATCTTTCGCTGAAGGCCTCCCTGGGAATTACGGGACACCCGCAATACAGCGACGATGACGGCACGATCACACGCTTTGGCTGGAAAGCGCAGCAGAAGTCTCTGATCTACTTCTCGGGCGAAGCGTACACCGTGGAAGAGGGCGTGAGCGATGAAGCGTTCCCGAGTGAGAACGACGAGTCGATTCCGAGTTGCCTGCCGCCGTTCCCAGTTCCACCGGGAACTAACAAGACCAAGGGCGTGCCCGATGATCGTAACGACACGGGCGAAGCTCCGAAGCTGCCGGTAAACTTTACCAGCGATCTGGAGCGCTTCGCGTTGTTCATGCGCTTCCTGGCGCCTCCGACTCCGGTTGCTCCGACCACTTCAACGGCCAACGGCCTGGTTCAGTTCCAGAACGTGGGCTGTAATATGTGCCACCAAATTTCGTTCAGCACGCCAACTTCTCCTATTGCCGCCCTTAGCAACCAGACGGCGACTTTGTATTCTGACTTGCTGGTTCACGATATGGGGCCGGGGGATGCCGATAACGTCACGCAGGGCGGCGCGACTGGCGACCAGTTCCGCACCGCACCACTGTGGGGAATTGGCCAGCGCATCTTCTTCATGCACGATGGCCGGACCAACAACATCGTCACCGCAATTGAAGATCACTACAGTCTGGCTAACGGCGTGTATCCGAATTCTGAAGCGAACCAGGTCATCACCAATTTCAACAACCTGACTTCTGGCAACCAGCAGGATTTGATCAACTTCCTGCGGTCGCTGTAAGGCATCGGCATGACGAATAATAAGGGGACTGATATGTCATCGAGCACGAATATGAATCAGGCGCCGGCGCCGGTCAGCAAGCACAAGTGGCTGAAGAGCGCTCTGCCGGTTAGTTTGCTCCTGGTAGTAGCTGCGGGCGCGACGGCTTATTTCCCGAAGTCTGCCAAAGGTTCGGCCCCGACGGTTACGGCCACGGACCCCGGTCCGCGTCCGCTGCCCGCGAGCGCCGGCGGATTTTTGCCTTCGCTCAGCGCCAACGAAGTGCAGATTGAGCCCAGTATCACGACGGAGTTTAATCGCGTCCACGACGTGATCGTGACTTCGCCCACGAACGGCGGACTGGGGCCGCGTTTCAATTCGAATTCGTGCGCCAGTTGCCACGCCTACCCCGCGGTAGGAGGTTCGAGCCCGCCATCGAATCCTTTGTTCTCGGTTTACAACTACAACGGCGCGACGAACACGATGCCGTTCTTCGAGACCTCGACGGGACCGATTATTGAAGCTCGCTTCATCAACCAGCCGGGCACTTCCATACCGGATGGCACGGTGCACCAAAACTTTACAGTTGTAGGACGCAGCGATGCCCACGGTTGCTCGATCACGCAACCGGATTTCACGACCGCATCTTCAACTGGGAATCTGGTTTTGCGTCAGGTCACTCCGCTCTACGGCGATGGGCTGATCGAGGTGGTGCGGAACATCGACATCATCAACAACATGAACTCGAACCTCAGCACGAAGGCGGCGCTGGGAATCACCGGACATCCGGTATACAGCGGCAACGACGGCAGCATCCAGCGCTTCGGATGGAAGGCGCAGGTTCGCTCCACTCTGCTGATGGCTGGCAATCAGATGAACGTTGAGATGGGCGTGACCAACGAGACGTTCCCCAACGAAATCGACCAGACGCCGGGTTGCGTTTTCAATCCGGTGCCGGAGACAGTCACGAACTTCACGCCAGGAATTCTGACGGAGATGTTCCCCGACGACCGCGCTCGGGTCGAATACTTCACGCAGTGGCTCGCGCCGCCGGCGCTTGGACCTTCGTCGAGCCACACCAGCAACGGCAAAACGCAGTTCACCAATGCCGGTTGCGTGATGTGCCACACTACTTCGTTTAAGACGCCGGCAACATCGCGTCCTGCGCTGAGCAACCTGACGATCAATCTGTATTCCGATCTTCTGGTTCACCACATGGGACCGGGCCTGGCTGACGGCCTGCAGCAGGGTGGCGCGGGTCCGGATGAATTTCGCACTTCGCCGTTATGGGGCATTGGGCAGCGCCTGTGGTTCCTGCACGATGGCCGCACCAACAACATCGTGACCGCCATCGAAGACCACTACAGCCTGGGCAACAGCACCTACCCAGCCTCGGAAGCGAACCAGAGCGTGACCAACTTCAACGCCCTGAGTTCGACCAACCAGCAGGACCTGGTGGACTTCCTGCGACAGCTGTAAGGTCTTTTAAAAGTTCGTTTGAAGAGTTAAAGGCCGCGTTGGGATGAAGCCGAAACTGGCTCATCCGGCGCGGCCTTAATTTTTGGAGTTCTTGCGTGGAAGACGGCGCTTTGAGCGCTGCGTAAGCAGCGATGCTTCTCCCAGGTGGCTTTAGCCTCTCGGGTTTAGCGATGTACTCCGCGAGCTGCGCGCCATGTATTGCTGATCCAGCGCTTGACGGATCAAAGTTTTGATTACCGCCTGGCGGCTGATATTCAACTCCCTGGCGGCCCGATCAAGTTCTTCTAACATTCCAGCAGCAAGATCGACGTTCACCCTCTGGACCGGTGTCTGCATTCGTCCCGCGTTAGTGAAAAACCGGGAAACGTCTTTACCTTGCTCCGCGAATCGAGCGATAGCTTCTGCGGGCACTGCCTTAGACCTACGAGTGCTCCCCATAAAGTTGTTCTTCCTCCCGAGTTGCCTTCCATAGCGTCACGAGGTGATGGTATTCACCCTCTTCGTCCTCGCGTACTTCAAAAATCACCGAATAAAGCTGCTGTCCGACCCAGCCGATCGCGCGATACTGCTCAGGGAAATCCGACCGTTGATCGAGGTAGTACGGGCGCAGGAAAACTTCCCGCGCCTCCTCAAAGCCGATGCCTCTCTTTCGATTCGCTCTTAACCATGCGCTTTTCCGCTCATCGAAGTCGAATCGCATGAGTATAACAGTTATACCACATCAAGGGCCTCACGTGGTGTGCAAAATCCTTCACGATTGACGATTTCAAGCTAGCGGAGCAAACTCTCTCGACTGCAGAATTGAGGGGAAATTTATGCGCCGATTGCTGTCCTGCCTTCTTCTTGCTCCGGGTATGATTTTGCTCTCGGTCGTGAGCGCAAGCGCTCAAACCGGATCCTTCAAGATTTTGCACAGCTTCACTGGTGGAAATGATGGATCCTATCCCGTCACTCCGCTTGCTCTGGATGCTGTGGGGAACATTTATGGCATGACGGGTGACGGAGGTTCGAGCTCCGATTGCCCCTACTACGTAGGATGCGGGACGGCCTTCGAGATGTCCCAGAAAAACGGGCATTGGGCTCTCGTGCCGATTGCAGAATTCTCTTCGTTAAATGGTAATCTTCCCGACGCCGTTGGACCTATTGTGGTGGATTCGAACGCTAATATCTATTGGGCATTCCAAGCAGGTGGGGATCCGGGTTGCGAATGCGGTTCAGTCGCCAAACTTACCAGGAGCGGGGATACTTGGAGTCAGACAACCTTGCACGCATTCCTGGGGGGCAGTGCCGACGGCCAATATCCTCAGTCTGGATTGGTGGAGGATAAGGCTGGAAACTTGTACGGCGCAACAATATATGGTGGGCCGAACAACAACGGTATCCTCTACCAGTTGAGTCCGGATGCCGGCAGCACTTGGACCTACAATGTGATCTACGAGTTCACTGGGACAGATGGGGCAAGTCCGGTTGGACCGCTGGCGATCGACCAATCAGGCAATCTTTATGGCACCACCGGTTACGGTGGTCCATTTGGCGACGGAACGGCGTTCAGGCTCTCACCTTCGACCGGAAGTTGGACGTTAACCACAATTTATAACTTTGTTCAGGAGTTCGGATACAGCCCGCAACAAGAGGGCATTGCCATCGACAGCAAGGGCAATCTGTACGGCAATACCATGAGTGGAGGGGTGTACCAGTTGGGGACCATTTATGAGCTCACACCTACGATCGGCTACTGGAACCAAACCATTCTTTACACGTTCACAGGGGAGAACGACGGCTGGAATCCGCGCGGACCCTTGACCCTGGATCCAAGCGGAGCGATCTACGGTGGTGCCGAGATAGGCGGTATACACGGCGAGGGCACGGTTTATAAATTGGCGCGCGGTGTGAGCGGCAAGTGGAACCTGCGCGTTCTGCACAGCTTCGGAGGCGGGGACGGACAATACCCCATACAGGGGGTCACTTTTGATGCGTCCGGCAATCTCTACGGGGTCACAACCGAGGGGGGCGCCAACGGCACTGGCAACGTGTTCGAAATCACGCAATGATCGAAGATCGGATGGAGGGAAGTCACGGTCGCGTCGCCCGAAGTCTCGTCTCTGCCGCCTCCTTGGTCCGTCCCTGAGCCTCATACAAATCTGCCAGCCCCAACCAGAGCTTCGAGTCATTCGGCGCCAGCTTCACGGCCTCTTCCTGAAAGCTGACGGCCTTCGCCACGTCTCCCAATTGATACCAGGCTTTGGCGCGTCCGGTGGCGATCATCGAATCGAAACCAGCTCCCAACGATTCTCCGCGAAACGGACTCGACGCTTCGGCTTTGTCGAAGGATTCCAGCGCGGCTTGGGGCTGGTTCATTTGCAAGTCGGCCTGGCCCAGCAGCATCCACAAGTCGTGCGGACGCGAAGAAGACTGCGCCGCACGCTGAAAAACTTCGATTGCATCGGCGTAACGCTTCTCAGTCATGTAGAAGAGGCCGAGGTCGAGCCAGGCTTCGTCGCTCGGTTCGAGACGAAGGCTGGTACGGAATTCCGCTTCGGACTCTGACGCGTGTCCGGTGTGTTCTAACACGAGCGCGCGGGTGAGGTGAAGGTTGGCGTTATCTCCGAAGACGTTTTGGGCGTGGTCGAGATAAGCGAGCGCTTCCGGGTAACGGCCAAGACTATAGAGAATCCCGGCCGCGTTTGCCCAGGAGTTGAATTGCTCGGCACGCTCGCGCCGGGATGCAGATGGTCCCATGAACGTGAGTGAAGCGAATGAGACTTTGTCGCAATCGATTTGCAAGCGATCAATCAGCGCTTCCGTTTGCGCAGTCCGGCGTAGAAAGATGGCGGAGACTTCATCCATATAAACCGGCCGCCACGCGCGGCTTCGGCAAAACGCCGGCAGTTGGGGAAATGAATTCACTCCTTCATAACGCGCGAGCGGAACGAGGATCGTGTTGATGCCGCGGGCATCCGCTTCCTGCTGCCAGACTGGCGAGTCGGGAGATTCTATGCTCAGATCGTAGGCCCGAAAAAAAAGCTGTTCGCCGAACGGGATGGCGCGGCCGTCGATGTAATCGGGATAGTCTGGGAGGCGCCAGGTCACGAATCCGCCGAGGTTGTAATTGCTGAAGATGTTCGCGGGCAGTTTTTCGCGCTCAATAAAATTGGCGGCGCGCTGCGGAAACCACCAGGAAAGTCCAGCGCCGAAAAGTGACAGCTGTGACGATCGCAGGTAATAGCGGTTACTGATGAGGTCGGAGCAACGGACTCCGGCGAGTGTGACGAAGGCCACAGCAAGAATGACACGGCCGGTTCGAGTCCAGCCCGTATGCTTTGCCTTCGCAACGCGCTGTTTCGAAATATCAGGTGTTTCAAGATCCCGCGTTCCTTTATCTTGCGAAAGCTCTTTCCGCAGAATCGATCCGCCGACAATCACCACGACGCAAGCAAACAACCCTTGCAGGCGTACATGCTGAAGAGTGAGAAAACCTGAACCCAACAGTAAAACCGCCGCGCCCCAACGCCTTCGCCAGAGTGCGACCACCGCGCAAACCATGGCGAGCAGCAGCAGCCACCAAAACGAACTCTGCGGATCGCGCCAGTCGAGAGCCTGCCGCAGGCTGCTCCACGAGGGATGGAGATTTCCCCACTCGACGATCCATGCGGTATGCAGGCGCTGCGCGCCCGCCTGCCGCGCGAGCACGGAGTAGATGCGGATGCCGAACGGATTGAGCGCGGTCGCGAGGATGGTAAGCGCCAACCATGGCCACGCCCGGCGTAGCCGCGCCAGCGCGTCCGCTTGTGCGAATGGAAATTCCAGAAGTTCAACTCCAACGTAAGCCGCGCAGAGCGCGAGTCCTGCGACGAATCCCGGATGGAGGTTTACCCAGGCCACCATGAGGACGGGCAGCAGCCACAGTAACGGGCGCCGTCCGCTCAGAAGTCCGCTCGTGTAGTGCCGCCATAGCACGCTTAGGAATGCGGCGAAGAACAAGGTGGTGAACATTTCCGCGCGGGGCTGGGTACGGTTCGCGATCAGAGGGACGGCGATTAGCGCAAGGAATGCGGTCGCGAAATCATTCCGGCGTAGTAGCAGTGCCACGGTTCCCGCGCAAGTCATGGCTCCTAGCCATGTGAGCAATGCATATCCTCCTGCGAGGTAAGTCAGGTAAAAAATAATTCCGGAGAAGACGGGATAAATCCAAGGTGCGCCGCGCGCGGTATAGGAAAAAACATCCGTGGAGAAAATCTGATGATGCTGGAGAATCCAGCGCCCGGTGGCGAGTTGCCAGCCCAGATCGAAATCCTGCAGCGTGTGAAAACCTGCCAGGAAGGCGTAGATCAGTGCGGCGGCCGTGAGCGCCCAAGCAGCGTAACGCGCGATCATAGAAGGGAAGTGCGATTCGCGGGAGCGGTTCGGCATCGGCCTTAGACTCTAGCAAATCATCTTTTATTGGGCCGTAAAATCAAAATCAAAGTCAAAATCTTTAACACGGGGTACACGGGGTAACACAGGGTAGAGCTTAGCCATTCGCTAATTCTTTCGCGCGCTGCGTGGCTTTTACTACCGCCTTAATTAGCGTCACACGCAGCTTGCCTTCTTCGAGTTCCAGGATTCCGTCGATGGTGCATCCGGCTGGGGTGGTCACAGAGTCTTTCAACTGTGCAGGATGGTCTCCGGTTTCGAGGACCATTTTTGCCGATCCCATGGTCATCTGCGCGGCCAGCAGCGTGGCGACTTCGCGCGGCAAGCCGACTTTCACTCCGGCCTCAGCCAACGATTCGAGAATAATGTAGATAAATGCCGGACCGCTGGCCGAGAGTCCTGTGACCGCGTCCATGTGCTTCTCGTCAACGACCACCGTGCGTCCCACCACATCAAACAACGAACACGCCAGCCCGATTTCTTCCGAGGAAACGTACTGGCCCTTGCACAGCCCAGTCATGCCCGCTCCAAGCGAGCAGGGAGTGTTGGGCATGGCTCGAATTACGGCGGACTTCGTTCCGAGGGCGCTTTCGATCTGTCCCGTAGAAACGGAAGCGGCTACCGAAATGAAAATCTGTCCGGGCGAAACTTGCGGACGGATTTCTTCCATGACTTCCTGCACGGTCTGCGGCTTGACTGCGATGAAAATAATGTCGGCGCCCGCGACGGCTTTCGCGTTGTCGGTGCCGACTTCAATCTGAAGTTTTTCGGCGAGGCGGCCCACTCGCTCCGGATGCCGGACCGTAGCGCGGGTCAACTCTTTGGATAGCAATCCATTCTTTAGCCACGCCTGCAAAAGCATGCCTCCCAGCTTTCCGGCCCCCAGCACTGCGACCTTTTTGCTGGATAAATTAATCGCCATCCAACTCCACCTCTCTGAATGCGGTTCTCAATTCCGTACGGCACGTCGGTTCGTAATGATTAAAAATGTCGTCAGACAGCGTTATATCATTTTCCGGGAAACGGCCAGAAAGCTTGCTGCGCGAGCCAAGTCGACCTTGCAAAATCCTGCATAGGAGAGGAAAGTCTCAACAGCATAAGGTCCTATCCTCTCCTTGACAACGAATGTTCCACTACGTAGGCTTCAGATTATCTGTTTTTCCCCCACGTAACCACCTTTTCTACCCATTGGAGTTGCCTAGTGATGATCCGGAGAACGCCTTTCTCATTCGTCTGCGCGCTCATGTTTTTGTGTGCGGCATCAACCATGAATGCGCAGACCTGGACGCAGTATGGTCCGGTGCCGCGTTTCTCGCATACCGGAGTCTGGGACCCGGCGACGAAGGCGACGATCGTTTTCGGCGGCCAGGATCCCGCCACCAGCACCGATCTCAATGATTTGTGGCTGGTGAGCACCGGAACCGATAAGCACATCACTGACACGGAATTGACGGCGGATGGCACGCTTCCGGCAGCGAGATATGGACACGTTGCCACTTACGACCCGACCAGCAACAATATGACGATTTTCGGCGGAGGCATGGGTTCGCCGCTTACGTGCGCCAATGATGTTTGGCTGCTGGAAGGCGCCAATGGACAGAGCGGAGCTCCCACGTGGGTGCAAGTGCATCCTTCCGGAACGTCGCCATCGGCGCGCATTCATTCGTCGGCGGTGTACGATCCGAAATCGAATTCTCTGATTTTATTCGGGGGCAACAACTGCTCGAAGACTTATTACAACGACGTGTGGATTCTGAGCAACGCCAACGGCATGGGCGGCACATCTTCGTGGACCAAGCTTTCTGCCTTTGGAACCGCGCCTTCGGTGCGCGAGTCGAGCGCTGTGATTTACGACTCCGTCAATAATGTTCTGACGGTTTACGCGGGCGACGGAAATGGCGTTCAAGACGCGGATGTGTGGACGCTCTCCAATGCCAACGGAAGCGGCGGTACCGCCGTGTGGACACAACTTTCGCCTACGGGCACCTTGCCTTCGGCGCGCACCGGCGTCACCGCATTTTACGACTCGGTGCATAACCGCATGACGGTGTTTGGCGGTTTCTACAAAATCATTACCCTCAGCGACACCTGGGTGCTGACTTTCCCGAATGGCATTGGCGGTACTCCAGCGTGGACCAAGCTAGCCCCGACGGGAACCGCCCCATCGGTGGGATACTACAGCGCGGTCTATGATTCGGTCGCGAATAACATGTACATATTTGCGGGATCGAGCAGCGCGACCAAGCTTGCGGGAGACGACCACGCGTTCATCCTCAGCAATGCCAACGGCATTGGAAGCAGCGCGTGGACGCGCGGAGGCCCGGCGACGCGCTACGCGCAGTCTGCGTTTTACGATTCTGTCAGCAAGGGAATGTTTGTTTTCGGCGGCCAGCACTCTTTGACCAATACGATTTTCAGCGACTACTGGGAATTGAGCAATGCTATCGGGTCGACCAACTTAAGTTGGAAATCCGTGACGGTCTCGGGCACGCATCCCGCGAGCCGCGGCGGGCACGTCGCTCAGTATGACAGCGGCAGCAACCGGATGATGATGTTCGGCGGCGAAGAAGGGTTTCCCAAACCCTGCGTGAATGATTATTGGGTGATGACCGGCGCCAACAATGTTGTGGGTGCGAAACCGACATGGGTTTCCAAAACGATTGCCGGAACGCTGCCTGCGGCCCGCGCACACCACAGCGGGGTCTATGATCCGTCCACGAATTCGCTGATTATTTTCGGCGGTTACGATTGCACTTCGACCTACTTCAACGATGTCTGGGTGTTGAGCAATGCCAACGCGGTCTCCGGAACGCTGGCGTGGACCGAACTGAGTCCCAGTGGGACCGCTCCCAGTCCGCGGGAAAGTGCCAGCGCCGTTTACAACTCATCGAGCAACACGTTGACCGTGTTTGGCGGCGATGCGGGTTCGACTCCCGTCGGCGATCTATGGATTCTTTCCAACGCCAACGGCACGGGCGGAACTCCGACTTGGACAGAAATTACGTCTGGCGGCGGGCCATCCGCGCGCTCCGGCCATACTGCCACTTATGACAGCGTCAATAATCTGATGACCATTTTCGGCGGCTGGAACGGCAGCAGTCTGTTGGGCGATGGCTGGGTGCTCTCGAACGCCGATGGAACGAGCGGATTTCCTACGTGGTCGCAAACCACGTTTTCCGATGCATCCCCGGCGCGAAGATTCGCCAGCGCGATTTACGATCCGGTCAGCAACCAGATGAATATTTTCGGCGGAGTCTACAGCCTCGCTCCGTTTGAGCCGGACGACCATACTTTTTCTTTGACTGACGCCAACGGAGAGAAATGAAATTCATAGCCGTGAGATTAAGACTCCCAAACTTCACAGGTATGACCCTGCTAGTTGTGGCTCTGGGTTTTATTCCGGCATTGTCTTCAATGCTGAATGCGCAAACCTGGACGCTTCACGGCCCCATCTCGCGCCACTCGCATAGCGCGGTTTGGGACCCTACCAGCGCGCAAATGATCATTTTTGGCGGCCAGGAAACGACCACCAACACCGACCTCAACGACGTTTGGCTGGGCAAGACTTCGACGAGCCTGAGCGACAGTTTCAGCCAGGAAACGCCCACCGGCACATTGCCCGCAGGCCGCTATGGTCACGTCGCAACTTACGATCCGACCAGCAATCGTATGATGATTTTCGGCGGAGGCACCGGACTCCCGGGCCCTTGCGCGAATGATGTTTGGGTGTTGAGTGGCGCGAATGGACGCAGTGGCACACCGGCCTGGTTGGAACTCATCCCTTCGGGTACGGCGCCGGTTGCGCGAATCTATTCCGGCGGCGCCTACGATCCAAAAACGAATTCATTGATCGTGTTTGGCGGCAACAATTGCGCAACCGGTTACTTCAACGATGTCTGGGTGCTGAGCAACGCGAACGGCGAGGGTGGAACGCCGGCGTGGACGCTCCTCACAACCTCCGGTACGCCGCCGGCAGCCCGCGAGAGCGGTTCCGTCATCTACGATTCAGCAAGTAATGTTTTGACGATGTACGGAGGTGATGCTGGCGGATCGCCCTTCGGCGATGTATGGACGCTTTCGAACGCCAACGGTTCCGGTGGCACTCCCGCGTGGACGCAGCTAAATCCGACGGGAACCGCGCCTATGGCGCGCACTGGGCAATCCGCAACCTACGACAACGTGAACGACCGCATGACCGTCTTCGGCGGAATCACCAACGGAATCACGCTGACCGATGCCTGGGTACTGACTTTCGCCAATGGTATTGGCGGCACGCCGGCGTGGTCGGAAATCCCAACCCAGGGCACGGCTCCCAGTCTCGCGTATCACAGCGCAGTCTACGATTCGAAACTGGATAACATGTACGCTTTCGCTGGACTGAGCAGCGCCAGCAAGCTTTCGACCAACGACCATGCCTTCACTCTGGGCGGCGCTAACGGTATTTCGAGCAAGGGGTTTAAGTGGTTCCTGGGCGGACCGCCGGTGCGCTATTCGCAATCGATGTTCTTCGATGCCACCAACAATAACTTGTTTGTATATGCGGGCGCGCATTCCGGAACGCTGCTGTTCAATGACTACTGGGAAGCGGCAGACGTGATCGGCTCCTCCAATCTGAGCTGGACCGAGATTAATCCGCAGGGTTCAAAGCCTTCGCCGCGCTGGGGGCAGACCGGTCTGTACGACAGTGTCAGCAACCGCATGATGGTATTTGGCGGTGCGACGGGAAATCCCGCGCCCTGCCTGAATGATTATCACGTGCTGGAGTTCGCCAACGATAAAGGCGGAGTGCCGACCTGGATCAGCGTCGCGCCCACGGGTACCGCGCCCGCGGTTCGAACCCGGCAGGCTTCCGTTTATGTCCCCAGCACGAACGCGCTGATTCTTTTCGGCGGCTTTAATTGCAAGAGTACTTACTACAACGACGTTTGGATTCTCAGCGACGCCAACGCGGTCACCGGAACTCCGAGTTGGAAACAACTTGCTACTACCGGCACAAAGCCCAGCGTGCGGGAAAGCAGCAGCGCGGTTTACGATCCGACGACCAACGCGCTGATTATTTACGGCGGTGACAAAGGCAGCGCTCCCACGGCTGACATTTGGATTCTCTCCAACGCCAATGGTTCCGGGGGAACTCCGGTGTGGACGGAGTTAACTCCGTCGAACAATGGGCCGGGGGTGCGCTCCGGACAGACCGCGACCTACGATTCCGCGAACAACATCATGACTCTATATGCCGGGTATAACGGCACGACATTGCTGGACGATACCTGGACTCTCTCCGCGGCGAATGGCCAGGGCGGCCCGGCCACGTGGACCCAACTGGCGCCTTCTGGACAAGTACGCCGCTTCCATACTTCCTGGTACGATCCGTCCTCGAACCAGATGATGACGTTCGGCGGCGCAACCGGCGTTCAACCCCAGGATCCGTCGTCGGATCTCTATACGTTGACGGACGCGAACGGATTGCAATAGGCCCAATCGTCGACGAGCCGAAGAACCACTACGGAGACGCGGAGAAAAAAGGCTGGCTAAATAGAATCCCGTGCTGCTTCTGTTCTTTTCCTGTCTCCATGGGTGAATTGTTTTACGGCAGGTTCCCATTTTCCAGCAGGATGGGCTTGGCGCCAATCTGAACGGTTGAGCCGGCTCCGGCGCTAGTTTGATTTCCCGCCAAGTCAAGATACTGCGTGTATCCTGCGGGGACAGAAAAGCTGGACGTTGTGCAGGTTCCGTTCAAGCAGTCCTGCGAAGCATCCCAGACGGCGAGAGCCTGGTAGCCGCCGGGGCGTGTAAATCCGCACTGCCATACGGTCCCGTTCACAGTGCAGGCCGAGCTCAGAGTGGCACCATCGATCCAGGCGTCCACTTCGCCATCGGCGGTTCCGGCTTCCGTAATCCCGTCGGAGGCAGTCCAGAGCGCGCCGCCGTAAGTTTGCGTGGCATCCCAGCGATACCAATACACGCGGGCAACGCCCATGGATCGTTGGAGCAGAAAGTCGCGTGCCAGAAACGCGGCTTGCCTGTCCGGGTCTTCAAATCCCTCATCTGGAGCTTTCCCCCAGCTGTCTTCAGTATCAAACCAGGGCTTGCCGCCTTCACCGTTGCTTGCCACTACGCCGTTCAGGTCACCGACGACTGTGTTTACGTCCTCCGCTACGGGGCAAGGATCGGAAGACGATGGCGTGCTCACATACCCGTGAAAGCCGATTTCATCGGCGAAGGTTCCTCCCGCGATCCCCCCGACCGTTGTCCCGAAGTACGTGGTCAATTCTTTCGAAACCTGATTGAGATCAGTGGCCGCGCCCACCGGAGACGGGCTGACAATTTGGGCTCCCGGATCGATCCCCATTCCGTTGGGGAATACGCTGCCGTTTTCGGTGCATGTGAAGCCGGGAGGCGGGCCTTCCACCACACAGCGCGCATCCTGCTCCATGCGGACTAATTGCGCGGCAGGCTTATTGGAATCCGTCGGAACCCAGAAAAGAGAAATGTTCCATTCATTCCAAATCTCGAAATATTTAATCTTGTTTCCGTACTGGGTGGCGTTTCGCTGCGCGACGGCCGTGACCCAATTGATCCAGTCTTGATCCTTGCCGGTTCCGTCACTATTCAAATCGGCTGGCGGATCGCACTGGCCAGGACCGCCTTGCGTGCTGGTATCGTAGCCGCAACTGCTGTCGTTGGGATTAGAAGACGCCCAACTTGGAGTGCGAGCCAGGTTGTAAAGCAGGTCTACTCCAGAAGGCGCAGCCGACACGAAGCCATCAAGATTCGAAAAATCGAACACGCCGGACGCGGTATTGATCTGCGACCATCCTGTCGACGTATCCCAGAGGCGAAGGCTGCCAAACGGGATGCTCACGCCGGAAATCAGATTGGAACTCCCGACGTGCAGATCCATGAAGGTCGAGGGCGTTACGCTTCCAACACCGTTGGCGACAGTTGGCTGCGTGCTGATTGAGGGTGCCACGGAGGCAGTAACCGCCGTTGTGCAGTCGGCACCGCCGCCTCCACCTCCACCGCCGCCCCCCGTCGATATCTGGTGAGAGCTGCTTCCGCCGCCGCAGGAGGCCAATACGGCCAGCGCCGCTAGGGGCAGAATTGCAGACCGAATTTTGCGCAAAACGGCCAATTTCGTTCTTAGGGAGGGCTTTCTTGGCATGTTTTCGTTCCTTACGTTTCTTTACGTCAATTCCTCGTAATCTAACCCCAAAGGTATCACTTAGTTGCGCCCCCTTACGAAGCATCCGGTTGGTTGCAGGAACGGCCAGCTCCGCAGCCTGTGGAAAAACCGAAATCCGACGATGGAGGCTATCTGTTCTCGAACCCGCTCCGAAGTCTAGCAGACAGCTCGATTGGTTACCTCAGACAGCGCAACGCTTTACCGGGGAAGGCGTTGTTCTCTAAACGTTAGTCTCCATGCAAAATTCTTCATCTTGACAGGGTGACCAGACGAGGCGACACTAAGGCTTCTCGTGTTGGCTTTTGTATCCCTCCCCGCCTAACCGAGCATAGCCCTGACATTGATTTTCAGGCTGTTATGAAGCAGCTAGCAGATGTTTTGCTGCTAGTGGAAATCCCAGGAACGCCGCAGAATCAGCACAGATCAGCAGGGCCAAAGACAAAGATGACGATCGGCCAGACCACTGTCACTCTAAAATTAGAGGGAGAAAAATTCGTGAATACTCGCCAGCAGCAAACATCCACCTTCCGGGGCGCGCCCACATTCTCGCGCCTGTTGACCCTAACCCTGGCCGCGATGATTGCCCTTTCGCTGGGCGCTTCCATGGCGCTGGCTCAAGTTCCGTTATTGAGCGCTCCGCTGTCTCCTGAGCAGAAAAGTCCCGGTTCGACCACCTTCACTTTGACCGTGTACGGCACCGGCTTCGCCTCCGACGCGGTGGTGAACTGGAACGGCACGCCGCTCACTACCACTTTCAAGACCAGTTCGGAGCTGACCGCTTCCGTGCCCACTGCAGACCTCACGACCGCTGAAACCGCGCAGGTAACGGTCACCAACGGCACGGGCGTAGCTTCCAACGTGGATTATTTTCAAGTTGCCAAAAACGGGTACACCGTGGCCTTCAGCAACCTGAATTACGCCACGGATGTGGGTCCGCAAGATGTGACCACGGCTGAGTTCACCACCTCGGGCCATCTTGACCTTGCAGTCGCCACCAGCAACAACACGGTCTCGATCCTGTTGGGCAACGGCACGGGAACCTTCCCATCGCACGTGCAATACGCTGTGCCGGGATCTCCGGTAGCGATCATCCACGGCGATTTCAATGGAGATGGCAAGCAGGACCTGGCCACCGCCGATGAATTCACCAGTCAGGTTTCCATCCTGCTGGGCAATGGCGACGGCACCTTCCAGGGACACAAAGAATATACCGTGGGCGCCAAGCCGGTGGCTTTGGCTACCGGGGATTTAAATGGCGACGGCAAACTCGATATCGTGGTTTGCAACCAGAACGGCAACACAGTTTCCGTGCTGCTGGGCAATGGCGATGGCACCTTCGAGACGCAGAAGACCTATGCCACCGGCAACGCCCCTGCGGGCGTGGCCATTGGCGACTTCAACGGCGATGGCAAACTCGATCTCGCCGTCGTTAACAGCAATGACAACACCGTTTCGATCCTGCTGGGTAATGGCGATGGCACCTTCCAGACGCAAGTCGCTTATGCCACCGCAATCGCGCCGAACAGCATTGTGATCGGCAACTTCACCAGCAGCAACATTCTCGATCTCGCGGTCGGCACCTCGAACAAGTCGGTCTCCGTCCTTCTGGGCGTCGGCAACGGCACCTTCCAGAACCACAAGGAATACGCTATCGGCGGGGGCGCATTCGTCGTCGCCGCAGCCGACTTGGCCTCAAACGGGCACTTGTCCATCATCGCGGCCAACTACAACGACAATTCAGTTTCCACCCTGGGCGGCACCGGCACCGGCACCTTTAATTCGCAAGCTGTGTTCCCGGTTGCCGGCGGGCCTTCGGGCCTGGCGGTAGGCGATTTCAACGGCGATGGCAAGCTGGATATCGCGGTTGCGGCCTCCGGCTCGAACGAAGTTTCCATCCTGTCGGATAGCCCAATTACGATGTCCCCGGGCTTGCTCAGCTTCGGAACCCAGACTTCGGGCGAGAAGAGCGCGGCCAAAACCATCACCATCAAGAACACCGGCACCACAGCGTGGACGATGGGAACGACCTCTTTTGTGGGTTCGTACGCCTCAGACTTCTCGGAGAGTACTACCACCTGCCCCAAGAGCGGTTCTACTCTGGCGGCGGGCGCTTCCTGCACCATCTCCGTAATCTTCGAACCCACGGCTTCGGAAGTCGCCGACGCCCAGATACTGGTCACGACGTCGAACGGCGCTACCATCGGCAACGTGCTTCAGGGTAATGGCAACATTCCAATCACTCTGACGCCGCGTTATCCGGTGTTCGGTGGTTACACGCTGATTGGTACAACTACCGCGCCGATTACGACAACCTTTACCAACGATAGCGGTGTGGACATCGTGTTCACGCTGATTGATCTGGAAGGCGCGAATGCGAACGACTTTACTCTCTCACCGACTAGTCCTTGCTTAGTGCTGGCGAACAATACGTTGGCGCCAGGCGCAAGTTGCACCACCCAGGTCACCTATCACCCGACCATCGCGGGCGGCGAGACCGTGACCGAGGTGTTCTACGGCAACTTCACCGAACAGAAGCAGGGCGCGATCTTCAGCGGAAAGGGAACTGCAATAAAAGTTACCCCGACGAAGATCACGTTCGCGACCACCAAGGTGGGTAGCACCAGCACATCGGTGGTGACCATCCAGAACGTCTCGACTTCTGCGGTCACTATCTACAGCGCTAACTTCACGAACGGTACCGCGAACGTATTCAGTATCCAGAGCAACACCTGCGGCAACGTAAATAACCAGGGCGGCAGCGTCCCGGCTAGCGGCAGCTGCACGTTTACTCTGGCATTCTCTCCAACCGTCACCGGACTTGAGACTGCGACCTTCAGCGTCGGAGATTCCGATCCCAGCGGTCCGCAGTTGGTTTCGCTCAGCGGTACGGGTGACTAATCGAAACTCAGCTGAATAAACTCGGGGCGGATTCTGAAGTTCAGAATCCGCCCCTTTCTTTTTGATGTTGTGCGCGATCGCACTCAGATGCAGTGTCATCCCGAGCGGAGCGAGGGACCTTGGTTTTGCTTGAGGCGGCAGATGCGGTAGCTCAGGCAGGAACCAAGGTCCCTCGCTCCGCTCGGGATGACAAGGAGTGTGTTGAGTAAGGATGAAGCGACTACGGGCGGTAAGTCCAGCTCTTGGCCGTGCTGAGACCCTTGGCGTCGGAGCCCCCGAAGATGCGGACGCTGCCGTCCATAAGCTGGATGATCGCGGGATAGTAGCGTGGGGCATCCAGGCCGCCAGACACAGTGCTGAACGTACCAGCCCGCGGGTCGTAGATCTCAGCCGAAGCCGCGCCGCCGGCGATCAGAACTCTGCCATCGAGCAGAAGCGTGGAGTCCGGCAATCGATAGCGGGGTTCATTCAGCATTGCGGTCGGAGTGAAATT
>Ga0302319_10006327_pt1 | contig 23533 bp, 21 predicted proteins | sample Bog_T0_2_FD_203319 | JGI IMG/M metagenome (GOLD analysis project Ga0302319, IMG submission 203319) | Peat permafrost microbial communities from Stordalen Mire near Abisko, Sweden - Bog_T0_2 | ecosystem: Environmental > Terrestrial > Soil > Wetlands > Peat | place: Sweden: Abisko, Stordalen Mire...
AAGGTGGGCGAACCGTTTGCCGACCTGGCAGCCCGTTTCTTCCCAAAGCTGAGCCGGCCCGTGCCGGGAAGCAGCACGGTGATGCACCTCCTGCGGCTGACGCGCGCACGCCGGAGCGATTACGACCACTACATGCTGAAATTGCACGATTGCATGAAGGAAGACACCAATTATCAGGAAACCGTGTCACACACGCAGCAGGAATTTCCCCCCGGCAGCACATGGATGGCATTCACCGACCAGGTGTCGCATGCCGCGCTGAAGGGGCAGCATCAATTTGAGCAGAGCTACCTGCTGCCGATTGCGAGCATGCGGAAGCCGGAGACCTCGTCCCTGCGCGTGCTGGAGCGGCTCGCCGGGCGGAAGCTGGCGTAACGAGGACGTCTATCAACTTACGATCACGCCCGTCGGATTTAATGACGAAATCCGAATGACGAATGACGAATGACGAAAGAATGACGAAATCTCAAGCCCGAAGGCCCTATCTCAATCCTCGTCGTCTTCCTCGACGTGATTTTCCAGGGCTTCGAGTTCCTCGTCGGTGTGCGGCTCGAATTTGCGTTTGCGTTTGTTTGCGGGAAGCGGTGAAAGCGTCATGTTGATGCTCTTGCCCATGAGCTTCGGCTCCATCTCGACGGCGGCCATGGTGTCGAGGTCGGCCTTGACCTTGTGCATTAAAATCATGCCGAGTTCCTGGTGGGCCATTTCGCGGCCGCGGAACTGGAGCTGCACCTTGACCTTGTTCCCCTTGTCGAGGAATTCCTCGCTGCGGCGGATCTTGGTGTGGTAATCGTGCGGGTCGATGTTGACCCGGAATTTCACTTCCTTGAGCTTGCTGGAGGATTGTTTTTTTTCCTTCTCCTGCTTGGCGAGTTGATAGCGGAATTTCCCGAAATCGACGATCCGGCAGACCGGGGGTTCGGCGTTCGGGGCGACTTCCACGAGGTCGAGCCCAAGGCTCTGGGCTTTGCGCAAGGCATCGGGCAGCTTCATGACGCCCAACTGCTCGCTATTGGATGCAATAATCACACGCACTTCACGCGCGCGGATACGGCCATTAACACGGATTTGTTGCTGTTGAATAAACTTAACTCTCCTTGGGAGCGCGTTCGTGGAGCTTGCTGGCGCACTCGATTTACATTTCATTCGCATCATCGAGCCCGCAGCCTTCCATGGCTGCACTGCCCAAGCTCCATCGCCCTCGCGTCGCGACACCGCGTGGCGGCCGGGTGCGAGACATAAGCCACGCATCCGGTTTCCATCTATAAGAGAGCTTTGGGCGCGGGGCAAGGCGAATCTTGGGGTGATTTCCGCGCCCGTCCGCCCGTTCAAAAAAGACCGCGCATGCGCCGTTCAGGCGACCACAGCCTGCGCTTGCGGCATTTCGCCCCGCGCCTTGAGTTCGCGCAGGCCGGCCACCCAGAGGATGATGGTGCCGTAAAACGAAAGCCCGAGCGCCTTGAGCAATGCCATGTGCGGGGGAAGGCTGAGCACATTTGCCGCGATATGGATCCCGAAAAGAATGAGGTAACCCTTGCTCAGCACCGCCGCCTGGTTCCGCTCCCATGAGCACGCGGCAAGGGCCATCACCAGGGGCAGCGCAAACACGAAATAATGGGTGTGAGACACAGGACTGCAGGGCAGCATCGCCACGATCAACGTGCCGAGGAAGAGGATGTTGTACAGCGCGTCCTCCGGCCGGCGATATCGCCCGAACCAAAGCGTGACCGCCGTGATCAAAAACGACAACACCCAATGTACCAGCCTCACCCAGGGCGCGGCGTGGTCCGGCCTCACGAAGGGATGCATCGTGTTATGGATGATTACGAGGAAGGACTGGGAATCCGTGCCCGTCGCATTCAACAGCTCGGTCGCCCGGGACTGATCCCCTCCCCCCGTGAGCGCCGGGGCCACGAGGACATTTGCAAACTTCCTGTAGCAATCCACCGTGCGCGCAGGCTCGAGGGCCACCAGCGGCACCACCGCGAGGCAAAAAAACGCGCCGAGAAAGCAGCCGGCCACGCCCTTCCAGTCGCGCCTGAACAGCGGATAAAGGCCGAGGTAAGCGGGGAAAAGTTTCACGCTCGCCGCCGTCGCAATGCAAACCCCCGCCCAGGTGTTTCGCTTTTTTACCGTGAAGATGCCGATCCCGCAGAAGAGCAACAGCACAAACGTGTTCACCTGCCCGCGCGAAAGCGTGCGCCCGATCGAGGGAAGGCAAACGAGAATAGGGATGATCCTCAATGCCCACCATCGCACGCAGCCCGCGGCTGGTTTTTTTGAAAGAGTTCCGCCGAGGTGGTCCTCGAGCGTCGAGGCCAGCCAGTGGATCGCAAACCAGAGTGCCACGATGCTCAATGCGTACCATATTGCGATCGACACCTCGTAAGGGAGGTAGCCCGTGCGATCCGCGTCCGGTGGCGGATTCGCCAGCGGCGTGATCAGGATCGCGAAAAAGGGGGGGTAACAGTAGTGCCACCCCTGCGTATCGATGAGTTCGTAGATGTCCCGCCCGGTGCGAATCCCCCAGCCCGAGCGAAAAAAAATGTCCGCATCCGTCCTGCGATGCGTCAGATACGCGGAGCGATATTCCACGATCCCGCCAAAGAGAAAAACAATGATCAGCAAAGCCCACAGCCCGATACGCTGTGGTTTTGTGACCGGATGGTCGGATACATGATTTTGCATGGATTAAAGCCGCGACACCGGCTCCATCCCGGAATCGTGACGCAGGCTCACGTGGGTAAAGCAGTCGCGGAACGACGTCAACTCCACATTTTGCACTTCAATCAAATGCTTTACCCGTGCGCTTGTGAGCGTCATGCGCTTCTTCTCTCAACCGAATATCGGGATCAGCTGATCGGGAAAATCGGGCATGCGGCTAGACCGCAACGACCGGCGCCGGCTGGGGCATTTCGCCCCGCGCCTTGAGTTCGCGCAGGCCGGCCACCCAGAGGATGATCGTGCCGTAAAACGAAAGCCCGACCGCCTTGAGGAGTGCCATCTGTGGGGGCAGGCTGAGCACATTTGCCGCGATATGGATCCCGAAGAGAATGAGGTAACCCTTGCTCAGCACCGCGGCCTGGTTCCGCTCCCACGAGCATGCGGTGAGTGCCATCACCAGCGGCAGCGCAAATATGAAATAATGCGTGTGCGAAACGGGACTGATGGGCAGCATCGCCACGATCATGGTGCCGAGGAACAGGATGCTATACAGCGCATCCTCCGGCCGGCGATATCGCCCGAACCAAAGCGTGACCACCGTGATCAAAAACGACAGCACCCAATGCACCGGCCTCACCCAAGCCGCGGCATGGGCCGGGCGCGGCTGGAGGGGATGCATCGTGTTATGGATGATCACGAGGAAAGACTGTGAATCCGTACCCGTCGCATTCAACAGCTCGTTCGCCCGCGACTGATCCCCTCCCCCCGTGAGCGCCGGCTCCAAGAGGACGTTTACAAACTTTTTGTAACACACCACCGTGCGCGCGGGCCCGAGGGCCACAAGCGGCACCACCGCGAGGCACAAGAACGCGCCGAGAAAGCAACCGGCCACGCCCTTCCAGTCGCGCCTGAACAACGGATAAAGGCCGAGGTAAGCCGGGAAAAGTTTTACGCTCGCCGCCGTGGCGATGCAAACCCCCGCCCAGGTGTTTCGCTTTTTTACCGTGAAGATGCCGATGCCACAGAAGAGCAGCAGCACAAACAAATTCACCTGCCCGCGAGAGAGCGTGCGCCCGATCGAGGGAAGGCAGACGAGAATGGGGATGATCCTCAATGCCCACCATCGCACACAGCCTGCGGCCGGTTTTTTTGAAAGCGCCCCGCCGAGGTGTTCCTCTAGCGCCGAGGCCAGCCAGTGGACCGCAAACCAGAGCGCCACGATGCTCAATGCGTACCAAATTGCGATCGACACCCCGTAAGGGAGGTAACCCGTGCGATCCGCGCCCGGCGGCGGATTTGCGAGCGGCGTGATCAGGATCGAGAAAAGGGGGGGGTAATTATAATGCCACCCCTGCGTATCGACGAGCTCATAGATGTCCCGCCCGGTGCGAATTCCCCAGCCCGAGCGAAAAAAATCGTCCGCATCCGTCCTGCGATGCGTCAGATACGCGGAGCGATATTCCACGATCCCGCCAAAGAGAAAAACAACGAACAGCAAATACCATAGCCCGATGCGCTGGAGTTTTGTGATCGGACGATCGGATACATAATTTTGCATGGATTAAAGCAGCAACGCCGACTCCATCTCGGAATCGTGGCGCGGGCTCATGTGGGTAAAGCAGTCGCGGAACGACGTCAACTCCACATTTTGCTCCTCGATCAAATGCTTCACCCGCGCGCTCGTGAGCGCGTCGAGTTCCGCCTTGCAGTTGTATCCCCAGTCGTACCCCGCCTCCGTGGCGGGTTCGCTCCTGGGATGACAGCAGATCTCGGTCACGCCGGGGCGCAACGCCGCAAGGCTGTCTCGCAGCGAACTGTCATCCCACCCGCCCGCCTCCATGACGCCGAGAAAATTCTCCGTGCTCGCGATGCCGGAGTTGAGGAGTTCGTGCCTGCCCATGCGGCAGACCATGGAGAGCACCACGCGTTGCACCGTGCGCACCAGCCGCCCGTCGAGCAGGTTGAGAATGACCGAGGCATCCCGCTCGTCCGGATACCGGATCGCCGCGATCCCATGCTCCTTTGCAATGCGGATCACGATTTTAAGAATTCCCGGCAACGCATGGAGATGCTGGTGGCTGTCGAGATGGCTGATCTCCAGACCGGCGTCCTGCGCCTTTTTCAACTGCGCGCGAAACTCCTTCTCAACTTCCTCCAGGCGGATTCCGCCCATGAAATAACGCTTCACGAATGCCTTGTGGTCCGCACAAAATTTTCCGTTTTCCGTTGTCAACGACGGCACTTCACCCGGATTGCACACCGGCCTGCCATCGCAAAGCGCGAGGTGCAGCCCGATATCGAGCGTTTTGTTTTCGAGCGCGTAATCCGCCGCCTCCCCGAATGCCTCCCCGGTGACGATGATGCTGGCCGATTTCACGATCCCCAGCTCGTGGCTCTTGATCACGCCGGCATTAATGCTTTCGCAAAGGCCGAAATCATCCGCATTGACGATTACCCTGCGCTTCGCATCGAGTGGCCGCTTCCAGCGATTGCGGTAATAATAGGCGAGGTCCCTGAGGATCTGCGGGATCACCCTTGGGCTGCCGAGCGTCGATTCCCCCGCAGTGCGGACATGGTAAATGAATCCCCTCTCATGAATTTCGTAACCGCGCCGCTGCGCCTCGAGCAGCAACTCTGCATCGATGAACGACCCCTCGGAATGCAGCGAATCCGACACCACATCGCGCCGGAACAACTTGAAGGCAAAATTTGCATCCTTCACATACAGCCGGAAGATGCCTTTCAGCAGCATGTTGTAAACAAACGACTGCGTATGGCGGAAAGCCCCCTCCGCCCGCCCAATGCGAAAGCCGATCAGGATATCGAACGGCAGCTCCAGTTCCCGGAAACACGCCTCCACATCCTCAAACGCCACGGGAATGTCGGAATCCATGTATAAAATGTAGTCCATCCGCGCAGCCGCAAAGCCGGTCTTGAGAGCGCCGCCGAGCTTGCGGTTCTGCTCGTGATGGATCACGCGCACTTCGAGGAATTCCTCGCTCAGCCGGTCGGCCAGGGCGCTGCAGCCATCCGTACTGCAATCGTCCACCACAATGATCTCAAAATCCTCCAGCATCTTCACGCCCAGCGCGTGCGTGGAACGGATCACTTTCTCGATGTTTCCGACCTCGTTGAACATCGGATAGACAAATGAAACTTTGATATTCTTAAGCATTAATTCTTATTTACCCGACGACAGATACATTCTAACTCAGCAAACCGGAAAATCTGTCTTCAGCTACTTATCCGTAATGAATTACACCGCCAATATAAATATTATGGTTTCAATTGGAAGGGCTTTCACTTCGAGTCTTAAATCAATATTTGTGAAAAAAGTGATCGGGACAACCCGTAAATGATGACAAATCTGTAATTATTTACTAATTCGCACAACAAACAGGCCCGGTTTTACGAAAACCGGGGATTCACGACGCTTGAAGGTGAAACGATCTCATCGATCAAATTAATCGGAGCCGGGAGAACTACATTGACGGTGATGGCCTCGCCGGGACGGGAGTCGATCGCCACGGAGCCGCCGTGCGCGGTTGCGATCCATTGAACAATCGCAAGGCCCAACCCGCAGCCATCTGTTTCACGGGCATGCGAGGCATCGACTCGAAAAAAAGGCTCAAACAATCGGGACAGCGCCTCCGCCGGAATGGCTGGCCCCGTGTTAGAAACGGTAATTTTGGCCTGTGCGCCGGTTCGTTTCAAGGAAAGTTCGACCGTTCCTCCTTGTGCATTGTATTTGATGGCATTGTCCACGATGTTCAAGAGCATCTGCCGCAACCGGTTATTGTCGCCGGCAACGAATATCGTCTCGCAATCCCCAAGCTTTACAGCCAGATTGTGCGGGCGGGCGAGGACCTGCCCATCCGCATAAATTTCCCGAACCAGCGATTCGAGATTGATGTATTCCCGTCTCAGTATGACCAGACCCGCATCGGCCTTGGTAAGAAGTGTGAGGCAATCCACGATTTTTGCGAGACGATCCACTTCATCAATCTGATCAAGCAACACATCCCTGTACGTCTCGGTCACATCTTCCTTGCCCGCCGCAATCTCCATGCTACCGCGCATGATAGTGAGAGGCGTTTTCAGCTCATGAGAGGCGTGCAATGTGAATTCGCGAATTCGTTGAAATGAGCTGGAAAGCCGCCCGGTCATGCGGTTGAAAACATCCGTGAGGCGTGCAATTTCATCCGCGCTGCCGGAGTCAGGCAGCTTGATATCCAGATTATCCTCATTTAGTTGCTCGGCTGCGTTGGCTAGCGTCACTATTGGCGCAAGCACTTTACGTATCAAGAGCCAGCCGCCTCCGAGTCCCAGAACTGCGATGGGCACGGTGGTATAAAGAATATTCTCGAAAAGATGATCGAAAGGATCAAGGAGGCTCTTTTTATCATTTTTGTCATTGAAAGGATCGGGCGGAGCTTTTTCGTCATTTTTGTAATAATCCCGCGGTTCGACCACCCATTCGTGATACAACAAAGCGCTGCAAAGCATGAGCGAGGCCAAAAGCACGATGGCATACCACAATGTAAGTTTGGCGCGGATGGTCACGGCTGGATTCTCATCACATACCCAATGCCGCGTACGTTGTGCAGCAATTTTGGCATGAAATCCGCATCGATTTTTTCGCGAAGTCTTTTGATATATACGTCAACCAGGTTCGTTCCTGGGTCGAACGTATATCCCCACACCTGTTCAAGAATCGCGGTCCGGCTGCATATCCGTCCGGTGCTGCGCAACAAATATTCCAAAAGGACGTATTCACGTGAAGTGAGTTCGATTGCTTTGTCGTTTCGCTTTGCAATGTGTGTCAGGGTGTCCAGACACAGGTTTGCAAGCTGTAGTTCCAATGGCATATGGGCACTGCTGCGCCTCCCAAGAGCACGCACCCGGGCGATTAATTCTGAAAGTATGAATGGCTTTGGCAAGTAGTCATCCGCCCCGATATTCAGGCCCTCAACGCGCTCGTCTACTTCGCCGCGCGCGGATAGAAGCAGTACGGGTGTAGTGATTTTCCTGGCGCGCATTTGGCGCAATATGCTCAGGCCGTCCCGACCTGGCAGCATCACGTCCATGACAATCGCGTCAATATTCGAAGCGGAAACAAAAGGAATCACTTCATCGCCGTTATGGATGACATCCACGGAAAATCCTTCTGCAGACAACGCCTTGCGAATGAAGGCTGCAGTTTTCTTTTCATCTTCGACTATCAAAATATGCATTTGCGGTTTTTTAACGGATTGCAGGGTTTTGAATCCTGCCGGTCGTGGATGCAACTCCCGACGTTGGCCGGATTCTACCGGAAGCAGCCTGCCATGCAAAAATGAAATTAACCCCGCTTCAATAGTGACAATTTATTCATTATTTCGATGCCAGCCGGCAAACGCCTCATTTCATTTGCAGATTTGCCCCTTCTCGCGGACAAATAAACGCATTCCTCATGCACCTTCTCGCGGATCACTTTCCTGGAATATCCACCTGGCGCCTCCGGCTTCCGGGCACAGTCTGCCTGCTGCTTCTCGCGCTCGGCGCCAACGCATTCACCGCAGCTGACGACGGTTTCTTTCTTCCCACCGGCAAACGCATCTCCCCCGCCGCCGTCCACGGCCAGCAGACGAACAGCTTCCCCGTCACCATGGCGCTCAGCCCGGACAAACACTGGCTCGCGATCCTGAACAACGGCTACGGCACGCGCGAGTCGGGCCTGGCACAGTCCATCGCGGTGCTTGATCTGAAAACAAACAAGCTGGTCGATTTCCCCGACATGCCGTCCATCCCTGCAACAACCAAGTCCAGGCCCCGGTCGTCCTATTTCCTTGGCCTCGCATTCAGCGGTGATGGTAAAAAACTCTACGCCTCCATCGGCTCGATCAGCGACCCCCTGGGCAAACAAACCGGCGATCGCGGCAATGGTATCGCTGTTTATTCCTTCCATGAGGGAGTGGTGAAACCGGAGACATTCTGGCCCATCCCGCTCCAGAAACTTGCGGCTGGAAAACGGCAGGCGGCGATCTGGAGTGGCACACCAAAAGGAATGGCAATTCCGTATCCGGCCGGCCTCGCGGTGGTGCATTTCAAAAGCAGTGAACGCCTGCTCGTGGCAGACAATCTCTCCGACGACGCGCTGTTGCTGGATGCGCGGGACGGCAGGGTGCTGCGCCGCTTCGATCTGAGCACGGGGGATAATGTCCCCGCGACCTATCCGTGCGCCGTGGCCGTTTCCAAGGATGGCACGCGCGCATGGGTCTCCCTTTGGAATACATCCTCGGTCGGGGAAATCGACCTCGCTGCGGGCAAAGTGGTCGGCCGCGGCTCGCTTTTCGAGACGGCATCGCCCACCGACGCGAGCGCCCACCCCACGGCATTGCTGCTGAGCGACGACGACAAGCGGCTCTTCATCTGCTTTTCGAACGAGGATTCCGTCGCGGAGATCGAGGTGGACACCGGCAGGCTGATCGACATGATCAATGTCACGCCTCCCGGCCAGCGGAGTGGCGGCACTTTTCCCACCGCGCTCGCCCTTTCGAAGGATGGCACGCAGCTTTTCGTCTCACTGGCTTCGTCGAATGCCGTGGCTGTCGTCAGCGTGGATCCCATGGACATCACGCACAACAAACCCTACGGCTTCATCCCCACGGAGTGGTACCCCACGGCGCTGGCGGTGTGCGGAAACGATCTCTACATTGCGGCCGGCAAGGGACGCGGCTCGGGACCGAATTCCATGACCGTGGACACCGGCGCAATCGGCGGCACAAAGCATCCCTACATCCCCACGCTGCTCCACGGTTCGCTCGCGCGTGTGCCGATTGACGACGCCATGAAGCGACTCGACGAAAACACGAAAGCCGTGGAAAAGGCGAACCTCCTTGATACTCCGCCGCCGCGCATCCCGTTTAAGGTCGCCGGCAATCCCGTCAGGCACGTCATTTACATCATCAAAGAAAACCGCACCTACGACCAGGTGCTCGGCGATTTGAAACCCGGCGATGGCGATGCATCGCTCTGCATGTATGGCGCCGATATCACGCCCAATGAGCACGCACTGGCGCGGCAATTCGGCATCATCGACAACTTTTACGCCAGCGGCGACGTGTCGGGAAACGGGCATAACTGGTCGATGAGCGCCATCACCAGCGATTACCTCGAGAAAACGTGGCAGATCAATTACAGCAACTCGCAAAGAACCTATGACTACGAAGGAACGGTCGCGGGCAATTTTCCCCTGCTGCTCGGCATTCCGGATATCAATGAGCCGGCGAGCGGCTACCTCTGGGGAAATGCGGATACGCATAGTGTGACGCACCGGAACTACGGCGAATTCGTGCATACGCAATGGCTTTCCGAACCCAAAGGCGGCGCGGGCGGAGGCTCGCCTGAATCCCCGCAGGCAGCCCAGCCCGATGCCTCGTCCAAAAGTCGCACCCATATTTCAAAAGGCGATCCGCTCCCGCCCGCGCTGGGAGATCCCCCCGGCTCGCCAAGTCCATGGCCGTGGGACATCCCGCTTTTGAAAGAGAATATCGCTTCGAAACCGGAACTGCGCGATCACTTCGACCCCGCCTACCCCGATTTCAATCTCATGGTTCCCGACCAATTGCGGGCGGACGAGTTCCTTCGCGAGTTCCACGGCTTTGTCGCGGCACGCAGCGGGGAAAACCCGGAGGCGATGCTGCCCGGTCTCATCATCGTGCGGCTGGGAAATGACCACACCCAGGGCACCAAGCCCGGCGCGCCGGCTCCCGCCGCGATGGTGGCCGACAACGATCTTGCCCTCGGGCGCATAGTCGATGCCGTGTCGCACAGCCCGTATTGGGAAGACACGGCAATCTTCGCCGTGGAGGATGATGCGCAGAACGGCGCGGACCACGTCGATGCCCATCGCACCACCGCCTATGTCATCAGCAAATATTCGCCGGGCACCGCGGAGCAACCCTTCATCGCACACGACTTTTATACCACGGTGTCCATGGTGCACACCATCGAGACCCTGCTCGGCCTGCCGCCGATGAATCACAACGACGCATACGCTCCGGTCATGGCCCCGCTGTTCTCCGGCGAAGGGACCCAGCCTCCCTTCACGGCAAACACCATGAACCGCGACAACGGCCTGCTCTATCAAACTAACCCGCCCACCGCCCCCGGCGCAAAGCTCTCCTCCGCAATGGATTTTTCCCGCGAGGATGCCATCAACCCCGCGCAACTCAACCTCATCCTCTGGCGCGACCGCATGGGACACCGCCCCATGCCCCAGCCCCGCCATCGCTTCGCATTCCAGGATGATGATTGATGGGCAATCGCTCGCGCCGATAAGCAACAGATTAATTGCCGAGTGGAACCGGCACGGATAGATTGCGGCAGATGGAGCGCGCCAGAAATTTTTAAATTTCGCTGTGCCTGGGAATGGCTTCCTTACGGCCGGTTTTCGGATTGCTCCAGATAGAGTGGCTGCCACCTTCGCGAACCTCCACACAACCATGTTCCTGAAGATGGCCGAGCAAGGCCCGCCGCTTCATGCCAGCATCAGTTCCGCAGTCTCCGCATGTGGATCGAGCCGGAAAACTTCTTCGCGTTCCGTTTCCAGCAGGAGTCGAATGGCTTCCTTCAAGTTGCCAAGACATTCCTCCTTCGTCTCACCCTGACCATTTGCGCCGGGAACTTCCATGCACGTCGCCCAAAAACCGCCTTCATTCGCTTCGCCCCGGTGAACAATGGCTGTGAATCGTTTCATGCCTTTATTTATAATCCATCTTCGCCGCGAAAAAAAGCGGTTTTATCTCACGACGTCTCATCCCTCATGCTTCGTCATTCTTTCGTCATTGTCCAATTTCCATTTGAAATCCCACCTACCGCACGCGACAATCGGGTGACCGATGTCCGACCAAACTCCCGCCGCCGCGCCGGCCCACGATCCTTACGAACCCTTCCGCTTTCGCGATTACCGTTTCTTCGCCGCCGGCAATTTCCTCTCCGTGATGGGCCGGCAGATGGTCAGCGTCGCCATTGGCTGGGAAGTCTATCAACTCACCCACCTTGCCAGCATGCTCGGCTACGTGGGCCTCACTCTTGCGCTGCCCACCATTCTTTTCGCCATTCCCGCGGGGCAGCTCGCGGACCGCGTCTCGCGCAAAAAAATCCTTCTCGTCACGCAATTGATAACCTCCGCTTCATCGCTCGGCCTCGTCGCCTGGTCTTCCATGAATGCGAGCCTCGGGTGGATATTCGTCCTTCTCTTTTTAGCCGGGACATCCCGCACTTTCAATTGGGCTGTGCGCAATCCGTTCATGGCAAATCTCGTCCCCGCATCCGCGCTCGGGAGCGCCGTCACATGGAATAGCAGCACGTTCCAGATGGCCGCGGTGGCCGGCCCCGCGCTCGGCGGCATCCTCATCGCGAAATGCGGGTACGCCTGCGTGTACGGGCTCGACGCGATCTTCGCACTCTCGTTCTTCGCCATGCTGCTGCCCATCGCGTACAAGCAAACACGCGAACACGCCGCACAGGGCTGGAGCGCCGTGTTTTCCGGCCTCGTCTTCGTCTGTGAAACAAAAATCATACTCGCCACCATCACGCTCGATCTTTTCGCCGTGCTGCTCGGCGGGGCCACCGCGCTGCTCCCGATATTTGCCGATGACATCCTCCACTGCGGCCCTGTCGGCCTCGGCTGGCTGCGCGCCGCCCCTAGCATCGGCGCATTTGTCATGGGCCTCACCATCGCCCACCTGCCGCCCATGCGACACGCCGGCAAGGCCATGCTGCTCGCCGTCGCTTCCTTTGGCATCGCCACCGTGGTGTTCGGCCTCTCGCGCTCCTTCTGGCTCTCGATTGTCGCCCTCGGCCTCACCGGCGCCGCGGATAACATCAGCGTGATCGTCCGCCACACCCTCGTCCAGCTTCTCACGCCGGATGGAATGCGCGGCCGCGTCTCCGCCGTGAACAATGTCTTCATCGGCTCCTCAAACGAACTCGGCGCATTCGAGAGCGGCATCACCGCCTCATGGTTCGGCCCCATCATCTCCGTGGTCGGCGGCGGGATCGCCACAGTCCTCGTCGTCCTCGGCGTCATGCGCCTCTGGCCCCAGGTCCTCAAGCTGGGCACCTTCGCCTCCATGAAACCTGAGCGGGTCGAAGGCGAACCGGCGGTTTGAAGCATTTGGACGTTGGAAGTTCGCATGTCTCATTCGCCCAACTCCTCCAACACCGGCAGGTCTGTTATTTGCGCTGGTCGATCGGCAAATAATGCACCAGCGGCTCGCCCGTGTAAATCTGCCGCGGCCTGTAAATGCGGCTGTCAGGCGATTCGATGGTCTCGGCGTAGTTCGCGATCCAGCCCGGCATGCGGCCGATTGCAAAGATGACCGTGAACATTTCCAGCGGGATGCCGATGGCGCGCATCATGATGCCGCTGTAGAAATCGACATTCGGGTAAAGCTTGCGCTCGACGAAGTAGGGGTCGTTCAGCGCCGCCTGCTCGAGGTGACGGGCGATGTCGAGGAGCGGATCGTTGATATTCAGCGCGGCAAGCAGTTCGTCGCAGCGTTTCTTGATGATCCGCGCGCGCGGGTCGTAGTTTTTGTAAACACGATGGCCGAATCCCATCAGCTTGTGGCCGCTCTTCTTATCCTTCGCCGCGGTCACAAAGCGCGAACCGTCATCCCCGTCGCGATGGATCGCCTCGAGCATTTCGAGCACAGCCATGTTCGCCCCGCCGTGCAGCGGGCCCCACAGGGCGCAGACACCCGCCGCCGTGCTTGCAAAGAGATTCGCGCGGCTGGACGCCACCATGCGCACCGTGGCGGTGGAGCAATTCTGCTCATGGTCGGCGTGCAGCAGGAAGATCAGGTCCAGGGCCCGCACCACCTCGGGTTTCAGGTCGTAATCCGCATACGGCTGCGAAAACATCATGTGCAAAAAATTGGCCGAGTATTTGTATACCGGCTTGGGGTAGATGATCGGCAGCCCGAGCGACTTGCGGTACGCAAACGCCGCAATCGTCCGCACCTGCGACAGCAGGCGCGCTGCGTGCACAGGAAACGTCTGCGCCGAGTGAGGCTCGAGCAGTTCCGGGTAGAAACATCCCGCCGCATTGATCATCGAGGAGAGGATCGCCATCGGATGCGCATTCGGGGGGAATCCCTCGAAATGATACTTCATATCCTCGTGGATCAATTCGTATTTCGTAAACAGATTGGAGAAATTCCTGAGTTCCGCATGGTTCGGCAGCTTCCCATAGATCAGCAGGTAAGCCGCCTCGATAAAGGTCGATTTCTCGGCCAGTTCCTCGATGGGAATGCCCCGGTAGCGCAGGATCCCCTTCTCGCCGTCGATGAAAGTGATTGAGCTCTGACACGAACCGGTATTCCCGTAGCCGCTGTCAAAAGTGATCAGCCCCGTCTGGTCCCGCAGCTTCGAGATATCGATCGCCTTTTCCTGCAGCGATCCCTCGATCACCGGTAGCGTTACCGGTTTTCCATCCCACTGAAATGAAATTGATTCAGCCATGATTATAGGTCCTTCCCCCTTTTTCCGTGGAACAAATTAACGGCTGCCCGAAAAAAAGCCATCATAACCGGAATTTTTTCATCCGGCACGGACCCGCACAGTAACATTGTCAAACGATGTCGTCCTCGCCGGACCCAAATAGCTTGAGATCACCGGATCTCACCAGCCGAAAAGAATCATTTTTTCCATTGATTCCCAATCGGCGAAAATCAAGCATGGGCGCCTCAGTTATCTCCGTTACCTCCTGTTGATCTCTTCCCATGCCAAACCCCACCTCGTCTTCCCCCGGCATCACCGTTGCCGCCTATTACTTCCCCGGCTTCCACGCCGATCCCCGCAACGAGCGCGACATGGGCCCGGGTTTCACCGAATGGAAACTCGTCCGGGAATCCCGCCCGCGCTTCGAGGGCCATCGTCAGCCCAAGGTGCCGCTCTGGGGCTACCGCGACGAATCCCTTCCCGCCGTGATGGAGCAGAACATCGACGCGGCGTCCACCCACGGCATCAATTGCTTCCTCTTCGACTGGTATTGGTATGAGGATGCCCCGTTCATCCAGCGCCCGCTCGACGAGGCCTTCCTCGGCTCATCGAACGTGGACAAAATGAAATTCGCCCTCATGTGGGCGAATCACGACTGGACGAATATCTTCCCCCTCGGCCTGCGCCAGGATTCCCCCCTCCTGCATCCGGGCGCAGTCAGCAAGCCGGTCTTCGCCCATCTCACCGAGCACATCACCGGGCGCTACTTCTCGCACCCCGGTTATTTGAAAATCGACGGCAAGCCCTACTTCAGCATCTTCCAGTTGCAAAAATTCCTCGACGGCTTCGGCGGCCTGGACGGCGCGCGGGAAGCCGTGGAAAATTTCCGAGCCCGAGTCGTCGCTGCCGGGTTCCCAGGCGTTCATCTCAACACCATGGTCAACCTCTGGGGCGCGCCGCTCATCCCCGGCGACCCGGTGGTGCAGAATCAGCAGGAAATCATCCGCGCCCTCGGGTTCGACAGCCTCACGAGCTACGTCTGGCCCAACACGCTCGGGCCGGACGACTTCCCGCTCACCGATTACCGCCTCGTCGGCGACAAGGCCCGCCGCAAATGGGACGAGATCGCCGCCGCCTACGCCATGCCCTATTTTCCGAATGTCACCACCGGCTGGGACTGCTCCCCGCGCGCCCGTCAGTCGGACCCCTTCGTCCGGTGGGATTACCCCTTCTCGCCCGTGTGCAAAAACAACACCCCCGAAGCCTTCCGCGAAGCGCTGGAATCCGCCCGCGACTGGATCCTCCGCCAGCCGCAAGGCCACAAGCTCATCACTCTCAACGCATGGAACGAGTGGACCGAGGGCAGCTACCTGGAGCCGGATGAGGAATTCGGCATGTCCCGCCTTGAGGCCGTCGCCGCGGTATTTGGCAGTTGTTAAAACGCGTAGTAAACTCCCGCGATGATTTTTCCCGCCGCACGGATTTGCAGCCGGCAACCTTTTGCATATTCAGGTGTTGCAGAAATATTAAACTCCACATTCCATAAAACAATATGAAGGCAAACATATTCATCCTCGTGGCACTCCCGCTTTTAATCATATCCGCCGGCTGCCAAAGCCCGCAGCCGCACACTGCCAGCGATCCGCAAAACCCGATCGAAAGCCAGGCTCCCCAAAGCGCCATCCATGGCGATGTGGGTGTGCAAATGGAATCCAGAAACATGAGCGGCGTCGCGCCCACCCGCCCGGTTAACTAGCGGCATGTTTGCAAAACCACCGCAGGATCAGCAAAAGAACAAGCCGGGAAACAGGAAATGGCCGCTTTTTGCCGCGTGTGTTTTCATGGTCGCACTCTCCGGTTGCGCCACTCTTAAACCCGATGAACGCGCGCTCCTCCTGGAGCATAATGTCTCCCCGGAAACTTTCGACAGGATGAGGTACAACGAGCCGCTCACCGTGCCCGACATCATCGAACTCTCGAAAAGAGGAGTCCCCGTTCCTTTCATCATCCATTACCTGAGAAGGACGGAAACATCCTATCCCCTCTCGCCCAGCGACATCACGGAACTCAAAAATGCGGGAGTCAGCCCTGATGTGGTCAACTACCTGCTCGCGACCCCGTCCATATACAGTCCCCAGCGATATCCTTACCCTTATTATCCTCCTCCCTATTCCTACGGCCCCTACTACTACGACTACCCGCCCGTCATCGTCTCCGGCCCCTATGACCGCTGGCATCATTGGTAGGGCGGGCTGGCCGCCAGCCTGGTCACCCGGAGAGAACCTTTCGCAGGGCAGCAAAACAACTGCTACGAAACAGCGCTTCCCCGTCGAAAAAACACAGTCATCCCTGAACCGAAGCTTTGCGAGATACTCGACTCTGGGAGAGGCCGAGGGGCGAGGGCGGCAAATCTCTAACTATTTCCCGACCTCTGGCGCGTGGCAACGACTCAAACCCCCGAAAATAGCAAAAAACCACGACAAGCGTCATTGACGAACCGAAACCCACAATTTATCCCCATGAAAACGCTATGGAAAACTTCTTCGTTTACATAATCACGAACAAGAACCAAAGCGTCTTATACATCGGCATCACAAATAACCTGGAGAAACGACTCTGGCAGCATCGACACAAAGAAGCCAAAGGCTTCAGCACCCGCTACCACCTGTCCCATTTGTTATATTACGAACCTTTCTCCAACCCGCGCTCCGCAATCGAACGCGAAAAACAACTCAAAGGCTGGCGGCGCAAAAAGAAAGTAAAGCTCATCGAAACAATGAATCCCCGCTGGCCCGACCTCAGCGAAGCTCTCTTCGACAACGAAAAATAGGGCATCGCCTCTCACCGCGCACGCGATGCGTAGCCCGGCTCGACTCTTGGAGAGTCCTCGAAAAAAACACAGTCATCCTGAGCGAAGCGGAGGCTTTGCGGAGCGTAGTCGAACGGATCTCTAACTATTTCCCGACCTCAGGCGCACGGCTACACAAGGGACCCTCAAATAAAATCGCGTTTTACAAAACTCAACGCTTCCACGAACTCGGCAAAAAGTCCTGCGATTGTGTGGTGAAATAGACAAGAACGCTTTCCGCATTGAGGGAAACCGTGATCACCAAGGCAATCCCAAACGCCCACCAGAGATTCGTGCGGCAACGACGGAACCAGAATAATTGGGGCGCAAGCCGGTTGCCAATTATATCGAGCCAAAAAAAGAAACTATAATACCCGCCAAATCGGGCGTGAAAAAATGTGAATCTTTCAAACGGATTGCTGCTGTAATACGTGACAGCGATTTCCTTGAGATAACAAAGCAGACAAAGCGTGCCCGCAACAAGAACAACCCATGAGATGACACTCGCGGCAGCCGCCAGGCGGCGACGATAGCGACTCCTGACCAACCCGGCGAAACTTGTAAACAAAAGCGCCGAATTGGAGGCCCCAAATGTCCATCCGATAACAAAGATAACGTAGAAATACGGAGTTTTTTGGAACATTAAATCTTCGCTATTTTCCGGCGGTTAAAAAGACGTTGGATAGCGTCTAACCTACAACCCCTTCTCAGCTTCCCCAATCCGCACCGCCTCTTCAATCAGCGGCTTGACGCGCGCGGCATCCTTCTCAAGGCGGCCGAGCGGTTCGTTCAGGGCATGGGAGACTTCAAAAAACAGACGGTCGAACATTTTCGTGATGTCGCTGTCCAGCCGGTCACGGAACTCCTTGCGGGAATTATCGAGCTTTTCAGTAAGGTCACGCAGGATGCCTGTTCTCTTCCACAGCAGCATCACTACCACCACGAACGCTCCCACTCCCGCGAGGATCTGGCCGATGATATGGATCCATATCACATGGAACATCGTCGCGATGATTGCCCCGATGGCGGCAAGTCCTCCCCCCGCCAGGCTGAGATTTCCCACTTCGGAAGCCTGCAATCCCTTGTCTCCGACAATATCGGCGACACGCAGGCTTTCCAGCTTGGATTTCAAGCGTTCGAGGATCTCGGACCGGTCGGTCACCTGGGATAAGTTGCACGGCTCCTCGCCCCGTTCTTTTCTGTGGGCAATGCTTTGGGTGAGTTCCTCGATCATCGCCTGCATTTCAGCGGCCAGATCCTTGGATACCCGCTGGGATTCTTCTTCGATCTCTTTTTTGGAGGATTCCTCGAACTGCGTCTGCAAATCCTTCAACCAGGTCTTGATATCCTTGTCGCGTATCAACGGAATGGCTCTCTTCAAAACCGTGCCCACGCCAAGGCCTGCGGCAAATTCCCGCGATAAACGCTGCGCCAGCCGGTCGTAAGTGCCGCACAAGCTGTCCACAATGAGTTGTTGCAGCGAGTTGGCTTTCGCCCGGCGCGCCTCGACCTTGCTGAGAAGCTCCTGGTAAAAGGCGCTCGCGTCCGCGATTGCCGCCTGCTCCTTGGTAAGCTCGGCGAGCAGCTTGCTTAAAACCGTCTTTATCGTCCCGCGCGTCGCCTGCATCTTCAACTGCCATACCTCGCCGGTCTCCACCGCATTCCGCAGGAAGGTGCGGAACTCGGAAAAGCCGCTGTCCGCTATTCCTTCCCGCTCACGCTTTGCCGATACTGTAAATATCGTGGGATTTTGAACACCCCTCTCCCGCGCATATTGTTTTACACGGTCGTGGTTGGTTGCAACTTCGTTCAACGTTGCGAGATCAGCCTGCTGGAGGATAAAGACTGTTTTGCGGTGCCATTCTGTCCTGACCAGCGCAAGAAGCTCCCACGCCGTCCCCGTGTGGGGATTTTTTGCCGGAAAAACGAAGATGACAAGATCACTTTGCGGAATGTAGTTTTCAGTGATCGTTTGATGATTGCGAAGGATTGAGTTGGTTCCGGGAGTATCGACTATTGTCACCTCTTTCAATACAGCTTTTGGCAATTGCATCCTTTCCCAACCGTTTCCCAGGATGCTTGTTTTCCTCTCCTCTCCATAGACCAGCTCCTGGATTACCGACGTGCACGGGTCCGGTGCCACCTCGCACACATCCTCTCCAAGCAGGGCATTCACAAAACTGCTTTTCCCGGCCTTCACTTCACCTACAATGACGAATAGTGCCGCCGATTGCACATGATCCAGCCGGTCGCGCAGCGTTTGCGCATGCTCGTTGTTCGAGCATTGCCCCGCCAGCGCTATGGACCGCTGGAGAATATCCTTCAACACCTCGTGCTGCTGTTTTAATTCGGGACTGAGGATATTATTCGTCTGCATTGATTTCTCTCATCTCCCAACGCCGGGAATCCACCAGGCCGGGGGTTCAACAACCTGCCCAAACACGCTGGTTTCTCCGCCACTCGGAATCAAGCACCAAATTCCCGGCTCGGCCTTCGTCATTCGTCATTCGTGCTTCGTCATTCACCCGGCTGCTTCATTCAGCAACCCTTCAAGATCGAGGGGCCGGGTGTGCATCCGCAACCCTCCCTCGGAATCCTTCGGCCACTTCTCGCGCGGACGGTCCCAATAAAGCTCCACCCCGTTCTCATCCGGATCGCGCAAGTAAAGCGCCTCGCTCACCCCATGGTCCGATGCCCCGTCGAGCTTGATCCCCGCCTTGATCAGGCGCCGCAACGCATCCGCCAGCGCCGCCCGCGTGGGATAAAGGATGGCCACATGGAACAACCCCGTGCTCCCGGGCGGCGGCGGCGACCCGCCCCGGCTCTCCCAGGTATTCAGCCCGATATGATGATGGTAACCCCCCGCCGAGATAAAAGCCGCATCCCGCCCATACCGCTGCGTAACCTGAAACCCCAGCACCCCGCAGTAAAAAGCAAGCGCCCGCTCAAGATCAGCCACCTTCAGATGCACATGCCCGATCCGCGTCTCGGGAGGTATGGAAGAATTATCCGGCATGCCAAAAGCCTACTCCCAGCAATCAAAACCCAAAGCCAAAAAGTTTTTGAGAATGTCCTCTCCGCCCTACGCCTCCCCCCACTTAACAGGACAAACGATTCACCCCGGACCTGGAGGGAAACGCTCCGTCGTGTCCCCTGCGACAGCTTCTTCGGACAAATCCTCCAATCGCGTTCGAAAAACGGGTGTAGCGTCCGCTGTCCCCAGCGGATTGGAACTGCGCGTCGCATGCAACACACGCTATTCCTCCAGCAATCCCTTCTTCACTTCCTCCGCGTCCTCCGCGCCTCCGCGCGAGCCCTCCACCCGTTTTATAATATTTAAGGCCGCATGACTGCGCACCGGCGAATCATAGTCCGGGACCGCCGTCTCCTCCGTGAGTCCTGAAAAATTATGAAAAACATCCTGTTGCTTGCCCTCTCCATCATGCTTCTTGCCGCCTGCAATCGCGTGACCCCCGCCGCCGCCCCGGCTCCTGCCCAAGAGGATAAAGTCATCGAGAAAACCACCATTATCAATCCTCCTGCGGTCAAGGAAGAGAAGAAGGTGGAAAATAATACCACCATCGTAAATCCCCCCGCTGAAGATAAGAAGCAGAAGGACGACCATTAACCTGCGGTTTTGCTGACCGGCTTTTCGTCATCAGTTTCACCATTTTCCGCCCTTTCCCAGTTTTATCCTTTATCCTTTTCTTCCCCCCTTGGTGCCTTGGTGGTGAAAACCGTTTTAGCGGGAAGGCATTATGGCAGGAACCATCTGCCGGTTGCTCTTGCGGTAGATTTTAAAATCCTGGTCCAGCGTGAGAACTGCGCTCTCGTGGTTAATTTCCGCCATGCGAACCAGGCAGGCGTCTGCAAGCGACATCGGAATATTGCGGTAGCGATCCATGAGTTTTCCAATACTGCCGGCCTCTTCGTCCAGGGAAAACCGGATGCTGATATTGCCCGCGTCTATCGACGAGAGCAGCCGTTTTTTTATATCCAGCCGGTCGCATAAGAGATGGCACGTTTCTGTCAGAACCGCTTCGCACGTAATGAGATTTTTCTCATTCGCCTTTAATACGGTTATGGCCCAGGAATGGAATTCGTCCCGTTCTTGAAGAAAGGCCACGAGGAAGCTCGTATCCAGGATCAAAAAACTCACCTTCCGAAATCTTTCATGTATTTCGGGTTTGTGGACATGTCCGTCGGTCCGTCTTTAATGATGCCGCAAAGATCCTTCACACGGTCGTAGGATGTTTTCCCTTGCTTCTTCCGGGGACGTTTCAGGGCCCTCTCCAATGCCTCCCGCACAAGGGCGGACTTTGGCAGCAGCTTGCGCGTGGCTTCCGCTTCGAGTTGTTCGTTCAATTCGTCAGGGATTTTGCAGGTAATCGTGGTCACTTTTAAAAAGTAATACGCTCATGTTCAATCGTCAATACCATTCGCTTGTCATCCCGGCGAAACTTGGAATCGCCCGTTCCTCTTCACTTCAGCCCTCCGCGAACTTCATTCAATATTGGACGTTCTCTTCCCCCTCCGCGCTCTCCGCGTCTCCGCGTGAGCCCTCCCGTTTTATCCCTTATACTTTAGCCTTTATCCTTCTCTTCCGGCAGCACGAGCTTGTACTTCTCCGGCTTGATCTTGTTCAAAACCACCCCCACCCACAGGACTCTCAATTTTGAAGTCTGCGGGTCCAGAAACACTTTTCCCATATACTGAAAAACTCCCGCATCCTCCTTCCCATTGGCGCCCAGCGACCAGATCGCGGTCTGAAAAAGCACATCCTTCAGCGCCGCGTCTCCATCCGCCGCGGTCTTCTGGCTCGTCTTGTATTTATCCGCCGCTCCCGCATATTTCCCCCAGTCCAGCGCCGAGAGGATCGGGTCCAGCGCCTTGGTATCGCCCGAGGCGAAATAATATCCCCAGCAATAATCCAGGTCCCCCGCATCCGTGATCTTCCACGTGGCAATGGGCGGCAATGGCTTCGCCGCCAGCTCCGTCTTCCCGTTTTGCTCCAGAATCGCCCTCCCCTCCTTGGTATCGCTCTCCCACAGCAGCAGATAGACAAGATCGCGCTGTTTCTCCGGAAATGTTTGCGGCGAATCCAGCCGCCCCTTGATCAGCGCCGGATACCGGTGCAAAACCTGGCTGACAAAACCCATCAGCGTCGAAACCTTCTCCTGGTCTTCGAGATATTTTTCCGACACCACCTTTTTCCAGAAAGCATCGAAGTGCTTGTCATCCGGATTCTGGTAAAAATGCTTAACCCAGGCGCCATCGTTCTGCCCATAAGCACAGCAAACCAGCAGGGAACCCGCAAATATCAACGCGGCAATTTTCATCACCCTTGCGGCACGTCATAAACTTCCCGCACCGAATCACGCATCAGCACGATGATCGTGAACACACCCAGCACCGTTCCAAGCGGGATGTGCAGGCAGTTGATCGCCGCGACCACGATCGAAAACGTCCGGTGCTTCCTCGCGATGATGCAGAACCCCGAAATCAAATTCAAAACCCCCGACCCGACAAACCAGAGCGCAAAAATCACATACAGCACCCTGAACATCATGAAGAACTGCTGCGGGGGAAATGGCTGTGGAAAAGCCTGCCTTTGATTCTGCTGCGGAATCCACATTTGCGGATTGGCAATAAACGCATGGAACATCATGTAATGAGCGCAAATGAAAAGGATGCCGATCATCGCCAGCCCGGCCCCGATAAAATGGAATATCGCCAGCAGCTGCAGGTGGTCTGCATCCTCCTTGCGCTGAAAGCTCGGAATCGGAGGGGGTGGCAGGCTCATAGGTGGCCCATGCTGCCCGGAATGCGAAACAACCTCAAGCCCCGATCACGAACAATTAGGCTTTCCAAACCGCGAATTTCGTCGTTCACTTCCGGCAGTGGAAAAATAGGGTTTATGGGGGAACGAACGATAAGAAATTGCAGCATTTGTAATGCGCCTCAGGCAAATGCCTACAGGGTCTCAGGCCTTTTGTTGCGATATGTATGCGACGATTGTTTTCAAAGCCGCTGCATCCATTGCGGCAGGGAGTGCACCGATGCGGCCGGCAAACTCCTCCCCGGGGTCACATTCGGCATTTACTACGCCCTCTATTGCGAAGCCTGCTCCGCCATCAACATGGAGAATCTGCTCGGCCGCGCCGGCACCGACAGCGACTGACACCCTTTGGCATTTAGCCTTTCTTCCTGTACCTCTTTCACATTTTTCACCCTTTCTCCGCTATTTCCTCCCCTGTTTTATCCTTTATACTTCATACTTTATACTTCTCCTCCGCCCGGCCTAATCAACCGTTGCCAACCCTCACCAACCGTCAGCCATCCCTCACCCCTGCCGGTTTAAACACCGCCCAAATAAATTCTGGCTAATCCTCGATCTTCCATTTTACTTCCCCCAATGTCCCCCGGTAAATTAACCGGGATTTCCCATTTGATTCGTGATTCATAAGCTGGGGGGCCTTTCTTGGTGATTTTCTCTCCAGTCCGTAGTTTCAAGTATTTTTTAGGTTGCAC
>Ga0302319_10006329_pt1 | contig 23527 bp, 18 predicted proteins | sample Bog_T0_2_FD_203319 | JGI IMG/M metagenome (GOLD analysis project Ga0302319, IMG submission 203319) | Peat permafrost microbial communities from Stordalen Mire near Abisko, Sweden - Bog_T0_2 | ecosystem: Environmental > Terrestrial > Soil > Wetlands > Peat | place: Sweden: Abisko, Stordalen Mire...
CGGCAGGGCGGTCGTAGCCGACGCTGGCGGGCCAGTACCCCAGGCGCGGCGGTGAAACGGTGGGTGAGGAACTCTTGGCCGGTATGCGTTTGGCCGGTGAGGTTGAGGGCGTGGAGCACGCCTGGAAGGGGTTGCTTTATTACTTGGAAGTGCTCGGCGCGGCAGTGGGGTTTTCAATTGAAGATGCGCCACCTTCTCTTCAATTGACCGCGTGGTCTGGTGATGAATCCAGTTCGTCCCACGAACGGCGCGGCGCGAATGAGCCGGTAGCCATCACAGCGGTCACATGCGCCATCCCATTCAACACGAATATCGCGGGCAGCCCGAGCCGGGAGGCTTCGCTGATGGCTGCGTCTGAGGCTGCGATTACTATTGAGTGAATTGCGGCGCATTTCTCTTCTTCGGTCATCCCCGCCGCACGGGGACAAACATCATACCCGTGGGTGCATGTGGCCAGTATTTCCAGCAGTGTCATGTTAAGAGCCTGTGCACTGGGCATTTTGCAGAGATCCAAGACATATTCTTTTTTCTTGCGATCTTCGGGGCCTTTGCTTTCTCTATGCATAATTTCTCCTAAACGGTTTTGCAGTTACACATCTAGGTGGCGCGTTTCGGGGGATTGTCGGGTCAGATTAATCTGGTGAGAGGTGTGGGAGATGAAACGGCGGCGGGCGCGACTCTCAGGATGTATGGCTACCCGTCCCCTACACCCTAATCCCAGGCGGTATAATGAGGTGAGAAACGCGCTGCCGTCCGGCCACGATCCCACCTCCGCTCCGGTGAGCGGAAATCCCACTGAAACGAAGTTGCCTAAAGTTGGCCGTGTATGAAGCTGTCCCACGCTGTTTTAGATCTCCTCCGCGAAATTAAGGTCACGGCACCAGAACCGCAAAAGCACAACACCACCGGCGCGATACGCCCTACTTTTTTCCGTGGTGCAGCGTGGCCGGAAGATGATGTGGAAGTGAAAGCGGTGGAGATGGTGCCGGTGGTTGGACTACCGGCACAACCACCGGCACTCCTCAGCGACACGCTGATTGACGAGAAGGATGCGTGCTCACGCCTAAAAATTTCTGAGTCAACCATCAAGCGGATGCGGAAGAGTGGCGAACTTCCGTTTGAACGAGTTGGCCCTGGCAAAAAACTAGTTCGCTACCGGCTCAGCGTGATCCTCGCTAAGATGTAAAATCCGGCACCTTACACCTCAGGGTAATAGACAAGATCAAGTCGCATTGAGTATTCTTAGGACCGAATGACTTACAAGCCCAAAGGCGAAAACACCTACTATTGCAAGTTCAGGCGCAATGGCGAGCCGATACACAAATCCACCGGCTGTACCAGTAAGCGGGATGCAGAAAAATGGGAGGCGGCGTACAAGACCGCGCTGGCGATGGCAAATGTAGGCGTGACTCAAAAGAAGAAAGTGCCTCTGCTGAAGGACTTTGCCGCCGATGTTTTCCTACCGACCGTTCGGATCGAGCACGTAAAGAAATCACGTACTGTCGCCTACTACGAGCAGAGCATCGGACGCCTGACCTACTGTGCAAAAAAAGAAGAAGGCAAGCCACTCCCGCCTGACAGTCCGCTGGCGTTTAAACGGTTGGACGAATTCGAAAACGGCGACTACATCGCGTATAAAGGCCACCTGCTGGCGCAGGACTATTCGGTGTCAACAATAAACGCCGACTTGCGGGCTCTGAAACGGCTGCTCAACGTCGCTCTCGAAGCGGACATCATATTTAAAGTACGGAAGATAACCCTGCTTGGTGGAGCGAACAAGCGGGACATCGTTCTGTCCACAGCAGATGAAGTGGAGTACCTTGCTGCCAGCCCGGAATTGAACAACCATGTGGCGACACTTATGTTCGAGATGGGGTTCCGCCCCGAGGAAATCCACCGCATGGAGTGGCCACACATCCGTGAGAACAAGATCACCGTCTTTAAGGGCAAGACAACCCCTTCCATTCGTTCGATAGATGTGACGCCAGCTGTGATGAAGGTTTTGATCGCGAATGGGCTCCTGGATGAGCGGTTACGTGCATCGCAAAAATGGGTGTTTCCCGCACCTACCAAGGAAGGTCACATCAACTCAAATAGCACTAAAAAGCAACACCTCAAAGCCCTTAAGATTGTACGTGAGCAGAGAGCGTTCCGGTTGGGAAAGAATGTCAAAGAGATCGAGTTCGACTTCGTCCCGTACAGCATCCGTCACACTGCGATCACGCGGAGAGCGGAAGACGGGAACAGCGCTCCCGATCTTATGTACTGGGCTGGACACGCGGACATCAAGACCACGATGGGCTATATTCACCTCGCTAGTCAGACGATTAATGAACGGGTGACGGCGGCCAGGGAGAAGGGCGAAGTGCAAAAAGTGGTACGGGATTTTGATTCAGCGGTCAAAATTGCAGAGACTGTCCAGTAGTTTGGCCTTGCATATGTATGATTCTAAGTGATTTCCTGGTGCGCCCGGAGGGATTCGAACCCCCGGCCTAATGATTCGAAGTCATTTGCTCTATCCAGCTGAGCTACGGGCGCGCACCTGTCTTACCTGCGTCCTCCATTATAGATGCGAAACTCAATTTAAGCATGTCCACCGCGCACGGTATTGAAACCGAAGTGAAGATCCGTCCCTCCGACCTGCCTGCGGCAAAGGGCAAGTTAACTGAAGCCGGATTCACCATATCCATTCCACGCCGCTTCGAATCGAACACCCTCTACGACACTTCCGACTTCAAACTTAGGCGTGCGCAAACGCTTTTGCGTCTACGCCAAGTCGGCGCGGAAGCCATGATCACTTGGAAAGGCGCCAGCATCCCCGGCGAATACAAAATCCGTCCTGAACTCGAAACCACCATCGGCTCGGTGCAAACGCTTGACCAAATCCTGCGCGCGTTGGGTTACGAACCCGCGTTTCGCTACGAGAAATATCGCACGGAATACCAGCGCAAAGATTCGCCGGAGGGTACAGTCACACTTGATGAAACCCCCATCGGCACTTTCTTCGAACTCGAAGGCGCGAGCGAGTGGATTGACCGCACGGCCGCTGTTTTGGGCTTCGAACGCCGCGATTATGTGCTGTTGAGTTATGGCCGTTTGTACCTCGATTTTTGCGCCGCGCACGGCTTAGAGCCCTCGAACATGGTGTTTTCGGCCCAGTCTTGAAACCGTTTGAAACCCGCCTTCGTACACTAGGAGAAAGCTCGTTCCTCTACAATAATTTGAAATGGCAGAAATACTGAGCGCCCATTCCGCCGACGTCGAACGCGCCACGGCTGAGCTGGCTCGGGTAAAAGAAGAAATTGGCAAGGTGATTGTCGGCCAAACCGCGGTCATCGAAGGCGTTCTGATTTGTCTCGTTGCGGGCGGCCATGTGCTGCTCGAAGGAGTACCGGGCCTAGGCAAGACTACCTTGCTGCGCACGCTCGCCCGCGTCTTGGATCTACGCTATTCGCGCATTCAATTCACGCCAGACCTTATGCCGGGCGACATTGTCGGCAGCATGGTGATGGAAAGCGATGACCACGGCCACAAGAACTTGCGCTTTCAACAGGGGCCGATTTTCGCCAATCTTGTGCTGGCCGACGAGATCAATCGCGCCACGCCCAAGACGCAATCCGCTTTGCTCGAAGCTATGCAGGAGCGCACCGTGACCAGCGGCACCACCAGCTACCAACTCGACTTGCCTTTTCTGGTGATGGCCACGCAGAATCCCATTGAAATGGAAGGCACGTATCCTCTACCCGAAGCGCAGTTAGATCGCTTTCTGATGAAAATTCTGGTGGAATATCCGTCACGCGAAGATCTCAACCGCATTGTCGACGTGACCACCAAGAACGACGAAGTCACGTTGCGAACCATCATGGGCCGCGCGCAGATTGCGGAGTTGAAAGCGATCTGCCGCAAGGTAGTGGTTGCGCCGCACGTGCAGGAATACGCCATCGCCGCCATCATGGCCACCCAGCCTGGTGTGAAAGGCGCCGCCGAGATCACCAACCGCTATGTCCGCTACGGCAGTTCGCCGCGCGGCGCGCAGGCGCTCATCGAATGCGGCCGCGTGCTCGCGTTGATGCGCGGCCGGCTGCATCTCAGTACCGCCGATGTCTCCGCTGTCGCGCCCGCCGTTCTCCGCCATCGCATCATCCTCAATTTCGACGCCCACGCAGACGGTGAAACAACCGAAACAGTCTTGCAGAAAGTCCTGGCTGGTATCGCGCCGGCTTAAAAGGCTGCAATGACGGAGCCTCTTGTCGACCGCGGCTTTCTCGAACGTCTCGAACGCTTAACTCTGCACTGGCAGAAATCGTTTAACGGGCTGGTTGGAGGCCACAATGTGTCGCGCTTCGCCGGACCCGGCCAGGAGTTCCTTGACCATCGTAATTTTCATCAGGGGGACGATCTGCGGGCAGTCAATTGGCGTGCCTTCATGCGATTTGAAAAGCTCTTTCTTAAAATGTTTCAAGTGGAGCCCAGGGTGCCCGTGCGGCTCTTAGTTGATATTAGCGCGTCCATGACCGTGGGTAACCCGCCCAAGCAGATGAACAAGTTCGATTACGCGCGCAAACTGGCGGCGGCGCTCGTTTATGTAGGGCTTGTGCGCTTGGATTCGATTTTGCTGCAGCCATTTTCTTCTCGCTTGTCCGATCCCTTTCTCGCCAGCGGCGGCCGCCACCGTTTTCAACCGGCGGAAAATTTCCTGCGCGGCCTTGAACCCGGCGGTAAAACAAATTACCTCGAAATGGCGCGCCAGTTTCTCACTGAATATCCGCAGCGGGGCCTGGTGATTTTCATTTCAGATTTTCTCGACGACGGCGATTGCTTCCGCCCGCTGCAGTACATTGCCGATTTTGGCCATGAACTGCTGTTCATTCAGCTCTGGGGTGAAGAAGACCGCACTCCCACTGGGCAGGGCGAGTTAGAACTGAGCGATGCCGAGTCGGGCGCTCAGTTGAAAATCGCGCTCGATGACAATGCGCGCGAGACTTACACGGCGGCTTTTGACGAGCATGCGGGCGCGCTTCGCAAGCTAGCCATGCGCAACGGTGGACGCTATGCCGGTCTTTCAACCGCTATTCCTCTCGAGGACGCCATGTTCGGACCGCTCATGATGGTGCAGGGCAACTAACCCGTAATGTTCTTTCTAAATCTCACGGCCGGCGAATTTTTCGCGCTGCTCGGCGTTGTCGGTGGGCTCGTTGCCGCGCTTTACCTGCTCGACAAAAGCAAACGCAAGAAAGTCGTTTCCACCCTGCGTTTTTGGACACCGGCGCGCACCGCCGAAGAATTGCAAAGCCGCCGCCGCATGCGCGAACCCTGGTCCCTGATTCTTCAACTCCTGGGACTGGCGCTGTTGCTTTTGGCGATTGCGCAACTGCAATGGGGCAACAAACGCTGGCTCGGCAAGGATCACGTGCTGTTGCTTGATACATCGGCGTGGTCCGCGGCACGAGGCCAAGATGGCACTGTCCTCGCCGTTGAAAAACGTTTGGCGGATGATTACATAGCGGCGTTACCGGCAGTTGACCGGGTGATGATCGTGCGCGCCGATGGTCTGGCTACTCCTGTCACTCCTTTTACCTCCAGCCGCACGCAGCTTCGAACGGCAATCGATGCTTCGACCTCGGAATCGTCGGCTTTGAATCTCGAACAGGCGTTTTCCTTTGCCACCCAAGCCCAGAACTGGGTTGAAGGAGCGCGCGGCGAAATTGTTTACATCGGCACAGCTATGGTGTCCGGCGACGCTGCTGACTTATCAGTCCCCTCGAACCTCCGAGTCTTGACTCCTCAGGTTGATCGTGAGCATGTCGGCATCCGGCGCCTGGCTGCTAAGCGCGACCAACAAGAGTCGAACTCTTGGGACGCCACGGTAACGTTGAAGAATTTTGGTTTCAACCCGCATACGGTTCGCCTTCAGGCGCAATTTGCCGGAACGCACTTTGCGCCCCGCATGATTGCGCTCGCGGGCCGGCAGGAGACGGCGGCGGAATTCAGTTTTGTAACTACGTCCGAAGGCGAGTTACTCGCTCGAATTACTCCAGGCGACGCATTGTCTAGCGATCAACAAGCCTACCTGCGCCTGCCGCAAAGCGGCCCTCTGCGGGTAAATGTATACACGCGCCGTGCCGATGAACTGAGACCGCTGCTCGAAGCGAATCATCGCTTGAGCGCACGCTTCTTTGCGCCGGAAAAGTATCCGGCGGCCCAGCCGGCGGAAGTGGTGGTGCTCGATGACTTCGCGCCCCATGTGCCTCCCGCCCTGCCTGCCCTATGGATTTCGCCGCCACGCGATGGCTCGCCCATACCAATTAAAGGTCTAGACTACGACGCCGTCATAAAAACATGGCATAACGAAACCGTGCTTGGAGTTGGATTGCATTCCAAGGAAACTCACATACAGAACGCTGAAATTTTCGAAACCTACGAGGGCGACACGCCCGTCGCTAATACTTCGGGTGGTCCTATTGTGGTCGCGCGCGAGGGCCAGCCCGGTCGGCCCAGATTTGCAGTCATTGGCTTCTACCCCTTACAAGGTCAATTGAAATTCCAGGTCGCCACACCCATCCTGTTCGCCAATATTCTGCGCTGGCTCTCACCCGAATCTTTTCGTACGCTCGATTTAAGCGATGGCTCCGTTGGAACGGCCACCATTACTCTTGATACAAAGGAGCGTCAAGACCAGATTCGCGTGGTGGATGATGAGGGCGTCGCCTTGCCATTTACTGTTCGCGGCAATGTTTTGCAGCTCTTCGCCGCCGAACCCACCGTACTGCACGTGTACTCAGCCGGTCGCGAACGCATTTTATCTCTCACTTTGCCGGAGGTAGGCGACTTGGAGTGGAAGCCCACGGTTGACGTAGCTCATGGCGTGCCGCGCTCTTCGCCATTGCATGGCGGCCCGGTTGATCTATGGAAATGGCTTGCTCTGGCTGGTATGTGTTGCTTGCTCGCCGAATGGTTGCTCTTTGGCCGCCAGCGTAGGGCCAAGCAATTTGTCGCAAACAAAAAGCCTGGCGTGCAACGCGAGCCGGAACTGGCGGCGAAATGAATTTCGGCCATCCATTTCTGCTGCTTCTCGCAATCTTGCCGGCGCTCTGGGCCGCTTACGCGTGGCGCATGACGGCCCGGCGTTTACCGCTTCTTTTGAAGGCTGCCAGTTTTAGCGCGATCTTAATAGCTCTTGCCGAGCCAACGCTGACTTTGCCGCGCACCAAAGTAGGCGCTGTCGTATTAGTGGATACCTCCGCCAGTGTCACGCGCAACGATCTGAACCGGGAATCCTCGCTTGTGTCAAGTATTGAAGGCGAACGCGGGGGCAATTGGGTCAAAGTCGTGCCCTTCGCCGCGCGGCCGCGCCTGCTGTCTGCCGGTGAGGTGTCGAAGGGTGTTCACTTAGCCACCTCCGCCGCGCCACTCGGCGATTCCACGAATCTGGAAGCAGCTATGTCCGGCAGCATGTCCGCGGTTCCTGCCGGCTATATTCCGCGTCTGGTGCTCATCAGCGACGGCAACGAAAATGAAGGCAGTTCCGCGCGTGCCATTGCTCAGATGCGCCGCCTGCGGGTCCCCGTGGATACCATCGCGTTGGCCGGACGTCCAGGTACTGACTTACGGCTGGACTCAATCTCAATCCCGCACGTCGCCTACGCCGGCGAACAGATCCCGATCGACCTCACGATACACGCCCCAGCCGATGCGCGCGCCACTGTTGATGTCTCGGTGGAAGGCCGGCCGCTCGGTTCCAGCGCCATGCAGTTATCCGCCGGAATCAACACTCTGCGTGTTCACGCTCGCCTAAATACCACCGGCGCCACTTCGATTTCCGGCCGCATCCGCACCGCGAACCTCGGCGAACTGCCGTTTGAACAAGCTATCGCCATGCGCCGCGCCAAAGTGCTCTATCTGTCGCAAGACCCCGCGGGCAGCGATCTGAACTTGCTGCACGTGTTCGAACAGGGTGCTTTCGATGTCTCGCGCGATGTTGCTTTGCTTGACGGCGATCTACGCGGCATTCAGTTGGTTGTCCTCAATAATCTCGATTTGAACGACCTAAGCTCGTCGCGCAAAAACCGCTTGGATGCTTATGTTCACAATGGCGGAGGTCTATTGCTAATCGGCGGCGAACGTCAAGTCTACAAAACCGAGCAACGCATGGACGCCCTGGACCGCGCTTTGCCTGCCAAGCTTGCTCCTCCAAAGTCTCCCGAAGGGACGAGTGTCGTGTTGATCATCGACAAGTCGTCTTCCATGGAAGGGCGCAAAATTGAGCTGGCGCGGCTCTCGGCCATCGGTGTGGTCGATCATTTGCGGCCCGTCGATAACATTGGTGTTCTAATCTTCGATAACTCATTCCAGTGGGCCGTTCCTATGCGCCGCGCCGAAGATAAGTCGCTCATCAAGCGGCTCATATCCGGTATCACGCCCGATGGCGGCACGCAAATTGCCCCGGCATTGAATGAAGCTTTTCGCAAGGTGCTGCCTTCCAAAGGTGTTTATAAGCACATTGTCCTCTTGACCGATGGCATTTCGGAAGAGGGGGATAGCATCGACCTGGCGAAGAAAGCTGCCGAAAATCAAGTTACTATCTCCACTGTCGGCTTAGGCCAAGATGTAAATCGCGCTTATCTTGAAAAAGTGGCGGCAACTTCTAATGGTCGCAGTTACTTCCTTAATGAACCGCAAGGCCTGGAACAAATCTTACTGAAGGACGTAAAAGATTATACCGGCGGAACCGCGGTGGAACGGGTCCTTTCACCCATAGTCGCCCACAAGGCCGAAGTCTTGGAAGGCGTTGGCATGGAAACCGCCCCAGCTTTGAAAGGGTATGCGCGCTATACCGCGAAAGACGGCGCAGAAACAATTTTGGCCATCGATCCGGCGCGGCGCGATCCGCTCTATGTTTGCTGGCAATACGGACTAGGCCGTTCGGCTGTGTTTGCTTCCGATGCCAAAAGCCGCTGGGCGGAGGAATGGATGAATTGGCCCGGCTTCGATAAGTTCTGGGCCAATGTGGCCCGTGATCTCTTGACTCATGCCGATCCCAGCGAAGCGAGCGCCGAATTCGAGGCAGCCAACGACGATATTAACGTTACCTATCGCGTATCCGATGAAATGCCCGATCCCGGAGTGGCGCCGCCGATTTTTGTGCTCGGTCCCGGCAAGTTCCAAAAAGCGATTCCGGTGAAGAGAGTGGCTTCGCGGCTCTATCGCGGTAGTTTGCATACCGGGAGCGTCCGCGGCTTGTTTCGTATCAGGCCGCTGCAAGAGAGCCCTGCCTTCCCCGAAGTAGGCTTGTATCGTCAGCGGGAAGAGCTGCAGGATTATGGGTCGAATAACGTATTGCTGGCGCAAATCGCGAACCTGACCGGTGGCAGATTCAATCCGCCCGTCGAAACCATATTCGATTCAAGGGGCAGGGCAGTTTCCACCTTGTGGCAACTCTGGCCGGCGTTGCTGGCGCTCGCCATTGCATTCAACTTAGCGGAGTTAGTCGCTCGTAAATGGGGAGGTTTGCTCGCTAACTTCCGTCCCGGCTGAGCTGAATGCCCGGAAGCTCTTACGTGATTCAGCCGCTTCACTCCATCTGACAATCGAGATGCCCGCAAAAATAATCAGCACTGCGATGGCTGGCCGCACCCCAAACGGTTCGCGAAAGAAGACCCAGCCCAGAAACACCGCCACTGCCGGATTCACGAAATAGTAAATCGAAACAATCGCCACCGGCAGATTCTTCACGGCGTATATAAATGCGCTATACCCAACAATCGAGCCGAAAACCACCAGATACGCTACTGCCGTCACGCTACGCATTCCCACCGTGGCAGGAAAGTTTTCCAGCCGCAGCGCCGCTAGCCAGCACACAACACCGGCCGCCAGTTGTTGTACGGCGCCCGTCACAAACGCCGGGGCATGCGAATGCACGCGCTTTTGCAACAACGACCCAACAGTCCACGCCGCCACACTCATCTGGATCAACAAAAAACCTGGCCACGTCTTTCCACTCATCCCCTCGTGCACGGCTGCGGGATAAATCATATACGCTACTCCAAACATCCCGATCGCCAGACCTCCCAGCGTCGCCAGGAGCGGCTTCTTGCCATTCGGGAGAAGCGCGTCAATTCCCACCATCCAAAAAGGCGCTGCCGTATAAAAGAGTGCCGCCGATCCGCTCGGAATATAAAGCTCGGCGACCGCTAAACAAGAGCTGCCAAAGCCAATACCGGCCGCGCCGCAAAGTGCCGTGAGCCAGAATTCCCGCCCGTTTGGGATAGCAATCCCCGCCATCCGCGCGCCCAGCAGCAGAATCGCGCCCGAAATCACGTAGCGAATACCGATCAAATAAACGGGCGGCATTCCCTCTAGAGCAATGCGAATGCCCAGATAGGTGGTGCCCCAAAAGAAGCACACCGCGGCCAAGGCCAGGTAAGCCAGGCGATGAGAGTGGGGAGTAGCTGTCAAGATTATTTCGTTGGTTCGATCTGCTGCTTCGCGTCGAGTTTCTCTATGGTAACGCCGGCAATCCGATTGCGGTCCATCTTGCTGATCGTGAAGCGTCGGCCACCGTAATCCACGCGTTCCTTCTCTGTTGGAATGTAGCCGAATTGAAAGAGTAGAAAGCCGGCTAGTGTTTCGAAACCGGCTTCGGTGGGTAGCGCAATGTGATAACGCGTCTCCAAATCGCGAATGGTGGTGCTCCCTTCCATCTCCAAAGCCTTATCGCCGCCCGCCTCGTTGGCCGCGTGTTCCGGCCGCACTACATCGTGTTCGTCGCCGATATCTCCGAACACTTGCTCCAGCACGTCCTCCAAAGTGACCAACCCGGAGATCGTTCCAAACTCATCCACCACCAGCGCCAGATGTGTGTGACTCTTGCGGAATTCGTCTATCAACTGATTCAGCGGCTTGGTTTCCGGCACCACGACCGGCTTGCGAACGAAGCGCCGCAGACGGAATGGCCGAGTAGCGCGTTTGTTGTCATGCGCGAAGCGGCGTTCATCCCACACGCGCATCAGATCCTTATAATGCACAATTCCGATGATTTGTTCCGGCCGGTCTTCATACACCGGCACGCGCGAAAACTTGTTTTCTGTCATCACCGCCAGTACCTGATCGAGCGGCGCATCCACCGGTAAGGAAATAATATTGTGCCGTGGCGTCATGATCTCGCGCGCGGAGTATTCGGAAAGCTCCATCAAGCGCTGGATGGCGTCCTGCTCGAACTGTTTCAAATGCCCTTCGCCCCGGCTTGCTTGCAAAATGTACTTGAGCTCTTCCGTGGAATGGCCGCCATGACCTTGCCCTTTACTCAGCCCCAGCACGCGCAAGAATAAATCGGCCGAGCGTTCAATCACGATAATCAGGGGCTGCGAGATGCGGTAAAAAATCAGCAGCACAGGCGCCGCCAGCACCGCCACGCGGTCCGCCTTCTCAATCGCCAAATTCTTCGGCACGACCTCGCCGATAATCACGTGCGCATAGCTGATCGCCAAGAAGGCTAAGGCAAAAGCGATACCATGCAACAGCACTGCCGAAACACTATGGGAGAATCCCTCCAGCGCACCGCTCAGCAGGTGGTACATGGTATCTTCGCCGGCCCAGCCGAGACCGAGACTCGCTAACGTCACCCCTAACTGCGTCACGGAAAGCAATCGCCCTGGGTTCGAGAGTAGATTGAGCGCGCTCTGCGCGCCGGCCTGCCCTTGTTCGGCCAATTCGCGCAGTCGCGACTGGCGAACGGAGACGAGCGATACCTCGGCCGCCGCAAAAAATCCGTTGGCGGCCAAAATGAATATCAAAACCAGAAATCTTATCGCCATAACGAGCGGTCGAATAACGCCGCTGCCGTGCCAGTGGCGTCGGCAGAGTAAAATCGGTGAGTGTTATCCCGCCTATTGCGTATCGTTAATCTCAGCATCGCAGCGTTAGCAATCCTTTTTCTGGCCGTCGTCTATTGGTTCGCGGTTCGTCCGCTGCCCAAGACGTCCGGCGAAATCCAGGCACCCGTTTCCGCCGCCGCCACCATTCAGCGTGATGCGCGCGGTGTTCCCCATATCACAGCAGCTTCGTGGCAAGACGCCATTTTCCTGCAAGGTTTTGCTACCGCCCAAGACCGATTGTGGCAGATGGACGGTCTGCGCCGTTATGCCGCTGGTGAATTGTCGGAGATTGCCGGACCCGGTGCACTCCCTCTCGACCAAGCTGCCCGGCGTCTGCGCATGCGCGCTATTGCTGAGGCCAATGTGTCGCGCCTTTCGCCGGAAGACCGCGAAATCATGGTGCAATATGCCCGCGGCGTGAATTATTTCATCGAGACTCATCGCGGTGATTACGCCCTTGAGTTCTCCATTCCGCTGCATTCCTACGACCCGCGTCCCTGGACACTGACTGACTCCATCCTGGTAGGTCTGTTGATGTTCCGCGATCTCACTGACTCGCTGACCGCCGACATGACCCGCGGCGCGGTTCTCGACCTCGGAGCCGATCCGGCCAAGTTTCACATACTGTTTCCTGCGACAGAGGGAGGTGCGGTAAACCCGGGTTCCAACGCCTGGGCGGTCTCAGGCTCGCATACGATCGACGGCAAACCTATGGTCGCCAACGATCCGCATTTGCGTTATACGGTTCCCGGCACATGGTATCTGGTGCAGTTGAAAGCTCCCGGCCTTGACGTATCGGGGGCCGCGCTGCCGGGTGTGCCATGCGTGATCACGGGCCACAACGAGAACATTGCCTGGGGTGTTACGAACTTATCGACGGACGTGATGGATGTCTACGCGGAGAAGATCAACATGGAGACGGGGCAGTACGTTTTTCAAGGGAAGCTCGAACAGGCCCAGCTTGATCGGCAATCGATAGCCGTTAAAGGCGGCAATCCGGTGCCGTTTAATATGTGGGTGACTCGCCATGGTCCGGTTTTTGCGGACAACGGGAAATCTTACAGCGTGCGCTGGAGTGCCGCTGAAGGGTTCGGTTTCCCTTTCTTCAAGATTGACCAAGCGAAAAATTGGAGCGAGTTCCGCAGTGCTCTAGAACCGTTTTGGGGACCAGGACAGAACTTTGCTTATGCTGACCGCGCCGGTAATATTGGCTACCAGGCCACGGGGCGCGTGCCGATTCGGCGGAATTTTGCCGGCAACATTCCGTTAGACGGCGCGAGTGGACAATTCGAGTGGGATGGCTACATTCCGTTCGATCAGATGCCCAGCGTCTATAATCCCCCTACCGGCATCATTGCGACCGCCAATCAGAATCCATTTCCTAAAGACTACACTTATCCGGTGAGTGGCAACTTTGCCGATAGTTATCGCGTCGACCAGATTCGCGCACTCTTGGGAGCCAAAGCCAAACTCACGGTCGATGATATGTTAGCCGTGCAAAAGGATGTCTATTCGGCATACGATCTCTTCTTGGCGAAACAAGTTGTAGCCTCTTATGGCAAGGTCAAGAGTCCTCCGAAAAACAACTTACTCAAGCCTGCGATCAGCGTGCTTCACAAATGGGACGGACAGATGGAGCACGCGCAGGCTGCTCCGGCCATCGCCGAACTGTTGAGCGATGAACTGCGCTTGTCTCTCCTGAAGCTGTTGCTTCCCAAAGCAACCGCGATCCCGGATATTCTCCCGCGGCAACAAATTGTCGAGACTCTGCTGCGCGAGCGCCCGCCTGGCTGGGTGCCGAACGACGACTGGGACGAATGGCTGGTCTCCAGCTTTTCGCGCGCATTAGATGCCGGCCGCACTCGCCTAGGCAGCGCTGTCCAGGATTGGCGCTGGGGCTACCTTCTGCATTGGAAGTTCGAGCACCCCATTTTGAAAGCTCTGCCGCCGGCAGATTTGTTCTTCGATGCTACTTTCTGGCGCTCGCCCGGCCCGTTCGAGATGAGCGGATCGTCTACCACCGTTAAGCAGACCACCGCCGTCCTCGGACCATCGGAACGAATGGTGGTAGATCTGGGTAATCTGGATCGCTCGGTGCAGAATCTCGTTTTGGGCGAATCCGGCTTTATCTCATCCAGCCACTACGAAGATCAGTGGCCCGCTTACTATTCGGGCAAAAGCCTTCCCATGCAGTTCAGCCACATTGATGCCAAGGATGTTTTGAAGATCACACCGCAGCCCAATTAGCGATAAGCTTATGAAAGCCCTCTATGGCCAATCGATTTTCTCTCGGCGGCGTTCTCCTGGACGTGGATCCTCACCACGCCGAGGCTGAAACAGAAACGCTACTCGAGGCTGAGTCAAAACCGTCGCTGCGCCTCCTTGTCATGGGAGACTTTAGCGGCCAAGCCACCGGCAAGTTAGCGCGTCTTGATCGCGACAATTTCGAAGTCGTGATGCGCGGCTTGGCTCCGCGTGTTGAAATCACCCTTGGCGATGGGCGACTCGGCGATAGAGAGTTGACGTTCACGTCGCTGGAGGATTTTGAACCCGACAGCATTTACCGGAATACCGAACTTTTCGCCGCGTTGCGCGTCGGCGATGTCCCACCGCTCTATTCCGAGCCGGAAGAAGGCGAACCCAAAGGTCCGCTTAAGCCCACTGCCGAACAAATGGAACGTCTCACATCGGCCGGCGGTCTGCTTGACGCGATTGCCGAGAAGTCGTCCGGAGGAAGTTACAGCGCAGCGGCGCCGGCGCCCAAGCGGATCGATGATTTTCAGTCGATGGTCGAGCGCATCGTCGCTCCCTACGTGGCGCCCAGCGAAACCGCCGAAAGCCGGCGCGCCGCTACGGAGAATGCCCAGCGTCGCAGCTTGTTGATGTCGCATGTTCTGCATAACGAACAATTTCAGGCAATGGAAGCGGCGTGGCGCAGCCTTGATTTGCTGGTGCGCAGTCTCGACACCGACACGCTTATTCATCTCTATCTGCTCGACTGTTCAAAGGACCAACTCGACGCTAGACTGAGGGCCGTCAGTAGGTCTCACGAGAACCAGACTCTAGTCATCGCAAACTTCGCTTTTGACCGCGCCACTCTCTCCGACGTGGAGCTACTTTCCCGCATAAGTCTGGCCGCTCGCTCTCTCGGTGCCCCCTTTATTGCAGAGTGTCTCCCTTCCCAGAATGACGACGCCAAGGCGGAAGTAGCCTGGCAGGCGTTGCGCAAGATAGCGGCGGCCGAGTACATTGGCCTGGCGTTGCCCCGTTTCCTCGTCCGTCTTCCCTATGGCAAAGACACAATTCCGGTCGATGCCTTCGACTACGAAGAGATGTCCGGCGATCCCGTGCATACCGACTATTTGTGGGGCAATCCGGCATTTGCCTGCGCCCTGGTTCTCGGACAACTGTGGGAACAACAGGGTTCACTCACTCCCATCCCCGCCAATCTTCGGTTGAGTGGCATGCCTCTACACGTTTTTGTGTCGGATGGCGAACCGGTCGCGAGGCCTTGTACGGAGGTGCTGTTCAGCGATCGCGATTGCGCCACTATTTTGAACGAAGGATCTCTACCTTTGGCGGCCATGAAAGGAGCGGACACCATTATCTTTCCAAAGATGCAATCGATAGCCGATCCGCCTTCCTTGCTCGCCGGTTTTCAATCCATGAATTGGTAATCGCTCGCGGCCGCACGGCGCGTGCGCAGAGCATACTCGATTACGGAACCTGGCCATATGGCTAAGTTGTCACCGGTCTCTTGATCCTGATACCAACTGCGGCAGCCGCCCGCTTGCCAAACCGTCTTGCGCAACCGCCCGTCAATGCGCGCCATGAACTGCTCGAGCCGCCCGCCACGCAGATCAAGCGCTCGCTTGCCGCGTTTCTTGAGCAACTTCAGACAGCTAACAACGTAGTTGAGCTGCGCTTCGATCATCAGCACGACTGAGTTATGACCCAGGCCGGTATTCGGCCCCAGCAGCAGGAAGAAATTCGGAAATCCATGCATCGTTACGCCCAGAAAAGCGCGGGCCCGCGATTGCCACTGTTCACTCAGCAGAATCCCTTCGCGGCCCACCACTTTCACATCCTGCAGAATCTCGGTTATCCTAAAACCCGTTCCAAAAATCAGCACATCAATTTGCCTTTTACGCCCGTCGGAGGTTACGATACTGTCGGCGTTCACCTCCCGAATCGGCTCAGTCACGAGTCCCACATTGGCTTTCATCAAAGCCGGATAAAAGTCGCTGGATATCAGCACCCGTTTGCAGCCCATTTCATACTTGGGCGTCAATGCGGCGCGCAACGAAGGATCTGGAATCTGCCTTTCCAGATGACGCCGCGCCAATTCCACTCCTTGCCCGCGCATCCAGCGGTTGCCCAAGAACCCGAGCACGCGAATTTCCAACAGCCAAAATATAAATTGGCGAAACGCCCAACTGGCCGCCGACCAACGACGGAAACGCTCTTTCGCTTTTTCACTAAAGGCAAAATCCAAGCGCGGAATGATCCAAGCCGGCGTGCGTTGGAACAAATACAGCTGTCCGGCCTGCTTCGCGATCTCAGGTACAAATTGGATCGAACTCGCACCCGTGCCGATCACCGCCACACTCTTTCCGGTCAAGTCCACCGAATGATCCCAGTGCGCCGAATGAAAAGCCGCCCCGGCGAATGTTCCGAGACCCGGCAAATCCGGGTAATTCGGCACATGCAACGCACCGACGCCACAGACCAAGGCTTTCGCTTCAATTTTCAAACCATCGGCGGTGGCCGCGCGCCAAACCAACGCCGTCTCATCCCAAACCGCTTCGCACAACCGCGAAGCAAGCCGGATATGCGGCTTCAAAGCAAACTTCTCTACGCATCGTTTCAGATAGTTTTGAATTTCCAACTGGCCGGAAAACATGCGCGACCACTCGGCGTTTCGTTCAAACGAAAACGAGTACAAGTGAGACGGAATATCGCAGGCGCAGCCCGGATAATGATTTTCGTACCAGGTTCCGCCAATGTCATCCGCCTTTTCAACAATCAGAAATGTCGCAGCCGGCATTTTGCGCCGCAGCTGAATGGCCATGCCCAGCCCGGAAAAGCCGGCTCCGGCAATCAGTACATCCACTTTCACGCCAAAAACTCCGCGGCTTCGCGCAAAGATTGCCGAGCCTCGGGCAAACGCCCCGCCAGCAGCTGCCAGGCATGCGGCACTACCGGCCATATCCTCAGTTGAACGCTCACGCCGTCTGCTTTGGCGTTGGCAGCCAGCCGCGTGGAATCGTCCAGCAAGGTTTCGTCCGCGCCCACATGAATCAACAGCGGCGGCAGCTTATTGAGCTTCGCGTACAGCGGCGAGGCGAGCGGATCGTCCGCAGGCGTGCCTGCCAAGTATTTCCGGCCTGCTTTGGGCAAGCTGACGGCGCTGAACATGGCGCACTTCTTATCGTTGAACTGAACCGATGCGCCGGTGCCGGCCAGATCGGTCCAGGGCGAAAACAAAACGGCCGCGCTGGGCAAGGTGCGCGCCGCATCGCGCAAGGAAACCATCAAACTGAGAGCCAAGCCGCCGCCTGCTGAATCGCCGGCCACCGCCACGGGTTGGCCAGAGTCGCTCGCCATTGCCAGAAACACCTCTATGGCGTCATGCAGCGCGGCCGGAAATGGATTTTCCGGAGCGAGCCGGTAGTTGGGCGCAAAAACGCGAAAACCCAATTGCGCGAACGAACAGGTGATAGGCCGATGGGTCTGGGCCGAACAAGCCATGAAGCCGCCGCCATGCAGATACAGCAAAAGCCCGCGCTTTCCATCACATTCCACCCATTCGCCCGGCACACCTCCCACTTCGCCAGCGGTAATGCGCACACCTGGCGGAACGGCGAACGGCGGCGGAGTCAAAAGCCTTCTCATACGCGACAAATCGCGTTCACTCCTTAGCCGAGGCTTCAATCTCCACTTCAGCAACCAGGAGAAAAAGTACGCTTGCACGCTCGCCATTCATTTCCCCTTGGGCAAGATTTTCTTGCGGAACAAGTTCCAATAATTCTCGGGAAGCAAGCGCTGAATCAGATCAATACGCGTCGCGTCCGCGCCACAGAGAATCCGCTTCTTGCGCCGCACTAATCCAGCCACAATCGTTTCGGCCACGGCATCGGGTTCATCGCGCAGCAGTTTCTTCCACGTTCCTTCCATGCGCGCCACCTCTGCTTTTGGCATGGCCGCGGCGATGCGCGCATTCTTCGCAATGCCCGTGCGTACGCCGCCCGGATGCACGACGGTAACGCCGACATGTTTCCCCGCCATTTCCAATTCGTGACGAAGCGATTCGGAAAGGCCGCGGATGGCGAATTTACTTGCCGAATACGCAGTCTGTCCCGGCGGACCGATCAAGCCGAACACGCTCGAGATATTCACAATCTGCGCTTCGGCCTCGCGTTCGAGCAGCGGCAGAAAGGCTTTCATCATGCGCACTACCGACCAGAAATTTATTTCGAACAGCCAGCTGAATTCGTCGAGAGTGATCTGGGCGAACGTTCCGCCCAGAGCCACTCCCGCGCAATTCACCAATATGGTCACGCGCCCATGGCGCTCCTCGACAATTTCGGGAAAGCCCGCAATCGCACTTGCATCGGCGATATCGAACATATGCTCGCTGACTTCGACGCCCGCTTGCCGAGCCGCTTGCGCGGTTTGGGCCAGCGATTCGGCCTGGACATCCGCCAACGCAAGATGGCAGCCGCTACGCGCCAGATTACGCGCGATTGCGCCGCCGATGCCACCGCCGGCACCTGTTACCACCGCCACCGCTCCACGTAGAGACAGCTCCGGTTGACGTGGCATTTCGGGTTACTCCGTGAGACTGCGAGTTGTTACTAAATCCGTGAGCCGCGCCACAAATTCATCCAGCTTCACCGCGCCCTGATCGCCCTGCTTACGATTGCGCACGGCCACTTGGTCCGCCGCCGCTTCGCGTTCGCCAATGACTAACATGTACGGGATCTTCGCTAACTGCGCTTCGCGAATTTTGAAGTTGACCTTCTCACTGCGATCATCCAACTCGACGCGGAAGCCAAGCGCTTTGAGCTTGTCGAAGACTTCTTTGGCGTACATGGCCTGCTTGTCGGTGATGGGCAGAACAATGGCCTGCACCGGCGCGAGCCAGACCGGAAATGCGCCGGCATAGTGTTCAATCAAGATGCCGAAGAAGCGCTCGATGGAGCCATATAGCGCGCGGTGCACCATTAACGGCTGGTGCTGCTTGCCATCTTCAGCGATATATTCGAGCCCGAAGCGGCGCGGCAAGGTGAAATCAAACTGCACGGTGGACAATTGCCACAAGCGGCCAATGGCATCCACCAGCTTTACGTCGATCTTCGGGCCGTAGAACGCCGCTTCGTCGGGCGAAACCTTGACTTTCATGTTGAGCCGGTCGGTGGCGCGATGCAGCGCCTGTTCAGCCATCTGCCACTGGTCGGCAGTGCCGTCGTACTTGCCGCTCGCGCCGCCATCCCAAGTGGAAAGTTCGGCTTCGTATTCGGTGAAGCCGTAGGTGTTCAACGTGTCGATGGCGAATTGCAGGCAATCGACCACTTCGTTCTCGATCTGATCGGGAGTGCAGAAAATATGCGCGTCGTCTTGCGTGAAACCGCGCACGCGCATCAAGCCGTGCATGGTGCCGGAACGCTCGTAGCGGTAGACGGTGCCCAATTCGCCGAGACGCACGGGCAGATCGCGGTAGCTGCGCATGCGGTCGCGGTAGATCAGAATGTGGAACGGGCAGTTCATGGGCTTCAACTGGTATTCCGCGTCGTCCAGTTCCATGCGCGCGAACATGTTGTCGGCGTAAAAGTTGTAGTGGCCGGAGGTCTTCCACAGATCACTGCGCGCCACATGCGGCGTGTAGACCAACGAATAGCCGCGCTTGACGTATTCGTTGCGCATCCAATCTTCGATGACCTTGCGAATCGCGCCGCCCTTGGGATGGAAGAAAATCAAACCAGGACCGCCGAGTTCCTGAATGCTGAAGAGATCGAGTTCCTGACCGATTTTGCGGTGATCGCGCTTTTTGGCTTCTTCGAGCTTGTGCAGATAATCGTCGAGGTCTTTTTTGCTGAAGAATGCGGTGCCGTAAATGCGCTGGAGCTGCGGATTCTTTTCGTTGCCTTTCCAATACGCGCCGGCGATGGAGAGCAGCTTGAACGCCTTGAGCTTTTCAGTGGAAGGGACGTGCGGGCCGCGGCAGAAGTCGATGAAATGGGGCCCGAGCGTGTATTCGGAGAACATGTCGCCGGCACGCTCTTCGATCAATTCGCGCTTCATCCAATCGTTCCGATATTTTTCGAGGCCGAGTTGTTTGGGCGTCATTTGGCGGTCGAAGGGAAGGTTGCGGGCTTGGATTTCCTGCATCTTGGCTTCGATCTTGGCGAGATCGTCGGGGGTGAATTTGGCAGCGCGTTCGAAATCGTAGTAGAAGCCGGTGTCGGTGGGCGGCCCGATGCCGAGCTGCGTTTCGGGAAACAATTCGAGCACGGCGGCGGCGAGCAAGTGGGCGGTGGAATGCCGGTAGACTTGCAGCGACTCGGGGTTTTTGTTGGTGAGGATTTCGAGCTTGGCGTCGCTTTCGAAGGGGCGCGTGAGGTCGTACAACTCGCCGTTGACGCGGGCGACGATGGCGGCATCGGCCAGACGCGGGCTGATGGATTTGGCCACATCGAGGGGCTTGGTTCCACTGGGAACGGTTTGTTGGCTGCCATCCGGCAGCGTGATAATAAAACTGCTCATGTTTGGGGGTAATTCGAGGGTAGCAAAAGGCGATTCATTCCCGCCTATAAAGAATAAGAGGCCTGGCGCGGGAATGAAGCGGGTTTTTGGAGGCCGAGAAGGCGAGGGTCGGCCATAGAGATTTCGCCCGGTTGTGAGAAGTGCTTGCATAGGATCTCCTTGTCGCCCGCAGCATAGAATATGGGCGAACGCGACTGATGGCCGGTGAGGGGTGTGAATTTCGTTAAGTTGTTGATTAGAAAATGAGAAGAGGGTTTGAAAATATTTTTTGAAGTTTTGTGATCGAGATTTGCGGACGGACAAGTTAGGCTGGGCTCCGTGAAGAGGACTTGCAATAGTTTGCCGTCATGACTCAATACATCGCACTCTTGCATAAGACTGAAAGGAAAGGCTACGGCGTGAGCTTCCCCGATTTTCCGGGGTGTGTAACCGTGGGCCGAACGGTGGAAGACGCTTTGCGGGAGGGTGCCGAGGTTCTAGCGTTTCAAGTAGACGGGATGCGGGAAGACGGCATCAAAATTCCTAAGCCGCGCACGCTGGAGGCTATACGCGAGGCGAAGCAGGATTGGGTGGAGATGGAAGACGCGATTGTCGCTACGGTTCCGCTACTGCCGCCGCAAGGGAGGGCGCTACGGGTTCGAGTCACGATGGATGAACGGCTGCTGGCACGGATCGATGCGGTGACGAAGAACAGGAGTGCGTTTTTGGCGCGGGCGGCGTTGCGGGTGCTTGAGACGCGTTAGGGCGGGCTCTGGTGAGTAACCTGTCGCGCCAGTTGTGGACGCTTCTGCTTGAACTTTGCATTTGAGCCGCCAAAGCTCCGAAGGATTAATTGGAGGTCTCGATGGAGCGGCATTTGGGCTGCGCGGTTTGTTTGCTAGAACTTCAAAGATGAGTCAACTCGAGATGCAGTGATTCCTCGATATCTTTAATCCTCTTATACGTTAGGCGTCGTTGTCCTTGAACGTCGAAGGTAGGCGTGTCGCCGTTACGCAGAAGCAGAACGAAACTTCTCTGCTGTCGCGGCCCCAAATTGCACCTGCGGCAGGCCGTTTCGGTCGATTTCAAGCACCCGCGATTTGATTAGTTGATCCAGCGCTTTATCGAAGCGATCCGCTCTGCGCTGCACCCTTTCAAGAATTGCGATGTCTGTCAACGCAGGAGGAAATGACCCCGACACCAGGCTATCCAACAAGCCGGCGATCGAGGATTCAAAGCACTCCAATCCGTCCAGACCAAAGCCAGGACCGTGAATGGTCATCGCAAGACGGATCACGCCAGGAGCGACGTTGGAAAGGATATGAAGCACGCTCCTGCTGAACGTCCGAATCTCGCGATATCGAAACTCATACAGGGGAGGTGTGCCGAGAAACAGAACCTCGGCGGCGCCCAGTTGTCCTCGCGAATTGTTAAGGCGAAAATCACAGGGCTGCGGGAGATCATTACTGATGCCAGGAAGTTTGGAACTAAGAGCGCCAACTGCCGCCTGGTCCGCGCCGTAAAGATTTTGGGCGTACTTCAACGCCAGCACGTCAGCCTGGTAGGCCAGCGCATCTCGATTTTCAACGTGTAGATAAATAGACCTACTGCCAGGGTCTTAATATACGCCGCCGTCGCCATGATTACAAAAAGTATCTCAAAATCGAAAGATACTCAAGAAAGGAACCCAATCCGCCAGCGCTATCGAGAGCGGCAACATACCAAGGAGCGCCAGCTTCCGCAAGCCGAGGCGGCAAGGTTTTGGGCATCAAGCAGCCGCATGCTTCATCGCCGATGCGGGTGGCAACCCGCCGCAGGTCTGGCGACCCGCCCAACAACGGGCTACAGGCAAGAATGCAAGCTCACAGTCAGTGGGGTGAGGCGTTGGAGTCGTCGTAGCCTTCGATGCGGCGGATGACGGCGATGAGGGAATTGATCTCGGCGGCGATGGGCTCAAGGGCAGCGCCGGCGCGGATTGAATCCTGGGCCTGGCGGGCGGGCTGGGTGACGGGCGCGAAGCCATAGCCGCCGGCTGTTCCCACGAGGTCGTGGACAACGCCGAGGAGTGCCACCAGATCGTGATGTTCAAGCAGGTCCAGCATTTTGTCAACCTTGCCGGGGAGGCGGGCAACAAATTCCGGGATGATCTTCATCATGCGCGGGTCGCCGGCAAGACTGCTTCTGATGGGGCTGTAAGCTGGAACGCTATTCGTGGGCACGCGTCTCCCAAGGTACTGGTTGACGGTGCTCAAGAGCGTCTCTTCGTCGACGGGTTTAGACAGGTAACCGTCGCAGCCGCTGGCGACGCATTTATCGCGGTCTTCCGCCATGGCGTAGGCCGTTAGCGCGATGATAGGTATGGTCACACCCCGGCGGCGCAGTTCCCTGGTGGCGTGATAGCCGTCCAGGACGGGCATCTGCATATCCATCAGGATCAGATCGAAGGGTTGCGAGGTGGCCAAATCGACCGCGATTTGTCCGTTCAGAGCGCTGACGACCGAGCCGCCGGCGCCGCTCAATTGCATGCGCAGCAGGCGCTGATTGTCGGCTCCATCTTCCACCAGAAGGATGCGTCCGCGGAGATAGATTTCGGCTTTTCCGCCATGTTCGAGTCTTTTGGGCAAGGTGGATTCGGTGAGATCCAGCAATCGTTCGACGCCGGCGGAAGGGCCCCCGTTGACCGTCAAAGCGAAGGTGCTGCCGGAGCGCGGCTCGGAAGTGGCGGTGACATCGCCGCCCAGAAGCATGGCTAGCTGGCGGCTGATGGTGAGACCCAAGCCGGTTCCGCCGAACTTGCGGGTGATGGACGTGTCGGCTTGGGTGAATGGCCGAAAGAGACGGGCCAGTTGTTCGGCCGACATGCCTATTCCGCTGTCGATAACTTCCACGCGCAGCATGATGTTGGGGTC
>Ga0302319_10006330_pt1 | contig 23524 bp, 23 predicted proteins | sample Bog_T0_2_FD_203319 | JGI IMG/M metagenome (GOLD analysis project Ga0302319, IMG submission 203319) | Peat permafrost microbial communities from Stordalen Mire near Abisko, Sweden - Bog_T0_2 | ecosystem: Environmental > Terrestrial > Soil > Wetlands > Peat | place: Sweden: Abisko, Stordalen Mire...
CGGGGCGGAGATGCGGTCCCGGATGGCGGCTGGAATGCTGGATGCTGGAGTAGTCATGGGGTAGACCTTGTCAGATAAATGCAGCAACTTTCTGACTTCCTCAGTATATCCCGATGTCAGGAAACTGCAACAAACTCCTGACATAGTTCGGTGGCTTTACTGTCCTCATCGACCCGCTTTGGCTCTCCCGCCGCCGCTTTTCCATGTGTCTTTGGACACATGAGAAGAAGACATTCTTCTCATAATAGGGCCTCACCCGGAGCGGAGGCGTCGGTCAAGGCCGCGCGATTTTGCGCGCCGCGTAGCGGGCGAAGCGCCTTGACGGACGCTGGAACGGAGGGTACTTCGACCACTGCGGTCCGGGAGCACCTTCGCTTCACTGCTCTTTTGCTGCTTCAGCGATGTAATTTCCCTGGATCTGGAGAGCACCTTACGCTTGTCTGAACGCACTAGCGCGCTGATTTGTTCATAGCGTCCGGGCGTCACAATTATCCCATCGCATGTGGCTTCAGCAGATTCACAAGAAACATTCTGGTCGCAGCGTCATAAATCCATCCGGTGCGTAGCATCGCGCTTGTACAGCCGAAAAACTGCGTATGAGAATGATCTCGCTACACGCAATTCTGCGATTCTCTGAAGGCGCATTTGCACATGCGCGGGGCGATGTTCTATGTGCGTTCGCGGACTGCGAATACGCGCGGGGGGGCGATTGCGGGAGGGCACGGTGTGGGCGTCACCGGAGTTGGCTGATCTATACTTCTGCCATCATGGACATCCGGAAAATCTTGCGCTATCGGGTCTACCTTGCACTGGTCTTGCTCTATGCGATTGCAGTCGTCGTACTCTGCTCTTTCGCGCCAGCCGTTCAGCAACCGGTGCAACTGAGATTGGATGAGGTCTCGCAGGAGCCAGCACCGTCGTCATCGCAAGATACTCTCTACACCATAGAGAAGCCGATTGACCAGATTCAGCCCCAGTCGACAAATAGACGTGCTCCACTGTGGGCGCTTGGCGCAGGATTTTCTCTCAATGTCCCCTTATTCGCGGCGGAGCAGGCGGAACTACTTGGACTGGTGCTACTCGCCGCGCTCGTGTATCGGTTCAGACTGCGGTTCATGACCTGGGGTGCAGCAATAGCGATGTTTGTCGGTTCACGGCGGAGCGGAACTTGCGTCTGGTTGGGCTTTATCGTTGTCCTGCTGCTCACTCTCTTTCCTCCTTGGGTACAGATCAAGACGTATGGCGGCAGGTTTCCTACGCAGCGCGTGAAGCTTTGGCACGCCCCTATCTTTCGCGCGCCTGTTGATGCGACTAGGTGGCAATCGTCTGACGTGGACTATACACGGATGCTGATGGAAATTGCCGTGAGCGAGTGCTTCGTCCTGGCGCTGTATTTGACCTGGGCACGATCTAACCTGACCATCAATCCGAAGGGGTGAGTTTCTGCGGTTCAGGATTCTCAGGCGGCTTCTTCACGACTCAATGATACCGGTCCATTTCCCAATAGCAATCAAGTCTTCCATATCAACAGTTCCGGCAGAATAATACTTGCTCAAGAGGTCCCATACGCTTCTGTGCCAATCGTTGGGAAACGAGTCGAGAGCGTTCCTTCGCGCATACCAGGCAAACATATCTGCACACTGAAGAGGGAGGCACACCTTTTCATCCTTAAATTGAGGATCGTCCCCCAGGCGTTCCTGAATCTCAAGCGAACACTTTCTCTTAAAGGTTTGATACCACTCCTTCACTTGTTTTCCGACTTTGTTTTGGTTGTCGAATACGAAATTAACTGGGGCAGGATTTGCCTCCCTGAGGCCCCATCTCGCTTGAAGGATGATGGCGCCATAGTAGAGATAGAAATAGGGATCATTTTTGCCTTTCGGCAGAGCGTACGCTTTCTTGAATTCCTGGAATATAGGCCAGTCAAGCTGGAAAGAGAAAGTGAGGGGTTGGTATGTTGTCAACACATCTACCAGAGCATTGACTTTCCTTCTCCGTTGATGCGGTTCAAGTGCAGCCCAAGCAATGTCTTTGGCAATATCTGTTTCCCATACTTCAGACGCCTTGAAATACGGAATTGAAGGAGTTGCATTCAACACCCCAGACCATTCCGGGCAAACCTGTTCGTCCCACCATGACGAAGGCAGGCAAACCCCACCCAATACATACACGGCGCTACTTGGATCGCTCCCGCTATCGTCAACATAGGTATTCAGGCCCATGATTCTCTGCCACCCGCTTTCAAGTAGACTGCGCATATTCCAAGCCTCGCTTTTCTATCAAGCGAAAAAATAGGCTATTTGGCAAACTTCGCACCGTCATGGTGACACAGGTATATTCATGTCAGCATAACGATCTCACTCCCGTGGTACTCGGTTTAATTCCTCCTTCCGACGCTGCATTTCACGTTCCGATATTGCGATTGCGTTCTGATCTGGATTCGGTTGCGTCTTCTGGTAGGCAAGCTCCCGTTCCGCTGCATTTAGAAAACCGCCGAGTCTCTCTCTGAAAGTAGGCATGTGCGGCAGAGTAGCATAACCGGTTCTTGAACAGACTGGAGTCGTCACACAAAAGGCAGGTTTCTGTACCTTACAAGCTCGCAGGTGAGGGCCTGGAGTTCAGTTAGACGCTGCTGCCTGTCGGTTGGGAACCACCCAAGTATCCGATGAGTAAACAGATGAAAGCCTTGTGTTCATGATTCGATCCGGGATACTTTTCCGTCAGCATTTATCGGTACGATGAACTCAGGGAGTCGATATGGGATACGAAACGGCAGTGAGTTATTCCTACAATCCAGCAACTGGGCACCGGTGTTCCCTTCGCATCAAGGCTCAAGACGGCAGTTTGGAATTTGCCGTTCCGTTCGGGTCAGGTGCTTACAATCACATCGTGAAAGAGTTTCTCAGAGATGTTGACTGGACGAAGTGGGACGAGGCACTTTTGCACTGTGGAACGCTTCAGCCAATTCGGGCGATTGAGTTGGATGAGGACGACATAGAACACCTTTCACGTTTTCGCGTCCAATAGGCTCAGCATCCGATGGGAGATCCGTGAACCTGACAGATTATATTGACGAGAGCATAAAACAGGTTTGAGCGATCTGACCGGCACCCCGACTGCCAAATTAATCTGCGGTGGGATCACCAAAATCTTCCTTTTCACCCGCTCTGCGAAGCCACATCGCCCCTTGCGCGTAGTCCTGCGGGACACCACTGCCGGTTTTGTATGCCAAGCCCAAGCCGACCTGTGCGTCTGTGTTGCCCTGCTCGGCTGCCTTGTGGAGCCACGCCGCCGCCTCGACTTCGTCCCGGTCTACGCCCTCGCCGTCGCTGTAAAGAGTTCCGAGGCAGTATTGCGCGTTGGCGTTCCCCTGTTCCGCGGCTTTGCGAAACCAAATATATGCTTGCGAGTAATCCTGCTTTACACCCCGGCCAAAATAATATGCGGTCCCAATGTTGTGCTGTAACAGTGGATGATGCGGGTCAAGTTGTATCCCACGTTCAAAGCATAGGAATACCTCCAGAAGTTGATTGTTCCGCGCCTCTTCCAGTTGCGCACATTCATTTAAGGTATCCGGCATGAAGTGGTGAGCCACGCGGGCCCTCTCTTGATCCTCGGGCGTCATGCGCAGGTTCTCGGCCGCGACGTCGGGTTTAGTTCCGGTCGATATCTGTTTGATATATTCAAGAGTTGTTTGAAGCTCAGGCCGCACGCCTGCCGGCATAGTCGTTTGCAGTTCAAGGCCCTTCCTGAGCCATTCCTCTGCCAGCTCCTTGTCTCGCAGGTGATTTAGACCACGCACTGCGAGGGAGTTCGCTCCACCTTTGGCCAGAGCCGTGGACTGTACCTGAACTAATCCTCCCGGCTTTTCCTGTCCTGCGCTCATCGTGGTCTCGTCCTTGCGGACTGATCCTTATACTCAGTGCGCGCCAGGTCGATTCGTTGCTGAACGTCTTTCTTCATTTCGGCAAGCAAGTTACGGCCTTTGGCTGCTGTGATTGCTACCTTTGACATCAGGAGAGCAATTTCGGAAGCCTTCAATTCTGCGACTTCGACCTCAATCTCAGCAAGCCTCTTTGATATTCGCCGAATCTGGAGGAGGATGCGCTGCAAGTCCGCCGCCGCGCCGTCGCCCTTCACAGATTCCGGGCTATTCTTGTACTCTTCCAGTATCTTTCGCAGAGCATCCGCGTCTTGCCGCTTATAGGCAAGATTGGCTTCTGCCGTCAGCCGGGTACGCAGAGCGCGGTCGACTTCGCTCGCCGCACGGTCGGGATGTATCTGGTTCACTACGTCTCTGAATAGCTTTCTCAACTCGGGTGACGGCGAAAAGTCCTCTGCCTTGGAAGCCTCGCCATGTGCGGCGGCGTAGGATTCGTCTGCCTGCGCCCGCGCCTCTGACGCAGCAGCGCGGGCCTGCTCGGTTCCCGCAGCCTCCGCCGCGAATTCGGCGATCTTCGCATTCCAGTCGTCGAGTTCGGCATAAAGTATGCCGACTTCCCGCAGGTAGCGCCCCTCGAATGCGGCGAGTTCGGCGCGCAGGTTGGCCAGCGACAACTCGCGGTCGATGAGTTCGGCTTGCAGGATGGCCAGTTCCTGCCGCTTCCGGGCAAGTTCCTGCTCCTCCGGCGATAAATTGTGGACAATTTCTGTGGGCATAGGCTCGCAGACATTCTACCGCCGAGTTGCCGGATGGCTCCCATCTCAGCGTGGCTTCTCTGGACTGATTGCGTTCCGGTGATAGGTGTGAAGTTTTTGAAGCATACTTTAACGCTCACACGGAGCGCAGCCTGCACCAATGAATTTCACACCACGCACTGCACGACAAAAGTGCCACCAGAACGAAGACGGCAAACGACGGACTCTCCGCGCTTGCCTTCAAACCGTTGATTTTATTGGGGATTTTGGTAGCGTTACCGGGGCTCGAACCCGGACTCTTCGCCTTGAGAGTAATGTGAGCAGCGTCGGGGCAACCTTGCACGGTCGCCCCCTACGCGATCACTTGGTTTCGATTGTGGAAAGATTGTTTAAGGGATCCAGCGCGGTCGATCGTATTGGGTGCGAACCAATTCTTTGGTGACCCCTCGGGTAAGTCTGTAATAAAGCTCGGGAACAGAACCCGGCCAATGCGCTCGTGTTCATTTAGCCCTATTGAGAACGGACATCGCTGTTTTTAGCGTCGTATGGTCCATGTGAGCGTATCGCGCTGACATGGAAATTGTTTTGTGACCGGCGGCTTCCTGAATGACTTTTAGGCTTACTCCAGCCTGGGCAAGTCGAGAGCAGAATGTGTGGCGTAAGTCATGCCAGCGAAGATCTTTAATTTTCGCGTCTCTTAGCGCGGCCTCCCACCATTTCTTATTGTCACCAATCCCGAACACAACGTTTTCAGGAGAAGTATTGGGACGGTCCGTGGCGCGATCCTTCCGATCCAGGGAGAGTTTCTTAAGTTGCTTGAACGCGTAAACCACGTCGTCGATCATGGGCACTGCGCGGCTCGAACCGTTCTTGGTATCTCTAAGAGTGATAACGCCACGACTGAAGTCGATGTCACTCCACAACAAACCGTATTGCTCACCCTTTCGCATTCCGGTTCCTATCGCAACATCGAGTTCGTAGATGCGATGAAGGAGGCGTTTGCGACGCCGTTCATTCTGAGGACCACAGGCGTCAACAGCCTTCTGAAGTACCGCTCGCAGTCGTTTCTCCTCCTCAGGCTTGAGAAATCGAATCACGCCATTGTTTAGCTTGTGCTGACTGACTTCCCGGGCCGGGTTCACATTCACCTTGTCGCGTTGCTTGCCATAGCGGTACAGCGAAGAGAACGTCACTTTATATCGATTGATGGTCGCGGGAGCCTTGTCCATGCTGTCAAGCCAATCCGCGATCTCGAAGGGCCGGATGGAAGCCGCTGGACGATCTCCAAACTTGGCACGGATCAGGCCAATACGATATGGGGGATTTCTCTGGTCTTTGTAGACGTTCGGTTTGCTTTGAATGTGACGAAGCAGGTCGTCGCAAAGCTCTGCAATCAGAACGGACGAATTCGCCGTGAACGCCTCCATTTCACGGGCCGTCTTTGGAATTCCTTTCGCCGATCGCGGTATGTGGCCCTCGCCTGTCTGTCTCAAGGTCCTGGCCTTCTCTACATATCGGATTGCGGCAGCACGATCCGTCCCGAAGGATTTCTTCACCAGTTTCCCGTCAATGCGGAACCTGGCGTACCAGTTCCCGCTTGGATCGTCTTCACGCTGATAGACCCCTTTCACAGGGGCCGGTGGTCTCGGCATGGAATCTCCTCGCTAAGCGGAAGCGGACTCACGGCCGCTCAGCGTGCGATTGGGATACTTTTGGGATACTTCGCTTCAGTTATCCCTGCGTCGCATTGCAACAATTCTAACCTATGTGAATGCGCTAATTTTCAATGAAGACAGGCGTATTCGACGCATCCGGCTGCAATAAGTAGCACGGCTCCGCAAGTGTAAATTCGCACTCCTAACGCGAAGGTCGGCAGTTGGACTCTGCCCCGGGCCACCAACACTTCACCGGTCTCCGACTCACGCGTCTACCCCCGCACCCACCGCTACCCAGCCGACGGCTTCGTGAAATCCGTGATCGCTGGCGTGCACGAAGCCTCCAGCCAACGGCTTACATACACTCCGGCATGCGCTTCTCCGCAGTAGTGCCGCGCGCCCTTCGCCGCAGCCACCTCGTCATCCCATTTCCGAATCGTCAACTCCTCCTGGTTACACTGAACCACGAACCAGTGGATCGGATTCGAGCTCTCAATCCCACAAATCTCGCACCGATATTGCGTTACTGCCGCCATGCACATCCTCCTTGTGGCAGCCAACGGAACCCTCGCCGTCGCCCACCCACTCCCTGCGTAGACTCAGACTACCCGATCACGTTTTTCGCTGTATCGTATCCAGAGAACGAAAGGGAACCACAATGGTCGCTATCCAAGTCGAATACCAGGGAGACCTGCACTGCAAGGCGGTCCACGGCCCCTCGGCCACAGAACTCAACACCGACGCCCCAAAAGACAACCAAGGCCGCGGCGAAAGCTTCTCCCCCACCGATCTCGTCGCCACCGCTCTCGGAACCTGCATGCTCACCGTTATGGGCATTATGGCCCGCACCCTCGACCTCGACCTCGCCGGAACCACCGCCACCGTCGAGAAGGAGATGACCTCCACCGCCCCTCGGATGATCAAGAGCCTGGCCGTCAACATCCACGTACCCCACTCAATCACGTCCGAAAACCAGCAGAAACTCGAGCGGGCTGCGCACACCTGCCCGGTCCACAAGAGCCTACACCCGGACGTCCACACCCCCATCGAATTCACCTGGGGCTGAATCCGAGCTAACCCGCCTCATGTGCCCTTCTCCCCGCCAAAAGATCTTGGCGAGGCCGCCGTCGCGATTCCAGCCGCATCCTACCCTTCAGAGGTAATGCGCCATGATCGATACCGATCTCATCGTTAAGCTTCTCCGCGACCACGGCCACACGGTCGAGTCCGTCGTTCCCGTCCCTGAAAACGCAGGGGAGTATGAATTTTCCGTGGACGGAGCCCTCCTCTCCCTAACCGAAGCCCGGCAACTGCTTGAGGTGGAAGATGATCGCGAAGAAGCCTCCACCCGCTCGACCGACGACGACCTCCTTCTTCCCCCGGACCCGATAGCCAACCCCTAAACTGCTAAAATCAAGAGGTATGGCAGCCATCCACCGCAGGAAATCCGTCCCCGTCACCATCGGCAATATCCGAGTCGGTTCCGATGCTCCCGTCGTCGTTCAATCGATGACCAACACGGACACCGCCGACGTCGAAAGCACCGTTCAGCAGATCGCCTCCCTAGCGCGTGCGGGCTCCGAGATGGTTCGCATCACCGTCAATAACGACGAGGCCGCCAAGGCTGTTCCCTATATCGTTGAAGGCATCCACGCCAAGGGTTGGAATACGCCGATCATCGGCGACTTCCACTACAACGGTCACCTTCTTCTCGCCAAATACCCCGACACCGCCGAGGCCCTTGCCAAGTACCGCATCAACCCCGGCAATTGCTCTATCGGACGTAAAGACGACGACAACTTCCGCACCATGATCGAAGTCGCCGTCAAGCATCAGAAACCAGTCCGCATCGGCGTCAACTGGGGCTCGCTCGACCAGGCTCTCCTCACCAAGATGATGGACGAGAACTCCAAACTTCTACATCCCCTCGAAGCCCGAGACGTCATGATGGAAGCGATGGTCGTCTCCGCGCTCGATAACGCTGCCGCCGCCGAACGCTACGGCCTCCGCCGCGACCAGATCATCCTCTCCGCAAAGGTCTCCGGCGTCCGCGACCTGATCGACGTCTACACCGAACTAGCCTCCCGCTGCGACTACTCCCTCCACCTCGGTCTCACTGAGGCCGGCATGGGCATGAAGGGCGTAGTCGCCTCAACCGCTGGCCTCGCCCCGCTCCTGCTCGCCGGTATCGGCGACACCATCCGCGTTTCTCTTACCCCCACCCCCGGCGGAGATCGCAGCGAAGAAGTCCGCTGCGGCCAGCAGATCCTTCAGTCGCTCTCCATCCGCAGCTTCATGCCTCAAGTCACCAGCTGCCCTGGCTGCGGCCGCACCACCTCCACCTATTTCCAGGAACTCGCCGAGCGCATCCAGAACTACCTCGTCGAATCTATGCCCGAGTGGAAGAAGAACTATCCTGGAGTCGAAGAGCTTAAGCTCGCCGTCATGGGATGCATCGTCAATGGCCCTGGCGAAAGCAAGCACGCCAACATCGGCATCTCGCTTCCCGGCACCTTTGAGGAGCCCAAGGCGCCCGTGTACGTCGACGGCCATCTCTTCACCACGCTGAAGGGCGACCACATCGTCGAAGAGTTCCAGGTAATCCTCGACGAGTACGTACAAAAGCGCTACGGCAAGCAGTTAGTCGAAGTCTAAGTTTTACCCCCATCAAGTCTCCATCCCGGCCAATGGAAGGGCCACGCGAAGCCTCAAAAAGGTCCGCAAACGGTCGCTCCACGCGAAGTGGGCTTTTAGCTTTTCGTCTTCCTTTTGAGCTTCTCCGCCCGCGCCGCCAGCCTTCGCGCCACTCCCGTAGCGCGAATCTCCTCGTCCCGCTTCTTCCGAGCCTCCCGTTCCCACACAAACGGGCTGTTATGCATCCGCAGATCCCGCAGAGGATACAGCGTTCCCCTCCACATCACACCGCGCTGAAGCAGCACGACGACCATCGACCGCATCATCGCAAACATCATCGCCACCGCGCCCAGCGGATACAGCCACGCATACCGCGCATCAATCTTACTGGCCTCCCCCATCACCCGATACAGCGCACCGATGCAGCATAGAATCACGAGCGCCTGCACCAACGTTCCCCACCAGACCAGCCCTGCCAGCGGCAGCAAAAAAAACACTCCGATCCACACGCACACGACCACCACGAACGACGGCTGAAACCCGAACGCCGAAAACAGATTCTTTGTCATATTGACCAGAATTCCATGCCCACCCTTGGCCCAGTGCACCAGCACCATGCCGGGAGCAAACGCCACTCGCTGCCGCATTCCGGCAGCCCGCATTCGTCTCCCCAGCGTGATGTCTTCAAGCACCGCCAGCCGTTGCGGAATCCATCCGCCAATCTCATTCAACGCATCGCGCCGCACGAGATTGAATGCCCCAATCCCGGCCACATCCCGCCGCGCCTTCGGCTCCTGCACCATCCAAGGCCGCACCGCCCACAAACTCATCAGCTGCAGAAACCCCAGCACAATCCCCTCGCCGCGCGACCTCACCTCCACTGTCGGCAGTACCACCAGATGGTCCGCCTGCGTCTCCTGCGCGCATACCAGCGCTCGCCGCAAGATCGATGGTGAGAACAAGATATCCGCATCCGTGAACAGCAGATAATCCGACGAGCTATTTTCCGTTGCAACCATCAAGGCAAACGTCTTTCCCAGCCACCCCTCTGGTAGCTCCGCAATGTGAATCGCGCTCAGAGTGCCCGGTCTCCGCTCGGCATATTCCGCCACATATGCATCCACAATCGCGCCGGTACCATCCGTCGACCGATCATCCACCACCAACACACGCAGGCCCGCATAATCCGCCATCATCAGCGCGTCCAGCGTCGCCGCAATCTTCTGCGCCTCATCCCGGGCCGGCACCACCACGGTCAGCGTCGGCAACCCTTCCGGCAGCGTATCCCAATCCAGATTCGTCAGGTCTGGCAACGTAGGCAGAAGACGCACGGCATCATACGTCCGCAGCACCCACACCAGCGCCAGCAACCACGCTACTGTCCGAATAACCCCGCGCCAATACTCCGTCACATAGAGATGCAAACCGTGCCAGTTCAAACTGCCGCACCCTCCACCGAATGCGTCAACGGCGGAGCAAACTTCGACCCCACAAAGAAGATCACCGCCGCCACCACAAACGTGATCAGCGTAATCCCCAACCCCATCCGTAGATTCGAGTGGTCACTGACGATCCCAATCAGCTTCGGCGAAAACGCATCGCCAAACACGTGCAGCGCGAACAACTGTCCCGCCATCGCCGTCGCCCGCAGATGCGCCGGAACCGCATTCAGCGTCGCCGCATTCACCGGCCCCGTCCCCAGAAAGATCAGAAACACCGCAATCCCCAGCGCTGGCAGAGTCACCGCCTTCGGTCCAAAAAAACAAAGCACTGCCGGAGAAACCGCCAGAATCGCACTCAGCGCTGGCACTAGATACAACGCTTTGCTCGTCTTCTTCGACCACCACTGCGCCAGCACCCCACCCACCACCGTTCCACCCAGCCCGCAAACCACCGTAATGGCTCCCATGATCGTTCCCGCCGCCTCCATCGATCGCCCATCCACGCGATTCAAAAACGATGGCATCCACCACGAAATCCCGCCCAGTGAAAACGTCACTGCCGCGTATCCCATGATCGAGCATAGGTACGCCTTGTTCCTCGCCAGCGACAGCACCGACGCCTTATCGACTTTCTTCCGATCCTTCGCCGCCACTCTCTGCGGCTCCCGCATAAAGAACAAAATGAGCAGCGCAATCAACGCGCCCGGAATCGCCGACACAATAAACGCCATCCGCCATCCATGATGAGCCGCGACGACGCCCCCCGATAAATATCCCAGCGCCGCTCCCACCGGAATCGCCACATTGAAGATGGTCAGCACAGCATTACGCTGATCGTCGGCGAAATAATCCGCCAGCAGCGCCGGTGCAAAGATCCCAAAGCTCGCTTCGCCAATCCCCAGCGCCGCATGGCGCAAATTCAGCGACAGATAGCTATGTACGCCCGCCGTCCAGAAGTTCATCGCGGCGATCATCAGCGCCGCCACTACAATCATCGGCTTGCGAGGAAACCGATCCCCAAGCCATCCCGTCAACGGGCTCGACAGCACATACGCAATAAAAAACCAAAGCGTCAGCGACCCAATCTGGCTATCGGAAAGATGAAACTCGTGCTTAATCTGCTCCTGCACCGCGGGCAAAATGTAGCGGTCCAGGTAGTTGACGAAGTTCATCGCAGTCAACAGGCACAGGGCCGCCACGGCTCCCTTGACCGCGCGGTCCCGCGGTTTGTTCGCTGTCGTCGACGCAGTCGCCATGCTGACCCGAGGATATCAGGCTCACCTGACCTCAGTCGCCGCCTCATCCAGCCAGCACATCCTTCGCCTTTAGCAGTATCTCCGCCCACCCCACGCGCGTCGCCTCCGCATGTTCCGAAGGCACCCCACTGTTGATCAGCTTCAGCTCGCAACCTTCTCCCAGGTGCGCAAGGTTAATCTGCACCGTCGAAGTCTCGCTCGAATACTCCGGCACCGCAAACGTGAACACCATCTTTAGCGGCCTCACCAGCTCGAGATACTCACCCGTATGCAGCACGTCCTTCCCATCCCGCTGTTCCACAAACGTGTACCGCCCGCCCACCCGAGGATCAATCTCCACCCGCACCATCCGTCCCGTCGGAGTCGCGAACAGAAACTTGCTCGCCGTCTTCGGGTCGAGCAAGGCGTCATAGATGCTGCTTTCATCCGACGCGAACTTCTGCGTCACAATCACTGTCTCTAACTCCGTCCCCATCGCAACCTCCACGCGCAAAGCCGCCGCATTCGGTCAGATGCCGCGCTGCCAGCGCAAGGTGCCCGTTACTTCTCCTGCGACAGCCGAGCCATCAGCAGAGCCATCCGCTTCGCCTGTTTCGGTATTGAGTCCAGATACACCACCTCGCCCACCGCATGAGCTCCAGTTCCCATCGCTCCCACGCCCACCAGCCCCGGCACATAAGGAGCCACAAACGCGATATCTCCCGCGCCACCCACCGCCGGATCTGTAACCTCTTCCGGTGCATATCCCAGCGTCGCATTCACCAGCTGCAGCTTCGCCAGCAACGCCTGCGATCCCGGTGTCACTGCCATCGACGGATACGCCTCATCGAAAGAAATCTTTGCATCCGTCAGCGTCAAATGCTGCGCAACAATCGCTTCCATCTTCGCCTTCACCCGGGCCGTCTGATCCTCACTCAGCGTGCGCAAATCCCCATTCGCTACGGCCGTCTGCGCAACAATATTCGCCTTCCCCGTCGCCGTCCCGCCTGTCTTCTCTTTGTCGAGCTCCACCGTCCCTCCGCCCAGCACTAGCCCAACACTGTACGTCAGCCCCGGCTCCCGCAGTTGCGTTCGAAATGCGTCCACAATCCGAGCCAGCTCATAGATCGCCCCATCCCCCAACTTGTCCCCAAAGATCAGCGACGAGTGACCGCTCCTCCCCGTCGTTTCCAAATGCCACGTAATCGAACTCCTCCGCCCAATCCGCACCGCATCGGTCCCGTCCACCCCACCATCGCGAAACGCGTTCTCAAACTCCAGCGCCACATCGCTCTGCTTCGCCGCGTCAATCATGTCTTTCCGACTGACGGAAATCGGCCTTCCCGCATCTTCTTCGTCGCCACTTAACACGATGCGGATCTCGGTGTCCTTCAACACCCCCGCCGCCTGCATCGCGCGCAGCGAGTCCAGCATCACTACCAGCCCGCCCTTCATGTCGCACGTCCCCGGCCCGGTCGCCACACGCCCATTCGTTCCCGGCACCATCTCAAACTTCTGGAACGGCGAACTCGCCTCGAACACAGTATCCATGTGCCCGATCAGCAGCAGCCGCTCGCCGCACTTCCCCTGCCCCACCGGGCAAGGATGCACGGCCACCAGGTCCCCCGCACGCCCATCCTTCTCCACCAACGAATTCCAGCGCACCGAAAATCCCAACGCCTCAAGCTGCGGAGCAATCACATCCTTCACCCGCACCACACCCGCAAAGTTCATCGTCCCACTATTGATGTCCACGATCTTCTGCAGCAACTCCACCGCCCCCGGTGTCGCCGCATCCACCGTCTTCACCATCGCCGCCTCTACAGGCGAAGGAGCCCCCTGCGCGCCAGCCACCCCACCCAGCGCCAAAACAATACCCAGCATCTGCAAAGCCACTACAAAAGTTTTCATGATGGCCGGAGGATAGCATTTATCCCCGCGCCGCCCAAAACGGCCCTACCGGAACTCCTCCGTGCGCGGATACCGGGCCGTAACCACGGTGGAGATCCCACCTCGCGGTCGAAAATCTCCCTTGATCTCAGCCCACACAGGGTCAGTCGCCTTCACCACATCATCCAGCACCTGGTTCACGACATTCTCCTGAAAAATTCCCAGGTTCCGATACGTGAACAGGTACTCCTTCAAGCTCTTCAGTTCCAGGCACTTTTCCCTCGGCATATACCGAATCGTCAGCACGCCAAAGTCCGGCAGCCCGGTCTTAGGGCAGACGCTCGTAAACTCCGGATCGTCAATCAAAATCTCATACGCTTTGAACTGATTCTGCCAAGTCTCAATCGCCGGAAACTTCGTCTCCAGCCCCGCTGCCGCGTGGTCATCGGTATACCCTGTCGTGTGTTCTGCCATGACTCTAGTTTATCTTGCAACCCAAAAACCGCTACCCGCCGACACGGGTCTCAGAAATTCGCGTTCAATTTGTGCTCCCAGGCACCGCCACTACCCCATTATTCGACTGTCCTACCCGCCGCAGCACAGGCCCCTTCGTTCCCTTCTTCTCCTCCACCCCGCGCTTATTCTGTATCCGCTCCAAGCGCGCCTTCACGTCATTAAACTCTGACGTCGTCACCAAGTACTCCGGTCGCGCCGGCAGAATCGTCGCAATCTCATGCTCCACTGCGGTAATCCTCTCTGGCGTTGCTGGATGATCGCTGAATGCCTTCGATACCGCACCAGGCTTTCGCTTCTCCAGCGCCGACAGCTTCTCGAAGATCGTCACCATCCCCTGCGGATCATATCCAGCGCGGTACATGTACTGAATACCCAAATAGTCCGCCTCGGTCTCATACTCACGCGAGAACTCCAGGAACGACAGTGGCATTGCCACCTGCGCCGCCTCGTACACTCCATAGCCGACCCACGATCCTGCCGCCACCATCACCATCGGTATCGACCCAATCTGCATGTACCCCTGCTTGGTCATCTCCCTAGCCGCATGGTGCGCCGCCACGTGCGCAATCTCGTGCGCCATCACCCCTGCCAGCTCGTCCTCCGTATCGCATGCCAAAATTAATCCCGAGTCGACATAGAAATACCCTCCCGGCAGAGCCATTGCATTGATCTCATCGGTATCCAAAATCTTGATCGTGAACGGCACCTTTGCGTCCGAGTTCCGCACCAGATTCTGCCCAATTCGATTCACATACTCCACCACCACCGGATCCGTCACCAGATGCGATGTCTTCTCGACCGCCATTGAATACTGCTGCCCCACCCCCAGCTCCCAGTTTGTCGAATACCAATTCTTTACCCCGCGCCCCCCAATCTTTCGAGTCCCCACCGCCTCCACATCCTGCTCCGACCCTTTTTTTATCTGCGCATCCAGGTGCTCTCCCGGCGATGCGATCCTCACCGCCTTCTCCGTTTCTCCCGTCTTAGTGCCATCCGCGCTCGGTACCGTCGATTGCCCAACCGCAATCGCTCCACCCACTGCCACGACTACTACTGCTAAGGTCAATACCCGCATAGCGACTCCAGCAAGCGCTCCCCTGCATTCAAGAGGGATCATCCTACCCCAAGCCTCACCCCTGCACCGCATCACCACGTGTTATACGTAGTCCCATCGCTAGACAATGCCTGTGACCCCGAGTGCACATCGTCCATCCCGCCCTGCGTCTCATTGACATCTGTCATCGTATCCGACTGGCTAGTAATCCACGTCTCGCTGCTGCTCGTAATCGGGTCCACCGGGATTGACTTCAAATAGCCCGCCTGCACCAAATCATCCAGCGAGTCCGGAGCCTTTTCCTTATCCACCGTGTAGCTGTCGATCGCCGTCCGCATCGTATGCAGATCTTCCTTCAGCGTAGCTTCCTTGGCCCGCTGCAAGGTGCGCACGTAGATCGGAATCGCAATCGTCGCCAGGATCGCGATGATCGCCATCACGATCATCAGCTCGACGAGTGTAAATCCGCCCTCACCCGACCTCCTACTGCGAATTGTTCCTATCCCTGCCATGCGTCTCCGAACCACTAACTGCCGTTTCACTCACCACGTGTTATATTTCGTTCCATCCAGCGCTGTCCCTGTGCTCTTGCTATACACATCGAACACATCCTGCCCGCCAAAGCTGTCCGAGTCCGGAGGGTCCTGGTTGGACCGCAGTCCCCAATCCGTCGTTCCCGTCATGGGGTCCACGGGAATCGCCCGTAGAAACCGCATCTTCTTATCCTTCACATCCACGCCGTTCACCAGCGTTTGCAGGTCGGGCGGATAGTTATTCGTGTCCGCCTTCGTCTGGATCCCGCCCAGGTCGGCCACGTCTTTATACATATCGATCGCCCGGCGCATCTCCCATAGATCCGATCGCAGCTGACGCTCTTTGGACCGCTTCACTTCGAACTTCACCGCCGGAATCGCCGCCGTCGCGAGCACCGAGAGAATAGCAAGGACGATGATCAGCTCCACCAGCGAGACGCCCAGCTCTCCCGAGCGAACCCGCCTGCGCAGCCGCCCGATGCCGCATCCCGTGATGCCGGATACTCTCCCGTCCATCCTCTTCCTCCTTCCCTCGGCTCGCCCCCCGCTCTCTTATTTGACGTGCACAACACCCTGCGCGCCAACCGCCGCGATCCGGTTCTGCTGGCTGTCTCTGGTTCCAATGCGCGTCAGGGCCAAGGTCGAATCACCCGGTCCCACCGCCTTGAACGTCAGCGTGCAGATCGAACCCTGCCCATCGACACCCTTGGTTCCCGCCGGCCTTGTCGCTGAAATCGTCAGCGCTCCGTTACCCTCATCGCGATGCACCAGCGCCACTGACTGTCCATCCTTGCCCAGCAGATCGCCCGCATCCACGTTCACCAACTGCAACACCTTCGGATCAAACTGCACCTGCATCGGCACCGCAAACAGGTCATGCGCATTCGAGGCCACAATCGATACCTGGAACGTCGAACCCACCGTCTGGTTCGCACTTCCCGGAGTCACCGCCAGCGTCATCGGCGTCGCAGACATCGTTCCGTCTGCCGACATATGCATGTTCGCCATCGTCTCCTGCGTTACCGGCTTGCTATCTGCAGCCATCTTCGCAATCATCGAAGACGCCGCATTCGCCGCCGAGGTCGTCTGCAACCCATTCGCCGCCGGAGCCCCCATTGCGCTCTCTATCGTCGGCGCCGCACTCGGTGCCTTCCGCATCAACTCAACTGACTGGCTCGTTCCTGAGTAAATCGCCCGGGTGTTCTCGTCCGTCAAGATCGACTCGCGCACAATATGCGGAATAATCAGGAACACGATATCGTCCGTGTTCTGCGTTTTATCCGTGCTCGCAAAGAAGTACCGCAGAATGGGCAACTCGCCCAGCCCCGGCGTTCCACTCACACTCTTGGTATCCTGCACCTGCATCAGGCCCGCCAGCAGCGCCGGCTCGCCATCCTTCAATTGGATTACCTGGTCCGCCACACGCTGAGAAATAATCGGCTCCGTCACACCCGAGATCGTCGACGTTCCATTCTCCGCCGACACCTCCACCTTCAACTTCAACGACACTTCGCCGTCATAATGCACCGTCGGCGTCATGTCGATATTCACGCCCACATCCAGGTATGTAAACTGCGTCTGCACTCCCAACGACGCTGTAGTAATCGCCGTTCCCGCCGAGTACGATCCTGTAGCAATTGGTATCTTCGATCCAATTTTCAGCGAAGAGTGTTGGCCATCGGTCGCACGAATCCGAGGATTCTGCAAAATGCGAGTATCCGAATCCGAAAGCAACGCGTTCACCGTTCCGCCACCCAGCGTTATCGCAAAGTTTGTCGCATTCAGATTGCCCAACGTATTCAAGGTCAATCCCGAAGTAGTCGAAGTCGAAGTCGACGATGAAGATGAAGACGTCGACTCATTCGCATTCGAATACTGCGGCGTCAGCCCAAAGCTCGTCGGTAGCGTGATACCAAGATTATGCTCCAGCAGCCGGCTCACTTCCAGCTCCGCCACGTCCACCACCACCTCAGGCTTGGTGCGATCGAGGTCGTTGATAATCTTTTCCGCCAGGATCAACTCATCGGGTGTCCCGCGGATCACCAGCGCGTTCTGGCTCGCCACCAAATAAATCTTCAGCCCCGGATCCAGCAGGTTGCGAATTGCAACCATAATCTCGTTCGCATCCGCCTGCTGCGAAACGTTCGTCAGATAAAACGTCTGCACCGCCAGGTCATCATCTTCCGTCCGCTTCGCCCGAGTATTCTGCGCCACAAAAATCGTGTTACTTGTCAGCGGCTTCCAGAACGTCCCACTCTCAATCCCCACAATGTGCAGCGCATCCACCAGCGACACATCATTCAGCTCCACGGGAATGCGCTTCGGTACATACTCCGGATCAAAGATCACATTCAGGCCCGCCGCCTTGCAGATCGCCTGGTACACCACCTCGCTATCCTGCACCATGTGCAGCGATAGCGGATCATCCGAAACCGGCTGCAGAGCTACCGGCCCATTTAGCGTCGAGATCTCCCTCTGCATCTGCCGCTGATAGGGCGTCTCTTCCCCCATCCCCGGTACAAGAATATTTCCCGGCGAGCCCGGCGCAGCTCCCGCCGCTCCTCCACCCTGGCTATTCGCCGCCCCCGCCGGTCCACCCGCCGGAGCCGTCCGTTTCTCCATCACTTGTAACTCTTGCGCCGCCGCCTGGTTGCCCGGATCTATCTGCAACGCTCGAGCAAATTCATTGATCGCGCCATCTGCATCGCCCGATTGCCGTAGCACCCGGCCACGATCCACATGCATGTTCGCCGACTTAAAGCGCAAGCTCTCAAAGTTCGTCCGGTAACGCAGGTCCTTCGGCTTCTTTAGATGTGCCTGGCGATAATCCTCGAACGCCGCGTCATAGTCATCCCGGGCCTCCGCCTGCTGTCCCTTCTTAGCCCACGCGCTCGCCGACTGCGCATGGGCACTCCCCACCGCCGCGCCCGAAAGCAACAACAAACCCAGCATCCACGCTCTGGGTGCTGCCGCTGTGAGCCCATACAGGCCGCGCTGTACGCTTCGGTAGATTCCATCTGGCAAACGCACCTGCATACCTGCGACCCGCTCCCCTACAATCCGATTTAAGATGCCTCGGGCACCGCTTTCAAAACTCCTCGCGGCCCTAGTCTCCGTCCCTTGTTCCGGGTTCTTCGGAGCGGCCTTTGTTGAGATTTTGAGCGATTGATCGGGCTCGCTTGATGATACAGCCATTATTCGTCGGTTCACTAGTCTCTCCGCTTCAAACCTGGTGCCTCAATCCGTCCACGGAAAGCTTTCTGCTCTCTCGCAGCGTTCCTTCTCGCTCATCGTCCAACCGTCTCAAACTTGTAACTTGGAGTCCCTACGTCTTCGCATGCATCTATAAACTAATAACAAGATCGTTTGAACGATCCGCTAACAGGATCTCTGGAACTACCGGATACCAGGATCGATTCAACTATCTGCTAGCATCACACTCTTGGACGTATCTCCGGCCAATTCGTAGCTGGCAGTAGCCAAATCCTTACGCTGGACCCTGAACCGTATTTCTTATGCCCCGCTCCCTCTCCAATCCGACCGTCGCCGCGCCACCCAAAGCTTCGGCCAAGCCCAAGGACCGCGACCCCGTCGCCTCAGGTCTTCGCGACGCTGCCTACAATCGCTCCGCCAGCTTCAACTACTTCCTCTCCGACCGCTTCGAGGCCGGAGTCGCCCTGCGAGGAACCGAGGTCAAGTCCATCCGCGAAGGCAAGGCCAATCTCAAAGACGCCTACGGTCTCCTCAAGGACGGCGAGTGCTTCCTCCTGAACGCCCACATCGGCCCGTTCTCCCACGGCAACGCCATGAATCATGAAGCCCTGCGCACCCGCAAGCTCCTTCTGCACAAGCAAGAAATCGATAAACTCGAGGGTTTGACGAAGCAGAAAGGCTACACGCTCATCCCCGTCAAACTTTATTTCCGCAACGGCCGAGTCAAGTGTGAACTCGCCCTCGCCAAGGGCAAACAGGACTGGGACAAGCGCGCCACCGAGCGAGCGCGCGAAGGCGACAAGGAAGCAAAAGCAGCCATCGCCCGCTCCCAGCGGAGCTAGCACCACGGCCCTTGCACTTGCCTTGGCTTCTGCTGTTGCCCTTGCATTTCTTTCTGTCATTCCCCCTGGGAATCTGCTTTTGCTCTTGCTTTTCTCTTCATCCTCGCAACGGAAAATGTGCGTATTCCCGCTTGACTGCGGCAGTCCAAAAGCCCGCAACGCACCCGTGATACGATTCCCCCAATCCCATGATCCCCCTCAAAGCCATCGCCCTGCTCCTCACCACGGCCATTCAAACGACTAGCCCCAGCAGCCCCACCGCAACCACCTTCCATAGCGATGCCCTGCACCTGGACTACACCTACAGCAGCTCGCTTGCAGCCAACCCCAGCGTCGGCGATCAGGCCATCCAGTCCCAGAAAGACACGTCCACCGGCCTCGTCAAAGCCGCCGTCAATTGCCTCTCCCTGCCGCTCACCGCCATCGACTCCAGCCACGGCTTCCGTATGATCGTGATCCTGCGCCTCGACGGTACCTGCATCGGTCAGCCCACTGCCCCCACCGAACTCGCCGCGCTCGCAACCAACGCCCTCACCCAATCCCTCCAGCGTTTTGGTACCCCCCTGATGGCACCCTCTGCGGACTACCTGCTTACGACCCATCCCGCCGTCGTCCTCTCCGGCTCCGTCAAGTCCGAAAAATATGGCACCACCTTCTACGGCACCGCTAGCTGCACTATTCAGGGCAAGGACGCCGTCTGCTGGGAGTTCCTCACCAACGACTGCTCAAGACTCCCCGAACTCATCGCCTATCCCATCACATTCGACGGCGAATCCTCGCAGCCCCTCATCCCCGCAAAGTTCGCCCAACCCTGCAAGCCTTAGCCAAACAGGGCGCCTCCCAAACGGAGGCGCCCTGCCGCTCCACCACGTTCCCTCACGCGTACTTCATAGCCTCCAGGTCCTCAATCAGCCCAGGTCCCGTCGGCTTCCATCCCAACCGCTCCTGCGTCAGCTTGCTCGACGCCGGCATGTCATACCCCATGAACGGTCCCAGCCATCCAAAGTGCGCCTGTGCCTCTTCCGCGCTCAAACTCACCACAGGAAGCTTCAAGCCCCGCCCAATCACCTCCGCCATCGCCCGAACCGGAACTCCCTCCTCCGCCACCGCGTGGTAATGGCTGCCCGCCTCATGCTTGTCGAACGCGAGCTGATAGACCTTGGCAGCCGCAAACCGGTGCACCGCCGGAAAGCGGTTCAGTCCATCCCCCACATACGCCACCACGCCCTTCGCTCGAGCATTTTGGATATAAGGTGTGATCAGCCCCTGCTTTTCTGTGTCATGCACCTGCGGCAGCCGCACCACCGAAATATTCACACCCTTCGCCAACAGCGCATTGCCGGCCTCCTCCGAAGCCTTCCGCGGATTCATGTGGTGCTCGTCAAAATAGTCTTCAGTCGCAAGTTGTCCATGCCCTTTGCTTCCGAGCCCTGTCCCCGACGTAATCACCAGCGGCCGATCCGACCCAGCCAGCACCGAGCCCATCGCCTCAATCACCCGCCGATCCTTCTCCGTGTTTGCCACGAAATTCGAAAAGTCATGATCGAACGCGCAGTGAATCACCCCATCCGAATCCGCCGCACCGCTCTTCATACCCTCCAGATCTTCCAGAGTCCCGCGATGAACCTCCGCACCCGCCGCCTTCAGCTGCTCCGCGCCCTCATCCGAACGCGTCAGCCCCAGCACCGTGTGTCCCGCCCCAATCAGCTCCGGAATCACCGCCGACCCGATAAACCCAGTAGCACCCGTAAGAAATATCCGCATCCTCAATCTCCTTTTCGCCGAATCAGGGCCGCCTTCGCAACCCTGTCCCCAACCTACGCCTCCATCTGCGATACGATCTATGCTGCAGAGTCCAAACTTTCTTCGCGATCGTCCCGCGACCCTCGGAGCAACATGGATCCCCTATCCGACGTCCTCTCCCTCCTCAAGCCCCACACCTACATGGTCGGCGGTTTCGACACCGCCGGCCCCTGGTCCGTCCGCTTCCCCCAGCACGACGGCGTCAAGTGCTACGCCATCGTCTCCGGCCACTGCTGGCTCGCCGTCGACGACGTCCCCGACCCCGTCCTCGTCCAAACCGGTGACTGCTTCCTCCTCCCTACCGGCCGCCCCTTCACCCTCGCCAGCGACCTCGCCCTCACTCCCCTGAACCCCTTCGACTTCTTTGCCTTCCCCTCCAACGGCCACATCCGCACCCACAACGGTGGCGGCGACTGCTTCGGCGTCGGCGGCTACTTCGCCTTCGCCGGCAAGCACGCCAGCATCCTCCTCGGCGTCCTCCCACCCATCGTCCATATCCGCACCGAGTCCGCCAAGGCCACCATGCGCTGGTCCCTCGAAGGCATGATGCGCGAGCTCCGCGAGCCCAAACCCGGCGGATTCCTCGTCGCCCAGCAGCTCGCAACCATGATGCTCGTCCAGACCCTCCGCCTGCATCTCGCAGAAGGCCTCGCCGGCGGTGTCGGCTGGCTCTTCGCCCTCGCCGACCACCAGATGTCCGCCGCCATCACCGCCATCCACACCGACCCCGCCCATCCCTGGACCGTGCAGCAGCTCGCCGAGCGCGCCGGCATGTCCCGCTCCATCTTCGCCCTCAAATTCAAACAAACCGTCGGCGACTCCCCCATGGAATACCTCACCCGCTGGCGCATGCTCCTCGCCGCCGATCGCCTCGTCAACTCCACGGATTCCATCTCCACCATCTCTCTCTCGCTCGGCTACGAATCCGAAAGCGCCTTCAGCACTGCATTCAAGCGAGTCATGGGCAGCTCTCCACGCAAGTACAGCCACAACCAAAACCCCTCCCACCCAAAGCGCGGCCAATCCCCATCACCGCCTCTCCCACAACTCCAACTCGTCTAGAACGAACCCCGCTAAAAACCATCGTCAATCGCGCGCCACGCATGTATCCTGATCTCGCATCGCCGGATTCCCGCCACGATTCGGGTGCACCATCCTTACGACTACTTTGCGGACGGCTGGGATCAATCACAGCCCCGCCGTTCCACTTGGCTTTCTCTCTATCATTCCCGGGAATCTGCTTTCCTAGCTCAAGCACGCTGCAACCGTTCCATCACACCTCTCAGGCGCGGTTTGGCTAACACGCGCCGCAGTTCAGGACGGGAACCATGAGCACCCTCCACGCCTTTCCGCGACTCCACGCCAACTCTTCCTCCACCAACAAACTCCACTACACTCCCGTCTCCCTCGAAGCCGACAGCCCCAGCACCGACCCGGCGCCCATCCTCCCTCTATTCCTCTTCGGCCTTCTGGCGGCGCTTGGAACCTCCTTCCTCGTCTGCCAGGTGCCCGCGGCTTTCATGCACAGTTGGACGGCGTTCTTCCTCCGCTCCATCGCCTACCTCGCCGGAGTCGCCGCCGCCGGTATCGCCGGAACCCAGGTACTCTGGATCCTGCTCTCCGAAAAAACTACCCTCAACCTCCGCGCGCTCCTGGTCACCTTCGCCGCCAGCTGGGCATTCCTGCCAAGCATCGTCTTTTTCTACCGGGAGCACTCCGTCTACCTTCTGCTGGTAACATCCATCACCACCGCGATCACTGCTGCCTCCCTCAAGCGCCTCGTTGCAGTCTCCACTGTCGAAGCCCAATTCACTATCCAACTTCCCGAACCCAGCGTCCTCCAACCGAACGCTCCGCCCGACTTCTCAGGCCTCCCCACCACCTCTCGCCGGAGCCTCTTCTGGATCATCGGCATCTCCATCGCTGCGCAACTCTCCATTCTTCTCTGGCTCCTCAACCAGATTGACCTCGCCTGCCTGCTCCTCGCCATCCCGTCATTTGTCCTAGCCTGGCAAACTACCGCCAACACGCTCTCCGCAGTCGCGCCTCCAAAACACAACCGCTCGGCT
>Ga0302319_10006334_pt1 | contig 23511 bp, 19 predicted proteins | sample Bog_T0_2_FD_203319 | JGI IMG/M metagenome (GOLD analysis project Ga0302319, IMG submission 203319) | Peat permafrost microbial communities from Stordalen Mire near Abisko, Sweden - Bog_T0_2 | ecosystem: Environmental > Terrestrial > Soil > Wetlands > Peat | place: Sweden: Abisko, Stordalen Mire...
ACTTCAGGATGGCGACCGGACGGGTGACGCCCAGGCGGGCGGCGAGCTGCGAAAGGGCGTCGCGCACGGCCGGTTCCACTGGGCTCACCCCGAGGGAGCGCAGACGTTGCAGGGCGATCCAGCCCCCGAAATGCCACAGACTCAGAACCAAGACGCCGAGAGCCCAGAGGCCAATGAGCCAGGGGAGAGTCGGACGGAGAAGAACGGTGAGGTCGGGCAGCGCCAGCAACGATCGGGGCTCCGCAATCGAAGCTGGATTGAGCGCGGCGGTCTCAGCGGGCTGAAACGCGGTCGACGAGGAAGTCGAAGGCGAGGCGAAAGAAGGTCGGCCAATGGGCAACACTGGCGTCGGAGCGGATACGACGTGGAAGGTGGCGATGGGCAGAACCACCAGCGCCAGCAACGCTCCGGCCGCGGCTGCATAGCGGGCTCGGGAGGACGCGGAGCCGAGCGCGCGCAAGGCGAGGGCGAGAATTCCCGCCACGGCGCAGAATTCCCAAAGCGAATGCACGAGGGTCCAGCCCCAGAGAGCGACGAACGGAGAGGTGGCGATCCAATGCACGAACGCGGCGGTCTGATTCATGGATCCTTTCGTGGTTATCCCTTCAGGAGCTCCTTCAGGGCGGCAAGTTCGTCGGCTTTAACGCGTTTGGCGGAGACGGCGCTCAGGACCAGTTTCATGGCCGATCCGCCAAAACCTCGTTGGATGAGATCGTCGACCAGCTGCAGCTGGGTTTGATCTTCGCGCCGCGCCGGACGGTACACTTGGGGCCGCTGCGAGTCATCTTTCAGGACCAGTTCCTTCTCGGTCATGACCTGAACCATCTTGAGGGTGGTGGAATAGCCGGTGCCCCGCTCGTCCTTGAGCGCATTGTGAATGTCGCGGACCGTGCTGGGGCCTTTGGCCCAAAGCACGCGCAAGATGGCGAGTTCCACTTCAGTGGGCAGGGTGGCGCGGGGCCGAGGCATAACGAATACCTTCGTCATAGTTGTCCGAGTGTCAACGAATACTTTCGTCAATATGAGCCGGAGGTTCGGGTTTGACCCGCGGAAGCGCACGCTCGGAATGCAGGTCGGAATCGTTATGTCGCCGTCGCAAAGACTGTTCATCGCCCTGACGCCGCCGGCAGCGGTCCGCGCCGCGGTGGCCGGCCTGGCCTCGCCGCTGCCGGGCGTGAATTGGACCAGCCCGGACAAGATGCACGTCACGCTCCGGTTTCTCGGCGAGATCGCGACCGAGCGCATCGAAGGCATTGCCGCACGCCTGGCCACGATTCGGGTCGAACCCTTCATTTTGCCGACGGAAGGCCTAGGCAGTTTTCCGCCCGATGCCCCGCCGCGGGTTATTTGGGTGGGAGTGGGGCGGGGTCATCCCCGTCTTTTCCAGTTGCGGCAAAAACTCGATGACTCGCTCCTGGCGGTCCGGGTGGACCTCGATGTTCGCACCTTCCATCCTCATATCACGGTGGCCCGCTGTGCCGGAACGCCTTTGCCCACAGTGAAGCGCTGGCTGCGGGAAAGGGAGGATTTTACCGCCGCCCCCTTTCGGGTCGACGCCTTTGATCTCTACTCGAGCCGCCTGACGCCGGCGGGCTCGGAATACGCCTTAGTCCGGCGGTTTAGTCTGGCTGGGCCGTAGGACTTACGACACCCCACGGCCGGCGCCTACGTGTCGTCGTGTACGAGGCGTTTGCCGAAGGGCAGCACGGGATCCTGCTTGAAGCCGATTCGCTCGTAAAAAGCGATGGCCTGGGCGTTGCCGGTCCGGACTTGCAGATTGATCTTCGGGCAGCCCTCCAGGCGCAAGAGCCGCTCCACTTCTGCCATCATCTGGGCGGCATAGCCATGCCGCTGGTATTGGGGCAGCACGCCGAGGTAATTGACCCAGCCGCGGTGACCCTCGTACCCGGCCATAGCCGTGGCGACCAGAGCACCGTCCGCCACTCCGACCAGAAAAAGGTCAGGGCGCACCTTCAACTTCCGGGCGATATCCTTCTTTGGGTCGTTGACGGAGCGTAATAGGCCGCACAGGTTCCACACCTCGATGACGGCTTCGGTGTCGCTTCGGGCGAAGGGGCGGATTTTCAGCATACCCTGAGCCCTAAGCCGACGACAGGACGCTCAGTCCTTGGCGACCGGCGCGCCGAGCTTGACCCAGCCCTGGATGCCCGGAGCGAAATGCTTCACATTGGTGTAGCCCAGCTTGATGGCGGCGCTGGCGGCGGCCTTGTAGGCGCCGCAGGCTTCATTGGCGCAGTAGGCGACAATCAGGGAGTTCTTGTCGGCCGGCAGCACCGCGGCGAGATCCTGGCGGTGGGTGGAAAAGTCGATCGCGCCGGGAATGTGCCCGCTGCGGTAGGAATCGCTGCCATTGGCGTCGAGCAGGACGACGGACTTGGCGCTGACGGCCGCTTGGAGATCAGCGGGCGAAATGTCCGTGACTTTGGCTGCCGCGAACACGAGGGTGGCGAGGGAAAAAAACGCGAAGAGCGAAAGGAGTTTTTTCATAGGCCTCAAACCTACGAGGGGAGGGCCTGGATGCAAATGCGAATCGGCATCCCGTCCGGCCTCAGGCGGCTGCTGGGAGGAGGGCCCGGACGATGGGATGAAGCTTGTTCCCCAGCGCCTTACATTCGGGCCGAAAGAGAATTCCGACGAAAAACGGGTGGTTTTTCAGACACGCCCAGGACTCAGGAGGTCAAGCTGTCAGGGGGCGGCGGGAAGCCAGGACAAGGCGATGCGGCGGACCCGCAGGGATCCCAGGTGTGCACTTCCAGTTTTTGAATGGCTGTACGCGAGTAAAACAGAGTCGTGTATGAAGTGAATGGCGGTGTAGGCAAAATTGCTGTTCGGATCAGCTTCCAGAACCTTTCGCAGCGGCCAGGTTTTACCCCCATCCGTGGAAATGGCGGCGACTAACGGCGTGCGCCGATTCCCATCTGGCGGGACCGGAAACATGCCGGAGTGGTCATTGTAAATCGCGAGGAGAGCTTCCGAACCCGGCAGCCGCTTGATGCTGGCGGGGGCGCAGGGCGATTTGAGCTCGCTCGGCACTGGCGCCGTCCAGGTTTTCCCGTCGTCGTGGGACCAAAAGCTGTATTGCTCTCCCTGGTCGGTCCGGGCCCAGCCGTAAAGCGACCCATCCGCCAGCTCCACCACACCTGGTTCCTGCAAGCCGTTTTCGCTCGCCACCGGCAACGCCCACCAAGTGTCCGCCTCGCGCCAGCTCGCCCCTTCGTTATCCGACAGGTACCAGAGGACGATGCCCCGGGAGTCCGCTTCACGCGCAACCCCCCGTTCGTGAAGGGCGTGCCCCACGACGGTCAGGATCTTGCCCGTGGAATCGGTTTTATCTGAAACCGGTGTCGCCGACAGCAGCGAGCGGTAAAAGGCAACGGGGTAGATCAGCCTCCCGCTTCGGGTTTGGATGACGCGGTCATTGTTGCGGGAAAAATAGCCGGGCGAAGGGATAACCGGCGTGGGGCTCGACCAGGTCGTGCTGTCGTCTGCAGATATCCGCAGGTAGGGATGATTGTCCCAGAGGCCGTTCTTGATGCCGTAAAAGAAGGCGAGCCTGCCGCTGGCGAGGCGGAGGAGCGAGACGCTCATCACATTTTGCTTCCCGATGTTTTCGATCACGACCCGGGGCTGGCTCCAACTCAGCCCTTGGTCATCGGAATGGATCTCAGTGATTCGCGCCGGGCTGACATCCTCATGACCGCCGTAAAATTGAGTGTAATAAAACACAATCCGGCCGGATTTGAGCGTGGCGAACGCGCCCTCCGAATTGCGCGGGTACTCCGGCGAAGAATTGATGTCGAGGACGACCTGGTTTCCCGGCGCGGCTCTCGAGGCAACGAGCAGCAGGGAAGCCGCCAGGGCCAGCAGGGGGACTTTCATCGGTGATTGCATCATTGGAGATAAGCGGCGACGATGTCAGTCGCATTCCTTGCCGGAGCAGAATGCTTCGGCAAGCCGCCCTCGTTATGGGAAAAGCTCCACTCCTCCTCGTTCTCACGCTTGCGATTGCCTTGCCCGGACAGGCCGCACCCGCCACCACGGCATCGATCGACAAGCTGTTGATCCTGGCCAAGACCGAAAAGGTCAGCGAGCTATTCATTGCCCAATTGGATAAAGGGGTGACCATGGGCGTCCAACGGGCGCTGAACGGGCGGGCACCCACGGCCGCCGACCAAGCGGTGATCGATTCCATGCGCCGGCAAATAACGGCCGCGGCCAAGGATACGCTGAGCTGGCCGAAACTGAAGAGCCTCTACGAAAAAGTTTATGCTGACATTTTCTCGCAGGAGGAAATGGACGGGCTAATTGCTTTTTATAGCAGTCCGACCGGCCAGGCCTTCGCTGAAAAGGAGCCGCTGATTGCCCAGCAGGTCAACGGCGTGATCCAAGGGCAAATGGCTCCGATGATGATGAAAATCCAGTCGATCATCCAAGACGCCGTGCAAAAGCTGCAGTCGGCGCAAGCCAGCGAAAATCAGGGGCCGGCCTTGGCACCGGCCGGGGCTGCCGTGGCGCCCCAGGACCGGCACACCAAGCCCCGACTGCCAATCGAGATTAGTTACGGCCAGAAAATTGCGCTGAAGGATTATTTGGTGACCGGCAAGACGACGATCTTCGATTTTTATAGCGAGTATTGCCCTCCCTGTCGGGCCCTTAGGCCCCTCTTGAGAAAGCTCCACCGGAAGCGGGATGACATAGCGGTCGTGAAGGTGAATATCAATCGACCCGGCGTGGTCGGGATCGACTGGGGTTCGCCAGTCGCCGGGGAGTTTGGGCTCCGCTCCATTCCCCACCTAAAGGTCTTTAGTCCCGACGGAAAGCTGCAAGCGGAGGGCGACGACGCCCGGAATCTGGTCGCGGACTGGATCAAGGCGCTCGATTAAGCGAAGGACGGCGTCGGCCTGATGCGGTTGGCGCCTCTTGAAATGCAGGTCCCGCCACAAGTGCTATTGTAGGATTCCAACGGGAGGTTGCCTCCGGCGTTTCAGGCGTCAAACCTTGCCCCATGCCCAACGTTGGCGGCCCCTTGGCGGGTAAGACGGCCATTATTACTGGCGCCGGACGCGGAATCGGCCGAGCAATAGCCATCGGCTACGCGAAGGCGGGCGCCGCCGTCTGCTGTGCGGCCAGGACCGAACGGGAACTGGAGAAAACTGTTGCCAAAATTACGGCTGACGGCGGGAAGGCCATCGCCATCCCAACTGACGTCACGGTCAATTCCCAAGTCGAGTCCCTGATGAAGACAGCCAATCGCAGACTTGGCGCGATCCATATCCTGGTGATCAATGCCGGAGGCTTTTTTGATCGGGGCGAACTGGCCGAAAGCGACCCCGCTATCTGGAGGAGGTCCCTGGACTTAAATCTTTTCGGGGCATACCTGTGCGCTCGAGCGGCGATCCCCTATCTGAAAAAAAGCGGCGCTGGGAAAATTATCACGGTTGGTTCCGGCCTTGGTCATAATGGCCGGGCGGGCGGCTCGGCCTATGCCTGCGCCAAGGCGGGATTGTGGATGCTCGCGCGGGTATTGGCTCAGGAGCTCTTGGCTTCCAATATCAGTGTGAACGAACTTATTCCCGGTCCTGTCCGCATGGACAATTCGACCGGGCGCCTACGCGAAAAGAGAAAGAAACTCGCCAAGGGCGAATGGCTCAAGAATCCCGAGGACGTTGTGCCCTTGGCGCTTTTTTTAGCCGCGCAGCTTGACACGGGCCCGACCGCTCAAAGCTTCAGTTTGATGCGAAGGGACGGATAATCCGTCGTTTGGGGGTGCCCACCATATCCACCCCCAAATGTTCCTTTTGGGATTAGGGCTGGACAATGCTTTGGATAACCCAACGCCTATGCGCGGGTTCCTGTGCGGACGAAGACCCTTAATTCCTGCAGCACTTTGCCCAACAGTGCATCAAGTTTGGGCGTCCGACCGCCGTTTGCGATGAACTCCTTTTCGAATAGGCCGAGGCGGAGTGCATCCGTCCGCTCTAATTTCGAAGCATCGGCGGGGTTGATAAAAACGAGTGTCGCGCCCGGCCCTTGCTCGAACCCATAGGCCCTGACAGCGTCATTCTTCCAGGCGTCCGCCCCCGTCTCGATCTTTAGGCTGCCCGGTGGTTTGTCGCCATCACGCGGCTTGATCCATGCTCCGTAGATGAGAAATTCCGCGGCCAGCGGCGTCGCCCGTTTCTCCAACGCTGCCGTGGCCACGGTGCAAGCTCGGAACAACTTCGTGCAACAGCGCTCGGTCTTAAGAATCACAATAATACCCCGTTTGCGGTCTTTCTCCGGTAGGCTTGTCATCCTCCGGGTGAAGTCGGTCGCTAGCTCGAGGGGGGTCCAAAGCGACTCGTTCATCGGGATGATGTTCTCGGTGTCAGAAAACGGGATGCCCTTGGCGTCGGGATAGCAATTGCGGGCCCCGGCAACGTACCTCTGCCCGCGGAAGGACAGGGCGAACTTGAGGGCCGCATCCGGCCCGTACTTCTCCTCGACCGCCTGATTCGGAGCAGGTACAGCGGTACCAGCCGAGAGCGTGGCAATCGAAAACAATAGCCCTAATAGCAGGCGTTTCATTGCGTTCTCTGGGCTGGCATAGCCGAAGCGGGCATCGGGCGTCAAGTTTGACTGGACTGCCGGCCCCCAGGCGAAGGGTCAGTTCCAAATCGACCGGATTTCGAAGGCCTAATTCTGCATCGTCGCATCTGGGGTAGGGCGACGCAGCATCTGTCGAGGGGGGGCGAAGCTCGCGCCGGAGTCTACAATTCTGCAAGCGTAGCCCTAACCCATCCATTTAGCCCCATGTTTAGGACGATAAGAATCTCTCTTCGGAGTATATCAAGCTGCCGCGATTGGCAGCTCGGTCGGGGCGCGATGCGATTTTCATCCGAAAAAAGCGAGGATTGAATTCAAAATATCATTCGGCGAGACTCCGCTTCTGGTAATCATCCCCAAGCCATGAAACCCATCACGCTCGCCCTGGTTTTCGCCACCTGCCTGAGTGCTCCCCTGCGGTCGGATCCGCGGAACCAGGTCGTCTTGGACATACTCTCCACTCCGGAGCATCCCCGAAACTCGGAAGGCTCCTTCGTCACGCTCAAATCCGGTCGGATCGAGTTTTATTTCACCCAGTTCTACGGCGGTTTCCAGGACGAAAGCCCGGCTCGGATCGCCGAGGTGCATTCCGATGACCGCGGCAGCACATGGAGCCAGCCGCAGGTCGCGGTGGATAACGGGCGGAACGACAACCTGATGGATGTCTCCCTCCTCCGGCTGGCGAGCGGCAAGATCGCCCTATTCTACAACGTGAAAAAAAGCGCGTGGCTTGATTGCCGGCCCTACGTTTGCCTCTCCTCCGATGAGTGCCGGACCTGGTCGAAGGCGGTGCCAGTGGTGGCCGCTCCGGGATATATTGGGACAAATAATGACCGGGCGATCCAAACCCGTGCCGGACGGATCATCATGCCGGTGCCTGTCAACCGCTTGATCGGGACGGCCAACGCCTACAGCTCGGTCGATTGGCGAACCATCACTTGCTGGTACCTCTCGGACGACGACGGAGCGAGCTGGCGGGAGGCTCCGACCTGGTGGACACTGCCGGTGCCAAGCGTGGACGGGATGGACGAGCCGGGGGTGGTCGAACTGGCCGACGGCACGCTCTTTTCCTGGGCCCGCACCGACCACGGCGAGCAATGGGCCTGTCGGTCCGAGGACGGAGGCGAGCACTGGAGCCCGCCGGTGCCGACCGAACTCAAGACGCCGACGGCACCAGCCAGCATCAAGCGCGTTCCGAATTCCAGTGCATTGCTCGCCATCTACAACGACCATTCCGGGCGATTTTCATTTCCTTTTGGGAAAAAGCAGTCCGAAGGACGCACTCCGCTGGTGGCGGCGGTGTCATTCGATGGCGGTTGGACTTGGCCGGCGCGCAAGCTCCTGGAGGAAGACCCCGAATTCAATTACCATTACATCGCGATCCACTTTGTCGATGACGCGGCGCTGCTCGGCTACAGCTTCAATCGCCGGGGTACGGCGCACCAGGGCAACCTGCGCATCCGGCGCATTGCCTTGTCCTGGTTTCCCCAGACGGCCACCAACCTTTCGGATTAGCCCAGACGACCACCTTCACGAAAAAAAAGATATCGAAGTCGCCCGGGCCTTCGGCTGCGAAGCGGTCCTGATCTGTCGGGGCATGCCCGCCGAGGCCTGGGGTCAGGATCGAACCATCGCCCGATTATCCGAGTTGTGACGATCCGCCTTTGATGATTTCCCATTCTTGATCCATGAACCCCTTACTCCGCCGGATCTGTCTGGGCTTCGCCGCCGGTTTGCTGGCCCTGGCCCCTTTGTTTCCGGTGCGGAGCGCAGGGGAGACGGCGTCGGAGGCGGTCGGCCTTTCGGCCCGGGCCCAAGTCGCATTGCTGCAGATCCTGGCCGAAAAAACCAGCTGGGAACAGATGCATGCGTCGGAGGCGTTGATTGTCTGCGGCGACGGCGAGGCCGTCCACCAGCGTTTTTTGCCCGGAGCCGACCGAGCCGAAGCGCCCTTTCGCACCAGCATCTGGCGGATGCTGGCCTGGTCCGCCACGGATCCGGCGGAACGCAATCGCTGGATCGCCCGGATCGAGGCGGTGGCGCTGATGCCGGCGGCGACCGACCGGTTCACCGCGGTGGAAATTCTCTGCAAGTTTCATCACCGCCTGCGGGGGCCGGCGCTGGCCCAAGTCCAGGGGATGTCTCGGGATCCGGTCCAGGCGCACGCCCTTTTCGGCTGGTGGGCTTTGGCGGTGGCGGACGACCCCGCGGCGCTGCCTAAGATTACGGAGGCCCTGGCCTCGGGTGATTCCGCCGCTCGTGGGCAGGCCGGGTCCATCCTCCGCTGGCTGCGCCCCGACGATGCGTCGACCCGGGAAAGGCTCGCCCGGGCCGCGGACCGGGAGGCGCCCGGCTCACCCGCCTTTACTTCGGTGGTCGGCGCGGCCGTGATCCTCAACGCCGACCCGAGCCATGAAACGCAGTGGCGGGCCGAATTGGAGGACGTGGTGAGGCAGGGCCCGGGCCGGCCGCGCTGGGCGGCCTGCCAGGCGCTGATGCTGGGCTATACACCCGCCGACTTGGCGAAAGTGACGCGTTTCCTGGACGCGCCTGATCCGGACAGCCGGACCGGGGCGGCCTGGGTCATTCTGCATGTGCTGGGCCGCCCCCGCGCCTAGACCATCGGGAAAACGTCCGCCAGGGAGGTCCGGGGATTCCCGGCTGGGCGCGGGCCAATCGGTGGGAAACCGGGCACGAAGCGGGCAGTTCCGGGGTCTGGTGCTTTTAATGACGAGGCGCCAACCCCACCATTCCGTTTCTCCGGCCGGCCGGGTTCCGGCCCCTCCTTGTACCGTGGTCATATTCGGTGCTGCTGGCGATCTGACCAAGCGGCTACTGATGCCGGCCTTGTATGATCTGGCCGAGGCGAGGCTCCTCGATCCCCGCATGCGGATCATCGGAGTGGATCACAATGCCAGCACCGCTCGCGGCTGGGCGCAAAGCCTCGGGCGGACGATCCGTTCCTTTGTCCGGGACAAAACGGCCGAATTTCACAGCAGGATTGACCCCCGGGCCTGGAGCTGGCTCGCCGAGCGCCTGGACTATCTGACCGGCGACTTCGACCAAGCTGCCACCTTCACGGAGCTGGCCCGCCGCTTGACGCCCAAGGGCGACCCGGGCGGCAGCGTGATCTTTTATCTCGCCGTCTCGGCCCGCTTTTTCGGCCCGATCGTCGAGCAGCTGGCCAAGACCGGGCTTTTGACCGAACCGCCGGGATTTTTTCGCCGGGTCGTTATCGAAAAGCCCTTCGGCTCGGATTTGGCCACGGCTCGGGCCTTGAACCACAAGCTGCTCCGCGCGATGGCAGAAGACCAAATCTACCGCATCGACCATTTTCTGGGCAAGGAGACGGTGCAGAACATCCTGGCCCTGCGCTTCGGCAACGGGACCTACGAGCCGATCTGGAACCGGAGATACATCGATCACGTGCAGATCACCGCGGCGGAAACGATCGGGGTCGAAAAACGCGGCGCCTTCTACGAGGCGACCGGGGCCCTCCGCGACATGGTGCCAAATCATCTTTTCCAACTTGCCTCCATGATCGGCCTGGAGGCGCCCGTGGCCCTGAATGCCCGCGCCGTGCGCGATGAAAAAGTGAAGTGGGTCCGGGCAGTCGAACCCCTGCGCGTCGAGGCCGTGGTGCGCGGGCAGTACCGGGCGGGCCGGATCGATGGCGCCAGGGTCGCGGGCTATCGCCGCGAGCCGGATGTCTCCCGCCAGAGTCGGACCGAGACGTATGCCGCGCTCAAGCTGGCGGTCGACAGCTGGCGCTGGGCCGGCGTGCCGTTCTACCTCCGCACCGGCAAGCGCCTGGGCACCCGCCGGACGGAAATCGCCGTCTTCTTCAAGCCGGTGCCGCACCGCCTCTTTCGAGAGAGTCCCACCGACTGGCTGAAGCCCAACGTTCTCCGGGTGCAAACTGACCCGGCGCACGCGATCAAGACCCAGTTCAATGCCAAGGTGCCTGGTCCGGCCATGCGGCTGGCGCCGGTGGCGACGACCTTCACCTATGGCGACTATTTTGTGGAGAAACCCAATGTCGGCTACGAGACCCTGCTCTACGACTGCATGATCGGGAATCCCCTCCTATTTCAGCGGGCGGACGCGATCGAGGAGAGCTGGGCGGTGGTCGACCCGGTCCTCAAGGCCTGGGCCAAGGGGCGTAGGCCCCCGGCCTTCTATGCCGCCGGGAGCGATGGCCCGGCGGCCGCGGATGAGCTCTTGAAGCGCGACGGCCGCGCTTGGCTGCCCTTGGCCGAAGCCTAGGCCTCAAACCTCGGCGTACCCCCATGGCTCTCGACACTACCCCCTACTGGACCGATTCGGCCTCGATGCCGCGTTTCTCACGGATCGACCGTAATCTTACGGTCGACGTGGCGATCGTGGGGGCGGGCATCACCGGCATCACCGCCGCCTATCTTTTCAAGAAGGCCGGCTACAAGGTAGCCCTCCTGGAGAGGGACCGCTGCGACCGCGTCGACTCCGCCAACACGACCGCGCATCTCACGTCGGTGACGGACACACGGCTGCACAAGTTGGTCAAAAAATTCGGGCCGCTCGGGGCCAAGCGCGTCTGGGACGCCGGGGCTGCCGCCATCGACCAGATCGCCGCCTTGATCCGCGCGGAGGAGATCCGCTGCGACTTCAAGTGGGTGCCAGGCTACTTGCATTCGCCCGTGGGACATGAGGATTGCCAGGCCCCGGCCCTGCAGGCCGAGAACAAGGTTGCCGCCCGGCTGGGCATCCAGGCCGAGTACGTGGCGAAGATTCCCTACTTTGGCGTCCACGGCGTGAGGTTTGCCAATCAGGCGGTCTTCCATCCCCGCAAGTACCTCGCGGGCCTGATCCAGCGCATCCCGGGCGCCGGCAGCCATGTGTTCGAGATGAGTCCGGTGGAGGCGGTGACGTCGCGGCCCCTGGGCGTCAAGTCCGGCGATTATCGGGTCCACTGCCAGTACCTGGTCTTCGCCACCCACAATCCGCTGATGGGCAAGACTGGCCTGATTCCGGCCTTGGTCCTGCAGGGCAAGCTGGCCCTCTACACCTCGTACGCCCTGAGCGCGGAATTTCCCGCGGGCCTGATTCCCGAGGCGTCCTTTTGGGACACGGCCCATCCTTACCATTACCTCCGGGTCGAGCACCATCGTCATGGCGACTACGCCATCTTCGGCGGTGAAGACCACAAAACCGGCCAGGAGGTCGACACCCCGGCAGTCTATAAGCGGCTGGAGCGGCGATTCCGCAAGTTGCTGCCCGAAGGCGTCGTCGAGCACCGCTGGTCGGGGCAGGTGATCGAGACCAGCGACGGCTTGCCGCTGATCGGTGAAACGGCCGCCCGGCAGTTCGTCGCGACCGGCTTTTCCGGCAACGGCATGACGTTCGGCACGCTCGGGGCGATGATGGCGGTCGACGCCTGCGCCAAACGGAATAATCCGTGGAAGCATATCTTCGACATCCACCGCAAGCCCGGGCGCGGCGGCAGCTGGCGGTACTTTAAGGAGAATATCGAATTCCCCTATTATTTCCTCCGCGACTGGACTGCGCGGGCCGAATCCGACTCGCTACAGGCGGTTCGGCGTGGTCAGGGCAAGATCATCAATCTCGACGGCAAGAAAACGGCTGCTTACCGGGATGCCGCAGGCAAAATTTCGCTTTGTTCGCCGGTTTGCACCCATCTCAAGTGCATCGTGGGTTGGAATGCGGCCGAGAAGACCTGGGATTGCCCCTGCCACGGTTCGCGCTTTCAGCCGACGGGCGAAGTTATTTCCGGACCCGCCGAGGAACCGCTGGCGAAGATCAAACTCCCCGATTGAAGCCGAAGAGTTCGGCGTCGCGGTTGGGCCGGCCGAGAATCCGATCGCGGATCAGCTCGGCGGCGAGGAGGCTGTAGGTGATGCCATTGCCGCCATAGCCCAGAGCCAGCCAGGTATGGGGCAATTGCGGATGCGAGCCGATGAAGGGCAGTCCGTCGGCGGTGGCGGCGAAGGTGCCGGCCCACGCATAAGCGATGGCAAAGGGGATTTTGGGGAAAAGCTGGCCAAAGCGCCGCCGCAGGAGCCCGGCCTTGGCGTTCAGGAGGCGGTCGCGGCGCGCGGGATCGCGAAAAGGCTCATCATAGCCGCCTAGCATGACCCGGTTATCCTCCGTGGCGCGGAGATAGAGATAGGGATTGGAGCTTTCCCACAGGAGACAGCGTCCGGCGGGCCATCCCGACCAGTCCGTCACCGGCTCGCTGACGACGGCATAGGTGCTGTGAAGTTCGGTGCACTGGGCCGGCAGGAGAAAGTCCGCCTCGTAGCCGGTGGCGATCACGCGGTGGCGCGCGCGGATCCGTGTCCCCTCCGCTGTCCGCAGCTCGATGCCCCGGGCCCGGGTCCGGGACTTCGTCACCGCCGTGCGGTCATAGATGCGAGTGCCGGCCCGGGCGGCGGCGGCGAGGAGCCCATGGGCCAGGCGGTAGGAATCCACCTGGGCTGCGGGCACGGAATGAATCGCGGCCGGGTAGGGGAGCGAGCTTTCGGCCGCCAGGCGCCGCCGGGACCACCATTCCACCTGGAAACCTGCCTGGCGGCGCGCGGCGAACTCGCGTTCGAGCAGCGGCAGATGGGTCCGATCTTTGGCGAGCCACAGGCTCGATTTGCGCTGGTATCCGCAGTCGATTTGCAGGTGCCGCACCAGGGCTCCGATCGCGGTGACCGCATCGCGGCACCGCCGATAGCTGCGGATCGCGTGATTGTCGCCCAGCCGGCGCATGAGTTTATGCAACGGCTGATCGATCTCGTACTGAAGCAGACTGGTGCTGCCCGCCGTGCTGCCGTGCGCGACATCGCGGCGATCGAGCACGACCGTGTCGATGCCGGCGTCGGCCAGATGCCAGGCCACCAAGGCTCCGGTGATGCCTCCGCCCACGACCGCGACCTCGCACTCCACATCGCGTTCGAGCGCGGGGTAGTTGGCCGGCAGTCCGTCCCGAATAGGCCAGAAGGGTTTGGGTGAGAGCAGGTCCATGGATTTGAGTCGCCAATACAGTATGGCCTTGTGACATGGTGTTCCGATCGGCCCGATGAAAGTCGTTAAGTTTTTAATCTCTAGTCTTGCCCTAAGTCTGTGGGCCGTAGCCACTCCGGAAATTTCTCTGCCGATCGATCAGGTTCTGACCCCGGAGGGGATTCAATTGGCGCTCCCGGGAGTCCGGCCGAAGGCGATCGCCCTCAGTCCGGACGGCCGACTCTTGGTGACCTCCGGGGCCAACAATCGGCTGTACACGCTCGATCCCGGCCGGGGTACCTTGCTCCAGACCGTCCCTTTGCTGGGCGAAAAAGCCCAGGTGAGTTTTACCGGCCTTGCCTTCACCCCTGACGGGCGGCGCCTCTATCTGGCGGACTTCAACGGCACCATCCGAGTGTTTGTCGTGGGGCCGACTGGAACGATTTCCAATCTCCGTACCTTCGGACTGCCGCCCGCCCGGGCGCCGCGCCGCGCCGAGGAGATACCTTCGGGCCTGGCGCTTTCTGCCGACGGCCGGCGGCTCTATGTGGGGGGCAACCTGTCCAACGGCCTTTGGGAATTGGATGCCGATTCCGGCGCCGTGCTCCGGCGCTTTGAGGTCGGGGTGGAGCCTTACGATGTGGTGCTCTGCGGCGGCAAGGCTTACGTGAGCAATTGGGGCGGGCGCCGGCCCGGCGCGACTTCTCTGACCGGGCCGGCCGGCCGCGGCACCGTCGTGCGGGTGGATCCGATTCATTCGACGGCGAGCGAAGGCTCGGTCAGCATCGTCGATCTGGTCGCGGGCCGAGTCGTGGCCGAGCTGCTCACGGGCCGCCATGCGAGCGGCCTGGCTTGTTCCCCCGACGGCCGCTCCGTGGTCGTGGCCAATGCGAACGACGACACGGTCAGCGTCATTGACGCCCGCTCCGACCGGGTGGTGGAAACGATTTCGCTTCGCTGGCATCCGGAGGACCTGTTCGGGGCCAGCCCCAATGCCCTGGCCTTCGATCGCGAGGGGCGCACCCTGTTTGTCTGCAACGGGACGGAGAATGCGGTGGCCGTGATTGCCTTCCGTCCCGGCCAGTCCCACTTCCGCGGGCTGATCCCGGTCGGCTGGTTTCCCGCCGCGGTCGCCTTCGACGTCAGGCGGAATCTGCTGGCGGTGGCGAACGAGAAGGGCGACGGGCGGCAAAGTTGGCGCGAGACCAAGGCGGGCGGCTTCAATTCGCACGACTTCGTGGGCAGCGTCTCCTTTGTTCCCGTACCGACGACGGACCGGCTGAAAACGCTCACCGCGCAAGCGCTGGCGAACTACCGCCGCTCGGTCATGGCCGCGGCCATGCTGCCGGCGCGTCCGGGCGAGCCGGCTCGTCCGATTCCGCGGCGGGCGGGCGAGCCCTCGGTCTTTCGCCATGTCATCTACGTCATCAAGGAGAACCGGAGCTACGATCAGGTCCTCGGCGATCTCCCCACCGGCAACGGCCGGCCGGACCTCTGCATCTTTGGCGAGCCGTTCACGCCCAACCTGCACCGGCTGGCGCGCGAATTCGTCCTGCTGGACAACACCTACTGCGCCGGGGTGCTGAGCGCCGACGGCCATATGTGGGCCACGACCGGGATTGCCACCGACTACGTCGAGAAATCTTTTTGGGCGTTTCCCCGCAGCTACACCTATGGCGGGTGGGAGGACGGGGTCGACGCCATGGCCTATGCCCCCACGGGCTTCATCTGGGACAACGCGATGGCCCACGGCGTGACGGTTCGCAACTACGGCGAATTCATGCTGCCGGTGGTGCGATGGGCGGATCCGCGGCGAAAGGACGCGCCGGCCTACGCGGATATCCGCGCGGACTACGCCCACCGGACCGGACGGATTTCGATTGGCTGCTCTCCGGGGCTGGCTGCGCTCGGGCCGGTGTCCAAAACCGACACGATCGGATGGGACCTGGTCGTCTCCGATCAATTCCGGGCCGACCAATTTATCGCGGAACTGCGCCGGTTCGAAAAATCCGGCGATTTGCCGCGGCTCATCATCCTTTACCTGCCCCAGGACCACGCCCACGGCACGGTGCCGGGTGCCCCGACGCCCGCTGCCTGTGTGGCGGACAACGATTTGGCCGTCGGCCGGGTCGTGGAAGCCTTGAGCCACAGCCGCTTTTGGCCGGATACCTGTCTTTTTTCCTTCGAGGACGATCCGCAGAATGGCTGGGATCACGTCAGCGGCTATCGGACCACGGCCTATGTGGTCAGCGCCTACACCAAGCGGCAAGCGACGGTGAGCGCCCGCTATACCCAGCCCGGGCTGCTCCGGACGATCGAACTCATCCTTGGCCTTCCGCCCATGAACCAGATGGACGCCTCGGCCCGGCCCTGGGCCGAGTGCTTTAATGCCCGTCCCGACCTGACGCCCTATGCCGCGGTGCCCAACCAGGTGCCGCTCGACCAGATCAACCCGCCGCTCAGCGCCCTGGCCGATCCGGTCCTCCGCCGGGACGCCGTGGTCTCAGCGGGCCTGCCCTTTGCGGAGGCGGACCAATGCCCGGAGGACGTGCTCAACCGCATCCTCTGGCGGGCCCAGCGCGGCAGCCGGGCCCCGTACCCGCAATGGGCCGTCCTGGCCGATCCGGCCGACGACGATTAGGCCCCGGCCGCCTTCATCAGGGCTTTGATGTAACCCAAGGCAAAGCCCCAGGCCCCGAAGCGATTGGTGTCGCCGAGGATGAAAGGCGAATGGTCGGGTACGAGCATGTGGGAATAGCCGACCTCGTGCAGGGCCCGCATTGCCGCCAGCATGTCGTTCTGGCCCTCGTCGATGAAGACTTCGAGATACTGCTCCTTCGGCACTAAGGTTCGGACGTTGCGGAAATGGACGTGATTGATGCAGTCCCGCTCCCCAAAGTAACGGATCGTCTCAAGGACGTTGCCGCCCTGTTCGGCGGTCACCCCGGTCTCCATCACGATCCCGTTATAGGGGCTAGGCATGAAGTTTACCACCCGCTTCCAGTGTTCGATGCTGTCGAACGGCGAGGCCACGCCGCGGTAGCGGGGGATCGGCGGATCGTTTGGATGCAGAGCTAGGCGCACGCCGGCTTCCTGGGCAACGGGCAGGACGGCCTTGAGGAAATACTTCATCCGCTCCCAAATTTCTCCATCCTCGACGATGCCGATCTTGGGCAGAGGCGAAGGGTCTTTCATTCGCTTGATGTCGAAGGCCCGGTAGGTCGCCCCTCCCCGGCCGGGGGTGGCGTAGAGGCCCTCGACGGCCCGGAAGCCCTCGAAATTGTACTGCAGAACGGGGATGCCCAGTCGGCCGGCGATTCGGATCGACTGTTGGATGTGTTCGATGTCCCGGTCGCGTTCTGGTAGACCGAGGACGACATTGGGGAAGGCGTGCAGCATGAGGTCACCCAGCCGGAGGCCCTGTTTGCCCACGATGTCGATGATGCGCTGCACTTCCTCCACTTTCCAGGGGCCGCTGCCGCCCCCGGGTCCGCCCCCGAGTCCGCCCAGGGAGCCGTCAAAACCTTTGACCACCGCTCCTAGGGTAAGGGAGGGGTCCATGAAGTCGCCCCGATCGGAGGGCAATGCCACGGCGGCCCACTCGACGCCGAGCTGATGGACGAAGCGAAGTAGATCGTCGGTGCCGTGCCAGCGGTCGATGCCGACGTCTATCCCCAGCTTGATGGCCGAGCGTTTGGCGGCGAGTCGGGCGGACGGCTCGGCCGCTCTGGCGGTAACGGCGAGGGAGGACATGAGGCCGGCCGCGCCGACAGCGGCGCCCACAGCGCCGATAAAATTCCGGCGGGAGAGATCAGGGGAGGGGTTCATGGGATGGGGAATATCAGGGTGCTGCCTGGGGCCACCGGGAGAAGTCGTGCCGGGGCCTCCAGCCCAGTCGGGTCTTGGTGTAGGCGACGTCGGCATGACGTTCCGCCTCCGCCGGCCCGAACATATAGAAAATCTCGTAGCCCAGGTCGGGCACCTTGAGGGCTGCAGCGGCCACATGCGCAATGTCGCGCGGATCGACAAAATGCCAGTTGGCCGCGGGCTTCTTGTTCCCGTATTTGTCCAGGAGGGTGTCTTCGTCCATGATCGAGGCCGGACGCAACACGGCGACCGGCATCTGGTGGTTGCGAAAATAATAGTGGGCGATCAGCTCCTGTTCGGCCTTGGTCAGGCTGTAGAGGCCCACTGGGGTGGGCGGGAGCTCGCGGCTGACATACTTGCCGGCCCGAAAATCGGCGCTCACGGCCGCGCAGCTTGAGATGAGGACGACCCGCTTCACGCCCGCGGCCACGGCCGAGGCGAAGAGAAAGGCGGTGCCCTTGACGTTGACGTCGAAGGGCACCCACGGATCGCCGTAGATATCGGGCCGGTTGGGCGCCATGTGGGCGATGACGATCGCGTCCATGCCCTGACAAGCCTTGGTCACCGCGGCTGGATCGCTGACATCCCCGGTCATCCATTCGGAGCCTTTGAATGCCGGCGGAGTGACGATGTCGAAGAGCCGGGTTTCGTTTTCCTCCGCCAGCACTGCGGCTAGCGCGCGGCCCAGGAATCCGGCCGCTCCAGTTATGAGAACGCGCATAGGAAAGGGCTACGGTGCTATTCGTTCGGCGAAGCGCAATGGGAAATGCCGAATTCAGATTGATTGCCGGAAGTATATCGCTGAAATTGCCGGGGTTCCGCTGGCCCCATGAAAACAGTTGCCCCATGCCCTCGGCCGAAAATTTAGACGCTGATTTGCCGACGCAACCGGCAGAATACGGTCGTTATGGTCGCAATTTGGGACTCACTTTGGCGCTCCTCGCGGTGCCTCTCCATCCTGTCGTCTCGCACAAAGGGCGCTCCGTTTCGACGGTCGATCGTATGCCGATTATTGCACCCCGTTGGGTCCCTGACGCCAAAATGGCGGTTGATCCCCGGTTTAGTCTGGACCGCGGCAATTTTGATGGGCGGTCGAATTTGCGAGACCGGAAGTAAATCAGGGCGTTCGGCCGCTGGGACGCGTCCCGGATTTTCTTCCCTGGCCGGCGCGTCGGTCTCGTGACTATCAAAGCGACTCCAAACGCACGCCACCGTTGATGCACTTGACCCTGATCGAGCCGTCACCCGATCCCAAGACGCCAATCAGCCGGGTGCGCGAGACATCCGTCTCAGTTTCTAGAGGAAGATTGCAGGAAATGCCGCCATTGATTGTGGCGAGATTGACGCTGGCACCGACAGCCTTCGGCAGTCGGATGGTCACGCTGCCGTTGACGGTGGCGACGGTCAGCTGGGTGGTGGTCGCCAGCTGATCAACTCCGGCCTGGATCGATCCATTGACGGTTTTGAGGGCGCCCTCATGCAGGCCGGTCGCACGAATGGAGCCGTTGACGGTGCTGACATTCACCAAGCCATGAGTCTCTTCGAGGGCGATACTGCCGTTGACGAGCGCGATCCGGTCCAGTTGGGCCATGGCGGGGACCATCAGGGTCAAGCGCACTTGCCCCTGTCTGTCTCGGCCCCAATTCCAGTCGAGCAGGTCATGCCAGTCCCACTCGGATTTGGGCTTGGAGGTGGTGATTGAGATCGAGTCCGGTTCCGATGTGATCTCGACGTCGATCGCCTCCAGAAACTCTTCGCTCGATCCGACCTTCTCCACCTGGATGGAAACTTCGGCTCGGTCCCAAGTCCGGATCGAGATTGAGCCGTTCGCATTTTGGATTCGGACTTTGCCGTTTCGGCTGAGGGGATGGGTTTCGGAGGAGGTCGTGGTGAATGTGGCCGCGTGGACGAGGGCGGTGGCCAACAGTCCGAGGCAGAGGAGGGGTCGGCGGAGGTACATGGGATTGCGGGTAAAACCCGGCCAGAGCGAGAAAGTCGCAGAAAGCTTGTGTGGGCGCCGCGCGCGCTCGTTAGGGGTTGGGTGCCTGTCGAGCGAGTTCGAGATTGGCGCGGGCCTCGGGATAGTCGGGCTTCAGCTGCAAAGCTTTCTCGTAGTGAATTATAGCCTCGGCGCTGCGGCCCGTCATCGCCAGGGCCGCCCCCAGGTTATTCTCGGCTTCGGGATAGCTGGGCTGTTGAGCCAGCGCCTGTTCGTATTCCGACGAGGCTTCCGCCAGGCGATGGGATCGAGCGAAAGCCACACCCAGATTGTAGTGCGCCTGCGGGTAGGTCGACCGTAGCAGGAGGGCGGCCTGAAATTGCCTGATCGACTCGGTCAGCTGGCCTTGGCCGAGCAGAAAATTTCCCCAATCGTTGTGGGCTTCCGGGAGGCTGGGTCGTAGATTCAGGGCGATCCGATAGTGCCTGACCGCCTCCGCCGGGTGTCCGCTGGCGCCCAGGGTATTAGCCAAGCTCACTTCCGCTTCGGGGAAGTTGGCGCGGATCTGGATCGCTGTCTCGAAATCGGAGAGGGCGGCGGGGACGTTTCCTGCCCGCGCCAGCACGAGCCCCTCGCAATAATAAGCCTCCGGGAATTGGGGCAGCAGGCGGATGGCCGTCCGGTACTCGGGCAGGGCGTCGTTCACACGACCGGAATCGGCCAGGGAGTTGGCGAGATTGAAGTGAACCTCGGCCAGGCCCGAGTCGATCCCGAGGGCTTGGCGATAGTCCGCGATCGCCTCCCGGGTCTGGCCCTGCTCCTGCCGAAGCGTGCCGAGATTGTTGTACGCCATCCAGGAGCGGGGATTCGCCTGCAGCGTCGCGTGGAAAAGGGTCAGCCGATCCCGGTAAATGCCGCTTTGCCGCCAGGTCATGACGGCGAGGGCCGCGACCACCAGGCTGGCCGCCACGGTCGGCCCACGAGTGTTCGCACCCGCCCGCCACTTCGCCCAAGTCGCCGCAGCCATGGCGATCACCCCGATGATGGCCAAATGCTCGTAGTGGTCGGCCACGAGCGAATATTTCATGAAGTACACGTCGGTCAGTCCGAGGACGGGGATGAGCATGACCGCGAAATATCCCAGGGCGGCTCGGAGCGATCGTCCGTACCAGCCGCGGCATAGTCCTAAGGGCGCGAAGCCGAGGACAGCGGCGGAGGCGGGCAGCCAGCTCGAAACTGCCCCCGGAAGCAATTCCCACTGCGGATAGCAAAAGCTCAAATGCAGCGGCCAAATAGCCTTGGCCAGATAAAACCACGCGATGGCCCCCGCCTCCAGAACCCGTTGGAGCGGTCCAGCCTGCCGGATGATTTCCGCCGAGTGATGGTGCTGAAACCAGATGTTCACCCCTGTCAGCACCGCCGCCACCAAGCCGAAGGGCAGGAGGCGAAGCCAATCCGGCACGGCCAGCCGCCGCTGCCAGGCGATAATGCCCAGCAGGACCACAGGCAGCATCGCAATGGAGCCTTTGCTGAGCATTCCGAGAACGAAGGCGAGCAGGCTCAGGCCGTACCACAACCAACCGCCCGCTCGGCCGCTGGGACGGTTCGACGTCACTTCGGCAGATTCGCTCCGGATAAAGGCCAGGATCGATCCCAGGAAAAATACCAGCGCCAGCAGGTTCTTGCGTTGGGTGACCCAAGCGACCGATTCGACGTTAACTGGGTGGATCGCGAAGACGAGCGCAGCCAAAAAGGCCCCGGGTAGTCGCAAGCGGCGCAAGACCGACCACAGGAGCAGGGCCGAACTCAGATGGAGCAGGAGGTTGGTCGCGTGGTAACCCACCGCGTGCATGCCCCAGCAGCGCCATTCCAGCCAGAGGCTGGTCGAAGTCACCGGCCAATAGTCCGGCGCCTCTGTCGTGCACCAGAACCGCCTCAGCCCGTCGGAAGCCCGGATCAGCGGATTTTTGGTCAGGAAATGGTCATCGTCCCAAACAAAACCCCCGTGCAGCGCGGGCCAGTAAGCCAGCAGGGTCAGCCCGCAAATCGCCAGAATTCCCCAGACCAGCCTCTTTTCCCCTCCTTGAGAGTTCCTGGATTCTGCGGGGCTCATTGCTCGAAAATGACAAACGTCGTCGATCCAGGGCGCGTCAACTCCCTTCCCGGGCTAGTTTTAAGGCAATCTGTCATTAGTCACTAACATTTAATGACTTAAGGATCCGATTGTCCTGCCCGTATGGACTGGAACCTAAGGGCATTGGGCCGGGTCCAACCGCGTAGTAGCAACCTTATAACCCCCGAAAAAGGAGTTTATGAACGAGAACTATACCATCGAAGAATCGCCCAGCGGCTGGCATCGGTTTCGGGACCAAATCCCTGTCATTCTGGCCACGGTTATTCTGGTCGGCCTGGCGGTCGGCTGGATCTATACTCGCTCCGCGTCCCGGGAAGAGGCGGCTATCACCCCGCTGCGGGAACAAAACGAAGCTCTTCGCGCCCAAGCGGACGAAAATCAACGCCAGCTTCTGGCCACGACCGAATTGCTGCGCGGGGCCATCTCGCGCCACGAAGGTGAACTGTTCAAGTCGGACGAGGAGATTCAGAAGCTGAATGGCGACCGCATCAACAATCTGGCCGATGCCATCGCCCAAAAGGTTACACCGGCCCTTCCCCGCCAGACACCTGAGGAATTGGCCAAGCTGCAGGAGGAGGAGGTCGATCAGATTTCCTCCCGCACGGCAGAGAAGCTCCGGCCGGCGCTGGGAGAACTCAGCGAAAAGCAGCAGGCGATCAATGGCCAGGTGGTCGCGGGCTACAATCAGCGCATCCAGACGTTGAATGCCAAAGTCCAGGAGACGCAGGCGGCGGCGCAGGACGCTTTGGCGCTGTCTCATGAAGTTTCTGCCCTCTATCTCAATTCGTTCAACGATCAGGGCGTGCTAGTGCGCTTGTTGTCGTTGCCGGCTGAGGTCGTGCGCGACACGGCGCAGGGCAACATCATCACGAGCCGCCAGCGCAAGAAAACGGAGTCCCAGTTGGATCAAAAGATGCGCGAGATCGAGGAACGGCTGCAGCAGATTCAAGCCCAGGGCGGTTCCGCTCCCATGGCGACGAATTGAGCGAGACTGAATCGCCGTCTCGTTTAGTCCTGCAAGGTGATTTCGCTGCTGTCGCGTAAGATAAATTGCGCGAATAGCTGAGCCGAGGGCGGCCCGCTGGTTCCACGGTAAGCCTGGATCAAGCGGCCGCCCAGGATGCCGGGTGCGACGTAGACCCCGCCATTGGCGGAAACGGTCGCCGTCGATCCAGCCACAGTGCCGTTGAGGTTGTAGAAAATGTAACAAGAGTCAGTGGGATGGGTATTGTTAATCGTGAGGGTAAATTTGGGGCAGACGACGCGCTGGACGCAGAGGAGCCAGAGGCGGCCCCCCGTGCTGCCGCCGCCCTGCCAGTCTTGCGCCTGTGCTGGGGTGAGCGCGGCGGTCCAGGTTGGGGGCAGCATGGCCGCGGCGTCGGTCCAGTTCGTATTCCAAATGTCATTGAAGAGGGCAAGATTCGCCGGATCTTGCGAGTTCGCGGAATTGGGCCAAGCCGGCAGGACCAGCATGCCAGGCGGTGCCATTAGGGAGACAAAAAGGAAGCGCTGTTGATTTGCTTCGTTGGTCGGCCCGAGCAGCAACAGCCGCGTATTCTGTGCCGGATTAATCAGGATACTGGCCAACTGCGGCTGGAGGGCAGGGGAAGGCGCGATTCCGAGTTGCGGAGAACTGCCGAGTTGCCGGGCGAGTTTGGCAAACCAATCGAAGGTATTGGTGGTGCCTGGCAGAACGGCGAGATTGGTGGACATCGAATAGTTCGTGGCATCCACGCCAGTCGGAATGGCGCCAGGAATAGCCGCCACGTTGGTCCCCTCCAAATCGGTCGATTCAAAGGAAGCCTGCGCGGCGGCCGCGAGGTTCTGCAGAGTGGTGTTTTCGGCCGCGACGCGACTGAGCAGGATCTGTCGTCCGAGACTCGGTGTCACGACCGCCAGCAAGATGGAAATCAGGGCGCAAACACAGATGAGTTCGACGAGGGTAAATCCGAGCGTTCTCGGATCGTGGGTTGGCTTA
>Ga0302319_10006335_pt1 | contig 23507 bp, 27 predicted proteins | sample Bog_T0_2_FD_203319 | JGI IMG/M metagenome (GOLD analysis project Ga0302319, IMG submission 203319) | Peat permafrost microbial communities from Stordalen Mire near Abisko, Sweden - Bog_T0_2 | ecosystem: Environmental > Terrestrial > Soil > Wetlands > Peat | place: Sweden: Abisko, Stordalen Mire...
ACGGGATTTTGGACATGGCTCAGACGATTTATAAAAAAATGGCGGACATGGATCCTAAAAACGTGCCTGTCCAGTCGAACCTGGCCAAAATTTACCGCAAACAAGGTTTTGAAAGTGCCGCGAAAAAGGTGTACCTGCATCTGGCGGAACTGGCCCTGACCGAAAATGATCTGACCGGCGCCTTTGATTTCGCGCAAAAAGCCATCGAGCTGAAGAGCGTGGAAGCTGTTTATATTTTGGGATTAATTGATTTAAAAAATAAAAAATGGCCCGAAGCCAAACTGGAGTTCGAGAGCCTGCTCCGGATCAAAGTTAACCATCTGGGCGCGCTGATTCATTTGGGAAAAACTTTCGCTTTGTTGGGCCAGCCGGAAAAAGCCGCGGAAAATTTTCAAAAAGCTTTGAAAGCGGATAAGGACAGTCTTCAGGCTCAGGAAGCCTGGGTTGAGTTTTGTTTTCTGGACGGCGACAAAGAATTGTCCCTTCCCTATTTGACGGCATTGCTGAATAAAGCGGTCGCGGATATTAACCTGGAACAAACGGCCAAGTTTTCCAGAATGATGATCCAATTGAAGCCCGCTCTGGTTCCGCCTCAGCTCCAGTTAATCGAAGCGCTTCAAGCGCTCGGCGATTTCAAAGGCGCGGCCGAAGCCTGCCAGGCGTTGGCCCTGGTTTACGAACAACAAGAGCAATGGAACGAGGCGGTTCAATGTTTGGAAAAGGCGCTCAATCTAAATCCCGCCAACTCGGAAGTTTTGAAAAAATCCTTGGCGGACATCATCGAAAAAGCTCCTTCACTTCAAGCTTTAACTCAGCCTCCCCCGGCTTCGGCAAATGTGATTGAGGTGACCATCGAAGTTCCGGATAATTCGGATGCGGATGTTGTCCGTTTCGCGGAAATAACCGAAGAAGAATCGGTTGAATCCCAGCCATTGCCTGAACCGCCGATATCAAATGGAGTTGAGGCCCAAATGTCCACGGCCGGTTTGTGTATACAACATGGCCTGCTGAAAGCTGCCATTCATATTTATCAGCAGATTTTACAGGAGAACCCTGAATTGACGGAAATTCGCGCGAAGCTCAACGAAGTCAACGCGGCCTATCTGAAACAATGGATGCAGTCGAAAGATAATTTCCCTTCTTGAGTTCAGATCGCTCAGCGGGCAATTGTCTCCGCAATCACCGTGTTTGTTTAAAATCATCCCTGTCCCGCCCGAAACAATAGCCGCTTAAATAAAATTAAACCGCCGCGGGGGTGGTTGTCGCCGTAACCGTGCCGGTCATAGTAGCGGTCAGAGCGGACGTCTTCTTCCGTTTGCGTTTGCGGATGCTCCCGCCGGGGGTAAGGCTTGGGGTTAAAACCGGCGTGTTGGTGACAATCGTAATTGTTCCAGTCGGTGTGTCTGTGGGTGTATCGCTCATCGTGATGGTCCCCGTGGCCGTGTTGGCAGCGGTCGTGGTAAGGGTTCCGGTTGAAGTGGCGCTCACCGTACCCAAAACCGTCGTGGTGACACTGGGAGTGAGGGTTACACCGGTGGGCGTCGTTCCATTCGGTGTCACACTGCCCGCTGACAAAGAACTGGACACATCCGTACCTGGCCCAAAGGGCGCCGCCGGAGCCGAGGTTCCCCCGCAGGAAAGACTGATGAATAAACAGGGCGCGAGAACCAGAACGGCCATGAGAATTACTTGTAATGAAGACTTACTCACGTCACCCCCGGCTTGAAGAATTCAAATCAGTATAAACCGGATCCTGGTGTAAACCAATTTCGATAAAATTCAAACTGATCGGTCTCTCATGAGGCGACCATCGGGGTTTAGGGATTGCTGGTGGGAGTTATCACTACCGGCACAGGAACGGCCGTAGGCGTGAACACGACAGTGACTGCTCTTGAGTCCGTGGGCGTCGCTGCCGGGTCAAAATGTTCTCGCGGCAGATAATCCGCTCCATCCAGCTCCATCGTTAGAATTTTGATGGGAACTTCCTTCGTGGTAAGGTCCAAAAGGTAATCCTGACGGGTAATCACCCGTCCCGAAACCGCCATCACATCCCCTCTTTGGGGCGTGGTTTTAAAATAATTGTACAGAAGATCAATCCTGATCCTGACGTAATAACTGCTCTTCGCAAAAGGCGTCAATCCGGCGATGATATATTTCTTATCGGCTTTGGGGTCATTCCCGTCGGGGATCGCGCGGAAAACATAAAGCTTCCAAACGACGTGGTTCGCCGGATCAATCGCATTCGTTTCCCAAAAACTTTGGTATTGTCCAATCGCCTGATCCGTCGGCGCTGGTTGCAGGGGGTCTGCCAGTGCGGGAACCGCCAAGACCATTGAAATCAAAACAAAAAATATTTTTTTCATGTTGTTCTCCTTTTATAAATCATCTTTAAGGATAACGATTCCCCCGAAAGAAAATCATGACAGTCGTCATATTTGACCCTCTTAAAATGCCGCGAAGGTAAGACCCATTTTGACGGGAATGAATAAGGTGGGATTTTCGGAAAGCGGCAGCGCGACTGAAACCGGGGTGAAATCCATATCCAGACGGGTCTGCAAATAAACCACCAAACCCTGTTCCAGAGCGAATGAAATTCCAAAACCAGGCGATAGCAATAAATTGACATCATTGTTGGCCGGCACCGAAGAACCGACCGCAATGGAATAACTATTTAACGCGAATCCCGCCCCCAGCAAAAGATAGGGTCTGATCCAGCCTGACCCGATGTTGTAACGTAAGAGAATCATCATCGGGGTATAAGTCCATCCCCCCGCGGTTTCCCCTGTTGAATTTTGTCCCGCGTAGAAATAGCCCAGATCAGCGGCCAGACTGAAATCACGGTCAAACCGGTAACCCATTAACACGTCACCGCCCAGACCAATTCCATAATCCCGAGATACTTCCGCGCTGGCCGGAATCACCGCGCCGCCATCCACCTGCTCAAACCACTTTTGCGGCGGCAATAACTCCTGGCACCAGACCTGGCCGCCAATTAAAAACAGCGGCACTAAAATCCAAAATATGTTTTTCATTTCCGGGCCTCCGTGAAAAGGGTGGTGGCAAAGGGGTCTGCCACCAGTTTACACTTAACCCGCCGTTAATCATTTTTCATTAAGCTTAAAACGCAAAGGATTAGCCGGTTTTTTTATTAGTTCAGGTAGTCCCTTAACAGACGGCTGCGGGAAGGGTGCATCAATTTTCGCAAAGCCTTGGCTTCAATCTGCCTGACGCGCTCACGGGTGACCTGGTAAACATTTCCCACTTCTTCCAGCGTGTGGGCCGAACCGTCCTTCAAACCAAACCGCAGGCGCAGCACATCGGCCTCTCGCTCCTTCAGCGTCTCCAGCACCTTGCCGATACGCTCCTGAAGCAGGGTGAAAGACGCGGCGTCATCCGGGCTCACCGCGTCTTTGTCCGCGATAAAATCACCCAGGTGGCTGTCCTGCTCCTCGCCGATGGGCGTTTCCAGAGAAATAGGATTCTGGGCGATTTTGAGGATAGCCCTTACCTTTTCCACCGGAAGCTGCATTTCCTTGGCGATATCATCCGCCGTAGGTTCGTGTCCCAGCTTCTGCACTAAAGCGCGGGAAGTCATGAGGGACTTGTTGATCACCTCATGCATGTGAACCGGTATACGGATCGTCCGGCTCATATCCGCGATAGCGCGGGTAATGGACTGGCGGATCCACCAGGTCGCGTAAGTTGAAAATTTATAGCCCCGGCGGTACTCGAACTTCTCCACCCCGCGCATCAGCCCCAGATTGCCTTCCTGAATCAGATCCAGAAACGGCAGGCCCCGGTTGGTGTATTTTTTGGCGATCGAAATTACCAGCCTTAAATTGGCTTCCGCCAGTTCGGTGCGGGCCAGATAGGCTTCCCTCTCCCCGCTGCGGATAGCCCGCATCATGACCTTAATATTGGCCCGCTTGGTCTGTGTTTCCTTCTCAATGCGCTTAATCTCCCGGCGCGCGTTGTTCCAGTGGACGCAGGCGTTCATAAAGTCATCGCCCTTCAAGGCGCTGTGTTTCTCCAGCAGTTTAACGTCATGCGGCTTGGGGTTTTCCACCAGTCCGGGAATCCTGAGGTAGGACGCGGGCGGCAGTTGAAGCCATTTTTCCTGTAGATGCATCACGTGGTCCTGCTGTTCAAAAGCCTCGCCCTGTTCTCGAAGCGCGCCCGTGATTTTTTCTTTGGTCTTCTTGTGAAACTGGCAGTCTTTCACCAGCCAGATCAGGTCAATCAGTCTGGCGTCCAGTTCCTCGGTCAGAATTTTTCTTTTTTCAGGCTTGTGGGATTTAAGCCCCACCTGGTGTTGAAGCGCTTTAATTTTCCGTTCCAAAACTTTTAGCTTCGAGTAATTTTTCGCCAGCTGGGCCAGTATCTTTTCTTCCGGCGGTCCGTTCGGCAGGTCGTCATATTGATCCAGGTTGAGCGTCTCTTTGATGGTTTTCTTTTTCTTCAGAATGTCCGTAAAAATTTCATGCAGTTTCTCAAACCCCAGGCTGGAACCCAGCACCGCTTTGTCCGCCTTAAAGTCACCGGCCTCCATACGCTTGGCAATCGCCACTTCTTCCTCACGCGTCAAAAGCGATATCCGCCCCATCTGATGCAGATACATTTTCACCGGGTCGCCCACACGGGTTTCCGCGCCAGCTGTCTCCAGCGCCTTCTCAAAATCTTCTTTCCCGTCCTCCAGATCATCGTCGACGCTGGCCGCATCCGGCAAAACCGTTTCGGTTTCTTTCTGCTCATCCGGTATGGCCGCTTCTTTTTCCTCGCGGTCCACCAGTTTGATGTCGTTCTCACCCAGCATGAACAGGATGTTGTCAATTTCTTCCGAGGACAGCACTTCATTCGGCAGGATATCATTCACCTCTTTATGGGTGATGTATCCTTTTTCTTTTCCCGCTTCGAGAATAAGGTTCTTGTGATCCGGTACTGATCGCTTCATGGACACTCCGCTTTTTTTAGGGTTTAACACAAAAATTTTATTGAAGGCGATCTTGCCTCCAACTGTTCCTCGATAAAGACAGGCTATATATTGGTTTAAATCATCCTATTGAAAGGCCTAACTTCGTCAGTCCAGAGAGGCCAAAAACTCACAACGGAGCCTTACTACCATGGGAAATCAAAGCTTTGTCAGACTCGATTGAACGAATGATACTACTGTAATACCGGTCATAAGTGGAAATTATCATTCTGAGAATTTCACAACCGATGGTAATGATCTACGACGTTACGGTACAAAAATCCAGTGGAACTTGAGAACAAAACGACGATACCCATTCATCGACAAAACATTGAAAACCCCCTTATTTTCTTTATATTTGGCCTTCACGCTCCCCTGCCCATGGGGAAACCGGATGGGGTTGGGGCGGAGTTATCTTCGGTTGGGGCGCATTGCCCGGGATTGGCCGGATCCGCAGTATCGCCGTCTTACAGATGAGTGGGACACGAAAAAAGCGGTCACTTCCCTGCCATCTCCCGCCAATGGGATTTCCTCACCAGAAAATCCCATTCAAATATCAAAACCAGTCCGCGAAAAGCGGCGATGACGATTAGAAAAAGCGCGCCGTTAAATACCGCTAAACCTGCCATGGGGTTCGGCATCACTTCCTTCTTGTTTTTCCTACCCTATAAGCATTTGCAGGTTGTACCCAATCCTTTTTTGATGTTGATCCGCGTCATTCTTCGAATCCCCGGCCCTCTTTAAAATAATAACTAAAGGGACCTTATTCAGGCCCACAATTATGAAAGAGGTGAATAAAAATGAAAAAAACCAAAATGGTGGCCAAGAAAACCTGCGCCGATTGCGGGAAAAAAGCGGCGGTCAGTTCGGGAAAAATGACCGACGGTAAGTTTTATTGCAGCGGCTGCAAGTAATCCAGTTGAGTGAAAGAGGAGAGGCTTTTAACCTGACAGGCATGGTCTTTTTTCGTTAATAGTCCGCAAAAGTTTCCAAACCCGAAAAAAAACACCAGGCCTGCGGTATGAGGCTTCTCCTTTTTTTATTGAGATGATTGAATAACCCCGGTTCCCTATCCCCCGTGCCGGACAAACCCCGGATAAAATAATGAAAACCTAACCCCAATGGTTTTCATTGCCTGTAAAATAAGAAAAACAAAACCGAAGCCTTTTATGAAATTTCTATTTTTAGTCTGCCGCGACAGCGCCTTTCGGCCCACCGAAACACTAGGAGCCGAAACCGATCAATGATGGATGGAGGAAATGGATAAAAGAAAAGTCAGGGTCACCGGCGACCGGCTGGTCATGCCCCAGGACGTGGTTTCGGTTAAAATCCGAAATGGAAAAACCGAGCTAACCTCAGGGCCCTTCGCCAAAACCGAAACCCAAATTGCGGGCTTTGATTTAATTCACTGTGTCAGTAAAGAAGAAGCAATTCAAATCGCCCTCAAACATCCCATGGCCAAACTGGGCACCTGTGCCGAACCTCCAAGGTGAGGCACACGCCTTGGTTGTATCCATTTCACAAAAATAAGAACTGGGCACTATTGAAGTCCGACAGTTCTGGGCAGAATAGCGAAAACGCCGAAAATCCGGTTCACTTCACCACAAAAACAACCCGTGATTTTCCAAAATTCGCGTTCCAGCTCTTCTCCACATCCGCCAGAGGAACAGCCGTTGTTTCAATTTTTAACTTTCCGGGAATAACGGCCTGTATCGCGTCATTCGCCGAACTCAGTAATTCTTTCAAGGGAATACTGGATATTCCGCTGCCCATGAGCGTTATCGACGACGAACGAAGGTCCGCGCTGGGAAGCGTAATCGTCGGTGCGCTCATCGAGCCAATTTGAACAAACCGGATCGGTACCCCTTCTTTTCCCGCCTTGGCCCCGGCCGCGATCATCCGCTCGGCGCTGGCTCCCCACAGATAATCCAAAACCACATCAATTCCCTGGCTGAATTGTTCCTTTAAGGCCTCCTCAAACGAGTCGCCGCTGTCACCCAGCGGGATGGTCACATCCACCCCCTCGTTTTTAATCTTTTGAAGTGTGGCGGCATCCCGGCCCGTGGCGATCACTTTCTCGGCGCCCAAATACTTGGCAATCTGAACCGCCAGTTGGCCCGCGCTTCCCGTGGCGCCGTTGATCAAAACCGTTTCACCCGCTTTAAAAGCCGCCCGTTTCATCAGCGCCCCCATCGAAGACATTCCCGGGTTGGCAATCCCTGCCACGGTCACGTCATCAACACCCTCCGGAACAGGAAAACAATTTTCAGCCGCAACCAAAACCTTTTCCGCCATCGCCCCAAAAGGCGCTGGGGGCAAAGCAAAATAAACCCGTCGTCCGCCCGCCGTGCGGCCCACGCCGTCCACCCCGACGACCAGGGGAAAGGCGCCGGAAGAACTGTAATGCTCACCGGACGCCCGGGATTTAGTAAGGTTCGAAAGTGCCGCCGCCGTAACCGTAATCAGTTCATACCCCGCTTGAACGGTTGGTTCTTTAAAATCCCCATAAACCGGAATCTGGTTCGGCCCCGTCACGATGGCTGCTTTCATGGTCTTCTCCTTTTCGTTTTCATCCTCAAAAAGCATATCAAATGCCAATCCTAATTACTCGCGGCGGCATAACGCCTCAACCTTTTTTTCCCAAAACTGGGCGGTGTAGGCCCGGGTAAAAAAACGGGGCATAAAAGCCATCACCTGATTGTTAAAAGCGCCTGGGATCACAAAACACCGTCCTGCTTCCAAAGCCTTCAGGGACGATTGAACCACTTCCACCGGCGTCGCCAAATGTACTTTTTTGGGCTATTACCTTTTGTAACCAGTTTAAACGGTGGGATGAACGTTGCTGGACGCGTGGCCCTTTCGATTCACTCACTTATCAAAATGAATCACAGAACTATCGTTTTGATCGCGCGGTTCCCGGGCGAAACCGCAAAATTCTTCCAAACGGTTTAAAACAGGTATTTTTCACCTCCGGTGTTCAATCCTACGCTGAAGTGAAAGGGCATACTCCTTGCTTTAATTCGTCTCCTCATCCGCATGGAACTGTGTGGAATTCAAATCAAAATTTTAGGGAGGATTTTTTCATGTTGAAGAAAGCATTTCTAGTCATTGCTGTTATTGCCGCGGGAAGCATGGGTTCGGTCTCTGCCCAGGACGCTACACCGGTTGCCGCGAAACACATTGCCGCGGGGAAATTGACGCACATGAGAATTTTCTACCTCAAGGACCGCATTCAAAATCAACGCGAACGGATTGATGCCGGTTTAACCGCCGGTACGCTGACAGCCGCTCAAGCCGAAGCCTGCCGCGTGCTTCTGGATGCCGCGGAAAATAGCATGAAAGCGGATCATACGGCCTATCCGAATAAATTAATGACGAAGGACACTTATGAAAATTACAACGCGCAGCTGGATAGAAATTCCGTCCTGATTAAAGAGGAGAAACGGTATTTCTACTACTACGGCCCTTACGCGGATCAAAGCCCGAACTACGCTTATTACTATGACGTTTACCCGGTCGCGGTCGCGCCGACTGCCGCCTTTTCCGGACTGGAAAAGTCAAACCCCGGAATGTTTGAGCTAAAAGACCGCGTCGCGGGTCAACGCACCCGTATTCAAATGGATATCACCGCGAATACGTTAACCGGCGGTCAGGCGAAGAATTGTGACGCGGTTTTAGATTCCGCCGAGAGCCAGATAAAAACTGATTTTACGGCGAATGGCCGTCATCGGTTGACGAAAGATCAGTATGTCAGCCTCAACACGACGCTCGATGCCAACGCGGCTTTTATTCAAGAAAACAGACAGTATTACTACTATTACAACAACGCCGAATAAACGGAAGAAGGGGCGCCCCACAAGGGCGTCCTTCCCTTGATTTCTCTCCCCATTTTCCCTGTCCCCGGAAAAAAGCCACCTTTTTTTTAAACGGCTTGTTCATAACCCTGTCCTTAAATTTATTTTAGTCCGGTTTTTTTACGCCCATCCCCGGCTATTCAAAAGGCGTCCCTCATTTCACCCACAACGATTCATCCTTTACTGCCGGCTCAGAATTCCTGGGACAGCTCGACAAACAGTCCCCGGCGCGGCCCATACTGGGGCGCGAATTCGCCGATACCGTCTCCGGCGCGGAGCAGGTAGACGGTGTCGAAAACATTGATGGCGCTCAGGCGCAGGGTCAGCGGTTTCTGGTTATGCCAGGCGTCGATAGACCAGGCCAGAGCGGCATTGAACTGGGTATAGGCGGGAGAGTTTTGCTGATTGGCGAAACCCGCGGCAAGACCGCTGCCGTAGATGCCGTCCACGCTGGCGAGCAGACCTCCCCAGCGGTACGAAGTGCCAAACGACGAGGTGAATTGCTGGGAATCGGAGGACGGCACATAATTGTTGGCGACATAGGCGAATTCCACCGGATCATCGACGACATATTCATTCGAGACCACATTGGTGACCATGGTGATTTCGTCCGACAGATTGGCGTAGGCGCGCAAGCCCCCCGCTTCATAATTGACCTTGAATTCCAGGCCCTGACTGTAGCCGCTGGCGTAATTGTATTGGTCCAGGATGACCGCGGAACCGAACTGCCCGTCGTCGAGAGTATCAGTCGAGTATTTGTAATAGGCATCCAGGCCGGCCGAGAGACCGGGCAGGAGCTTTTGGTCCACACCGACATCCAGATACCATGCCCGTTCCGGCTGGACCGGGTCTTCCGCCCCGATCACCGGCTGTTGGGTGGTATTTTGGAAAAGCGCGAGGTTGTTCGGCGTGGATTGGGCCTGCATGGGCGGAGTGAAATAATCCGCTACACCGGCGTGAAAAGTCGTGTCCGTACTGGGCTTGTAGATCAGCGCGAGGCGCGGACTGAGCTGGTTGGCGGTGACGAATTCGTCCATCAGATCAAAACGCAGACCGGCGTTCAAGGTCAGGTTCGGAAGCATCAGCCACTCATCCTGAATGTATCCTCCCGCGATCCAGCCGAGCTCCGCCGTATCGTCATTAATTGTCTCGGGTGTGGGCTCTGGATCTCCACTGGCATCCAGGGGGAGGACAGTGGATTGGTCGTACACCTGCGTGTTCTCCACGCTGAACAGGACCCCGGCGCGCAAAGTGTGCGTGTTGCTCAGGCGGTCCGAAGCGTCAAACTGAAATCCGCCAAGCAGGCTTTGGCGCGTGACATCGGAGGCCACATCGTTGAAAGCTAGGTCGTTGTAGACGTCCGGCACAAAATGGATGGCGGCGTAGCGTGTAAAAGCCGAAAACTGCGTGTCGAGATTGTCATTGTGGGTCTGCAGCGCGAGAACGCCGAAATAAAACTGGTCGGTTTCGTTCTCATCGATCTGCGTGGAATCCAGTTCGCTGGGGCCGTAATCTCCCATGGGCTCCTGGCCCGCGATATCCGGAATCTGGAACTGACCGACAAAGGCGCCGGCCATATAGGTAAGGCGGCTGTTATCCCCAAAGAGCGTCGATCCGTAGCCAAAAAACCGTCCCTGGGTCGTGTTGTCGTGGATCGGATTCTCGGTCGGCATGCTGTTTTCCAAACCCTGCCCGCTCTCCAGATACTTGCCGGTCAAATAATACTGCGTCTGGCCGACCCCGCCGCCGTACTCTAGACTCGCGCTGCCCGTGTCCCATGTGCCGCCATTGAGATCAAGCGTTCCGCCCGAATCCGATTCGGTTTTCGTGGTGATATCCACAACGCCCGCGGTGCGCAGCCCGTATTGGGCCGGCAGAGCGCCGTCGAGGAGATTCATACTGCTGATAAATCCGGTTCCCAGAATGGGGCCCAGCGCCGAAACGCCGTCCGGAAGCTGGATGCCGTTGACGCGGTACTGGACATTGGCGTATTCGTTGCGGATGTGAAAATCAGGATTGCTGATGGCCGAATCGTACGATACACCCGGGGCCTGCAGAAGCACTTTGTCGATGGGCGTATCACCGCCCTGGGGCAGCGCCTGAAGGGCCTGCTGGTCCATGTTATAAGCGGTGGCGCCGAGCGGGGGGAGGATGTCTTTTTCACGTGCCTCGTCGAGCTGTTGATTTTTTTGTGTGAGCTCCGCGGACATTCCCGTAACGGTCAATTCCGGCATGGTGACGGTGGTTCCCTCTGTCACCGGACTGGATGAGGCGGCCGGCGTATTGGAGGAAGCGTCCGGCGCGCCGCTTTTATTGGCGTCATCTGCCATGACTACCCAGGGCAGCGCCAAAAAAGTTACGGTAACCATCGCGTTCCTTAACCAAAGTTTCAGGAACTCCCGGATTTTATCAGTACTTCTCAAACCCGTCCGACCCGATGCCATTTCAGCTGCGGTTTCCTGTTTCATCATTTTTTCCCTTTTAAAATTTAAAATTACCGAACGTCCTTCAACTGAAACCGGACCGGAATATTGACGCTGGTGGAAATGGGAATACCCGCGATTTGCGCCGGTTTAAACCGCCAGCCTTTCACCGCTTCCTGCGCCGATTCATCCAAATCGGAAAAACCCGAACTCTTCACCAGCGACACCAGGGACACATTGCCTTGCGCGTCCACTTCAGCGTGAATCAGAACAACGCCTTCTTCTTTAAGCCGCCGGGCCTCCAGCGAATAAACCGGAGGCGGATTGCGGTAATAAGCGGGCATTTCGGAAACCGATCCGGAAACCTTGCCGCCAATACCGGTTGGAATAACCGGAGTGGATGTGGGTTTCGACTTTTTATGGTGTTCCGCCAGATCGCTGTCCGAAGCCGCGTCCAGCTCAACCGTGTCCTCAACCGGCGTGGGAACCACCCTGGGATTTCCCCCTCCTGCCACCGCTCCCGCCATTCCATATTCGGCTTTTTGGGTCATCACCCAAGTGCCGCCTAATAAAACCACCGCGTGCAGCAAAACCGCCAATCCCGCGCTGAGCTTCCAGCGGGTCTCGTTACCGCTATTTTCAAAGTATTCGCGGATGCCCATCCGCCTGCTACTTCTGAGCCGTAGTGGTTCGAATGGCGGTATGTTTGATTCCGGCCTGGCGGATGGCGTCCAAAACCAGTACCACCGATCCAAAATCAGCTTTTTTATCGCCATGGATAAAAACTTTCGCGTCGCCGTCCGAATCCGACAGGGCTTTTAACCTTACGGGCAATTCATCCATTGTCGTCTCGTCTTTGTTCCAGTAAATTTTTTCATCTTTCGTAATCGTAATGGCCACCGGCGCTTTCGAGCTGTCGGATTTCGCCGAATGGGCCGAAGGCAGGCTGACTGGAACTGAAACATTTTTAATCATCGAAAGGGAAACCATAATGAAAGTCGCTAGAAGGAAAAACATGATGTCGATGAGGGGAATAATTTCGATGCGGGCGCGTCTTCTTGCCTGAGGATTGGGAATCTTCATCTTATTTTTTATCCTCGCGAAGCATCAACTCGACCTGAGTACCCGTGTCTTCCAGTTCGCGCCGCGCCTGTTCGAGCCGGGCGTTTAAATAATTAAACGGAATCAAAGCGGTCACGGCAATCACCAGACCAAAAGCCGTCGCGATCAGGGCCTGGGCGATACCGCCCGTCAAAACAGTCGGAGCTTCCAGGTCTTGATCGCCCAGCAGGCCGAAAGAATGAATCAGCCCCGTTACGGTTCCCAGCAGGCCCAGGAGAGGGGCCAGGGTAATCACCGTATCCAACACGGACAATCCACGGCTAAAACGGCTTAACTCACGGTTCGAAGCCTGTAAAAAAGCGTTGGAGAAGGATACCTGCCGGTGTTCCAAAGCGTAGTTCAGAACCCGAACCACATAATCGGTAGACTTCACCCCTACCGCTTTCGCATCGGTTTCATTCTTTTTCTCAAGACTCCCGAAAAAAGATTCCACATCGCCAAGATTTCGAAGTTTGGCTTCATTCCAGATGAACCAAAGCCGTTCCAAAACCACTGTTAATGTCACCATGGAAACGATCAACAGGGGCCACATGACGGGACCGCCTTTTAAAAACAATTGAATCACTTTGAACTCCTCCGGATGAATGACTTTAAAGAGCGCGTTTAGTTGAAATCGCCTCTCAATTGATAACGATTATCAATAAAAGTTTTTAGAATGCAAGTCTTTTTCAAAAAAATTAAAATCGTTGATTTAGGTTGAGGGATCGATCCAGGGAAACTAGTATTGAAACCCGAGGTGAACCATGAGTTCTAAGCAGAAGTTTATTCTTATATGTCTGACCCTGTTCTTCACGTTTTTCCTGATTACGGGGAGAATCCCCACCAATTACGGCAGCGCTATCGGCCGCGACAGCGATCCGGGCAGCTATTGGCTGATCATGCTCATCTTCGCGGGGATCATCCTGATGATCCTTTACCGGTTTTTAATCACCTGGTCCAAAAACATAAAACTGAAATAATTTAAACCGCTCCACTTACCCCCGCGGGCAAAGCCGGTTGAAACGGTGACAGGAAAAACATGAAAAAAACCATTTTCACTTTTATCTTTCTGTCCGCCTTGGCGTTATCCGCTTCCCTTTTATGGAGCGATACCATCAGCACCTGCGCCCCCCAGCAAAATGTGAGGGTCGGGCCCTATATCACCCAAACTGATTTTTGGAACCAGGGCAAATGCCCCGGCACCCAATGCGTGGACATCGACGACCAGACCGGTTCTTTTACCGTGACCCAAAACACGCCCATCTGCCCGGATGTTTCCAGCTACCCATCCATGGTCTATGGCAGGGCCTGGGGACAAAATTCCGCCCAGAGCGCCTTGCCGGCCCTGCTCAACTCCCTGGCCTCTGTCACCAGTTCCTGGAATTTTACGCCCGCCTATACCGGAAGCTGGGACGCGGCTTATGACATCTGGGTCTGCCCGGATAATAGCTGCGGCAGTTCGGGTTTCAACGGCGGGGCCGAACTGATGATCTGGATGGATTATTACAACACCACCGGCTGGAAAGTCGACATGGGCCCGGTGACCCTCAGCGGAAAAGCCTGGGAAGTCTGGCAGACCGACATGGGCGGCGGCTCGAACAACTGGAAATATGTCGCCTACCTGTCCCAGACTCCGGTAACTTCCGTGAACAATTTGGAGCTTAATGATTTTCTAAAAGACTCCATCGCCCGAGGCTATCTCAAACCCGACTGGTACCTTTACGCCGTGGAAGCAGGCAACGAAATGCGCAAAGATGGCGTGCCCTTTACCAGCCACAGTTTTTCGGTTTCGGTGAATCCCTCTGTCAGCACCAAGACCACCTATGGCGATGCCGCACACCCAGGAACACCCACCCCGGCCCAGCCAACACCGGTCAGCGCGGATAACGTGATTCAGAATTTTTTATCGCAAAATCCGCAGGCGGGAAAGACTTTCACCGATGCGATCGGATCCTCTTTGGTCTATCTGGTAAAAGACAATCCCAATCAGCCCGGCTCTAAATTTCTAGCCATTCATTTTGACGAAAAACCCGGCGGCTATTGTGGAGTGACTTACCCCACCGAATATCAGGATTGGACCAGCGCGAAAGCGGTTCGTTTTTTAATTTACTCAAAGGTTCCGGTGGTGATGGGCTTTGCCTTCAAGGATAAAAATAACAACCAGTACAGTGCCGACGCGCCAAACACTAAAGGCACAGGCTGGGAAACCATTCAAATCCCCGTGGATTCTTTTAAGCTCGATTCCACTTACACACCCGCCGACGCGGTCAAAGGCGCGCCTTTGGATTTAAGCTCCGTCAAAAGTTTTAGCCTACAGCCCAAAACCGCAGTTCAAACCACTGTGGGGATCGACAGCTTAGTGGTAGTGAAATAGAAGAACACCCAAAACAAAACTAATTTAACCACCAAGGCACCAAGGGCACCAAGAAATCTTTAATATTTAAACCAAGTTTTTTCATCTTCCCTTGGTGCCCTTGGTGTGCCGCCCGTCAATAAAAAATATTGAGGGCGGTACTACCCCGAATGATTCACTTGCGAATCATGAACCAGGGGTGCCTTGATGGTTAAAAATGTTGAATGCCTTATCAGTTTTTAACTGGCGGCGCGGTTTGCTGGGCGGGAGCGTTTCCGCCGTAATAACCAGGCCCGTCGCAATAGGGGCGGTGCCAGAAGTGGCAGACCGCGAAGATGGCAGCGGCGATAAACAAACACTTTAAAAAGCCAAACCGGTGGCACCTGCCGCCATGGCAGCCCCCGCCGTACCATCCGCCTCGAAAGCGCCCGCCCCAGCCTCCCCTTCCAAAATTTTCCTTAAAGAAATCCTTGCGGGTTTCCATACGGAGTTTTTCCTCCGCGATAATGCGTTCTTTTTCCTGCTCGTTGAGTTCCATAAACTTCTCCTTAAATTTGAACTGGGAAACAATTACTTTCCCTGGTTGAAGAATAGGACCCCGCCAATGGGAAAGCTTTTCAACGCCGTATCACTTTGTAACAAATGGTAACAATCCCCAAACCAGCCTCAGCCGCGTGCTAAAATCCCAAAAGAAATTAGGAAAGAAAAACCATGGCCCCCAAGAAACAAATCCTTATCATTGATGACGACCAAAAACTAACCGAGCTTTTAAAAAGCTATCTGACCCCCTTTGAAATGAACGTGCTCACCGCCAACCACCCCACCGAAGGGCTGAGCCTGTTAAAAACCCGCAGGCCGGACCTGGTGATTCTGGATGTCATGCTTCCCGGCAAAGACGGTTTTGAGGTTTGTAAGGAAATCCGCAAATCGTCAAAAGTTCCCATCATCATGCTGACCGCCCGGGGCGACGTGACCGATCGTGTGGTGGGACTTGAAATTGGGGCCGATGATTATCTGCCCAAACCTTTCGAACCCCGCGAACTGGTGGCCCGCATTCAAACGGTCCTGCGGCGGCTGGCCCCTTCCCCCCTTTCTGGCGGGATGATTAAGTCCGGCGCTTTGACGGTGGACTTGGATCAACGCTCCGCTTCACTAAATGGAAAAGATTTGAATTTGACCACCACGGAATTTGAGATTCTGGTTTTGTTTCTCAAAAACGCAGGCAAAGTTTTAAACCGCGACTGGATTATGGATTATCTGAAAGGTATCGAATGCGAGGCCTATAACCGCTCCATCGATATCACCGTTAGCCGTCTGCGCAAAAAACTCAAAGACCCGGCGGGAAAGCCGAAATTCTTCAAGACCATCTGGGGCGAGGGCTATTTGTTTGTCGGAAAAGTGTCTTCTCATGGCGCGTAAATATCCACCCTGGGACAGGCATGACATGCATTGGCGTGAAATGCGGCATCAACACCTGCACCCTTCCCAACGGAACAAATTTTGGATCAAGCGCGGGGGGCCGCCGCCCCGCCACTGGTTTTTTCTGCGCATCCTCTTCGCGGTCTTTTTGCTTTGCGTCCTGCTGACCCTCGTTCCTCTTTTATTCGGCGGTCAGTTTTCCATTCAAAGTTTAACGCACCACCTGCTCTGGGGTCTGGTCATCATGGGCTTGGCCTTTTTCATTCTCAAACGCATGTTCCGCCCCTTCCGAATGCTCATGAAAGGCGTTCAGGAAATTTCCAACGGAAACCTGGATTTCCGATTTGAGGCCCGGGGCCACCACGGCGAGATTTATTATCTGGCCGAGAATTTCAACCTCATGGTCAAGCGGGTGCGGGAAATGGTAAAGAGCAAGGACCAGCTTCTGCTGGATGTCAGCCACGAACTGCGCAGCCCGCTAACCCGCATGAAAGTGGCCCTGGAAATGATGCCCCAGAATAAATTGCGGGTTTCCCTGCTGGAGGACATCGCAGAAATGGAAAAAATGCTGGCCGAAATTCTGGAAACCCAGCGTCTCCGGGGCGAAAACGGCAAGCTGGTTTTAGCCCCGGTGGACTTAACCGCCCTTACGCGAAAAATGGTTCGAAAATACAAAACCCGAAAACCGGGCGTCAGCCTCATGGGTAATCCCATCTCGCTGGTCGTCCAGGCGGATGAAACCCGGGTCGAAACCGTTCTTCAAAACGTTCTGGAAAACGCCTTGAAATATTCCGGCCGTCTGAAAAAGACCCTTCGGGTTCCACCCGTACAGGTCAGCCTGGAAAAAACGAAAAGTTCCACCCGGGTGCTGGTGGAAGATTCGGGAGAGGGTATTCCGCTCGCCGATCAGGAAAAAGTCTTTGAACCCTTTTACCGCGTGGATAAATCCCGCACCAAAGCCACCGGCGGCTACGGCCTGGGGCTGAGCCTCTGCCGGGAAATCATGCGAGCCCACGGCGGGGAAATTACGCTGGAGAGCGAACCGGGTAAAGGAACCAGAGTCTTTCTGGAATTTCCCAAAGAACCTTCCGCGAGTGCTTAATCCAATCAACCAGTTTCCCTAACACAAAACTAACAGCTTTGATTTGCCTTGATCTGTTACACTCTTGCGCTGTTCTTCGTTCTTTCCGAAATTCAGACCATTTAAAACACTAGGAGAAGTAATGGATAGCCTTACCCTTTTCGGTTTAGTTGCGGTTTCCTTAATGCTTTTTTTTTATTGTCTGGAACACCGGGACCGCGTGTACATTTTGGGTTTTGCAGGGGCCTGCATGCTCGGATCAGCTTATGGTTTTCTCCAGGGGGCGTGGCCCTTTGGTTTGGTGGAAGGTATTTGGGCCCTAGTCGCCCTTAGACGGTGGTGGACTTTCCCCCAAAGCAAACCAAGCCAGAAAAGAAAACGTTCAAAAAAATAATCTCAAAAAAAGAGCCCTATGGGCCTGACATAAATCTTTTGTCAGGCCTCACCCTTTATTTTAACAATCACCCTGAAAAAACTTCTGAATCTTTTTCCAATGCTGGCGAACAATTTTATCCGTCGAAAGATGGCCGCCTTTTTGGAATAGATTCAGTTTCGCCCCGGTTTTATCGGCAAAAGCCGCCACCGACTTCCAGGGCACATAGGGATCATCCTTGGCGTGAAAGAGCATCAACTTGCTGGGGTCGATTTCATGAGCGTGAAAAGCGGGATTGTAGAACTTGCTGCTATGGAGTTTGGCCCAATCTTTCGGGTTCAGGCGGTAGCCATTCCCAAAGGCTTCCCGGATATAAGCCGTATAACTCTTGTTCGAGGTTTCCTTTTTCTCGGAATAACGAAGGATGGACCAATCCACCACCGGGCAATTGGCAATCGCTTTTTTGACTCGTGGGTCCAGGGTGGATAAAGCCGCCGCCGCGCCCCCAAAACTGCCGCCAATCACAAAGATTTCCTCAGGAGAAAGTTTGAATTTCTTCCCAAACGTGTTTTCTTTCAAGCCTTTTGGCAGTTCATCAATGACGTCCGAAATATCCAGATGCGGAGATTTTTTAAGAAACTGTCCCCCGCTTTCCCAAGAGCCCCGATAACGGGGATAAATGACCCAAAAGCCTTTTTCGGACAGGAACCGCGCCAGCCCCTGTTTGGTGGGCATGCCCGGCACTCCGTCACAAAGGATGATGACTTTGTCCGTTTTGGTCTTATGGGCGGGCGGCAAGAACTCCGCCACAATCTCTTTTTTGAATCGGGTGCGATATAAGAACATCGTAGCCTCAACTTTATTTAAGAGCTAACCATTGCAGAAAACTTGAGAACTATTCAACTCGAAGAAATTTGACTGATTTTTAAACTTCCTCGATCAATCGTATGCAAGACCGCCACTTTTCACTTCAACTATTTTGCCTTTTTCGATCCGATAAATGTAAAGCTCATCACTCATACCCGTGTCCACACTTAAAACAATATACTTTTTTCCCATCACTCGAAAAGTTTGATCGACGATAACAGTAGTGCCACCCAATACAACATTGCCAAACAATGTTTTCATGCCATAAATATGGCCATTTATTACGTAGATAAACTTTTCTCTGCTAGGATCCCACGGCCAGGTCAATTCTAAAAACTTAACACCTTCTTCAGAAAAATCAAAGGAGTGAATAATTTCGACAGATTTTGATTTTTCTTCCCAAGTCGGGGTATTCACCGGTGGCAGACCTAGTTCAATTGGTATTGAAACAGTTTTCATGTCGTAAGAGGAAGTTGGAGTTGGTTTCAATTCTGCAGAATTGGCCAAAATAGTTTTAGCGTAATTTTCAACCTTTTGAACATAGGTCAATGTTGGTGTTTCGGTAGGTGTAAAAGTGGGTGTAAAAGTAGCAACCGGCAGAACGGTATTAGTTGGTATAAAAGTAGCGGTTGCCGTGAACGCCTCGGTATCATTCGAATCGTCTGGATTTAATTGAAGAACTATCTTTTTTTCCTCTTCTTCCGATATGCTTGCGGACGAATATCCTTTTGGCTCGTCGTTTTGAACTGTTCCAGGCGGGACTGTTATAAATAAAATACTGTGTTGCTCATCATCCGATAAATGTTCCTCCCCTTCAGTTTCGATTCCAAACATATTAAAAACTTCAAAAGAGATATGATCAGATTGATAGCCGTTGCCACCCCAAATGTAATCTTTAATCTTTGTCGTGCCCAATATTTCAGAACCATAACAAGTCCATAATTTTTCATTCGGACTTGGCGAAAAATATTTTTTTCCAACAAGAGAAGGAATATGAGCTAGTCTGAAACCATCCTCTTGATTTTCCAACGGATATTTTTTTATTAGTGTTTTAATTATTTTTTCACGATGACTATGATCTAAAAAATCGCCACACCCAAAGATATAAAATTCCGGATTAGATTCTGCACAAACTTGGTGAGTTATAAAACAAAGGAGTAATAGAATTCCTATCAAAGCAAGCGACTTAAACACTATCTTTTTCATAGATTTCCTATTTCCCTTGCTGGGTTCAAACCGAGCTATCGCCTCTTACAAACCTGCCAAATTCTACTCTTCGTTTCATGCCGTCCCCCATTTAACACCTTGCCATAGTCTCTCATGGATAAAATAAGCGACGGTTGTATAAACGTTGCCAATAACAACCCCGCCAGCCGAATTTGGTATGCTCGGCATACTGTCGTAAAACAATCCAAGCCCGTTTTTTTAAAGTATCCCTTCAAAACAATCCAAGATCGAGGCTTTGATGGGCATGAAATAAGCATTCCCGTTCGCGGAAGTGATCCGGTTCAAAATCGTTTTTGCAAAATCACGATTCCAACTTAAGGTGGGAGTGAAATTTTGAGGAAATATAACTTTGTTTCTCGTCTCCCAATAATTTTTCGAGTTCAAACTCAAAACAGGGGAAACACCCCAAAACACCTCGTAGGATCGGAGTGATTCTGAACAAATATCAAATAGACGAATGTCGAAAAAAGGCTGCGTAAAAAAGCCGTCAGCGCCGGCGTCCCGTTTGGCGTGGACATAATCAAGTTCTTTGTGGATTCCCTGTCGATAAGGATCAAAAGCCGCATAAATCTTAATTCCGGGTATTTCTCTTTTGAATTTCTTGATAACGTCCAACACGTCGGACGGGTACATCTTCCGGGATATATCTTGGGGAATATCCCCGCTGATCACGATTATTTCTTTTAAATTATTTTCCGTAAGAAAAGCAGCCATCGGTAAAGGTTCATTCAGGTTAATGTCGACGGCCCGAATGTGGGGTATCGCATTTTCAAAAAAGGGTTTCACATACCCACAAGCCACCCAGCTTCTCAAATCAAATCGCAATAAATCAGGGATGTTGATGGTGTTCACTTTTTTAAGGTTTTTTGAAATTTTCCCAACTTCTTCCAAGACAGACTCTTTATTCCTCGGCACCAATTCCAATGAAATTCTCATGGCCAGCTCCCCGTATTTGACTCAAACCACCCAATTCTACCCTTCGTTTTATGCCGTCCCCCATTTAACCCGAAGCCATAGTCTCTCATGGATAAAATAAGCGATGGTCGTATAGATATTGCTGACAATGACGAACCCACCAGCCACATTGGTGCTTCCGGTAAAGAGTTTAATGGCGGTAAAGTCCAGAATCATGATGAAGCACCGGTAGGTGATGGCTTTCACCACCGATCTTTTCCAACTCCGGGTACCCTTCTTTTGTTTCCTGATTTTCCTCATTTGGCTCCCCTTTGGTTACTTTGGTATGGCTCGATAGCGGATACTCCTGCCCCCGCCCAACCGTTCAATTCGTCCCTTTTTGACCAGCCGGTTCAAGTTATAGGCCAGGGTACTGCGGGATTGCCCCAGTTCGGCGGCCAGCTCGCTTGGTACAGCCTCACCTCTCCTCTCAATAGCGGCTAAAAGGATATTTAAATCCTGCCAGCCGTCTTTATGGAGCTTTCGGCCCTTTTTACGGCTTTGGTAAGCCTCGCTTTGGGGCAATGGATTGAATTTGACTTCGGGTGTATCGCCCGATGGGGGGGCGGGTGTAGGTTCAACCGGAACTGGATTAGAATGGGTTTCGGCTTTAGGGCTTCTAAAACCAAACAGGCTTTTAAATAAGCTTCTTTTAGGGCTTTCTTCGAGCATTTCCCACCTCCGAAATCAAATTATTCTTCCAATTTTAATTTATGATTAATAAAAATTGGAAGATTAGCAGTGCTAATGTTCCGGGCCGGAACATTGGGTTAAATTTCTTCAAAAAACCCTTATTTTTTGAGGACGGTGACCGTCCTTTAAAAATAAGGGGTTTTTTCATTTTTCGGGAACCCCCGGATGGGATTCAAACCCAGAAAAAAAACTTATACCTAGTATTCAAACTTTGAACATTTAACCGGGTTATTCTTCCAATTTTTATACCATTGGTATAAAAATTGGAAGAATAGAAACTGAAATTTATCAGTTATTTATAACATTGTTATAAATTGGGAATCAAATAGTCCGGTTTTGATTATTAGATAATCAAAATTGGAAAAATAACCGGGAGTTTCGACGCAATTGTTAACCCGCCGCCGACCCCAGTTCGTGAATATCTTTGGCTTCGAGGAGGCTTTTGGGGCTTTGTCCCCTGGCAGCACGGATCATGGCCCGGCCCAGCCGTTCGGGGGTGGTCACCCATGTGGGAAAAAGCAGAACCATTAAAGGCAAGAGGGGGCCGAAAAGGCTATAAAACACCCGGTATAAAGTGGTGCTGGATTTAAACCCCTTTAGGGGCTGCAACCCCGCCAGACGGATCATCACGGCCACCCGAAAGGGCATCTTTAAAAGGTCGTTCTCGGTACGGCCCTTCACCCTGGCCCACATGACCGGCCCTTTTTCGGTTGAATCCGTGCTCATGCCGGACACATAGCAAATCCCCAGGTCGGGGTTCAGCTTTAAAAGCAATTCGGCAATTTGCACGGGCAGGTCGTGGTTGATCTTCGTATAGGCCGCCTCGTTAAGGCCGGCAGCCGAAGCACCCAGGGTAAAGAGACAGGTGTTGTACCCCTTCAATTTTTCCTGAAAAAGTTCCAGGTTAAAGAGATCGGGAACGACCAGTTCCTTCAGCCTGGGGTGGGTCATGCCGCAAGGCTTACGCCCCACGGACAGCACCGCGCTGACCTGGGGGTCTTTGAGGCATTCATTCAACACCCCCGCGCCCACCATACCGCTAGCGCCAAAGATAATAACCTTGAGATCGTCGACCGTTTTTTCCATGAGGACGCCTTTTAATTAATCTTTTTCCAGCTTCAAGACTTTATCGAGCCGGCGTTTGAACCTTCCATTGCCGTGATAACGGGCTTTGAGAAATTCCTGCACCAATATCCAGGCCAGGGCATAGCCGGTCACCCGCCCGCCCAGACAGATGACGTTCATGTCGTCATCCTCCACACCCTGGCGCGCGCTAAATGGATCAGTGATCAATGCCGCCCGAACCCCTTTTATCTTGTTGGCCGCCACGCAAGCCCCCACCCCGCTGCCGCAAATGGCTAACCCCCGGAAAACTTTGCTTTCGGCTACGGCCCGGGAAAGAGGCACCACAAAATCCGGATAATCATCTTCGGACACCAGCTTAAAGGCCCCAAAATCTTTCATCGCGTAACCGGCGGTTTTAAGAAGCGCCGTGATTTTTACTTTCAACTCAAACCCGCCATGGTCCGCGGCGATGCCGATAATTATTTTTCGTTTAAGTTTCATGTCTTGTTCCTTTTATAAAAACCTTTAGCGGATTCGGTCAACTGGAGAGAACTGATGGAAATATCCGCGTGGCCTTATAAGGACTTTAGCCGATCTTCAGATACTCTTTCAACCGGCGTTGGATTTCATCCCGGACCGACCGGAAGCTTTGGAGCTTTTCATCGTCGGTGGTAGCCCCTTTACCGGGGTCTGGCAGAGGCCAGTGAAGGCGCTCGGCCTTGCCCAGAAAGACCGGGCATTCTTCCTCGGCGCAAAGGGTAATGACCGTATCCACCGTAGCCGGGTCAATATCGGTTACAGATTTGGAGTAGTGTTTTGAAATATCAATACTGATTTCCTTCAAAACCTTGATGGAATAGGGGTTCACGGTGGCAGGTTTGGACCCGGCGCTTTGAATAAGGCCCTGATCTCCCAGAAGCTGTTTGGCAATGCCTTCGGCCATCTGGCTTCGGCCCGAATTGGCCACACAAAGAAAAAGTATTCTTTTCACGCCTTACTCCTTTTTTTTGATGACAGGTGTTAAACGAATGGCCTCGTACAACAAGGCGGCCCCGACGGCCCCCAAACAAGGGCCAACAACGTAAATCCACATCACGTCCAACCGTCCTTCAAACAAGGCCGGAGCGA
>Ga0302319_10006336_pt1 | contig 23506 bp, 17 predicted proteins | sample Bog_T0_2_FD_203319 | JGI IMG/M metagenome (GOLD analysis project Ga0302319, IMG submission 203319) | Peat permafrost microbial communities from Stordalen Mire near Abisko, Sweden - Bog_T0_2 | ecosystem: Environmental > Terrestrial > Soil > Wetlands > Peat | place: Sweden: Abisko, Stordalen Mire...
CGACCGCCAGTAGTCTCATGTGTTCCAGCACCTTGTGATCCAGTGAACGATTATCGACTCTTGTCATGTTGCGACAACGAATAGCATCACTTTATGCAGGGTGGCCAATCCTATTTACTCATGAGTAACAAAGGCTCGCCGCCAGGACTGGTTCACCGCCCGCCAACCCACTGCCAGCGATGTCCCCGGACCGCGCCCTGCGTCAACCGTCTTGTCGCGCCACAGGTTTAGCGGCGGTGGAAGCCTGAGAAGGTGGATGGGCATCCCGCCTTTCAGTATGGCTGCCAATCCTGCCTCGTGTCACGAACCCGACGAGGCGTTGCCAGGCCGAACCCGGAATTAAGGACGAGTACTTGCGTGGGTTTTAATTCGGACTCCTTTTTGGCCTGACAAACATTGGCACTGTTGAGAACAATAACATTTGTGCCGGCCAGCGAAACCGGCAGCAGCCAGAAATAATGTCCCGGCCGGCCGTTGAGTGAACCCTGGATATGCGCGACCATCAGGATATTTTTTGATTTTGGAAGCGTGACGTTAAAATTCCCATTCTTATCCGTTTGAGCAACCATCAGTGGTTCCGGCAATCCGGCGTATAAAATTCCCGGATTCACATTGAACCAGTAGAAAATCAACTCGCGCACGTCATCACTTTGATCCACCGCCACCCATCGTTCGTCCGATGCCTTTTTCGCCTCCGCCCCCAACTGTTGGACCGCGTCAAAGTCCGGTCCATTGGTCCGGCCATTGAGTGAATTTTTCTTGTTCCAAAACTTTTGATTCAGGTCTTCATACTTCAATTCCGCCGCCGCGGCCCGGTCCAAGGTCGCCTGATAATTGGAACAGACCGTGAGCACCCCGGGATAATTGTCACGAATCCGGGTCAAATCTGCCCGGCTGCGCCCGCCAAAGTTTGGCAGAGGAATGTTGGCCGACGATTGGACATTGGTCGCATCATAAATCCAAATCGGCGCCAGCCCGGTCTTTTGAACCTTGCCCGCATCGCTGACCAGAATCTGCCCGCTGATTGTTACCGTCCAGGGCGCCGTCGCGCAACCAGTGACCCAGATGGCCGCGGCGATAAGGGATAAATTGATGAGCCGGCAATTAAATTTCATGTGATGTGAGCAATTCGGTTGTCTTTCACGATATTCTGCCCGCCCAACAGATTTGCAAGCCGCTTTTCCCCAATCCCCCCAAGGGTGAATGCCCGTCAGTTCAAAGCCTTGGAACGAGATTTTTCTTATGCTTGCACATTGATCAATGTCTTGATCGCGTGATTGCCCCCTGCCATCGTCTTGAACAATTCCGGCAATTGCGTCAATGGGCAATCCCCGTCCACAAAATCTGCCGCCCGGATCACGCCCGCCTCGATGAATCCCAGCGCCCGCCGGATCGTGCGCGGCGTATGATGAAAACTCGCCCGTAAGGTCAGATTGGAATAATGGATTAGCGTCGTGTCCAGCGTGATCGCCGTGCCCGCCGGGCAGCCTCCGAAAAAATTCACCGACCCTCCCTTGCGCACCAGATGCACCGCAGCCTCCCAGACCTCCGGCCGCCCCACTGCCTCGATCACCGCATCAAACGGTCCCGCCCCGGCCGCACGCACCTTTGCCACCACGTCCGTCCCGTCCCCGATGTCGATCACTCGCGCCGCGCCCAGCCGGCTCGCCGCCGCCAACCGGGCCGCGTGCCGACCCGCCACCGTCACCTCGCACCCCAGCTCCCGCGCCAGCGCCACAAACATCAGCCCGATCGGCCCCGCGCCCAGGATCAGCACCCGCTGGCCTGCGGCCAGTTGCGTATCCTCCACCCCCTGCACCACGCACGCCAGCGGCTCCGTCAGCGCTGCATCCGCGAATGGCGTGGTGGGCTTGAGTGGTAACAAATTCTTCTCCAACAGCCGTGCGGGGACCACAATGCTCTCCGCATACGCCCCGTTCAAAAACAGCAGGTCCTCGCACAGATTCTCCTGCCCCGCCCGGCAATGAAAACACCCGCCGCACGGCGCGGAATTCGCCGCCACCACGCGGTCCCCGATCTGGAAGCCCCGCACTTCCGGCGTCGTTGCCACCACCACCCCGGCCAATTCATGGCCAAAGACCGCCGGCGGCACGATCATCTTCGCGTGATACCCGCGCTTGTACACCTTCAAATCCGTGCCGCACGTCAGCGCGGCCTCGATGCGCACCCGCACCTCTCCGCTGCGCAGGGCCGGCTCTGGCACGGCTTCCACGCGGACATCTTCCTTTCCATAAAGAACAGCAGCTTGCATGGTGTTAAGCTTAAGCCGCCCCCTGCATCTGACGGAAGCTAATTGTCACCCGACCGGGTCGGTTTCCGGCCCCGCATGCAGCTCATGCAATTTCTTGTAGGTCCCGCCACGCTGCATCAGCTCCTGATGCGTGCCCGTCTCCACAATCCGTCCCTGATCCAGCACCACGATCACATCCGCATGCCGGATGGTCGAGAGGCGGTGCGCAATGCAGATCGTCGTGCGCGACTTCATCAGCTCATCCAACGCCGTCTGCACGATGCGCTCCGACTCCGCGTCCAGCGCATTGGTCGCCTCATCCAGCACCAGGATGGGCACGTTCTTCACGATCGCCCGGGCGATGGCCAGCCGCTGCCGCTGCCCGCCGGAAAGGCTCACGCCCTTCTCGCCGATCACGGTGTCAAACCCCGACGGCTTCTCCATGATGAAATCATACGCGTGCGCATGCTTCGCCGCGGCGATGATGTCCGCCTCGCTCGCGCCGATGCGACCCAGCTCGATGTTGCGCCGGATCGTGTCATTGAACAGGATGTTCTCCTGCGCGACCACGGCCATGTGATTACGCAGGTCGCGCGTGGAGACATCGCGGATGTCCACCCCACCGATGCGGATGCTGCCGCGGGTCGGGTCATAGAAGCGCAGCAGCAAATTTGCCAGCGTGGTCTTGCCGGAGCCACTGGAACCGACGAGCGCCACCAGTTGTCCGGGCTTGACGGTCAGGTTGATGTTGCGCAGCACCGGCTTGTCGCCGTAGTTGAAATCCACGTTGCTGAACTCGATGGTTTCGTTGGTGCTGTGCAGCATTTTCGGCTCCGCCGGCTCGGGCACGGTGTTCTGCGTGGCCAGCAGTTGAAACACCCGCTCGCTCGCGGCCCGCGCCTGATGCACCTGGTTGTGCAGCCGGGTCAGCGACTTGATGGGCGGATAAATCAGGACAACGGTCATCACAAAGGCGGTGAAATCCTCCATGCGCGGCCGCTGATCCGGTGGCAGCCGCAGGATGTAGAAGAACACCAGGGCCACGCCGGTGGCGCCAAACAGCTCCATGAGCTGGCTGGGGATTTCATTGGCCCGGATGACCCGCATCAGCTGGCCGACATATTTGCGCGTGGTCGACCGGAACTGGTCGCTGACCGTCACCTCCAGGTTGTACGCCTTGATCACACGGGTGCCGGTGAACGATTCGTGCATCAGGTTGGTCAGCTCCGCATTGTAAGCCTGCACGGCCCGGGCGGATTTGCGGACCTTCCGGCCAAAGATGATGATCGGCACGATGCAGACGGGAAACACGATCACGGAGATCAGTGTCAGCGTGGGCTGGGTCGCCAGCAACATGGTCAGCAGGCTGCTGATGGTCACCGGGTCCTTGACCAGGGAGGCAAACGAGCTGCCAATGATACTGTAAAGCACCATCGTGTCGTTGGTGATGCGCGCGATCAAATCGCCGGTGCTGTTGTTGTTAAAAAATCCCAGCGAGAGATTTTGGAGGTGGCTGAATAGTTTGGTGCGGATGTCGGCGATGGCGTGCATGGCCGACCAATTGGTCAGGTAAATGCTCGTATACGCCAGCGTCACCCGCAGCAACATCACCGCCGGGATGGTCCCGATCAGCAGCCCCCAGCCGAACATGGTTGCCGGCGCATGAATCTCCGGCAGATGGACGGCCAGCCAGTGCGCGGCCGGATGAATCCAGTGGGGCGCTTTCTCCAACTGGTCATGGAAATTGGTTGAGCCATAGAACACCAAGCCCAGCACCACCTTGAGCACGACCACCAGCAGGGCGTTGCTCAGGCCGTAAAAAATCCCGCACAGCAGGCCGAGGTAGAAACGTCCGCGATACGGCCGGACGAACACCCATAGTTTGCGGAAAAAATCGATCATTGGCTGCAATTTTCAGCGGCCCACGGCAAAAAGCGAGGATTTTCCTCCGGCGACCGGCGCCTCAGAAGCCAAATTCCTGCCGCGTTTTGGCGAGGTTGCGCTCGTAACTTTGAATCAGCTTGTCCCAGGCGGCCTCCGCCTCGGCGTCAATCTGTTGCCGGGCAGGGTCGGCGTCATACCAGGCAATGCTGCGGGCCATGCCGGCGCGAAACCGCGTGGTGGCCACAAACTCCGGCACGAATTGTTTGATCTTCGAGTTGTCGAAGACCGTGGAGTATGACTTGTCACCGTGCAGGCTGCCCACATATTCCGGCAGGCAGGCGGTGATGTAATCCGAAGCGATATGCACCAGCCGCAGTTGCGGGGCGCCCGCCACGTCGGCGATGGTCTGGTAGATCTGGTTCCACGTGAGCACTTCATCGGACGTGATGTGAAACGCATGGCCGATGGCGCCGGAATGTCCCAGCAGACCGACCAGGCCCCGCGCAAAGTCCGTGTTATGGGTCATCGTCCAAAGCGACGTGCCATCGCCCGGCACAATGACCGGCCGGCCCTGACGGAGGCGATACACCAGGGTGAAATTCTTCGGGCTGTTCACCGGCACGGTGATGCGCGTTTCATCATAGGTCCACGAGGGCCGGACGATGGTCACCGGAAAGCCCTCCACCCGCAGGGCGTGCAGCAGACGTTCTTCGCAGGCCTGCTTGTTCCGGGAATAATCCCAGAAGGGATTGATGAGCGGGGTGGATTCGGTGATGGGAAAATGAACCGGGGGTTTCTGATAGGCACTGGCCGAGCTGATAAATAAATATTGCGCGGTGCGTCCACGAAAGAGCGCCAGCCGGGCCTCGATGTCCGCCGGGGTGTAAGCGATGAAGTCCACCACCGCATCCCAGCGGTCGCGGCCCAGGACGGATTGAACCATGAGCGGATCGCCAATGTCCGCTATCAACTGGCGGATGCCCATGCCCAAACGCCGCCGCCCGCGGGTCAGCAGAGTCAGGTCCACGCCCCGCGCCAGGGCCAGTTGGGCGCAGGCCGAACTGATCACCCCGGTTCCGCCGATAAAAAGCACTTTCATAGTTAGATCACCGCACCCTTGCTGAGGTGCCGTCATCCTAATGAAAATGTTTTATTTCGTCATGAAATATTTGGTACCTATAAAGCACCCAGGGCGGCGCCCCATGAAGAGGGCGCCGCCCGGGTGCAGACCAACCTTTGTCTGCCGGATTATTTTGGTTATGACGATCCGGCCGCCAAAATTATTTGGCCGTGGCCGCCGCCCGGCGGTCCATCCGGCGCTTGACCAGGATGGGCACGGCGAGGAAGCCGCCCAGGGTCAGATACATCGAGGGTTCCGGCGTGGCCAGGAGCGAGTGCACCGTGGCCGCACCGACGTTGACGGCGAAGATCACGTCGTTGAAATCCTTGTCGCCCTGATTCCATTCATCCTTGAAGTTGATGAAGATGTAGGGGCTGTTGAGCTGCGGGACGGCGAAGACGCTGGGGGTGAAACCGCCCGCGTGCGCAAAGCCATCCGGATTGGCCGCCGCTCCACCGCTGTTGTACACCGTGGTGCCGCCATTGGCGCCATCCGCGATCAGGAAAAAGTTCAACGGAGTGCCGGCGGCAAACGTGCCGAGGTTCACAAAGTCACCGGGCAACAAGGGCTGGGAAGGATTGCTCGGACCATAGTTGTTGGCCGGGTTCGGATTGAAATCTTCCGGGCTGGAGGCGCTGGGGAGGATGAGTTCCGGATTGCCGCCGTTAACCCCAATCCCGCTGGTGTTGAAACCGAGGGTGTTGTTAAAACCGGCGCTCTCCGAGATGAAGGTGGCCTGCAAGGAGGTCTGGGCGGCGAGCACGAGCATGGACGGATCCACGGAAAATGCTTTCGCGTCGCCGGTGTTGTTATGGGCGTCCGGCAGATTGGCCTGGATGAAGGCCAGCGCTTCCGGGAGGACGTTTTGGTCAAAGCTGGCGGAGGCGGCGTCCGAACCGGCTTGCATCACCGGTCCAACGATGGGCAGGCTCAGCGGATCCACAGGGGCCTGATAGGGTGCCGGCGCGCCGCCCCCGGCGGTCGTGGCAGCATGGGAGGTGAATGCCGCACAGATGGCTGCGGCCAAGATGGCGGGTAAGCGGAAGTTGGAACCGGTCATTTTTTTGTTCGTTTTCATATTTTTCATTCTGGTTGTTATTTTTTATTTAAAATTGTTTCAGTGACATCCCATATGCAATCCCTGTGCCAACTTTTTCCAGTTCTCAAAGGCGTCAATTTCAACTGGTTGGCAGGAAATTATTCAAATATCGCAATTTCAATGTTGTAATTCAGCAGGACTGCAATAGACTTGCATTGCAATTGCATGGCAACCATTCTCCATCTAGAAGGTTTTAATGGCGTTCCACTGGAGCGACTCCAGAAGCTGGGATTTGCCTGTCATACATTTTCCCTGTCCCAAATCACCGATATCGCGCATGGCACGGAAAGCTTGGTCTATCTCATTCCTTCGGAAGCATTAAATACTCCGGAATGGGCCCGGCTCCGGGTGCGTTTGGCGCAATCCAGCCGGTTTTTCCTCGTCAGTGTGCGCAAGCCCGGCACGGCCGAAGTGGTCGAATGTTTGCGCGATGGCGCCCATGACGTTCTGGCTTTGGAAGACAGCGATGAACGGTGGCGGCTCGCCATCGAGAAAACGGTCACGGACCAAAAGTTGTGGCTGGAGCTTTACGGTGGCCGTCCGCTCAGCACTGGCGACGTGCTCATTGGCAAGTCACCGGCCACCCAGCGTCTGCGGCAGGCCATTGACCGGCTGGGAGCAACGGATGTGTGCGTGCTCATCCAGGGCGAATCCGGCGTGGGCAAGGAACGGGTGGCCAGCGCGCTGCATCAAGTCAGCCATGGCGGCCCCTTTGTAGCGCTCAATTGCGCGGCCATCCCCAAAGATCTATTGGAGGCGGAACTGTTCGGGGTGGAGAAAGGTGCGTTCACCGGCGCCCTCAAATCCCGGCCCGGCATGGTGGAACAAGCCAATGGCGGCACCTTGTTTCTGGATGAGATCGGCGAAATGGAGCTGGGCGTGCAGCCCAAGTTGCTCCGCTTTCTGGAAACCCGCCGCGCCCGCCGGGTGGGCGGTGACGGCGAATACAAAGTCAGCCTGCGGGTGATTTCCGCCACCAACCGTAATTTGGAGGAAGAGATTGCGGAAAAACGCTTCCGCGCGGACCTCTATTATCGGCTGGCGGAAACCGTCCTGCAAATCCCGCCGTTGCGCACCCGGCTGGAGGACATCCCCGAGCTCGCGCTGGTGTTCTTGAAAATGGCCAATGAACGGTTCGGGAAAAATATCGAAACACTCGAGCCGGCCCTCATCGAACGCTTTCAAAAATATCACTGGCCAGGCAATGTCCGGGAATTAAAAAGCGCGGTGGACCGGCTCGTGTTGCTGTTCGACGGCCCCGTGTTGCGCGCGCCCTGGTGGGATCCCCCGGAATCCGTGGCCTTTGGCACCCCGGCGATGGTCATTCCGGTGGCGACCGGCAGCATGAATGCCAATCCGCCCAACCAAAAACAAAAGCGCGATCAGGCCCGGCAATTGCTGGCGGAAAGCGATAATGATTTCACCTGGGTGGCGGCGCAACTGGGCATCAATCCCTCCACCTTGTGGCGTTGGCGCAAGGCCGGAAAAGTTTAAACCATGCGCCGGCCACGCAGCCCCATCGAGGTCGGTTTGTTCCTGTTTGCCAACAGTGTGGGCGGCCTGTTGCTATTGATCTCCGCCCTGCTGCGCGAGCTGCCGGAATTCTGGCGCAACAGCGGCGGTTATCCGCTCCTGTTGCGCGCCTTGATTTTTTACCTGCATTATCCCCTGCTGCTGATCGTGCTGGCCGGCACCTCGGCCTGCACGGTCATGACCATGCGCTTCTACGCCGACAACCGCAAAACCGGCCGGGATATGTTGATTGTCTGCGCCTTCCAGTGGCTGATGCTCCTCGTCATCCTGGTGATCATGCTCTGGAACAACGTGCAAAACCTTCTGAACGGTCATCCGCTGCACTATCATCCGGATATTTGACCGGTCGAATTTTCTCCGGCCCGGACCTCCGGCTTATTGCAGGGCCAGCAGCTTGACCGGCTGCAAGGTCACCGGCCCCAGCAGGCCCGAGGCGCGCAACGGCCAGTTGGCGGCGTTGAAAGCCCCGCCCCGCCGCGAGTTCATGTTGGCGTCATAGAAATACTTCCAGTTCACTTTGCGGATATCCAGGTCGCGCACGCGGTTGGCCCCGATATTTGTCACCTCCACCTCCAATGTGTTCTGGCCCGGCTTCAAATATTTGCCCACCGCCACCTGATTCGGCCCGCTAAACAGGTGGGCGATATCCTGCCCGTTGAGCATCACGCGTGCGGCGTCACCCACCTGGCCCAGATCAAGCATCCAATCCGCGGCCGGCCCCGTGGGGGCGTCAAAATTGAGCGTATACCGGGCCGTGCCGGCAAACCGCTTCGCCTCGGGATCGGCCTGGTCCGTCCATGAACCCAGCGTGGTGGTCGTGAAGGCGGCGGGCAGTGCGGGGCCGCCGTCCAGAAATTTAACGTCCCATGTGCCGGTCAGATTTTGCGCCGGCCCGGCCGCCGCATAATTCGGCCACGGCGCCGGCGTCGGCCGGGTAGCAGTGATCGCGTCCGCACTCGTGAACGTCTTCAGGATGCGCGATTCTCCCGGGAGCAGTTGCAAATAAATCTGGGTTGAACCATCCGACGCCGTCCGGACTGCCGCCGCACCGCCAAGATCGGTAAAGCGCGGATCGAGCAACACGGCGGATTTGGCCGGCACCCCCAGCGTCACCCATTGGTCCACCGGTTGATCACCGCGATTGGCCACGAAATAATTGAAGCCGCCGGGGCTCGTGCGCCGCACAAACCACACCCCGGTGCCCACCATCGGCTCACGCACCACCGCCGCCCGGGTCAGGAGTGCGTCCGCGTCGGGGCCGACCAGCACCGTCCCGCGGCCCACCTGGGCCGTTTGAATGCCTGAGGCATCCGCCGCCGCCAGTTTGATTTGACCGATCAGCCCTTGGAATTTGGCATGTTGCGCGGCCAAATCGCCCAGGCCTGGAACGTCGGCCGGGAGATCCTTCAGAAAGAGGATGGTCGCACCATCATTCGCCAGACCGACCAATTTGTCCAAAGTCACCGCCGGCATCCGGCGGGTCGATGGCACGAGGATGACGCGGGCCGGCCGGCCGCCGAGCATCAAGCGACCATCTGCAACCGTGGTTTGGGTGAGAAAGTTATCCGACACGTAGTCGTAGCCATAGCCGCGCTTGAGCAAGGTCAGGGCGGTCTCCCTGAATGTGGCCGGTACCGGATTGCCAATGATCAGATTGCCCGGTCCATCCCAGACATCGAACACATTGTAATAAACGAGGACGTCATTGGCCGGATCGCCCGTCTGCAGGACCGACTGGCAGCGCGTCACATAAGCATTGAAATCCGGCAGATCATGCCAGAGGCCGCCATACGGACCGAAGTTGACCGCCGCATAAAAATTCCAGCCCGGCCAAGGCGCATCCACCGGGGAATAAGGAATGCCGTGGAAGAAGATATGATTGTCACCCGTCAGAAACAGATAATCCGCCGCCTGCTTGACCAACGACAGCGGGGCCTGAAAATGGTCCGTCAGCCAGGTGAAGGATTCGGACGAGGACAGGGTGGTCCCCTTGTCGCGCGCGGCCGAGGAGGAAAATTTGTTCATAGGATAGTTCGCCGCCGCCATCCCGCCAAAGGGCATCATCTCCGTCTCCGGAATGTCCGCCGCCGCATAGACATCGATCAAGTTGGAAGGGGAGCCGTGGGCCTGATTCCGGCTCTGGCTGCCATGACCATGCGCCCAGGCCGTCCAATGCTGGATGTACGCCAGATGCAGTTCGGCGACCGTCTCGCGATAATCACTGTGCACCCGCGCGATCGCATCCGCCGAACCTTCCCCGAAGAAGGCGGGCAGTTGAGTCCGCAGATCATAACCACGCCGCGTCGCAAACTCGGTCAGGAATGCCGGGGTCCAGTCCGCGTTGTAATACTCATACGAATCATGAAACCACGCGTTGGGTGTGGCCCCATGATAGGCCTTGAAATGTTCGTCGAAGTCCGCCAGATAAGCGTCGATCGCCGTCGTGGACAAGGGGTCAAGCACGCTGCCCACCCCGCCCGGCGCGGCGCGCTTGACCTTTTGCACCGGGCTGTTCTCCCAAATCCCATAGAGCCGCCACGTTCCGGCCGGGGCCGTCCAGTCCAGCTTCCCGCCGCTGACCTTCCCCGTCAGGTCGAGCTGCGTGCCATTGGTGCCATAGGCCCGAAGGGTTTGCAGACGTCCTTTGGGAAACGCGCCGGTGAGTGACTCACCACCGTTGACCGTAAAGACCTTCAGATTGGCGGAGCCTGAGGCCATCTCCGGCGTCACGCGTTCGCCGCCGTTCGGCCAGCCGGTGCCGGTGGTGATATCCACGCCCAGCCCTAACCGCTGCGCTGCGCTCGTCGTATGCGCCAGCATGTCCATCCATTGCGGGGATTGATATTGGATGAACTGGCTTTCATATCCTTTCGCCCCGTAAATCGGAGTGATCTCCACCCCGCCAATCCCCGCGGCCTGAAACAGTTCCAGTTGATGCGTCAGATTAGTTTTGTCCACGGCGCTGCCCATCCACCACCAGCGGGTCCAGGGCCGGTTCTCACGTGTCGGCGTCGCCCACTGCAGCGGATCCGCATTGTCCACCGTTTGGGCGGCGGCGGGAAAACTCAAGGCTCCCAGCGACCAGGCCGCCAGCGCCGCGATAAGACAGGAACGAAGGGTTTGGCCGGAATGTCCAAGGTGTTCCGACAACAATTTGCACGTCGACAAATTTTGCATATTCAGTGGTAGACGTGATTATCAACGAAAAGGTTCCGAATACCAGAGCGAAATATGCACCTCGCTCAGTCGCTCATCCGCACGGCCCGTTATACCCGCAGAAAGACGTAGGCCGAAAACGACACCGCCACCAGGCCGGCCGCCGCCGCCAGGGACCACAGCAGGCTCTTCTGCCGGGCGGCGATCGCAAACGTGGAAATGATCACACTCAACTGGGCCGCCAGCATCCCGTAGAAAAACTGTTGGCTGCGATGATGATGCCGCTCCGCGGAGGCGTTGGCCTTGCGCACCTGCATTTCGTATATGAAACCCACCACTTGGTTCAGGCGGGCCTCCTGGTCGTATCGGGCCGAGCCCAACTGGAACCGCGCCGCTGTAAACCCCTGCAACAAGCCTTTGTCCGCTCCGGGCTTGGTCAAAGCTCTCTCAATTTGGTCAAGCTGCGTATTGACCGGCTTCATCGCTGCGTCAAAAGCCAGCGCCCGGGCCAGGGCCACAGTCATGGCCGCGCTCAAATCCTCGTCCGTCACCTGCGCCAGCAGCCGGGTCACCTCTGTCTCCGGTTGGGCGGCGCTCAGGGCGTCCAAGGCCGCCTGCACATTCGGCTGAATCTCCGCACCGGGGGGGATGGCCGGCAACTGGCCTTTTTCCAAGGCCGCCTGAGTTTGCGGTGCCCCCCGGGAATTTAACTCACTTAACACTTTTTCGAGACCAGCGGTGTCCAGCGTCGGGATCTCAATGGTGGCCTGCAAAATCTCCAGGGAGTTCTGCTGCAAGGCGCCCCGCAATTTTTTGGCCTGAAAATATCCCCACTGGTCGCCCGCCTTGGATTGCAATTGTGCGCCCAGCGCCCGGTCATATTGGGCCCGTGTCATCTCGCTGGAGGCCATCCCCGCCAACAACGTGGCGATCACCGTCAGGACGATCGGCGTCATGCCCAGCACCTTGCCCCAGGTGTTTTGGGGCAACTCGGCTTTGATGGAATCGGGGATTTTGGCTTTCATCGCACATGGTCGCTGACCGTCATTTCAAGGCTGCATAGACCCGGTGGACGTCGTCGTGGTCGTCCAGCGCGTTCAGGAAGTCCATCACATCCTTGCGGTCGGCCGGGGACAGGTCCGTAAAGGTTTTCGCCACGTAACGCATCTCCGAGGCGATGACATTCCAGCCGACGGCCTTCAAGGCCTTCGCCACATGATCCAGGTCCTTGATCCCCGTCAGAAAACGCGCGCCCTTCTGGCCCTCCGGTATTTCCTCTGCTTCCAGGGGCTCGATCTCCTGCGCCCCCGCCTCGATCGCGTCGCCCTCGGCATCCCGGGCGGCATCCGTGTGGGTGGCCTCGATCACGCCCAGGTGATTGAAGAAAAAGCCCACGCTGCCCGGCTGACCGAGCGAGCCCGCCTTGAACAGATTGCGGATCTCCGGGGCCGTGCGGTTGCGGTTGTCCGTCAGGCATTCCACCACCACCGGCACCTTGTGCGGCGCATACCCCTCATAAACCACCGTCTCAAATTGCGTCTTCTCGTCCCCGATGCCCGCGCCATTTTTGATGGCCCGCTCGATGGTGTCCTTGTAGACCGAGGACTTCTTGGCCTTCTCGATGGCCGCGGCCAGCCGCGCGTTCAGGTCAGGGTCCGGCCCGCCCAGGCGGGCGGCGACCATGATTTCGCGCACCAGCTTGACGACCATCTTGCCTTTTTTCTGCGCGTTGATCTCGCGCCCGGCTTGTTTCCATTGTGCGCCCAAAGTGCTAGTCTCCTGAATACATTGTTAAACGTTTAATAATCCCAGTTTGCAAGGTTCCGGCCCTCCCGTCAACCCAAGTGATGGGGTTAAAAACGCATTGCCAAGACGGGCCAAGTTGTTTACGGTTTTGGGGGTGTCCGCCAAACTTAAGACGAATTAGCGTTTATCCTGAACCCGGGATAAACGCCAACGCCTCTGACTCCCTTGTCCGGGGCGTTTTTGTTTGAACCGGCCCAATTTTAAATCCATTTGTTATGCCTGACGAAAATCAACCCTCCGCCCAAGCGCCTGCGGCGCCCGCCGAAGCACCCCAGCGTAAAACGCTGGATGACCGCGCCAAAATGACCGACCTGGAGCGCATCCGCCATTCCTGCGCCCATGTGCTGGCCACGGCCATCCTGCGCCTGTGGTCGGACGCCCAGTTCGCCTACGGTCCGCCGGTGGAAAACGGCTTCTACTATGATGTGGAGCTGGCCCACCGCATCGCGCCCGAGGATTTTGAAAAAATCGAGGCGGAGATGAAGAAGGAGACGAAGGCGAACAACCCCTTCGAGAAGCTGCTGGTCACGCGCGAACAGGCGATCGCCGACGCGCAAAGCGGGCGGCTGGGGGCGCTGGCCGAACGGCCCGGCCAGCCTTCCAAGTTCAAACTGGACCTGCTCAACCAGATCCCCAGGGGCGAGGCGATCTCGTATTTCAAGAACGGCGATTTCATCGATCTCTGCGCGGGACCGCATGTGATGCGCACCGGCAACATCGGGGCTTTCAAGCTTACCACGGTGGCGAGCGCCTATTATAAGGGTGACGAGAAGAACCCGCAACTCCAGCGCATCTATGGCACGGCCTTCAAGAACAAGACGGAGATGGAGGCGTACTTCACGATGATTGAGGAAGCCAGGCGCCGCGACCATCGCAAGATCGGCGCGGAGATGGGCTTGTTCGCGATCGATAACGAATATGTCGGTCCCGGCATGCCGCTGTGGCTGCCCAACGGCACGGTGCTGGTGGAGGAATTGGAAAAGCTGGCGAAGGAAACGGAGTTTCTGGCCGGTTATGTGCGCGTGAAGACGCCGCATCTGGCGCGGGAGAAAATGTACAAGACCTCCGGGCATCTGCCGTATTACGCGGAATCCATGTTCCCGCCGATGGAACTTATCGAGGAGGATGGTCGCAAGAAACGCGATGCGGGCCTGCTCGAAATTGCGAAGTGTCATGAGGAAGCCGCGAAATTGGAACAGCAGGGCCACAAAGCGGACGCTGAAGCTTTGAACCTAAAGGCCGGGGAACTGAACAAATTGATTCAGGAATTGGGGGATCGTTACTACCTGAAGGCCATGAACTGCCCGCATCACCACCGCATTTTTGCGGCGGAGCCACGCAGTTACCGGGATCTGCCGTTGCGCCTGGCGGAATACGGCACCTGCTACCGTTACGAGCAGAGCGGCGAGCTCTTCGGCCTCATGCGCGTGCGTTCGCTCAACATGAACGACGCGCACATTTATTGCACCGAGGACCAGTTCGCAGCCGAGTTCAAGGCCGTGAATGACATGTACCTGAAGTATTTCAAAATCTTCGGTCTGGACAAGTATCAGATGCGCTTCAGCACGCATTCGGCGGAGGGCCTGGGCAAGAAATACGTCAACGAGCCGGAATTGTGGAAGAAAACCGAGGACATGGTCCGTCGGGTGCTCGTGGAGAGCGGCATCAACTTTGTGGAGGTCGCCAACGAGGCCGCGTTCTACGGCCCCAAGATCGACGTGCAGGTGTGGAGCGCCATCGGCCGGGAATTCACCATCGCCACCAACCAGGTGGACTTTGCGGTGCCGGCCAAATTTGAACTGGTCTACAAGGACCGTGACAACGCGCTCAAGACGCCGTTGTGCATCCATCGCGCGCCGCTGGGCACGCATGAACGGTTCATCGGATTCCTCATCGAACATTACGCGGGCAACTTCCCGCTCTGGCTCGCGCCGGAGCAGGTGCGCATCATCACCATCGGCGATGATGAACCGTTGTTGAACTACGCGAAGGCCATCAGCGACGAATTGCGGGCCAACTTTGTCCGTGTGGTGAACGATTTTGGCAGCGACCCGATGAAGGCGAAAATCGCCGGGGCTGAGCAAGCCAAGGTGCACACGATGCTGGTCATCGGCAGCCGGGACATGGAAGCCGGAAATGTGAGCGTCCGGCTGCACAGCAAGGGTCCGCAGGGGGCGAAGCCCAAGGCCGAGGTGGTCACGGACATTTTGGCGGCGGTGAAAGCACGGCGGGCGTAAAAAAACCGCCGGAGCCTCGCGGCACCGGCGGTTGAAGAGTTACGCGGCCGATTATTTCGCGCCCTGGTCAATCCACGCGCGCACCAGACCCACTTCATCCGCCGTCAGCGGCTTGGGCACCGCCGGGGTCGGGCGGGGCGGCGTGCCGCCTGCGGGGGCATTGGTGTTCATGGCGGCGCCGGGAGCGCCGGGGCCGGCAGCATTGCGGCGGGCGCGTTGCTTGGGCGGCATGGCGCTCTTCGGATCCAGCTGGGAAATGGCTGCGACCAACTGGCTGTTGGCGCTGTCACCCACCTTGAGGATCGCGCCATCATCGCCACCTTTCAAAACGCCGGCCAGGCTGGACAGATCGATGCCTCCGCGCGGTTTCCGTCCGCCGGTGCCGTGGCAACGAACGCACGAGGCCTTGAAGAGGGGTTGAATATCAACGGCAAAGGTGACGCCGGTTTTGGTGGCGGGCGGCGGCAGTTTGCTGGTGTCGATGGCCGAGGCTGTGAGGGATAAACCGCCGACCAGGGCGGTGAGCAGGAGTCCGGTTTTAGTTGTGATGGATTTCATAAGCGAAATTATTAATCAAGCCACGGGCGGCTGACAAGGGTTTTTTAGGTTCTACTCCTCGCCATTGGCGGGGCTCTTCTTCTCCCAACGGCGGGGGGCGCGTTCAGGCAGGCTGGTGTCCACCTTGGCGTAATACGTATTCTCACCGAACCGCGCATTCAGCTCCTGCTCCAATTTTAGGGAGGGGGTCACACTGTATCGTTCATGGGTGTCCAGCAGCACAAAACCGCCGGTGGGCGGCAGAAAGCCCAAGAACAGCGGGCATTTGCCTGGATACCGGCCGACCAGTTCCTGTGCGGCCACCAGGTCCTCCGGCTGCAGGTGCGTCATGTTCAGCCGGAAATGCACCTGCTTGGTATATTTCTTGGGCGCGTCTTCCAGAGCCATTATCTCTTGCGGGAATATCTTCGGCTTGTCCTCGCCGGTGTTGACCTCCCCGATCACGAGAATCGTCCGGTTGACCTCCAGTAAAGACCGGAACTTGTCGTAATTTTCGTTCATGCAGAGCAGTTGCACCGAGCCCTCGAGATCTTCCAGCGTGACCATGGAATAAGGCTTCCCAGATTTCTTGGAGAAACCATTTTGCACCACCGAAATCATTCCGCCCACCCGCGTGAGGGTGCGGTTGGGCAGTTCGCCGAGTTTGGCGATGGTCGTAAGGGTGAATTTTTGCAGCAACGGCACGAAGGGCGTGAGCGGATGGCCGGTCACGTAGAAACCGAGCAATTCCTTTTCATGCGCCAGCAGCTCGTGCTGCGGCCATTCCGGTAACAAGGTGACTGTCTCAACAACAGAAGTGGGCTTGTCCTCCAGCACGTCGAAAAGTGAGCTCTGGCCTTTTTGCTTGTCGGACAACGTGCTGGCGGCGCGGGCCAGGGTGCGTTCGATCTGCGAAAACAAGGTGGCCCGGTTTGAGCCCAGACTGTCGCAGGCCCCGGCCTTGATGAGCGCCTCGAGGGTCTTCCGGCCCAGGCTCCGGCCGTCCACGTGCTCGCACAGTTCGGCCAGGGTCTTGGACCGGCCGCGCTCCGCGCGCGCCCGCAGGACGGCCTGCACCGCGGCATCGCCCACGCCCTTGATGGCCACCATCCCGAAGCGGATGGCCCGCCGGGGCAGGACCTCCGGATGCGCCGGGTCCGGCGCGGCGCCGGGCGCCGGCTCAAAATGAACACCGCTCTCGTTGATGTCCGGCTGCAGCACATCGATGCCAAAGTGGCGCGCCTCGGCGATGTATTCCGCCAGTTTGTCGAGGTCGCCCATGTCGTTGGTCATCATCGCGCAGAAAAATTCCACGGGATAATTGGCCTTCAGATAGGCGGTTTGATACGCCACGACGGCGTAGGCGGCGGCATGGGACTTGTTGAAACCGTAACCGGCAAACTTTTCGAGCAAATCGAAAATCTGGTTCGCCTTGGCGGGGGCAATCTTGTTGTGTGTGGCGCAACCTTTCACGAAGGTTTCGCGCTGCTTCTGCATCTCCTCGACCTTCTTCTTGCCCATGGCGCGGCGGAGCAGGTCGGCGCTCCCGAGCGAATAGCCGGCCAGCAATTGCGTCGCCTGCATCACCTGCTCCTGATAGATCAGGATGCCGTAGGTCTCCTTGGAGATCTGTTCTAGCAGCGGGTGCTCGTATTTGATCTCGATCTCACCATGCCGGCGCTTGATGAATTCCGGGATCAGTTCCATCGGGCCGGGCCGGTAGAGCGCCACCAGGGCCGTGATATGCTCCACGGAACCGATCTGAAATTTGCGGCACAAATCGCGCATGCCGCCGGATTCCAATTGGAACACGCCTAGCGTTTCCGCCCGGTTGAGCAGGTCGTAGGTTTTCTTGTCATCCAGCGGCAGATGATCGATGGGCACCTCCAATTGATGGGTGCGCCGGACCATTTCGCAGGTGTTGCGGATGACCGTGAGGGTTTTCAGGCCGAGAAAATCCATCTTCAGCAGGCCGAGATCGCCCACCGGATTCATGGCGTATTGCGTGACCAGCGTGCCGTTTTCGTCCTGCTTGAGCGGGAGCAGGTTCACCAGCGGCTGGTCGCCGATCACCACGCCGGCGGCGTGCACGCTGGCGTTGCGCGTCAAATCCTCCAGCACCATCGCCGTGTCCACGAGTTCGCGCGTCACCTCCTCTGTCTCGTACGCCTCCTTGAATTCCGGGGACTGCTTGAGCGCCTTCGTCAAATCCATCTTCAGTTCCGCCGGGATCATCTTGGCCAGCCGGTCGCATTCGCCGTAGCTCAGGCCCATCACGCGTCCGACGTCGCGCACCACGCTCTTCGCGCCCATGGTGCCGAACGTGATGATTTGCGCCACCGAATCGCGCCCATATTTTTCCCGGACGTACTCAATGACGTCGGCGCGGCGGTCGTCCGCAAAATCAATGTCGATATCCGGCGGATTCACGCGTTCCGGGTTCAGGAACCGTTCGAACAGCAGGCCATAACGGATCGGGTCCACGTTCGCGATGTCGAGCAGGTAGGTGACGAGCGAACCGGCCGCGGAACCGCGCGCCACGCACGCCACGCCCATTTCGCGGCCCTTGCGGATGAAGTCGCCGACGATCAGGAAGTACGAGACAAACCCGGTTTTGTGGATCACCGCCAGTTCCACGACGAGCCGGTCCAGCACCACCTTGATGGCGGCGGCGATGTCCGGTCGATTGATGTCCGGGCTGGAAAGCGCGTCGCCCGTCGTCTCGCCGGCGGGCGTTTGGTAGGTCGGCAGACGGGACGGATTATCAATGCCCTCGACCACGAAGGCTTCGCCCTCCACACGGGTGCGGAGGGTGTAGCGGCGCTGCAAACCTTCGGAGCACAACTGGCGCAGGTAGCCTTCACGGGTGAAATGTTCGGGCGGGGCAAAGATCGGGTAATGCAGCTTGCCGAACTCAATCGTCAGGTTGCACATGTCCGCCACCTCGCGCGTGTTGGTGACCGCCGCGGGCACCTCGGTGAAGCGGGCCTTCATCTCCTCGGCGGAGCGCAGGTGGAACTGCTCCGGCACATAGCCGGCGCTCATGCGCTTGGGGTCGCTCAGCACGGTCTGCGTGCCGATGCACACCAGGCAGTCGTGCGCGTGTGAATGGTTTTTCTCGATGTAATGTACATCATTGGTGGCCACCAGTTTCAGGCCGAACTCCTTCGCCCACTGGATGAGGCGGCGGTTCACCTTCGCCTGTTCGGGAATGCCGTGGTTTTGAAGCTCCAGGAAGAAGTTCTCCGCTCCGAGCGTCTGCTTGTACCAGTCGATGGCGTCGCGCGCTTTCTCGGGCTGGTCCTTCATGATCCAGTCCGGGATTTCGCTGGCGAGACAGCCGGAGAGGGCGATCAGGCCTTCCTTGTGGACGGCCAGGATTTCCTTGTCGATGCGGGGCTTGTAATAGTAGCCCTCAAGATGTGCGGCAGTGGTCAGCTTGATGAGATTCTTGTAGCCCGCCTCATCCTTGGCCAGCAGGCCGAGATGATGGTAGACGTCGCGGCCGCCGGTGGCGCTTTTCTTGTCCAGGCGGCTGCCGGGCGCTACGTAGACTTCGCAGCCGACGATGGGCTTGATGCCTTTTTCGCGGGCGGTCTTGTAAAAGTCGATGACGCCGTGCATGGTGCCGTGGTCGGTGATGGCGAGGGCGGCGAACTTCAGGTCGTGCGCCTTGTCCATCAGCCGGTCCAGACGGCAGGCGCCATCGAGCAATGAATACTCGGTGTGCAGGTGTAGATGTACAAAGTCCGCGTGCGACATGACCGCAGTTTAACTTGTCGCCGTCCGGGTGCAACGCACAAAGCACGGGACCCGGCATTTTGGCTCGGCCACGGCCTTTACGCAGACCGGTGTTTCCAGTGCCGGGATTTGCCGGTGGCGAGCCATTCGAGGGCGGTTTTCAACCGTTTGGCCCGGGTTTCCTCGCGTTTGGCTTCCGCCAGCCACTCAATGTATTCCCGCTGATGACTGGGGCTGAACTGTTCGAAGCGCGTCCGGGCCGCCGGGTTTTTCTTGAGCGCGGCCAGGAAATAATCCGGCATCACGGGTTTCGGTCTGGCCTTGGGTTTCTTTCGGGCCGGGGTGGGGAGTCCGTCGGTATTCAGTTGGAGGGCCTGTTTGATATAACCGTTCAGGACCTTGTCGCCGGGTAAATCATCGATCGAGGTGATGCGCCGAAACTTTTCCCGGGTGGCGTCTTGGCCAAAGATCAATTTGCCCTGCCAGAAAATCAGGGCGCAATGCCGTTTGAAGGCCGGCGTTGTCAGCAAAATTCCCTGGTGCTCGTAAACGGGCGAGCCCCATTTGATGGTCTCCGTCACCGCCAGGCAGGCGGCATGGACGAGCTGGCGATGCGGCTCAGCACCGGTTGGGCAAAGTCGGCGGCTTGGGCGATATAGGCGTCCACACGCGGGTCGGTCTTGGGCATGATAACAGATGTTGATCAGGTTTGCCCCAAGCTGGTCGGATTCCCAACCACCGGGGGCGGTCGGCCGTAATTTTGACTTTCACCCGCCGGGTGGCAAGTATTTTTCACCGTCCGTCCTTCCTCGGGCGCATCTTGTCACTGCCCCCGCACCACGCTTGGACCTGTCAACCACACCACACGAATGCAAACCCAGGTAACCCCCTCCCCGCCATTTGAATAAATGGGGGGGAGGGCCGGGGAGAGGTGGGGCTAATTTTTCCCGCCGCTCTTCTTTTTCCTCTCTGCCCTCTCCGCGCTTCCTGCCAGAGGCAGGCTGGTGCGCAGTCTTGCCGAGGACCCCAGGCTCGGCTATCGTCCCGCCATGCCGTCCAGTCCGGATGTATCTCAATGGCCCCGTGTCAGTTTTATCATGCCCACGCTTAATGCCGGGGCGTTGCTGGACAATATTCTCCGTTCCATTCTCCGGCAGACCTACCCGCGCGAGCACTACGAGATCCTGCTGGCGGACGCGATGTCCACGGATGCCACCCGGACCATTGCCGCGAAATACGGGGCGATCGTGCTGGATGACCATGGCAAGAACATGGAGGAGGGTAAACGCCTCGCGCTCCGGCAGGCCACGGGCGAATATATCGTCTTTGTAGATGCGGATAATGAGATCACGCACCCGGATTACATCGAGCGGGCGGTGCGGGCGCTGGCGGCGCATCCGAAGGCGCTGGGCGTGGAGGGTTATTATTTGCCGTCGCCGAAGATGAGCTCGTTTTGCGCCTACCTGACGCACCGGCTGCACATCAGCGACCCGGTGTGCTGGCTGATGAGCGTGAATCCGCAGCTCATCGCGCGCACGGACGAGGTGGAACGCTGGGCGCTGCCGCCGGGCACGTATTCGTATCCGCTGGGCGCGAACGGCTTTGTGTATCGGCGCGCCGACCTGGCCTCGGTGCAGGCCAATGAGAAGTTCCAGGACACGCACGTGGCGATGTTCCTGATGAAGAACGGCCAGCGCGAATGGCTGCGCATCGCGGGCCGCGGGGTGCATCATTATTATGTGCAGACGCTGTGGGGGTTCGTAAAAAAACGGCGGCGGGCCACGGTGCATTTTTTGCGGGTGCAGGAGGAGATGCCCGTGAATTGGATGAAGGAGAAGCCGCCCATGCCGCTGTGGCTGGCGGGGGTTTATTGCGTCACATTCGTGGGGCCGCTGTGGCATACGGCCCGCGGGTTGGTGCGGGACGGCGACTGGCGCTGGCTCTGGCATGTGCCGGCAAGCCTGGGCAGCGTGCTGGGCAACGCCTGGGGCGTGCTCACCTACCGGCAGCATGGCGGCGACCAGAACTTGATCGCCAAACTGCAGCCGAAACAAAATTTGATCAAACCCGATGGCCAGTAAGCTTCCAGCCCCGACCCATGATCTGGCGGTTTGTTACCGAATTTATCCGGGACTGACTGGTCGGCCGGCGCTGGGATTCACGGACAAGCTGACGATGGTCCGGGCGAATCTGCTGAGTTTCAAGCAGGCACTGGGCGGGTTGCGAGCGAAGATTTGGGTGATTCTGGACAAATGCCCGCCGGCCTACCAAGAACTGGTGGCGGGCATCTTCTCGGATACGGACCTGGAGTTCATCCCGCTGACCGGCGAGGGAAATGAGGCGACGTTTTTGCGCCAAGTACGCCTGCTCTCCACGCAGACGGCGGCGGAACTGGTTTATTTTGTGGAGGACGACTATTTGCACCGGCCGCAGGCGCTGGCCGGGGCGGTGGCGTTCATGCAACGGCATCCGGAGTCGGATTTTCTCACACTATACGACCATGCGGATTATCATGACAAATACATCCACCGGCTGCGGGGCCGGGAATACACGGAGGCCGGCCTGCGCTGGCATACGGTGGCGTCCACATGCCTGACGTTCATGGCCCGGCGCGGGGTGCTGGCGGACACGGCGGAGGTGTTTGCGACCTACGGCCGGAAAAACTCGGACCTCGGGCTGTGGCTTGCGCTGACCAAGTCGCGGGTCGTGAACCCGTGGTGCTGGGTGCGGTGCTTGGGCGACGGCCTGTTTTTCAGCGCGTCATGCATGCTGGCGTGGCGGCATTGCTGGCGGACAATTTTATTCGGCCCTCGCCGGACGTTGTGGGTGCCGGAGCCATCGCTGGCGACACATTTGGAATCAACAGGGCTGGCCCCGGGAGTGGATTGGGATGTGGTCAAAACGCTCAAAAACTGATTTTTTTCCTGAAGGGAACGAAGACTGGCCGGATCAATGGTACAAATACCGCGCTCCCACAAACTAATAGGTCGGCGGCGCGGCGCATTCAATTTTTCACCTTGGACTGCCAATGTCCAGGGTATGTGCTATTTTGGTCGTATGTGCTGACGTTTTTCGGCGGCGAAAGATTTTACGGAGCTGATCAAACTGGCCGGGGTGGTCCTGTCCGGGCGCCGGTCTGTGGCCCGCGCTATAATGTCGCACCAACGCAGCGTGTCCCGGTGATCTATCACAAGGGGAAACAGGCGGGGATGAAGTTGATGCGGTGGGGGTTTGTCCAAAATGCTGAAACGCTGAAATTCCGAAATCCTAAGGCAAAAACCGGGGCGGAGGGCGAAGCGCAGGGGTTATTGATCAATGCCCGCGGGGAGACTTTGGGGTCGCGGGCGGCGTTTCGGGAGGCGTATCAGCAGCGGCGGTGCCTGATCCCGGCGGATGGGTTTTATGAATGGCAGGTGCGGGCCGGCAAACGGCAGCCCTTCCGGGTGATGTTTAAGAGCGGGGAACCGTTTTGTTTCGCCGGCCTCTGGCGTAGTTCGTCCTCCCTGTTATTGGGCAAAGAGCCCGGCCATTGGGAGGAGGAACCGGTGGCGTCGGAGGTGGAGGAGTTTGTGATCATCACGCGCGCGGCCAATACGGCGATGAAACCGTTGCATGAGCGAATGCCGGTGATCATCGGGCGGAGTCATTATGATTGGTGGCTCAAGGATTCGGGGCCGGGCAGTGAATTGTATAAGCTGGCACTGGAGCATGCGCCGGACGAGCCGTTGAAGATTTATCCGGTAAGCGACCTGGTCAACAGCCCGAAGACGGATGATCCCCGGTGCGTCGCGCCGGTGCGGATCGATCGGGATTGGCTTGAACAGGCGTGGTGGGGAGACTGGTGAGCCTTTCAAGAAATGCTGTGGCCGTGCTGAGCGAGGATTTTTGATTTTGGGCGAGGCTTTGGCGAAGGAGCATGCCCCGGGTGGGCCTATGACTGAGCCGAAACGAAGCCAAAAATCAAAAAAACCGCTCCGGCCACGGCTTCCACAGCATGGCTGCAGTATTTCTTTATAGAGGGTGTCCCGAAAGTTTTTGCAAGTGTTTCCGTTAACGGTGGCTACGCCAATACAAGTGGGGTGTTTCGCCTGAGTGTTTGAGTTCGAGTTCAGACATGAGTTTGACATTGCCTCCCGTTGGCA